>Ga0081455_10001893_pt1 | contig 25166 bp, 29 predicted proteins | sample TabmetS3T2R1_FD_70207 | JGI IMG/M metagenome (GOLD analysis project Ga0081455, IMG submission 70207) | Tabebuia heterophylla rhizosphere microbial communities from the University of Puerto Rico - S3T2R1 | ecosystem: Host-associated > Plants > Roots > Rhizosphere ...
TTCTTGCCGAGCTTCATCACCGAGCCCTTGCCGAATTGCCGCTCGATCTGGGAGAGCGCGGCGGACAGCGCCTTCGACTTATCCATGGAAGAACCTTCGACGATACGCAGGGCTGGGACGGACATATGGGGCTCCTTATGACGGGATTCGGGCGGGACAAACAGCTGAGAATCGAGAACCTTTGGTTGTGGAATATCCGTACCACATTTGTTCTCTGTTCGCAATATGTTCTTTTGGCAGGAGGGGGTGCTGGCCCCTTCCGGCCCCTCAAAATGGTTAGTGGCCCCTTTAGGACTCCCTCAAATGGGCGGTCTTAGAAGACCACCGGCCCGACGTGGCGCTCGCACCGTATTGAGTTTGCTCCAAGCTGCCGTGCAGCTATCGTCCATCGAGAACCGACGAAAGCGATGGCATCAACTGTTTTCCAAATTGCTCCGGTCGCTGCCGGAGGCCGTGATGGGCGGGTACCGTGCGTGTTTGTCTAATGACGCGGCAGCCATAGTTTCGCGGCACGCCCTGCTCGGGTCTTGCAAATCCATTGTCCCTCTTAGATCGCAGAGGCGCAGGCAAAGCCGGCCAAGCGCTAGGCTGCAACAAGACTGCCCAGATATGCGGCAGGCCAAGGGGCCAATTTAGGAACCTTGCCATCGCCTGTAACTTGAGCAGGCGGGCTGGCCGGGCGCCTGCGATGGGGATCGCACATAATGGACCACGCCGATCCAGAGAAGCGTCCGGACAAGGAAGTCCGAGACGACGACAAGCTCGTATTTTGTCCCAAATGCGCTGCCGAGCAGCGCAGCGTCCTGGTTATCCTCGATACAAGCAAGGGCATTCCTGCACGCCTTTTCCGGTGCGCGTGCGGAGAGCTCATTTGGGACGACGAGACCTTGCGCAAGCATTAGCGACGCGGCCACGGCGGCGGCTCCCCTGCCTGCCGGGCTCCTTACTAACCTACCTCCGGTATCATCCGTAGTTGCGCCGGTCCCCGCCTGCCCCGACACTGACGGCATGAGCCGCCGCCATATCATCTTCAAATGTCCCCGGACCGGCATGAATGTGCAGTACCGGCTGGACGAGGTGACCGGGGAAAAGTCCGCCGACGCCTACAAGTCCGTGGATTGCCCGGCCTGCACGCTGGCGCATTTCATCCACCGGGAAACCGGAAAGCTGCTCGGCGAGGCGTAATTTCCCGCTTGCCGGAATGCGCCGGCGATTGCGACGGAACCTCTTGCCTCTGTGCATTTTCGTACAGTTTGCGATGGAACGAAATTGCGGCTCCTGCATCATGTATCCCAAGGGTACGGAATGTGCCCCCAGGGGTACGGACCATTCGAGTAGCGGGGAGCTTAGTTGTGTTGGGTCGACTCTATTTCACGCGCCAGGCTGTATCGCTCCTCAAATTCGCCAAGGCGACGTCCAATCCTGAACTGGCGGCGGTTCTGGTGCAGAAGGCGGCGGATATGAAATCGCAGATGGATTCGCCGAAGCGGCCAGCCGAGGACAAGAGCCCGGTGGCGCCTGACGTCGAGTAGACCCGTCGGCCGCTAATCCGCGCTGGAAAGCCGGCGCATGGTGAATTCGATCGCGCCGTCGGGCAATTCGCGCCAGCGCTCGACCGAGCTCATATAGGCTTCCTTCGGATAGCGCTTGAGGAAATCGCGCGCCCGCATCCGCGCCGCCTCGCGCGGCAGCGTGAAGGTCTCGCGCACAAAGCCGTCATCGCTCCGGCCTCGCCGGTCGGCCATCCGGCTTGCGAGATCGCGCGGGCGGAACGCCATGTCGAGAACTCCAAACAGGTAACGACAGGCTTTATATGGGGACGCGCAGGCGCCCTGTCAGTTGGTGGTGCTGCCAGTCTTGGCCTTCGGCTTGGCCGGTGCCTTCGGCGCCTCGGTGCTGCGCACGCTGCCCCAGGGATCGTTGGAGGCCTTGGCATCCGGGATCTTCTTCAGCGATTCCCGGTAGGCCTTGTCCCTGACCTCGTCCTGCTCCCTTTCTTCCGGCGTCTTGGACTTCACTTCCGGCATCAGGTTGATGTTGGGTGTCGACATCTGCGCCACCGCCGGCCCCGCCGCGAGCAGCGCCACCGCCGCACCGACCAGAACCGCGCCAAAAATCCTCATCTGATGGCTCCTCATGTTTTCGGGCGCGAAGATACGGCGTCCCGACCGGCCTTTTCAAGCAGTTACGCTGTTCCTTGTCGCGCCGCCCACCCTTACAATGCCCTTACATTGTGGCGAGGAAACATGCAGCAACAAGAACGGGGTGAATTCGGCATCGGCGAGGCGCGCCGCATCCTGGGCGAGGTATTTCCGCCCTGGGTCCAGGATCTCAACCTTTCCCTCGAGCATTTCGAGTTCGAGCCGCCGGTCGGCGCTGCGGACTGGCAGCCCGGCGCAGTCCTGCGCATGCCTTTCTCGAAGCGGATTTGCCGCCAGGACGGTGTCGTCAGTGGCCAGGCGCTGATGGCCTTTGCCGACACCGCGATGGTGATCGCCAACCTTGCCGCCAACCTCGGCTACCGGCAGATGACGACGGTCGACCAGACCACCCATTTTATGCGTGCAGCGTCGGGCTCCGATGTGCTTGCGGATGCCCGCGTCGTCCGCCTCGGCCGCACCATGAGTTTTGGCCGCGTCACGCTGACGAGCGCGGCCGACAACAAGCCGGTCGCGATGGTCTCCAGCGCCTTCGCGATACTGGGCTGAACCGGCGCCCGTTCTTGTTCATTAATCTGAATCGGAGAATCTGCCGGTCAGCTGAAAGACGATCTCGCGCTCGACGCGTGCAAGCACCTGCGCCCGTGGAATCCCGAGCGGCTCCAGCTCGCCGTCGGTCACGGCATTTGAGAGACGTTCCACGCAAAGAAAGCTCGCCAGCAAGTCGCCTGGCTTGTGCCGAGGCGCGCCCATCGATTCCAGCAACTGCCTCAATCGCGCGAGCTGCTTGCCACGTGTCTTGAGATGGAAAGCTCGCACTTCCGGATCGGCTGCGACGAGGGCGTGCATGGACAAGCGGAACCGAACCCACTTCGCGTGATTTGCGGAATGGGCGCGAACGATCGCCCGGGCGCGGTCGCGGGGCGTCTGGCCCTCGCCAATAGCCTTCTCGATGATTTCCCAGTCGGCGGCGACCCAATGGGCATAGGCTTCCTGGAAAACATGTTTCTTGTCGCGAAAGTGCCGGTAGAAGGTCGCCGGCGCCAGACCGGCCGCGCGGGCGATCTTGTTGGTGTCTGTGCCGAAGTAGCCATCGGAGTTGAAGACGTCGGCCGCCGCCGCAAGCAATTTGGCTCGCGTCGATACGGGTTCGCTGGCCGGCCGGCCTCGTGACCTTTTCTCGCTCATGTCGTGCGACCCCGCCTCTGCCCTCTGCGATATTGATATTCCACAATTCTAGTGATATACGTATTCTATAAATAGCTGGACTTTGAAGGGATGCATGCGATGAACAATCGGGAAGATCTTGTCGATCGGCTGGTAGCAACCCATGGCGAGCAAGGGGTTTGCCCGACAGCGAGTGACTGGCATGCAATCCTCGGCCGGAAAGGCGCAATCCACCTTCTCAATCTCCTGAAATTCCGGCCCAGCGTTGATACCGACGTCGGCCCCGTATCGGGCGCCGAAGCCTATGCAAGGTATTCCTCAGGAGTAGCCGACGTCTTTGCCGGGGTCGGCGGCCAACGAATATTCCGGGGCCGGATCGAACACATATTTTCTACCGGCGCCGTCCCGGGTTGGGATGCCGCTGTCGTTACGCGATATCCATCGGCGGAAGCCTTGGCGCAGATGTGGCTCGATCCGCGCTTCGTTGCCGCGCACGACAACCGCGTCAACGGCGTGGAACGCTCTCAAGTTTTTGTATTTGGCGGGTAATTCGCGCCTATCAGTGCGGGACGAAAAAGCCAGCCTGGCACACAACTGCCGTCGCCCGCTCCCTCGGCTCTCGCATCAGTGGGTATGTCCGCTTCGGCATCGCCTTCAAGCGGACATGACCAATTCGAGCGTACGCGGCTTAGTACCCGCTCCTCATGCCACCCTGATAGCCGCTGCCGCCGTAGCTGCTGCCGCCGCCGTAGCTGCCGCCGCTGCGGTGACCACCGCCACCGAAGCCGCCCAGACCGCCCAGACCGATGCCGATGCCGATCGAGACCGGCGGCGGCCCGGAGGGCTGCTCATAGATCCGGGGCGGCGGGCGGCGAACGACCACGACCTCGTCGTCGCTCTCACGAACCGGCTTCTTGGGCTTGCTGGTGCGCTTGGGCGTATCGGGCTCGACCTTCTTGGTTGGCGTCACGTCGACCTTCTTCGTCGGCGCTACGTCGACCTTCTGGGGCTGCGGCTGCAGCTGCGGCGCGGGCTGCGGACCGCACGGACACATGTTGAGCGAAGCGTTCTGCACCGGCGCCGGGATCGCGGCGACGAATTCCGGCCTGAAGCGCAGCCGTTCGGCGAGCTTGCGCGCGGTGATGGTGAGATCGCTGTCGGGATAGAGCGCGAGGAATTCGCGATAGCCGGACGCGGTGTTGATCAGCACCGCCTTGTTCCACGCCACCAGGCGACGATGGCGGTCGAGCCAGTCCCTGGCCTGCAGGCCACGCGTCGTGCCTTGATAGAGCGTTGCGAACGCCTCGTAGGACTCGTCGGTGCCGTCGGCGACGATGATCTCGTTGGCAACCTCGACCGGCTTGCCCTTCAGCTCACGCGTCCATTCCTGCACCGTCTTCTTCGCCGCCGCGAGTTTCGGGCCCGGCGTTGCGGGGCCAACGAACTTGAAATCCTCCGTCAGCGAAGAAGAGTCCCACGGCGTCTGCCGGCCGTCGGTCGCCTTGTTCACGGCGACGCGCACGCGCTTGAAGGTTTCCTCGATCGGAATGTTCGCCAGTTTGGCGGCCTCGATCAGCGCCGTCGTGTACGGGCTGTTGATGCCGTTGCCATCCTCGGCGACCGCACCCGGCGAGGTCGAGAAGGAAACGAACGTGCCGGGCGCGCCAACCTTGGTATCGACGACCGCAAGCCCGCTGCCGGCGCTCTTGCTCAATTCGGGGAACGGATTGTTGCGGCAGGAATCGAGCAGGAAGAAGCGCATCCGGCTGGGCACCGAGGTGAAGGTGTTGAGGATGTCGTTGAGCCGCACCGCCTGCATCGGGATGTCGGCCTCGCGCTTGGGATCGATATCGGTCGGGATCAGGAAATTCTCGCCGTCGACCTGGATGCCGTGGCCGGCATAGAAGATGAGCGCGACGGTGTCGGGTCCCTTGGCGGCGACCTTGCCGGCGAAATCGCTGATCGCCGTGCGCATGTCGTTTTGCGTCAGGTCGGAGGCCGACGACACTTCGAAACCGGACCCGGTCAGGAGCTGCGTCACCGCCTTGGCGTCATTGCCGGGATTGGGCAGCGCCGGAACCGATTTGTAGGCGGATTGCCCGATCACCAGCGCCATGCGGTTCTCGGCCCAGGCCGGCACGGAGCAAAGGAGAATTGCGGCAGGGATGATGACTTTAAGCAGCGAGCGGCAAGACATCAGATGACAGGACATGGCGCGACCTCCCGGCATTGCAGGCTGACCATTGGTGGTAGCGCTGAATGGGAAGGTTCAACTGTGCGCCAGATCACGCATGGTGACGCCAATTTGTCGCAGCGACGGTCCTAAGCGGGAACCCGATCACTTCGATTTCTTGGCCGGCTCCGCCGGGCGCGCGCCGCTCCAGGGATCGTATTTTTCCTTGGGCTCGGGAATGCGATCGAGCGCGGCCTTGTAGGCCTGCTCGTCGACCACGGGCTTCTTCTCTTCTTTCTTTTCCTGGGGATTTGGCCGCCGGGCCTGCGCCTGCACCTCGGCTTGCAGCGCAATCAGGGCGCCGATCGCCGATGCCACCGTAACGATCCTTGTCAGCCGCATGTCCCCTCGCCTGCTCCGGTCAGCACCTTCATTACCCCGGACCACAAAGGCTTGGTACCGACTTCAGCAATTGTTGATCGACAATCACGCGTCCGGGTTGCACAAATTGACGGCAGAACGTTTAAATGTTCACTCCGCGTGGGGACAAAGCGGGCGGGATGCGGCGGATCATTGCTAGGGTTGGTTTGATGGCGGCAGCGGCGCTGGCCCTCTCGGCTTGCGGCTTTGCCGATATGCGCGCGCCGCTGCCGGAGTTCATGCGCGCCAAGACGCCCGACCCCGTAGCTCCCGAACCGCCGCCCGACGTCAAGCGCCTGATGCGCGAAAACCTCGAGCAGGTCTTCACCGCGGCCTCGAATCCGGCGCGCGTGCGCGTCTCCACACCGCACCGCGAGCCTTCTGGTCTGAACTGGACCGCCTGCGTCAGGGCCGACCTGAATTCGGTGATGGGCAAGCCGCTGGGCACCCAGACCTATCGCCTCACCATCAACGCCAACATGATCATCGACCGCCGCCGCGTCGAGGACGAGGACAATTGCGCCTCCGAAACCTACGAGCCGGTTTAGTTCCACCAAAAGCTTCTCCCGGATTCCATTTTCCCGCGGAACGAAAGGTGTTGGCCGCGCTTTCCCGTGCCGAGGGCAGTTTTCCGCTTTCTGGAGGAGAATGATGAAGACGTTTGCAATCGCATTGCTGGCCGGCGCCGCGGCGCTGTCCGTCGGCAGCGCCAGGGCTTCGGACATTTATGTGTCGGAGGAGTACGCCAACCCGGATCTGGTGCAGCAGGTTCGCATGATCTGCGACCAGGACGGCAACTGCTACCGCAGCCGTGGCGGCGCCCGCGCCGTGGTGCGGGATTCCTACAACTATTATCCGCGTGATCGCTACTACGAGCGTCGCTCCTACTATCGCGATGACGGCCCGCGCGCCGGTGTCGGCATCCGTGCGCCCGGCGTCAGCGTTGGCGTAGGTGTCGATCGCTACTAGATCGCCGTTGAGGAAGCGCCGGGCCCCGCCCGGCGCTTTCTTGCGTCAGATTTCGTGGCGAAGTTGCGTGTTAGCTCGGGTAGATGAGGCACGTTGTCGTGCCATGGGCTAACAGGCGACCGTGACCGTCCACCACCCGTCCCTCGGCCGTGCCGATGCGGCGGCCACAGTGCAAGACCTTGCCCTCCGCCTTGATCTTGCCCGTCCCGGGCGTGATGGGACGCACCAGGGAAATCTTGAATTCAAGGGTCGTCTGGCTGACGTCCTTGTCCAGCGTAGATTGGATAGCCAGCCCCATGCAGCTGTCGAGCAGCGTTGCGGTGAGGCCGCCATGCACCGTGCCGGCCGGATTGAGGTGAGCTTCGGTCGGCACCAGCGTAACGGTGACACGGCCCCTCTCCGCTTCCGCGACGTCATAGCCCAACGTTCGAGCGATGGTGTTGAGAGGTAGCTCGCCGCTCGCGAGTCCGTGGACGAATTCCAGACCTGTCATCTGTTTTCGCCTTGCCTCACTGACCGTTCCGTAGGTCTTCGTCGTCATCAGGTCCTCATCGGGGTTCGTTCGACGTCAGTTTGTTTCGACGACGACGATGCGAACGCATCGCCGAGGCCGGCCGTCCGCAGAACCGTGTGAATGCAGCGTTCAGACGGCGTGCGCTAGAAAAGCCCGCGCGCTCGGCAATGACGCGGATTGGAAGATCGGTCTCGTTCAGCAAGCACTTGGCGCGGCGAACCCGGAGCGAGAGCGCGATCTGCAGCGGCGAGGCATCGAGATGTTCGACAAAGAGCCGCGACAGATGCCGTGATCCTATGCCAAGCCGGCCGGCAAGCTCGCAAACGTTGCCGCGATCAAGCACTCCACCCTCGATGAGGACCAGCGCGCGCTCGACGGTTGTCCTGGTACCCATCCAGGCGGGACAGAACGGAGCCGTTTCGGGGCGGCACCTGAGACAAGGTCTGAAGCCTGCGCGTTCCGCGGCTGCCGAGCTGCGATAAAATCTCACGTTACGGGCGAGTGGCGTTCGCGCTGGACACACAGGCCGACAATAAACGCCAGTCGTCCGGACTGCCACGAACACCACGCCGTCCCACGCCGGGTCACGGCGTCTGAAGGCTGCGTATTGTGCGGCGAAGTCAAGCATGCCACCGCTATAGCGAGCGTCGCCTCGCAACGCGAGCTGGAAGTGAAGACCATGTCCGAAAACGACCGCTGACGATGTTGTTGGCTGCCGAACTGCACAAGGACCTGGCAGGTGTCCCGACGTCCCGATGGGAGCCAGGGGCCTACAGGCAGCGCGTCGCCGCGCGCTCGGGGCAGAGCCGGAACGCATTCGACAGCGTGAACAGGAAGCGCGGATGCCGCGGCCAATTATCCGGCGCGCGGTAGCCGAGCGGCACGGCGACGCCGAGATCGGCCTGCAGGTCGCCGCCGAGAAACAGGCGCACGCCACCGCCTACAGCCGTCAGCGCGGTGCCGTCGGAAGGACGCAGGCCGTCCCACCAGACCAGCCCGCTGTCGACAAAACTGTAGAGCTGAAAGCCGCTCCAGTATTTGTAATTGAGCTTCTGGTAGAAACGGACTTCGAGCGAGCCGGCAATGCCGTTGTCGCCGCTGATCTCGGCCGCGCCATAGCCGCGCCCGAAGGCGAGACCTCCGAGATAGAATTGCTGCGACAGGTACATCGGCCCGGACGCCATCTGGCCGGCGGAAGCAAGCTTCACCGACCACGCATCGTTGAGGATCTGGTAGCGCGTGAACCAGAAATTCAGCGCCGAGAACTTTGGCGAGGCGCCCCACACCGAGATGAACGGATCGCTCTTGTCGGAGGCGCCGAGAACGTCGAGGCCCTGCCGCCAGTTCACGGTGAGATAGTTGATGCCGCCAAAATTGTCCTGCAGGCGATAGTCCGCGTTCAGGCTGACGGTGCGGATGGCGTCGTTGTAGATCGGGCCGAAGAAATCACGCTCGGCGACGTTGGCGAAGCCGGCTGCCAGTGTCAGCGTCAGCGACGCCTTCTGCGACTGCAGCGGCACGATGCTGGCGCGCAGCTCGAACGCTTCGGTCCTGGTGTTGTCGGCGAAAGTACGCCGCCAGTCGCCGGGCCAGACCTCGCTGTAGAGGCCGGAGGCGCCGACCCGCAAGCCGTCGACGCCGACGGGTGCATCGTAGGACAGCCGCGCAAAGCGGAGTTCGCGCGGATCGCCGGGCGTGGTGGCGAGATTGAGCGCGAGGGTATCGCCCGGTGCGAGCATCGAGTTGTAGGCCGCGGTCGCGTAGCTCTGCCACGGCCCGACCGCGGTGGAACCGAGATTGTCGATGCCAAGGAACGCATAGACGTGCCAGGTCTGCACGCAAACCACGAGACGAAACTGTCCGCTCGCCGTGCCGATCTCCTCGAGTTGGGTATCGGTGATGCGTACGCCGGGCCTTGAATTGATCAGCATCAGCTGACGCTCCAGCGTCGCCAGCCGCGACGGATGCTCAACGATCACGGGGCCAAGCAGCGCGCGAATGCCGAACTGCTCGGCGCCCTCGCCCTTGAGCTCGATATCGGAGATCGTGCCCTCGATGACCTGGATGCGGACCGACCCGCCGGCGATGTCCTGCGGCGGCACGATGGCGCGGCTGAGATGGAAGCCGGCCGTGCGATAGACGTCGCCGACGGCGGCCGCCATCGCGACGAGATCGGCCTGCGAGACCTTCTTGCCGATGAAGGGCCGCCAGGCGCCGGCGAGCTGGTCGGGCGGGATCGCATGGGCACCGGTTAACGAAACGTTACGCAGCACCACCAGTGGCCTCGGGTCGGCCGGGGTATCGCTCCGGCCAATACGGGGCACCGCGACGTTGCGGCCGCCGGGCGTCTGCTGTGCCTCCTGCGCATCAAAGCGTCGTTCGGTCTGCCTGACATCGAAACCGGGCGAAGAGGCCTGCTGGGCATGCGCAGATACCGTCATGACGCACAGGCCAAACAGAAAAGCGAGCGCGCGTCCGTAGTTCCACGGAGGCAATGCAGCGCATCGCTCATGAATCCCTAGCCCCATGATTTTTAATAGCTTTTTTATGGTCAATGAATCGTTAATGGCTCGCGCGTAACGCGCAGTTCCCACTCACTCAATGTTGAAACTTTTCTTCTAAGTCTGAGGCTCGATTTCAGGCTGAGGAAAAATCTGTCATGCGTACTCAGGAAATTTTTCGCGCCATCACCGCTGCATTCGCGCTGGTCATCGCATCAAGCGCATTCGCCGCCGACGACGGTGCATGGTCGGTGAAAAAGTCTTCCGGCGAAGTCTGGATGAGCACCTCGGGCGTGCAGCAGGCATCGGTGAAGACGGACGAGGTCCTCAAACCCGGCGACACTATCCGCACCGGCCGCAACGGCCGCGTTCTCCTGGTCCGCGGCGAGGAGAGCATTTTGATCGCGCCGAACTCGGTGGTCGGCCTGCCTGCGGAAAAGAAGGAAGGGCTTTCCACCACCATCACGCAGCAGGCGGGTTCGATCCTGCTCGAGGTCGAGAAGAAGAACATCAAGCATTTCGAGGTCGAGACCCCCTACCTCGCCGCCGTCGTCAAGGGCACCCAGTTCCGCGTCACGGTGAACGCCTCCGGTGCCACCGTCGACGTCGTCCGCGGCCAGGTCGAGGTCTCCGACTTCAAGTCGGGCCAGATCGCCCAGGTCATGCCCGGCCAGCACGCCAGCACCTCATCGAACGGCAATGCCGGCCTCACGCTCGGCGGCTCGGGCATCTTGCAGCCGATCCAGCACGGCCAGCCGCGCGCCTCCTCGCTTGATCGCGTGCCGGTGCCGAAGAACGGCCTGTCCACGCCGCACAAGCCGACGTCGGCTTCGTTGCAGCAGCACCGCCACGCCGCCGGCGTGCGCCACGGCGCGACCCGGATTTCGTCGGCGCTCGGCGAAGTCCGGCTGAACGTGCACCGTGTCACGCATGGGCTGGCCCGCAATTCCGGTCCTGCGCCGGGCTCGCGCAGCGCGGCCAACCGCGACAACTCAACGGTCTGGGGCTCCGTCGATACCGCATCGAACGGCGGCAATTCCGGCCAGGCCGCTGCCAACAGCGCGGCGACTGGTGCTGGCAGCAACGCGGCTATGGCTGCTGTCATGGGCAACGGCGGCGCCAATGGCATCGGAAACAACGGCAATAACGGCGACAACGGTAACCACGGCAACGGAAACAACGGCAACCACGGCAACGGCAATAACGGCAACGGCCGTGGCAACCGCTAACGGAGGACGCGCGGCGAACTGAATTCACCGCACGGGGACGGGGGACAAGGTGAAGAACTTTCGGCCACACATACTGGTCGCCACGGTGCTGGCGATTGCGCTGCTTTCGAACTGGCCCAGCGCGCTGCGCAACGTTCTGATCGATTTGCGCTTCGCCTGGCAGTCGCGCGCGGCGACCGGCGATGTCGTCGTGATCGCGATCGATGCACCCTCGATCGAGCAGATCGGCGTCTGGCCGTGGCCGCGCCGGCTTCACGCCGAGTTGCTGCAGCAACTCGATAGCGCCGGCATCAATGACGTCGCCTTCGACGTCGATTTCGCCACGCCCTCGGATTCCGCCTCGGACCAGGCCTTCGTCGACGCGCTGCGCATGGCCGGCGGATCGACCGTGCTGCCGGCGTTCAAGCAGCCCGGCGCCGACGGCGCCACCTATTACAACCGCCCGCTGCCGCAATTCCGCGACCACGCCTGGACATCGGTGGTCAATGTCGCGGTCGAACCGGACGGGCTGGTCCGCCGCTACACCTTCGGCCAGAAGCTCGACGCCGAGTTCCTGCCTTCGATGGGCGCGGTCCTGGCTGGACGCTTCGACGCCCACAGTCCGTCATTCCTGATCGACTTCAGCATCCGCTCGGCGACGATCCCGAAAGTCTCCTATATCGACGTGCTGCGCGGCGATGCGGCGACGCTGAGCCGGTTGAAGGGCAAGAAGGTCATCATTGGAGGCACTGCGCTCGAGCTCGGCGACCGTTTCGGCGCCCCCAACGCCGTCATCCTCGCCGGACCGGTGCTGCAGGCGGTGGCGGCTGAATCGATCCTGCAAAATCGCGTGCTGCATTGGACGTCGGCGGCCGTGACCTTTGCCGGCCTTTTGATCCTGGCGCTGGCGATGATGCTGACCTGGCGCCGCTTTGCCGCCGGCACACGCGCTGTCGCGCTTGCTCTTACCGCGCTCGCGATCGAGGCGATCGCCCTTCTGCTACAGGCCAGCTACCCGCTCGCACTTGACACCGCGCTCTTTCATGTCGCGATCATCACCTACATCGCGGCCGTCGCGCTCGACGAGATCGACATTCGCGCCCTGCTCGGCCGTATCGCCGAGAGCCGCTTCCAGCGCATCGCGATGTCGCTCGGCGACGGCCTGGTCTGTACCGACTCTAATTACATGATTACGGTCTGGAACACCGGCGCCAGCGCAATCTTCGGTTATCGCGCCGAGGACATGATCGGAAAACCCTTCGAGGCGATCTGCGCTAACCCCGCAGACGGGTCCGCATTCTCGATCCGCGACGCGGCCCATGGCGCGCCCGGCACGGTGATCGAATTCGACGGCCGGCGCAGCAATGGCGAGGTGTTTCCGGTGGAAGCGAGCTTCTCCGGCTGGCAGGGCACCGAGGGCTATCAATATGGCGCGATCCTGCGCGACATCTCGGTGCGCAAGCGCGAGGCGGAAAAGATCCGCTATCTCGCCGAGCACGATACGCTGACGGGGCTGGCCAATCGCTACACGCTGGACGCCAGGCTCGCCCGCATGATCGCGCGCGCCGAAGCCGAACGTAGCGAGGTCGCGCTACTGGTCGTCGGCCTCGACGGCTTCCAGCAGATCAACGACACGCTGGGCCATGCCAATGGCGACCTCGTGCTGCGTGCGGTCGCCGAGCGCCTGAATCTGCAGGTTGGCTCGGCCGCCCTCGTCGCACGGCTCTCCGGCGACGAATTCGCCATCGCGTTCTGCTGTGCAGACTTGGCGGAAAGCGTGGCTGCGCTGGCCGAGCGCATCCGCCGCGCCTTCGATGAGCCGGTGCAAGCCGCCTCGCGTCCGCACCGCGTCAAGGTTTCGATCGGCGCCGCCGTGTTTCCCGCCGGCGGCCGTACCGCTGACGAACTGCTCAGCAACAGCCACATCGCCTTTTACCGCGCCAAGGCGATCAAGCGCGGCGGTTATGTCGCATTCGAGAATTCGATCCGGCAGGAACTGGAGGCGCGGCTCACGCTGGAGACCGAGCTCGCGCACGCCGCCGAGCGCGGCGAGTTCGAGCTGTTTTTCCAGCCGCAGGTTCATCTCGGCGATACCAGGCTGATCGGCGCCGAAGCGCTGATCCGCTGGCGCCATCCGGTGCGCGGGCTGCTCACGCCCGGCGAATTCATGCCCGTCGTCAACACCTCGGGCATATCGGAGCGGATCGCGAGCTGGGTGATGCAGACCGCCTGCCGGCAGGCGCGCGCCTGGGAGCTGGCCGGCCACCCTCTGCGCGTCGGCATCAACCTTTCGCCGTCGCAGCTACAGTCCGGCGATCTCGCCAAGACGGTCGCCGAGGTTTTGGCGGCCACGGGCGTCACGCCGTCGCTGATCGAGCTGGAAGTGACCGAGGACATCCTGCTCAAAGACGAGCAGCGCGTGCTCGACACCTTCCTGCGCATCCAGAAGCTCGGCGTGCGCCTGGTGTTCGACGATTTCGGCACCGGCTTTGCGAGCTTGAGCTATTTGAAGAAATTCCCGCTCGACGGCCTCAAGATTGACCGCTCCTTCGTCCGCGACCTGCTCACCGATTCCGACGATGCGGCGATCGTCTCTTCGACCATTGGGCTCAGCAAGCAGCTCGGCCTTTCCGTGATCGCCGAAGGCATCGAGACCCGCGCCACCGCGGACCTGCTCGCCGCCATGGGCTGCGAAGAGGGCCAGGGCTATTATTTCGGCAGGCCGATGCCCGTCGCAGCACTCGAGGAGCAATTCCTCGCTGCGAAACAGGCGCCCGAAAAAGTGCTGGAAAGCGGGCACGCCGCCTGATGTCCATTCAGGCGGCGTCGCTGAGCTGACTAGAGGCGAGCCTTCGAGCCCGGCGAGAGCGGAATGCGAAATACTTTGTAGCCGGGGATGTCGGGAAACGACTCGGCTGCTTCCGGAGAGACCAGCGCCAAGACCGCCGCCGGCACCTCGCCACCGACCAGCCGTTCGAGCGGCTTCACGGTCCCCTCGTTGAGCTTGACCTCGGCCGCACCGGCTGAGGCGATCGCGTCCCGAATGGTGGTGCTGGATGCGGACTGCTGGCCCTCGACCGCAACGTCCAGTCCGGCAAGATCAGACACCGACTTGATCTCCGGGCGCGCGATCACAAGGGCAACCCGATTATCGGTGCTGTTCGTCGCTACGGATGCCGTGGTCTCGGTATCGCTTGGGCCAGCAGAAGCTTTGGTATCAACGGAAGCTTCGGGATTGGTTGCTTCCTGTTGTGGCACCGGGGGCACGCTCGCGGCTGTCACTTGCTCGGCGAGCGCCGTCGCGGCCGCCACCTGCTCCTGTAGCTGCCTGGTCCTGGAAGTGGCAGCCGTGTCGTCGGCCGCAGGCGGAGCCACAACCGCGACTGGCGCCGGCTCAGAATTCCCAACGGCGGCTGGCGCCGGTTCAGATTTGACGGCGGCCGCAGCTGCAGGCTGCGGGCTCGCGACCTTTGCGGGGGATGGTACAGCCTGTTTTGCGACGCGGGGCGCGGCAGGCTTTGAACTCTCGCGCTGCACCGCTTTTGCATGAGGAGCCGCACTGCGCGCCGGACGAAGCGCCGGCTTCTCGGCTGCGGGTTTCACGGGCGAGGATTCCACGTACGCGGGCTCGACGACTGCGGATTCCACGGGTGCGGAATGCTGCGGCGACGTTTTTCGCCGCGACCATGCGATGTAAGACTGGCACGCGCTGTTGCACGGCTGTCCATCGATATAGACGATATCGGGCGAGTCCAACGGACCAGCTTGCGAAGTCCCCAGAGAGCCAAGGAACAACAGGCCGGTTAGCATTATCCAGTTCTTCGACATGACCACTCCATTGTTTTTGCTCGCGTGATTTTTTTGTTGGGGCAATCGCGCAACAGCGGGAACTCTGCCATTTCATGCGGCTAATCGTGCCGAAGCGAACGCAATCCCGCTAAGGATACGGGCATGGCGCGATGCCGTTTCAGAAAAGTTGGGGACTGAGAGCAGATCCGGACGCGCGGAGAAACTTTGCAGCAATTGTGTTGCTATTGCGGCTCACACAAATGCAGCAAAGCGTCCTTTGATGCAGATCACACCCCGAGCCGATCGGCCGGCGTGGCGATGCCGGAAAGCGAAGGACGGTTGGCGATGAAACGCGCCAGCCACATGCCCGCAAGCATCGCCACAACGAAGATCACGGCAGCGGAGGCGCCAAAACCCAGCGCCGTGATGGCAGGCCCGGGACAGAAGCCCGCAAGTCCCCAGCCGACGCCGAAGATTGCGGGCCCTGCGACGATGCGGACGTCGATGTCTTCCCTGGTCGGCAGGTGAAAGTTTTCGCCCAACATCGGTTGCGATCGCCTCAGCGCGAGCTTGAAGCCGACGAACGTCACCGCGATCGCGCCCGCCATGACAAAGGCGAGGCTCGCATCCCAGGTCCCGCTGCGAATGGCGGCGAAGTCGAGGAAGTTGAGGACCTTGGCCGGGTTCGACATGCCGGACACGATCAGCCCGAGGCCGAAGATGAGACCGATGATGAATTGCAGCAGCACGGCCATGATCGCTACCCCCAGTGCCGCATGACGAAGACGGTGAGAATTCCCGTCACCATGAAGGTACCCGTGGCAACCAGCGCCCGCACCGAGAGCCGCGACAAGCCGCAGATGCCGTGGCCAGAGGTGCAGCCATTGCCCCACACCGAGCCGAAGCCGACCAGAAGGCCGCCGAGGATCAGCACCGGCATGCCGGCCTCGATGCTCTGCGCCGGAAAACGCCCGGTGGCGAGCCACACCAGCACCGGCGCAGCGACGAGACCCGCAACAAAGGCAAGCCGTCCGGAAAATTCCTTGTCTTCATAGGGCGGCAACAGCCGCGAGGCGATGCCGCTGACACCTGCGATCCGTCCCTTGAAGGCCATCAGCAACACCGCCGAAAGCCCGATCAGCACGCCGCCGAAGGCAGATGCTATGGGAGTGAAGGAAGTTGCGGTCATCTCAAGCCTCTACGCGCAAAAGCGGTGAGCCGACATTAGCGTGGCCGGCGGCAAGGTAAACGGCGGGTTAACATGACCGCGCAACTTCGAGCCTGTTCCACTCGGGTTTCTCCAACCTTTTCCGGTAGTTTCACCCCATCAGCGCGATGAAGACGGACGCGAAGGGAATAACGACGTCCGCGCGTCGCGCACGGGGATTTTGCGGACGTGGCCGATATTGCCGAAACAGTCTTGGTCCATCGTGCATCGACGCGGGATGCCACGGCGCCGCGCGCCGCATCGGCTCCGCTGGTGCCGCTCGCCACGGTGAATACCGATGCGTGGCGCGCGCTTGCCGGCCGCGCGGTCGAGCCAAACGGCTACTATCTGCCGGACTGGGGGTTGGCGGTGGATGCTTCCGCGCGCGGCCGCACCGGTGCTTTGGCGCTCACGGCCTGGCGCGATGCGCGACTGACCGGGCTCGTGCCGGTCGTCTCGTTGTGGCGCACCTACAAAATTCCGTTGCCGGCACTGGTCAGCGCCGATCCCTATGGCACGCTGTGCACGCCGCTGCTCGACTGCGAGCAGGCGGAAGCCGCCGCGCTGGAAATCATGAGCCAGGCGCGCGCCGCAGGCGCCCATGCCCTGATCCTGCGCGCCGCCGCACTCGACGGCCGCGCCATGCGGGCCTTCCGCGAAGAGCTGCGCCGCGACGGCCTGCGGCCAAAATTGTTGCAGTCGCATCTGCGCGCGGCGCTGGACGCCACGCGCGATGCCGACGAATTGCTGCAGGAAGCACTCGGCCCTAAGAAGCTGAAGGAGCTGCGCCGCCAGCGCAATCGGCTCGCCGAGCATGGCGACGTCCGCTTTGACGTCGCATGCACGCCCAAAAGCGTCACCTCCGCGATCGAGACTTTCCTTGCGCTGGAATCCTCTGGCTGGAAGGCCAAGCGGGGCACCGCGCTGGTGCAGGACGATGGCGATGCCGCCTTCATCCGCCGCGCCACGGTGGCGCTGGCCGCCACCGGCCAGTGCGAAATCGTTTCACTCTGCGCCGGCGATGTACCGGTCGCAGCCGGCATCGTGCTGCGCCATGGGGATCGCGCCTTCTTCTTCAAGCTCGGCGTCGACGAGCGTTTTGCGAAATTCTCGCCGGGCGTGCAGCTCACGCTGGAGCTTACGCGGCATCTTTGCGCCGATCCGTCGATCCGCTTCGCCGATTCCACCGCGGCGCCCGACCACCCCATGATCAACCCGATCTGGCGCGGAAGGCTTGCGATCGGCGACGTGCTCATTCCCTTGCGGCGTCACGATCCGGTGGTGCCGCTGATCCGCGCCGCGCTCACGCTGCGCCAGGCTGTCCGCGAGCCGGCCCGCCGCGCCGTTCATTTCCTCCGGCAACGCCGGGACCGTCTGGAGACGTCCGCATGAACACGACCGCTGCCGTCGCGCCCGTCATCACCGCCTCCAACGACTCGCTGCGCCGCGATTTTCCGCAGAAACCGTTTGCGATCCGCCACAAACTCGCCGGTCATCCGCTGCTGGCACTCCCGCGCATCGCCCAGCTCGCCGCGGAGCTGCCGCGCGACCTCATCGAATATAATTCAGGCAAGGTCGCGATCAGCCAGGATCCGGACGCGATCCCCTCCGTCGACCTAGATCCGGTTGAGGTCGTCAAACGTATCGAGACCGCCGGCGCCTGGATGGTGCTCAAGCGCGTGGAGAATTCGCCGGAATATCGACAATTGCTGGAAGAAACGCTGCTCTCGGTCGCCCGCGCCCGCGGCTTCAACAGCCTGCTCGATGCCGGCTTCGAGCAGGTCGAAGGATTCCTGTTCGTGTCCTCGCCGAATTCGACGACGCCGTTCCATCTCGACAGCGAAGACAATTTCTTCGTCCACATCCACGGGGAAAAGTTCTTCACCATCTACGACAACAGGGACCGCGCCATCGTCGATGACAACGAGATCGAGCGCTCGATGACCAAGCATCGCAATCTCAAGTTCGACGAGCGCCTTGCGTCGCGCGCGCAGGAATTCCACCTGTTCGCAGGCGAAGGCTGCTACGTGCCCTATCAGTGGCCGCACTGGGTGCGCACCGCCGATTGCTATTCGATCTCGATGGCGATCACCTGGAAGACGCGCGCGGTGCGGCGCAACAACGACCTGCACTTCTTCAATTCATGGCTGCGCGGCATCGGCCTGCCGCAGCAGCCGCCGGGCAAGCAGCCGGTCAGGGATGCGCTGAAGCTCGCCCTCTATCGGACGGCGACATCGGCGATCAAGCCGCTGCGCAGCTCCATGGCGATGCGCCGCGCGCTCCGCCGCATCGCGCTCGGTAAGAAGGCCAACTACTACTTGAAGGGGGCCTAGAAGTCTTGGTCCGACAGTTCGGCCAGCTTCATCAAGTGCCGTAGCAATCCCATCTTGAGCGGCTTGCTACCGTGGATCGGAACTGAGAGCCTGACGGTGCTCCCGCTCTTGCCGTAGATGTGGTGGCTGCCGCTAACCCTGAGCAACGTCCAGCCGCGCCGCTCGATAGCTCGAGCGAACTCGCGTCCGGACACCGATTTCATGCAGGCAATTCCAGCATCCGCTCGACGCCGCCCGGCTCAGGCGGCGCGACCTCAATCGACAGACAGCCTTCGATCGCTTCGCGAAGGTTCTGCATGAGTTCGTCCATAGTTTCCCCTTGCGTGGCGCAACCTGGAATTGCGGGGACCTCGGCCCAGTAGCCGCCCTCTTCGGCCTCATGCACGACAATTTTGATCTTCATTGTTAATCTCCACCCGCATAGTTGCGCGAGCCCGAGCGAAATTCAAGGCTACTCCGCCGCCTGCGCGTTGATCTCGGCCGACACCTGACGGATCGCGCGGGCAAGCTGCTCGGCCGGCTGCGCGCCGGACACCGCGTATTTCTGCGCGAACACGAAGGTCGGCACGCCGGAAATGCCCTTGTCGGAGGCTTCCTGTGCCCACGAGGAAATCAGCGCGACGTCTTCATCGGTGGCGAGCCGCCGGCGCACGTCATCGGCATCGAGGCCGACATCGGATGCCGCCTGCACCAGCACGTCGACGTCGGTGAGGTCGCCGCCGTCACGGAAATAGAGCTCCATCAGCCGCTGCTTCATCTCGGCCGCCTTGCCCTGCTGCTCCGCCCAATGGATCAGGCGATGGCAATCGATGGTGTTGGGCTGGCGCTTGACGAGCTCGGGGTGATAGCTCAGCCCCTCCTCGCCTGCGGCCTGCACGACGCGGCCGGCGATGCCCTTGTAGGCTTCGACCGAGCCGAATTTCGCGGTGAGATATTCCTCGCGGCTGATGCCCTCGCGCGGCACCCATGAATTGAGGAAGAACGGCCGCCAGCGCACTTCAACGGGCACATCAGGCACCAGCGCCAAGGCATTCTCGATGCGGCGTTTGCCGATGTAGCACCACGGGCAGACCACGTCCGAGACGATGTCGAGTTTCAGCGGTTTCAGGGCGCTCAAGGGCTTCTCCCGGCTGGAATGAAGCCCGCAACATAAGCCGATCCGCCCGCCGAACAAGGCCGCGAACCGCATGCCTCACCTCACATAACCTCCGCGGTTATTGTGGCTTTCGCGGATGCGCCATAGCAATCGGCCCCATGATTTGCCCATGGAGGAGGCTCATGACCGCCATTTTCAAGCCCGAAGGCTCCTTGTTCCGCGCCACCGAACATGCCGGCGGACCGTGGTCGCCGGACATGCTGCAGGGCAGCGCCACCACCGCGCTGATGACGCGCGAGGTGGAGCGGCTTGCCGACGCTTCCGGCTTTGCGGTGCGCCGCCTCACCTTCGATCTCTGGCGGCCGGCAGGCCTTCGCGCCTTTGCACTCGCCGGCGACATGCTGCGCGACGGCCGCAAGGCCAAAACGCTGCAGGTGCGGCTGATGGATGGCGAGACCGAGATCGGCCGCTGCACCGCGCTGTTGACGGCGCAAGGCAGCGAGTCGCCGATCGATCCCTTCGGCAAGACGGCGGGCGCCGATGCGCCGCCCGAGAGCGGCACGCCGCCGCCCGGCTTTGCGCAGCGCTGGAGCCGCTACTTCCAGAACGTTTCGGTGCGGCTGATCGAGGGCGCGCTGGAAAAGCCCGGCCCCGCGGCGGCGTGGATGCGGCTCGACATGCCCATGGTCAAGGGCGAAGCCAACACGCCGCTGTTGCAGGCAGTGCAGGCCGCGGATTTCGCTAGCGGCGTCGCGCAGATCGTCGACATGCGCGAATGGACCTTCATCAATCCGGAGATCAGCCTGTATTTCTTCCGGCAGCCCGAGGGCGAATGGATTTTGATCCGCTCGCGCACCCGCGTCGGCGCCGGTGGTGCGGGATTGACCATGGCGACGCTGAGCGATCGGCAAGGGCCGTTTGCCGAGGTGATGCAGGCGATGACCTTCGAGCGGCGCGAGGCGCAGGCTCAGGCGTCTTGAGCTGCCTTTTCAAGGGCTTGTTTTAAGACCCTGACATTGGCGGTTAGGCCGGGACCCGTAATTCCACGGGCTCCGATCGTCAGCGATTAGCCATCTTCCGGCGTTCCGATTCCGGCAACGATCAATATGATTCGTGCCTGGTCGAGCGTTGAGTCATGGCCGAAACGATGTCAGCCGCTGTCGCCTGCCGCTCATGCGGCAACGCCGTTCTTTACGTGGGGAAGCTGCCGGCTGTCGGCCTCCACGCAGCCGTGCATGTCTTCAAATGTGAGACTTGCCTGACGATACTTTCAAAGCCGGCGAAAATAGCGGAGCCCAAGGGCGTCGAGGCGCTCTGAGGCACGGGACGCTCCGGAGCGCTACCGCACGCCAAAACGCGCGAAGCTGTCTTCGATCTCGGCGTCGATTGTCTTTGCCGCCGCAATATCGCTTTCGCTGCCCGCCTTGTCGCCGTTCTTGAGCCTGGCGTAGCCGCGGCCGTACAGCGCGCTTGCGAGCTTCGGATCGAAGCGCAATGCCGAATTGAAATCGTCGATGGCCGGGCCGAGTTGACCCATCTTCAGGCGGATCAGGCCACGCGAGTCATACGTCACGGCGCTGTCCGGCTCCGACTGCAGCGCCTTGTTGCAGTCCTCCAGCGCCGCCTGCAATGCACCGAGGATGGCCCGGGACCAGCAGCGTCCGTGCCACGCGGCTTGCAAACCGGGATCGATGCGAATGGCCTCGTCGAAATCCCGCGCCGCGCGATCGTACTCCTTCTTTTTCAGGTAGGCTCCCGCACGATTGGCAAAGGCCTCGCCGTAGTCGGGCTTGAGCTTGATCGCTTCATCGAAAGCCTTGATCGCGGCGTCGTATTCGCCCTTCCTCAAATATGCCACGCCGCGGTTGTTGACCGGCTTGGTGTAGGTTTGATTGAGCTTGATCGATTGGTCGAAATCCTGGATGGCGCGGTCGTAGTCTCCCTTTGCGGTGTAGGCAATGCCACGGTTGTTGTAGGCGATCGGCAGGGCCGTCGCGGCGGCTTGATCCGCGCGAATGACTGCTGTGCACCCTTCAATACGGGCGTCGGGCGGCGTGTGGCCCACGCCGTTGCATAGCTGGATATTCTTCAGATAGTCGACCTTCGGCCCGGAAACCTGCGCCGTCGCCTGCGACCCCGGCCACCCCAGCCACAGCAGAACGAGAATGGACGCCGCCCCGTCGACGATTCCGCTTCTTGCACCAAGTGCCATGTCAGGCTTCCTGACTTTCGCAATCAGGGAATGACTTCAGTGAAAGCGTGCGCATCCGGCTGCTCCCATCGGGGCCGATTGCGTCCGAGGAAATGATCCTAGCACCCGCGACAGACGTTTGGCTTGAATTTGTACAGATCCTGCTGCTCGGGTTGCCGCGCCGTGGCCGGCCCGGGCTTTTTCGCGAGTTTGCCCTTGCCCTCTTCGATCAGCGTCGAAAATTTCACAGTACCGTCATTCGAAACTTCGACGTGCGGCGTCGTGCCTCGGATGCCCATTGTTGCGACTGGCGTATCGACTTTCATATCGCCTGACTTCGCGATACTGCCGGCGACGAACGTCATCGTTCCGCTCGTCAAACTAAAGAAGGTCGAATTGGATTTGCCGTTCGGGTCGTACACGAACTCGTCCAAAGCCATGCGCGCATTGCTCGACAGGTTGAACGAGCTGCCATCGGCAAAGTTGATGCCGATCCGGCCATCGGCTCCGGTCTTGACCACATCGCCCTGATAGACGAGGTCACCTACCTTCGTCTGATCCGCTTGCCCGGCCACGTTTGCCTGAACGACCATCGCGCTCGCACGTTCAATCGAGACCGCGCCAGTGGCGACGACTACCTTGCCAATGGGTTTTGATGGGGAATCCAACACGGCCGGCCGTGGCGGCCCGACTTGAGCGTTGGAAGGACCAGGGAAAAAGCTTGTTAGCGCCAATACGAAACCGGTCACCAACGTAATATCTTTACGCATGATCCCCTCCTCCCGAGAAGATCTCGTTCGCGTTACAGTCCGCCGGTTCACTGCGAACAACCCGGCGCTGCTCCACGTAATACGCGCTAGTATAATGCCGACCAGCCATAGCCGACCAGCCCAATCGAGTCAGTACCTCCATTTATCCTAATCCCGGGGCTTGCACCGGGCCACAAAAAGGGGGCATGCTGGGCTGTACGAAGAATTCAATAATTCTTGAGGGGCCGGACACGCTCGCGGCGCAACAAGAAGTTTGTTGACGTCGCGCCAGAGCACGTCTTCCCCCTGAAGAGACTGGGTTATTTGGATCAGACGTTTTCGGCGGGCAGCCCAAGCTGCCGGCACCAGACCCCCTGGCGTCGGGCAAGCCAGAGCAAGAAAACTGCGGCGCCGCGCTGGGCAGGCGAGGTCGAAGCCAATGTTAGTTGCGTCCCACGAGTACGGGGAGCAGGCCGTTGCGGCCGTGCTTCCGCACATCATCGGCACCATTCACACGGCGAGCGGCCGCGGCACGCTGAGGCGTACAGGCGGTATTGCCGTTCAGGTCATGGTTGGCGATCCCGTTTGCCAAGACGATGTGATTGAGACCGCGGCCGACGGGCAGATCGGAATCCGCTTTATCGATGGCACCCTGTTCGTCCTGTCGCACAGCACCTGCATGGTGTTGAACGAATTCGTCTGCGACGCCAACAGCGTCTTGCGTTCGGCGCTGTTTGCGGTTTCCAAAGGAGGCTTTGCCTTCATTACCGGCCGGATGGCGAGCAACGGCTCGCTTCGGGTCGACACGCCGGTTGGAAGCGTTTGCGTTTGTGGCCGCGCCCGTGCTGGCGGATTCGGCACGCTGTCGCTCACAGCACTGACCTTCGCAATGATGAGCGATGCAATAGCGGCGGATCCGAACGCGACATTCCTGGATGAGGACAACATCGCATACAAGGATCTCGAACACGGCACATACGAGCTCTGGACCAAGGATCCGATCCCGCGGCACATCATTGTTGAGGATCCCGGCGAGACAGTCGTGGTTACCAAGATTGGCTCCTCGACCAGCGTGAGCCAGATCACGAATTCCGCAGCTCGAATGGAGGAGCTGCAAGCGGCCCAACAGGCGGTGTTCGCCAACTTCGCAAAGGGCTACGCCCCAGGCGGATCCAGCACGCCCTATTTTGCCAATCCACAGTTGCTGCAACCGATCAACTATACGCAGCCCGGCGGTTCAACGACGCAGGAGTCGCTGCCACCGCCGCCGATGGCTCCGAACCCTGTCATCGAGCCCATCATCGTCAACCCGCCTCCTCCGCCTCCTACACCCCCAACGCTGAACGCGGCGACCGGCCCGACCCTGAACGACACGGTGGTGTTCGATTCCTTCGGCCCAACGGCTGGAACCCTGGTCGCCAGCAGCGGGAGCAGCGGCGGCGCACTGACCTACGGCATCAGCGGTGGCACCGCCGGCAACACGGAGTTGAACGGCCTCACCTACGATGTGTCGAAGGCCGGCCTCTATGGCACGCTCTACCTCAACAGCAAGACCGGCGCCTATGTCTATGTTCCAGACGATGACGCGGTCAATGCGCTGACGGCGCCCACAACCGAAGTCTTTACGATCACGGTTTCGGACGGCACGCTCTCGGCCAGCCAGACCTTTACGGCCACCATCAACGGCGTCAATGACGCGGCCATCATTGGCGGCTCCGCGAGCGGCGCCGTGATCGAGGCAGGCGCCGTCGCCAACGCCGCGGCGGGCGCTCCGAGCGCGACCGGTACGCTCACCGATACCGACGTTGACAATGCGGCCAATACCTTCACGGCCGTCAGTTCGCCGACGGCAAGCGATAAAGGCTACGGCAGCTTCACAATGACGGCGGCCGGCACGTGGACCTACACGCTCAACAATTCCAACCAAGCGGTGCAGGCACTCAATGCGGGTGGCACGCTGACCGACACCTTCACGGTAACGACCATCGACGGCACCCCGCAGGTGGTGACGATCACCATCACGGGCAGCAATGACGCAGCCGTCATTTCCGGCACCACGACCGGCTCGGTGATCGAGGCCGGCGTCGCCGCGTCCGGCACCCCCGTTGCCACGGGAACGCTCACCGACAGCGACGTGGACAACGCCGCCAATACCTTCACGGCAATCAGTTCGCCGACCACGAGTGACAAAGGCTACGGCAGCTTCACGATGACAGCGGCCGGCGTGTGGGTCTACACGCTCGACAATTCCAACCAGGCGGTACAGGCGCTCAACGCCGGCCAGACCCTCACCGACACCTTCACCGTGACCACCGTCGACGGCACCACGCAAGTGGTGACGATCACCATCACCGGCAGCAATGACAATGCCGTCATTTCCGGCACCACCTCCGGCTCGGTGATCGAGGCCGGCGGCGTCGCGAATGCCGTACCGGGCACGCCGAGCGCGACCGGCACGCTCACTGCTTCCGATGTCGACAATGCCGCCAATGCCTTCACGGCCGTCAGTTCGCCGACGGCAAGCGATAAAGGCTACGGCAGCTTCACGATGACGGCGGCCGGCACGTGGACCTACACGCTCAACAATTCCAACCAAGCGGTACAGGGGCTCAATGCCGGACAGACCCTGACCGACACCTTCACGGTGACGACCGTGGACGGCACCACGCAGGTGGTGACGATCACCATCA
>Ga0081455_10001894_pt1 | contig 25159 bp, 21 predicted proteins | sample TabmetS3T2R1_FD_70207 | JGI IMG/M metagenome (GOLD analysis project Ga0081455, IMG submission 70207) | Tabebuia heterophylla rhizosphere microbial communities from the University of Puerto Rico - S3T2R1 | ecosystem: Host-associated > Plants > Roots > Rhizosphere ...
AGCGATGAGGCGATGTTTGGTCAGCGTCTCCTTAAAAGGAAGGTGAGCCGTAAATAACAGCTGCGCTTTGAGCCCGCCCGGCGCACAACACCCTCAGGATGATAGTGAACCTGCGCCTTAGTCAGCTCGACACATTCGGACGGTGCGGCAAAAAATTCTTGGAGAGCGCGTGATAGACGCCTTCGCGACGTAATAAAACGTCTTCCTCGGCGGGTTTCTGGCTTTCAACATTCTTCGCCTTGGAGCTCGAGCCCGCTAAACGCGACACCAGGCTGCTCGCTCGTGACGCCAACTTTCAAACGGATGTTCGCGCAGATCTCTTCAATAGCATACGAAGCGATGTCGATGGAACGCCAACACCGATGATCAATGATTCAACGGCGATTGAGCTGACGAGAATACGTCCGCCACAGCCCTGCGTGCCCGAAGGGCGGCCGCGCCGCAATAGCGGTATCAATGTAGCTGGCGTGACGGAATTCCATGGTGGTCCCGCGTCATGTGCTTGGCTGCTTAGGAACGACCGGGAATTTTTGGGAACGAGCGGTAATCAACCGAAACTATTGGGCTTTTTAGGGAGACAGACGATCTGTGTACGGACAATCCAAGGTCACCACCTAACCAACTGATATAATTATAAAAACTGGTAGCACCGGCCGGATTTGAACCAGCGACCAAGGGATTATGATTCCCCTGCTCTACCACTGAGCTACGGTGCCACACCCAAGCGAGGGCCGCCGCGGGCCGGGTCGGGAAGCGGTGGTTTAGGCGGCTGGATTGCGGGTGTCAAGCAAGGGCCGCCGGCACCTTGAGAACCGCCGCAGGATCGGCGGCCGTCTGGGCCAGCAATGGGATCGAGCCCGTAATCCAGCCGCCGCCCAGCACCCGCGCGCCCGCGGAACCCGCATAGAAAACACAGGCCTGGCCGGGGGCCACGCCTTCTTCCCCCTCGGAGAACTCGACAACTCCGAAGCCCGTGCCCGTGAGCCGCAAAACGGCGGGACAAGGCGCGCGCGTCGAGCGCACGCGCGCAAAAAGAGGGAGGCCCTCTCCGCTTTGAGCGCGGATCTGCTCCCCGGGCGCCAGGAGAAGATTGAGCCCGCGAAGCTTGGCTTGACAGCTCATCAGCGCGGCCCGCGGGCCGACGACGACCCGGCGCGCTGCCGCGTCGAGGCGCAAGACATAGAGAGGCTCGCCGGTTGCCACACCCAAACCGCGGCGCTGGCCGACCGTGTAGTGGATAATCCCCTGATGCGTGCCGAGCACTCGGCCATCGAGATCGACGATCAGTCCGGGCTCTGCAGCGCCGGGCTTCAAGCGCTGAACCACCGAGGCATAGCGACCATCGGGAACGAAGCAGATGTCCTGACTGTCGGGCTTGTCGGCGATGGCAAGACCAAGAGCGGCTGCATCCGCGCGCACCTCCGCCTTGGTCAGATGCCCTAGCGGAAAGCGCAGGAACCCGAGCTGAGCTTCCGTCGTCGCGAACAGGAAATAGGTCTGGTCACGCGTCCCATCGACGGCCTGATGAAGCTCGGGCCCGTGCAGCCCCGGCAGGCGCCGCGCGTAATGTCCAGTCGCGAGCGCCGCTCCTCCCAGCTCGCGCGCGATGTCGAGCAGATCGCGGAACTTGACGCGCTCGTTGCAGCGGACGCAGGGCACGGGCGTCTCACCGCGCGCATAGGCCTCGGCGAAATCGTCCATGACACGCGCGCGAAACTTGGCTTCGAAGTCGAGCACATAATGGGTGATGCCGAGCCGATCCGCGACGCGGCGTGCGTCATGAATGTCCTGGCCCGCGCAGCAGCTGCCCTTGCGGCCGGTCGCAGCGCCGTGGTCGTAAAGCTGAAGCGTCAGGCCCACGACGTCTAAGCCCCGCGCCTTGAGCCGCGCGGCGACGACGGAGGAATCGACACCGCCCGACATCGCAACGACGACGCGCGCGCCGGGCGCCAGATCCTCCAATCCTGTCAAGTCTCCGCTCATCCGCTCCATCCCAACTAGGGGCGGCCGGACTATAGAGCGGGGAACGGTGGGTGCAAGCCTTGGGCGAGGCTAGGTCAGGAAATTCAGCAGGGAGAGCTGCCCGAGCGACGAGATCATCTTGGCGGAGGCCTCGGTGGCGACCTGGTCCAGGTTGAGCCGCGTCACCGCATCGGCCATGTCGACATCCTCGATGTCGGAGATCATCGACTTGACCCGCGTGACCGACGCGTCCTGCATATCGCCGGTATCTTGGATCTGCCGTTGAAGCTGACCGTTCTGCGCCACAACACCGTTGAGCGCCTCGGCCGCGGCCTTCAGATTAGGAATTTCGCCTTCGAGGAAGGATTGCTGGGCCGCGGTCAAGGTCGAACCGAACGGACCGTTCGGGCCCGCATTGAATTGCGCGATCCGCTGCAGCGAGGCCATCAAATTCGTGCCGACGGAATCGGCCAGAAATCCGTACGTCATGGTCTGACCCGGCGCGATCTCGACCGACGGCGCTTGCGAATTGTTCGCGAAAGCCTGGGACACAGCCGGCAGGGCCGCGAGCCCCGTCAGCGACGACACCGTCATTGGAGCTTGATCCGTACGTGTGCCGCCAAAGATATATTTGCCGTCGACCTGCGTATTGAACAGCGAGACCGCCTGCTGGAAAATGCCGTCGACTGTTTCCATGAGACCCGATCCGGAGCCGGAGCTCACCGCGTCGAGCGCGGATTGGCGCAAGCTCTGGGTCGAGGTCGCAATCTGGCCCAGCGTCAGATCCTGCATGTCGAGCTGCGAGGAAATCTGCTTGTTCGACGTTTGATATTGCTGCGTGCGCGTCAGCACGCGCTTGGCCGACAGAAGAACATCGGTATCGTTCGGGATGTCTTTGTATTGATCGGCGACCTTGCCGGTCGAGATCTGCATCTGTGTCGTCGCGGTGCGCTGGTTGATCTTCATCAACTCGGCGAGCAACGCTTGGCTTTGTGCGAACGAAGCGACGCGTGTCATGACGGCCCTCCCGCTTACTGCTGTATGGCCTGCAGGAGCTGATCGAACAGCTCCTTGGATGTGGTGATCAGGCGCGCGGCGGCGTTGTAGGATTGCTGATACACGATCATGTTCGAAAGCTCTTCGTCGAGATTGACGCCCTCGACCTCTTGAACGCGTTGATTGATATCCTGGCTTAGCGCGTCGGTCTCGTCGCGCTTGGCGTCCGAGCGCGACGCCATCGTGGCCGCATTCGACAGAAAGCCACTGGCATAGTTGCCGAGTGTCGAGGCGATCGCGCCCTGACTGCCCGCCGCGTCCACGGAAACGACCTGATCCTGGACGGCCGCCAGCGCCGAGATGCCTTGATTGTCGCCAACCGCCAGCACGCTATTGCCCGGCACGGTGGTGGGCTGCAGATCGACGCGCGCCGTCGCCAGCGCGGCCGGATTGTTGAGCACATTGGGTGCGAGCGCGATGCCCTGCGCGTGGTTCATCTGCGCCTGATCGCCGAGCCCGAACAACTCGCTCAGCGAAACGCCCGTGCCGCCGCGCGATGTCAGATCTTGCGCGACTTCGAGCGTGTAACCCTGGAACGTCCCGGTCGGCGTCGCCGTGAGCTTGCCGTTCGGGTCAAGCGCGAAGCTCACATAGCCACCCATGCCGGTGCCAGAGGCGTTCAGGTCGCTGACGATCTGGCCAATCGTGCCCGCCGAGATGGTGTAGGTGTAATCGATTGCCGTCTCGCCGTTCGGCCCGCGCAACCGGAACTCGACGGTCTGTCCAGGCGTGAAGCCGTTCGCGTCGGAGGCCGACAGGCCGGTGTCGAAATTCGACGGCACCGAGCTGCGCAACACGTCGTTGAGACCGAAAACCTGAGAAAACCCGTGGCCTCCGCGCGTGGCCGGAGTCGTGGAATCGGGCACGATCGCGACGCCGTTGCCGCCGGCAGCCTGAAAGCTCATCACACCGTTGGTAAAGGTGAGCGTGCCCGCGCCGCCGAGGCCCGTGTTGATCGCCGATACGGCGGCTCCCAGGGTCGTCCCGCCGAACCCGACCGCGGCGCCTCCGTCGACCGAGTATGTGTTGGCGTCGAAATCGACGTCGACACGGCGTACAAGATTGCCCGTGGAGTCGATGATCGTGAAGGTCGCCTTGCCCGTGAAGCCATGGGCGTCCGCCGCGAGAAGACCGGTCTGTGCGCCGGTCATCCCGGTGACGGGCGGCACCGCGGAGTAGCTATTGTGAACGGCATTCAGAGCGTCGGCTGTCTTGCCCGCGAGCTCGCCCAGCTGCCGCGCCAAATCGGGCAGCGTCTTGCTGCGCATGTCGATCAAGCCGCGCAACGTGCCGCTGTTCAAATGCGGCTCCAGGTTGACGACCGGGCCGGTGAGCGTGCCCGTCACGGGATCGACCCGCTTGACGGTGATCGGATTGAAGATCGTGGCGGAGCCGACGGACCCGCTCGGGGTGTAGTCGAGCTGCTGAAGGACCTCGGTGGCGAGCGGAACGCCGTCCGGCGTCATGATGAACTGCTTGCCGTTGGCCTGATCGACCGTCCGGATGTCCATGAGCTGGGCGAGGCCCTGAACCGCCTGGTCGCGTTGGTCCTTGAGCCCGTTGGCGTCGCCCCCTGAGACGACCAGCTTCTGGATCTGGATGTTGAGATCGAAGATCTTTTGCAGGTAGTCGTTCGCCTGCGTGACCGTGCTTGCGATCTGCTGATCGGTATCTCGGCGAGTCGACTGGATCTGGTCGAACAGGTTCGAATAGGTGTTGGCCAGATTGCTGAGATCGCCCAAGGCGCTCGAGCGGCCCGTTGCGGAGGTGGGATCGACCGACAGTGCTTGAAGAGACGCGAACAGCGTGTCGATTTTGCCCGAAACCGACGTGTTCTGATCGGGAGCGCCGAAAACCGATTGAAGGGTATCGTGGATCTTTGATTCCGCGTCGTAACGGGCGGCGTCCGAGGTGACACTCAAGGCCTCGCGCGCGAGGAACGTGGCGGCGACGCGCTTGATGTCGGTAACGCCTACGCCCGAGGGCGTGTTGCCGAACTGCAGCGCTTCCTGCTCGACGACGCGGCGCTTGTAGCCCGGCGTATTGATATTGGCGATGTTGGCCGATGTCGTGTTGAGGCCGGCCTGGCTCGTCTGGAGCGCCGTCAACGCATTGGAAAGGATAGACCCGACGGTCATCGTTCTCGTCTCCGGCCAGCTTCGCGCAAACGCTCGACAGCGGGTCGCGCATAAAGCGGGCGCAGGAATGTTTGCAAAGTGGGTGCCATGCGCTGGAGCGGCCGAAAAGTCTGAAAAAGCCGCTGTTCGCAAGGTTTTTTCGAAGCACGTGATCGCGGGAGGCAGTCGGCAAGTGTTGCGCGCGGGCGGCAGGTTTTGCCGGGCGCAGACTGCCCCCCAACGAGCCGCGCAAACGAAATTCCCTTGGAATACGCGGCGATTAGGACTGGCAAGGCGCTTGCTTCATCCGCTCCGACCAATTGCTTGGAGCACAAGGCGTCATGCCCTCGGCGGCCTCATTGATCAGCATCATCGCGCCCGGCGCCGCACAGACGGCTGCATCCGGCGTGGCTGCGCCGGTGGATGCTTCGGCCTTCGGCAAGCTTCTGCTCGCCGCAGCGGCGACCGGCACGTCCCCGAAACCGGTGGATACCGCGGAAGCCGCGGAAAGTCTTAGCATCGGAGGTGCGGATCTCAGCGCGGCCATCAATGCGCTCGTGCCGATCACCGTCATGCCCGACACAAGCGCCCAAAGCACGCCGACGGTTGAGAATACCTTGCCGGATCAGAATGCCCTGCCCGCCCAGACCACGCCTTCGCAGGAGTTAGCCGCGTCGACACCGAACAGCGACGCTGATGCCGTGAAGCTGCGGGCCATGCTCGCCAATCTGCCGACGGACATCAAAGCGGACCCGTCCGCGCCCGAAGTGCCGAAAGAGATCGCACCCGATGCGGCGGCTCAAATCGCGGCCGCCAATGCACTCCTGGCGCTCCCAAAGGTCAAGGACACGACCGAGGGCGGTGAAGACAAGAGTTCCGACACGAATACCGACGACACAGCCGCTCGAGCGCCGTCTCAGACACTTCTTCACGACGCCGCCTCTGTGGTGACGGCGGCCGTCGTCGCTCCCGTCCAAGCGCCGGCGAAAAGCACTTCCGAAGCGTTGGGGGCGCCCACCCCAATTCATCCCGCGCAGATCGATGCCGCGGCGGCCCCGGCTACAACCCCTGCTCCAACTCCGGCACAGGATGATGCGACAGCGGCCGATTCAGCCGCCGCACAGCCGTCATCTCAAGCGGCTTCGCTTCCCGTAGCGAAGCCCGCGCCGGCGGCCGACGCGAAGCCGGAAATCAAGATGAACCCGCCTGCGGCCGAGGATGTCGCGAAGGCGTTGATGCAGACGACACCAGATCCCGCGCGCCAAGCGATGACCGCGGTGATCGCGAAGCTCGACAGCACGCCCAACGCGGTTTCCGCCCCCGAGGTCAAGCCAGTCGAAGCCAAGCCTGAAACGACCAAGTCCGGCGCTCCTGCCACGACTCCGACGCCCGCGACCAACGACCGCGTCGCAAGCGCTTCGCCGCAGGCTCAGGCTGCGAGCCCTACCCCGACACCGTCAGAGGCCGGGTCGCAACTTCCCGCGCATGCGGCAGCACCCGCGCCCGCGCAAGTCAATGGACTCGCGCAGCCGACGGACACAGGCTCCCTGCCCGTCATCGCCGGTGCGCAAGCCCAAGCAGGCACACAGATCGATACGACAATGCCGGTGGTCGTGCTCCGCGCGACGCATCCCACGGCAAACGATCCGGGCAGCTTGCCGACCTCGCAGATCGGAGTCGCGATTGCACGCCAGTTCAAGCAGGGCAGCAATCAATTCGAGATTCGCCTGGACCCGCCGGAACTCGGCCGCATCGATGTACGGATGGAGATCAACCACCAGGGCCGCGTCACGGCAACGCTTTCGGCCGACCGCCCCGATACGCTCGATCTTCTGCAGCGCGATTCCCGTTCACTGCACCGCGCGCTGAGCGAGGCCGGGCTCGACACCTCGCCCGACTCGCTCAATTTCACAATGCGCGAGCGGCGCGATCAACAGCAGAGCAACGCCGACACGAACGACGATCAGTCGAGCTCCGCGCGGACGCGCGCCGACGCTACACCAGCTTCGCTCCCCGTCTATACCGCCTCGGTCGCCCCCGGGCGCCTCGATTTGCGCGTGTAACAAGGACTGACGACCATGGTCACGACCCCCACCATCAGCAGCGCTCTCAGCACGCAGGGCAACGCCGCACAGGCCTCGAGCGTTCTTAACCAGAACCTCGACACATTTCTCACGTTGCTCACGACGCAGCTGAAAAACCAGGATCCGCTGAAGCCGATGGACTCGAACGAGTTCACCCAGCAGCTTGTCCAGCTCTCCTCGGTCGAGCAGTCGATCCAGTCAAACAAGAATCTCGAAAATCTTATCCTCCTGCAAAAGGCGAGCACCTCCGCGAACGCCGTGGGCTATATCGGCCGCGAGGCGACCGTCACGTCAGCCACGAGCGCGCTCCAGAACGGCTCGGCGACCTGGCGCTATGCGCTTACGGGCGACGCCGCATCGACCACGATCACGGTGAAGGATTCCTCCGGCAAGGTGATCCTCTCCAAGAATGGAGCCACCTCGCTCGGCAGTCACGATTTTGTCTGGGACGGCAAGGACGTCGCAGGCAACAAGCAGCCCGACGGTGCCTACACGATCGAGATCGCCGCCAAGGACGCGGACGGCAATGCCGTCGGCACGTCAAGCAGCATCACGGGTGTTGTCACCGGCGCGTCGTTCGCCGGAGACGATCCCGAGCTCGTGATCAATGGAATTCCGGTGAAGCTTTCGGACGTGATCTCGGTCACGAATCCGGCAAGCGCCACCCCCTAGGACTGAACTGAAACCCGGCGCGCGAACCGCGCGCCCTTTGAGGCGATTGCTCGCACAGCGGCGGCCCGAAGCGCCCGCCCCGAGCCCAAGGAGACAAAGATGAGCATCTACGGCGCCCTTTTCGCGGGTGTGTCCGGGCTTCAGGCCAATTCGCAGGCGCTGGGGATCATTTCCGACAACATCGCGAACGTGAACACCTCGGCCTACAAGCGCAACATCGCCGAGTTCCAGACTCTGGTCACCGGCGACAGCGGCCCGAATTTCTTCTCCCCGGGCGGCGTGCGCGCGGGCAATCGCGTTCTGATGGATCAGCAAGGCCTGCTCCAGGGCTCTGAGTCGCCCACCGATCTCGCCGTTTCGGGATCAGGCTTCTTCGTCGTCTCGCCGGCTCCCACCACGGGATCTCCGACCGACAAATACAATTTCACCCGTGCGGGCTCGTTCACCAAAGATGCTAAGGGCAATCTCGTGAACGCTGCAGGCTATTACCTTCTGGGTTGGCCGGTGAACGCGAACGGCACGGTCAACGTCAATTCGAGCGATCTGACCGCGCTCAAGACAGTCAACATCGATCAGCTCGGCGGCACGGCCGAACCGACGACGACCCTTACGCTCAATGCGAACCTTCAAGCCAGCCAGGCGATTTCCGCCCAGGAAGCGACCTATGCCGCCGGCACCTCGGCCAACAACATGGCCTCGGGCAACGTCACCCCCGACTTCACGACCTCGATTCAGGTGTTTGACAGCAAGGGTGGCTTTCGCACCGTGACGCTGAGCATGCTGAAAAGCTCCACGCCCAATCAGTGGCATGCCGAAATTCACGTCGTACCGTCCTCTGACGTCGTGACGGGTGCGGGTCTCGTCAACGGGCAGGTCGCGGTCGGTACGGTCGCGTTCACCCAAAACGGTCTGCTCGATACGGCGGCCACCTCGCCCTCACTGCTCGATCTGAGCTTCTTGGCCTCGGGCACGGCGCCGGGCGCCGGACAGGTCGCCTGGGCCTCGAGCCTCGGCGTCGCGGCCCAGGATGTGACCGTCAATCTGGGCTCGCCCAATGTGAGCGGTGGCTTCACCCAGTTCGACAGCCCTTCGAGCCTCATCTCGTCGCAAGTCAACGGCGCGATCTTCGGCGGCTTGTCGGGTGTCACGGTCGACAAGCAGGGCTTCGTCACCGCCCTCTTCGACAACGGCGTGCAACGGAAAATTTACCAGCTGCCGGTCGCTACTTTCGTCAATCCCGCCGGCCTTCAGGCCGAAAAGGGCAACGCCTACTCGCTGACGAACGAGAGCGGTCCGTTCAACCTGAAGCAGGCCGGCCTCGCGGGGGCGGGCGACGTCGCTCCCCAATCGCTCGAAGCGTCGACGGTTGATATCGCCGAGGAATTCACCGGCCTGATCACGACCCAGCGCGCCTATTCCGCGAACACGCGCGTTATCACGACGGCGGACGACATGCTCAACGAACTCATCCAGAGCAAGCGCTAGAAGCTTGACCGGGGCCGCCTGAAAAGGCGGCTCCGGAGATCCAGAAAATTTTATGCAAAATCATAGTGTTATCCGAAATTTTACTTTCGCACTTAGCCCTTTCTTAAACGCGGATGCCTAAAGTTTCCTCCGAGCACGAGGAGTTGAGTTGAGATGAGTGCTGAGCCGCGAGGAAAGGTCAATTACGTGATGGGCCCCGATGGGAGCCCGCTCACGATTGCTGACCTGCCGCCGACCAACACGAAGCGTTGGGTCATCCGCCGCAAGGCTGAGGTTGTTGCCGCCGTGCGTGGCGGGCTGATCAGCCTCGAGGAAGCGTGCGCGCGCTACACACTCACCGTCGAGGAATTCCTCGCCTGGCAACGCGCCATCGAGCGCCACGGCCTGCCCGGCTTGCGTGCCACGCGGGTCCAACATTACCGCCAGTAGCGCCTGGCTCCCTGCGCCTCGATCCCGACAGCACATCTGTTTCGTCTCGCTCGAGCCTGTTTCGCTCGTGATGTTCGGCCGCGCGAACCCGTGTGGCGAACAATTGCACGCGCGTTAAGCCGGTCTTTACAGCGAGCCGGTATTTTTTGCCTAGCTTCGCTGCCGATCCAAGAGCCGATGCCCGCGGGGCGGCCAAGGGGGTGCATCGGCCGAAGTGAGAGTGCGACAGGGCTTTCATAAGGGGCGCAGCGTTCGGTGAACGGCTTCACTAACTTCGTCAAAACTTTGGGCGTTGGACGAATTGCGGCTTTGGCTGCGACAACGGCGGCCATGATGGGGTTCTTCGTGTTCCTCATCCTGCGGTTGTCGACCCCGCCGATGGCGCCGCTCTACGGCCATGTCGAATCGAGCGACGCCGGCGCCATCGTCAGCAAGCTCGAAACGCTCAAGATCCCGTACGAGCTGCGCGGCGACGGCTCGATCATCATGGTGCCGGAGGATCGCGTTCTCCGCTTGCGCATGTCGCTTGCGGAGGAAGGCCTGCCGTCGCGCACAAGCGCCGGCTATGAGCTGTTCGACAAACAGGATGCGTTCGGCACGACGAGCTTCGTTCAGAACATCAACCAGTTGCGTGCGCTCGAAGGCGAGCTCGCCCGCACCATTCAGTCGCTTGACACCATCGAGGGCGCGCGCGTTCACCTCGTTCTTCCCAAGCGAGAGCTGTTCGCCAAGGATGCCGCTCAGGCCTCGGCGTCGATTGTCGTAAAAGCGCGTGGCGCGCTGTCGCCCGCGCAGGTTCGTGCAATTCAGAATCTGGTCTCCTCGGCGGTCGAAGGGCTACAGACCGACCGTGTGGCCATCATCGACGATCATGGCCGCCTGCTCGCGGGTGCCGCGAGCACCGATCCGCAACGGCAGCTCTCCCAGGACCTACAGGATCGCACCTCGGCCTTCGAGCAACGGCTGAAGACGCAGATCGAGGAAATCGTCTCGAGCGTCGTCGGCCCCAATAAGGCACGCGTCGAAGTAGCGGCCGAGCTCGATTTCAACCGGGTGACCGAGAACACTGAATCCTACGATCCCGATGGCCAGGTCGTCCGCTCGACCCAGACCGTGGAAGAGAAATCGAACAATTCGGAAGGTCAGCAGCAGGACAGCGTGAGCGTCGCGCAGAACCTGCCCGATGCGAAGGACAAGCCTCCTTCCGAGACATCGAAAAGCAATTCCAACTCGAACCGGAACGAGGAGACCGTCAATTATGAGATCTCCAAGACGACGAAGACGGCCGTCCTGGAAGCCGGACGCGTAAAGCGCGTATCGGTCGCGGTCCTCGTCGACGGCACACGCGACGGCGCAACTCCCGATGCGAAATACACGGCGCGCTCTGCCGAGGAGCTCGACAAGATCCAGACGCTCGTCCGCGGTGCCATCGGCTATGACGAAAAGCGCGGGGATCAGGTGAATGTCATCAACCTGCCCTTCGCAAATGCTGCGGAAGCAGAAGCCGCGCCCGAGAAGGAGCCACTTCTGGGGCTGACCAAGAGCGATTACCTGCGTATCGGTGAGGCGGCCGCGCTCGTCATAGTGACGCTTCTGATGGGACTGTTCGTCATCCGCCCGATGATCAAAGGCCTCACCGGCGTGGCCCAGAACCAGCCTCAAGGTGGACCGGGTCTGCTTCCAGCCGGCCCGGCGACGGCCCAAATCGCGGGCCCGAGCGGTATGCCGGCGCTCGCAGCTCAAGCGCTTTCGGCGCACGCGCTCCCAGGCGACGCGCCGCGTCTGCAGATCGCGCAGAACAATTCCATGATCGACATCGCCCAGGTCGAAGGACAGGTGAAGGAAAGCTCCGTCCGCAAAGTGGGCGAGATCATTGGCAATCATCCGGATGAAGCGATGGCGATCCTCCGCAGCTGGATGTATCAGGGCGAATAACAATGGCCGCACCTGCCAAGACCGATCCAAAGACCATGTCGGGCCCTGAGCGCGCCGCCGTCGTTCTGCTCGCGCTCGGCGAAGAGCACGGCACGCGCCTCTGGCAAATGATGGACGAGGAGGAGATCAAGGAGATCTCCCAGATCATGTCGACGCTGGGCACAATCACGTCCGCCCTGGTCGAGCGACTTCTCGTCGACTTCGTTTCGCAGATGTCGACGACGGGCTCTCTGATCGGCTCCTATGAGTCGACCGAGCGGCTCTTGTCACGCTTCCTGCCGGGCGAGCGCGTCGGCGTCGTGATGGACGAGATCCGCGGACCCGCGGGCCGCACCATGTGGGACAAGCTCGCGAACGTGAACGAATCCGTGCTCGCGAACTATCTCAAGAACGAATATCCGCAGACCGTCGCAGTCGTGCTGTCCAAGATCAAGCCGGAGCACGCGGCACGCGTTCTGGGTGCGTTGCCCGAGGAATTCGGGCTCGAAGTCGTCATGCGCATGCTGCGCATGGAATCGGTCCAGAAGGACATTCTCGACAAGGTCGAGATGACGCTCCGCACCGAGTTCATGTCGAACCTCGCACGCACGTCTCGCCGCGACGCTCACGAGATGATGGCGGAGATCTTCAACAACTTCGATCGCCAGACCGAAGCGCGGTTCCTGACCTCGCTCGAGGAGCGCAATCGCGAATCTTCCGAACGGATCAAGGCGCTCATGTTCACCTTCGAGGATCTCTCGAAGCTCGACCCCGGCAGCGTGCAGACCCTCCTGCGTGCGGTCGAAAAGACGAAGCTCGCGCTCGCGCTGAAAGGCGCTTCCGACACGCTGCGCGACCTCTTCTTCTCCAACATGTCCGAACGCGCCGGCAAGCTTCTGCGCGAAGACATGGAGGGCATGGGTCCCGTCCGCCTCAAGGACGTCGACGAAGCGCAGATGATCATGGTCAATCTCGCCAAGGATCTGGCCGCCAAGGGCGAGATCATCATCGCCGAGGCCAAGGGTGAAGATGAGCTCATTTACTGAGGCAGTGGCACCCATGACGCGCGCGGTCCCTTTCACTTTCGAAACGACGTTCGACGCTCCTGAGCCGCAGGCGAAGCGCCCGCAAAAGCGCTCGCTTACCCAGGCCGAGATTGAGGAGATCGAGCGCCAGGCTTTCGCGGCCGGCGTCGCCAGCACGGCGGACTCGCAGGTGGTGGCCCTTCAACGCTCGGTCGAGCAGCTGATGAACGCGGTCCGCGAGCTCGAAGGCAAGATCCACGAGCAGCTCGGCGCCGCACGGGCGGAAGCGACCACGCTCGCCTACATCATCGCGCGCAAGCTCGCCGAGACGCTGATCTCCGAGCGGCCCGTGGCCGACATCGAAATGCTGATCGGCCAGTGCCTCGAGGAGCACAAGGGTGAAGCCGCCATCGTTTTGCGTGTGAATGACACGCTGCACGACCCCATTCGCGACGCCGCCGCCGAGCTCAAAGCCGCGCGCGGCTTCGATGGTCGCGTCGTGGTCATCGGCGAGCCGCGGATCGCAGTCGGAGACTGCGCGATCGAATGGGCCGATGGCGGTCTGGAACGAAACATGAGCAAGGCGCTGAAAGACATCGAAGCGGCACTGCGGGCCCATTTGGCGGCCGAAAGCGACCGGGCTCCGGATTTATTCAGTGCGATCGTCGGCGAGATGGATCGGACGGTGCAAGAGAAGGGTGAGGCATGAGTGACAACAACATGGAGCTCAACGATCTGAGCAGCGAGCCCAAGCAGAGCCTTCCCGCCGAAGCCAGTGCGCAGGCCAAGGACGAGGGCGAGCGTACCGCGAACGACCTCGAAGCCGTCTTCGACGTGCCGGTTCACGTGTCCGCCATTCTGGGCAAGACGCATATGGAGGTGAGTCAGTTGCTCAAGCTCGGGCGCGGCGCGGTGCTGGAACTCGACCGCAAGGTGGGCGAAGCGATCGACATCTATGTCAACAATCGACTGGTGGCGCGCGGCGAGGTCGTCGTCGTCGAAGACCGGCTCGGCGTGACCATGACGGAAATCATCAAGGGCGGCCAAAGCTGATCGAGGCGCGAACTTAAGTAAGGAATAATGCTATGCGACTGCTCATTGTCGGGCAATTGAACGGCCAGCTCGGCGCGGCCTCGAAGATCGCGATGGATCGCGGCGCGAAAGTGGCGCATGTGCCCTCGATCGAGGCTGCGCTTTCGGCGCTCAGGAGCGGGCGCGGCGCCGATCTCATCATGATCGACGTCGGCGAGAATATTCGTGGCTTGGTGACCGCGCTGGGTGAAGAGCGCGTCTGCGTGCCGGTCGTCGCCTGCGGTATCGGTACCGACGCGCGCGCCGCCGTCGCCGCCATTCAAGCGGGCGCCAAGGAATACATCCCCCTGCCCCCCGATCCCAATCTGATCGCGGCGGTTCTCGAAGCGGTGTCGGAAGAAAGTCACACCATGATCTTCGAGGATCGGGCGATGGGCGACGTCATCGCGCTCGCCGATCAGGTGGCGCCATCGGAAGCGAGCATCCTCATCACAGGACCATCGGGGACCGGCAAGGAAGTGCTCGCCCGCTATGTTCATCGCAAATCATCGCGCGCGGACAAGCCCTTTATTTCCGTCAATTGCGCGGCCATTCCGGAAAATCTTCTGGAATCCGAATTGTTCGGCCATGAGAAAGGCGCCTTCACCGGCGCCGTCGCGCGGCGCATCGGAAAATTCGAGGAGGCCGACGGCGGCACGCTGCTGCTGGACGAAATCAGCGAGATGGACATCCGCCTGCAGGCGAAGCTCCTGCGCGCGATTCAGGAGCGCGAGATCGACCGGGTCGGCGGCGGCAAGCCGGTTCGCGTCAACATCCGCTTCATCGCGACCTCGAATCGTGACCTCACGGCCGAAGCAAAGAAGGGCACGTTTCGCGAGGACCTGCTCTATCGCCTCAACGTCCTCAATCTGAAGCTGCCGTCTTTGCGCGAGCGGCCGCGCGATATCCTGGCCCTCGCGCGCCATTTCATCGAGCGCTACGCGAAGGCGAACGGCGTGCCTCTGCGACCGCTGGCACCTTCGGCGGAACAGGCCTTGATGGTCCATGCCTGGCACGGCAATGTGCGCGAGCTCGAGAACACGATGCACCGCGCCGTGCTTCTTGCCACGGGATCGGAGATCTCCGAAGCCGCGATCCGACTGCCAGATGGACGAAGCGTGAGCGAAGAGGCCATACGCCAGGTGTCCGGGCCGGTCGCGCAGGCCTCGTCCGTCGCGCAGACCGTGTCGCGCGGGCTCGTCGGGCTTACGGTTGCCGACGTCGAACGCGATCTCATCCTCAACACGCTGGAGCATTGCCTCGGCAACCGCACGCACGCTGCGACCATCCTGGGAATCTCGATCCGCACACTGCGCAACAAGCTCAAGCAGTATGGCGACGAAGGCCTGCTCGTGCCGCAGCCGGGTGACACGCGGCGGCAGATCGCCTGAGGCCGAGCGTGAGGGCCAGGCTGAGGGGAGTGCGTCATGAGTGAGCAGGGGGCGCTTGCAGCGGGGGCGATCAATGCCCAGCCGTCGCTCGCGCGTCAGATCGGATCGCTTCTGCGCCGCGGCGATATCGCGCTCGGCATCGGCATTCTTGCGATCATCGTCGTTCTGATCCTGCCGCTGCCGTCGCTGCTGCTCGATTTTCTTCTGGCGCTGTCGATCACGTTCTCCGTTCTCATTCTGATGACGACGTTGTTCATTCAGCGGCCGCTCGAGTTCTCGGCCTTTCCGACCGTGCTTCTCATCGCGACGATGCTCCGGCTCGCGCTCAATCTGGCGTCGACACGGCTGATCCTCGCCCATGGTCATGAGGGGACCTCCGCCGCAGGCCATGTGATCGAAGCCTTCGGCAAGTTCATCATGCAGGGTAACTTCGTGATCGGGATCATCGTGTTCTCGATCCTCGTGATCGTGAACTTTGTCGTGATCACGAAAGGCTCGGGCCGCATCGCCGAAGTCGCGGCGCGGTTCACCTTGGACGCCATGCCCGGCAAGCAGATGGCGATCGATGCGGACCTGTCTTCGGGCCTGATCGATGAGGCCGAGGCGCGGCTGCGCCGCAGCCGCCTCGAACAGGAATCGAACTTCTTCGGCGCCATGGACGGTGCCTCGAAATTCGTTCGCGGCGATGCGATCGCGGGTCTGCTCATCACCTTCGTCAATGTTATCGGCGGCATGATCATCGGCGTGGCTCAGCAGGGCCTGCCGTTCTCGGAAGCGGCCAACACCTACACGCTGCTCACCGTCGGCGATGGCCTCGTGAGCCAGATCCCGGCGCTCATCGTCTCGGTCGGCGCGGGTCTCCTTGTTTCGAAAGCCGGCGTCGACGGCACCGCCGACAAGGCGCTGTTCGGCCAGCTCTCGGGCTATCCGCAAGCTCTCGGCATGTCGAGTGCGGTCATGCTCACGATGGCGGCCCTGCCCGGCATTCCCGCCGTGCCTTTCGTCGTGCTGGGCGCGATTGCAGGCGGGCTCTCCTGGCGTTCCGTTCGCTTCCAGCGCGACGCGCGCGAGGCCGAGGTTCGCTCAAAGGCTGCAGCCGCCGCCCAGAAGGCACCCGCCGAGGAGCCGATCTCGACGGCGCTGGCGATCGACAATCTGAAGCTCGAGATCGGCTATGGGCTCCTGCCGCTCATCAACGACGCTTCGGGCCATCGGCTCACCGACCACATCAAAGCCCTACGCCGGCAGATCGCCTCGGAGATGGGCTTCGTCATGCCGGCGGTGCGGATCATCGACAACATGGCGCTGCCCGCCCAAGGCTATCTCTTGCGCGTGAAGGAGATGTCGGCCGGCAACGGCGAGCTCCGACTGCAGCAGTTGCTCGCCATGGATCCGCGCGGGGCGGGCGTGGACCTGCCGGGTGAGAAAGTGAAGGAGCCGGCATTCGGCTTGCCCGCGACCTGGATCGATCTGGGCCTGCGCGAGGAAGCGACCTTCCGCGGCTACACCGTGGTCGACCCGGCGACCGTGCTGACGACCCATATGACCGAGATCCTGCGCGCCAATATGGCCGATCTCCTCTCCTACGCCGAGACAAAGAAGTTGATCGACGATCTGATGCCCGACCAGAAGAAGCTGGTCGACGAGATCGTGCCGTCCCAGATCAGCATGACGAGCATCCAGCGCGTGCTGCAGGGCCTGCTTAACGAACGCATCTCGATCCGCGATCTGCCGACCATTCTCGAGGCGATCGCCGAAAGCGCCGCGCAGACGAGCAGCATCATGCAGATCACCGAGCATGTGCGCGCGCGCCTCTCGCGGCAGATCTGCAATGCACATCTCAATGTCAACGGGCTCCTCCCGCTGCTCACCCTTTCGCCTGAATGGGAGACGGCGTTCGCGGAATCTCTCGTCGGACAGGGCGAAGAGCGGCAACTCTCCATGGCGCCGAGCCGCCTGCAGGACTTCATCAATGGTGTGCGCGCTAAATTCGAGCACTTTGCACAGCTGGGCGAGACTCCGGTGCTGTTGACCAGTCCTTTCGTGCGCCCCTATGTGCGTTCGATCATCGAGCGGTTCCGGCCACAGACTTTCGTCATGTCGCAACAGGAGGTTCACCCGCATATGAAGCTCCGCACGCTCGGACAGATCTGAGGGCTGAATGAAGCTTCGAACATTCACCGCGGCGACGATGAAGGAGGCCATGGCCTGCGTGCGCGCAGAGCTCGGCCCCGACGCGGTGATCGTCTATGCCCATGAGCGCCGCCGGGGCGGTGGCGTCGAAGTGCGTGCGGCCGTCGAGGGCACGCCGGTCGCCGTGGCCGCGCCGGTGACAAAGCCGCGCACGGCACAGCCACCGCGTGCGCCGGCTGTACAGCCGGCTGCCCCTCCTCCACCACCTGCGGCGGAGCTCCCGGCCCGCAAGACAACGCCCAAGGGTCTCGTCGCCCTCGCCCACGCGGCGAAGAGCGCCCCCGATGTTCAGGCCGCCGGCGTCGACGCGCTGCGCCGCGTCTTCCTGTTTCACGGCGTGCCGGAGCGCACCGCACAAGGCGTGCTCGACGCCGCGCATCGCCTCGACATGAGCGATCCGCTGTCGCTGCTTGCGACCGCGCTCGACACCCGTTTCAGCTTCAATCCGCTTCCCGTCAAGGCGCGCCGCCCCGTGATGCTCGTGGGCGCGCCCGGTGTGGGCAAGACCGTAACCACGGCGAAGCTCGCCGCGCGTGCGCTTCTTGCCGGTCACCGCGTGCAGGTCATCACGACGGACACGGTCCGCTCGGGTGCGGTTGATCAGCTCGAGAAGCTCGTGGGCCGGATGGGCATCAAGGTCCTCACCGCGGATTCACCCGAGGCGCTCGCGGCGCTGCTGCCCCGCAAAACCACCGACAACGGACCGGTCATTCTGATCGACTCGCCCGGCACCAACGTGTTCAACGCGAGCGAGCGCCAGGACCTCGAGACCTTCATCGATCCTTCGATTCTCGAACCGGTGCTCGTCCAAGCCGCCGGCACCGACGCGGGCGATGCGGCCGATATGGCCTCGCAATTCGCGCAGCTCGGTAGCCAGCGCCTGATGGTGACGCGCCTCGATGCCGCGCGAAGGCTCGGCGGTCTCCTCGCCGCAGCCGATGGCGGCGGGCTTGCGATCGCCCAGGTGAGCTTGTCGCCTTATCTCTCCGAGCCCTTGAACGCACTTTCCGCCGGCGCACTCGCGCGCGTGCTCGCCACTCAGGCCGGTGTGAGCGCGTCCGAACCGCCAAGCGTCCCCGCCGCAAAGATCGTGAAAGCCAAAGCGCCATGACCACTCGCAAGACTCAAAGCGCCGTGCCGCGTCCGCCCGCGGCTCCCATGGCTCCGCCGCAGCCGCGGCCCCGCCGCCTCACCATTGCTTCGGGTAAGGGCGGCGTCGGCAAGACATGGGTATCCATCTCGCTGACCCAGGCACTCGCCTATCTCGGCGAACGCGTGCTGCTGGTCGATGGCGATCTCGGTCTCGCCAATGTCGATGTTCAGCTCGGCCTCACGCCGCGCGCCGATCTCGCTTCCGTCGTGTCGGGCCAAGTCAAGCTCGAGGAGGCGGTCGCTCCTTACGGTGGTGGTGCGGGACGCGCGCGCCAGGGCGGGTTCGATGTTCTGCCGGGCCGTTCGGGCGCGGGCACGCTCGCGGCGCTGTCGGAACGCGACATTGCCATCCTGGCCGACGGCCTTGTTGCGCTCGAAGCCTCTTATGATCGCGTGGTGGTCGATCTGAGCGCAGGCCTCGACACCGCCGTGACGACGCTTTGCACACGCGACCAAGGAACGGCAGGCCATGCCGTGCTTGTCGTGGTCACCGACGAGCCGACCTCGCTTACCGACGCCTACGCCTTCACCAAAGTCATCCGGATGCGCAAGCCCGAAGTCGATCTGCGCGTAATCGTCAACCGCGCGCAGGCCGCGACGCAGGGCAAACGCACCTATCAGGCGCTGACGACGGCGACGGAAAGCTTCCTCGGGTTCACGCCTACCCTCGCCGGCATCGTACCGGAGGACAGCAAAGTCTCCGATGCCATCCGCCATCAGACAGCCTTCCTGACCCGCCACCCGCAAAGCAAAGCCGCTGTCGGCCTTACCGCGCTCGCCAAATCGCTGCGCGGCGAAGAGCGCGACTAGACATTTCGCTTCGGGCGTGTCGTGTTCCGCTCGAATGCCCTATCATGGTGAGCCTCAGGGTGATTCGGGGAAGCACCATGGAGGACTTGCAAGGCTTGGTTATGGCGGCGCTCCATTCTCTCGGAGCCGTGCAAACCATGGCGATCGCCTTCGCGGCGGGCATTTTGATGAAAGACAGCGGCCAGATTCTCTACATCACGCTGGCGGCGCTTGGCGTGGATCAGGTGGTTCGGTTCCTGCGGGCGGCGGCCGCCAAGGGTGCGCATATGGACGCACTGACCGCAACGAGCTGGAAGGGCTTTCTCAATCTGCCGATGGGGCAGTTCCTGGCGGCCCTCCTCACCTTCGGTCTCGTCATCGGGCTTACCTTCAGCCTGAAGTCGATGATCCGAAAGGTTTAGCTCGGAGCGGTTCGCGGTTCATCCTTCGAGACGACCGCCCGCTTCTCGCTTGTTCAGTTCGCCTGCTGGCGGTGATGCGCCTCGAGCGCGATCTCGTCGAGTTCGCTTTGCTCCCGGCGCGCTTCGGCCTGTTTGGCGCGTTGGACGCGGCCTTCCTCAAGCAGCTCGATCTTTTTCAGCTCGCGATAAGCCTCCGCCAGGGTCTCCTTCGTCGCTTCAAGCTCCCGGTCGATGTTCTGGATCGACTGATCGAGCTTCAGGCGGCGCTCCGACGTCGCGCGCGCGAAGGAGGGGTATGCGTAAGCCCCGAGCGGCGAACGTTCGCCGAACTGGCGCTCGTCGGCCAATGATGCTTCGAGTTCCTTGCGCTTGTCCTCGAATTCGCGGCGCATGGCCTCGAGCTCGGCCATCCGGCGCCGGATCTCGTCCACGTGCCATTTCTGCAACCTGATCAGCGCTCGGCGAGATTTCATGCGGGTCTTCCTTTTCCTCATGGGGCGGCCGCCTCGCTAGGGGCACGGGGCTGCAGAATGGACGCGAGCTTGGCGTAGCCACCTGCAAGACTGTCGTGCTCGTTTTTATCCTGGCTTAAGAAGCGCTCGAGATCCGGGTAGTAGACGATCGCCGAGTCGATCGCCGCATCGGCGCCACGCCGATAAGCGCCGAGCCGCACAAGCTCGGCCACGTCCTCGTAGACTGCGAGATGCCGCCGCGCCGTCGACACGATCCCATGCTCCTGGGGCGTGTTGCAGCCTGGCATGGTGCGCGAAATCGAGCGCAGCACGTTGACCGCGGGAAAGCGCCCCCGCTCGGCGATCGCACGCTCGAGCACGATGTGCCCGTCCAGAATGCCGCGCACGGCATCCGCTATAGGCTCGTTATGATCGTCGCCTTCCACCAGAACCGTGAAGAGCCCGGTGATCGCGCCCGAGCCATGGGTGCCCGGTCCCGCCCGCTCCAGAAGCCGCGGCAGCTCGGCGAACACAGTGGGCGTGTAGCCTTTGGACGTGGGCGGCTCGCCGGAGGAAAGGCCGATCTCGCGCTGCGCCATCGCAAAGCGGGTGACGCTGTCCATCAGGCACAGCACCTGAGCGCCCTGGTCCCGGAAATACTCGGCGGTGGTCAGTGTAAGATAGGCCGCTTGCCGCCGCCGGAGCGCGGACTCGTCCGACGTCGCCACCACGACGACGCTGCGCGCAAGTCCCTCGGCGCCCAGATCGTCGGCGATGAATTCCTGCACCTCGCGACCGCGCTCGCCGATCAGTCCTATGACGGCGACATCGCAGGCCGTGTAACGGGCGAGCATCGAAAGGAGAACGGACTTGCCGACACCGGAGCCAGCAAAAATGCCCATGCGTTGGCCCTGACAGCATGAGACGAACGTGTTGAGCGCGCGCACGCCGAGGTCAAGCTTGGGCCCCACCCGCGCCCGCTGATGCGCTGGAGGCGGGCGGTTGCGCAGCGGATAGGGTTCAATGCCCTGTGGAAGCGGTCCTTTACCGTCAATCGGCTCGCCGAACGCGTTGACCACCCGGCCAAGCCAGCCCGCACTCGGGTGAACAAGCGCATCAAGCCCGCCGACGTCGGCGCGGCACCCCATGCGGACGCCTTCGAGTGACTCGAACGGCATGCAAATCGCGCGGTCTCCGCGGAAGCCGACCACCTCGCAATCCACCGGGCGCTGATTGCGTCCCTTGACGGTCACGCGCGCGCCGATGCCGAGCTGGCGGGTCGCCCCCGCGATCTCGATGAGGAGACCCTGCACCGTGGTCACACGGCCGTAGCGTGTTACCGGGTCGATATGTCTGAGCTCGGTAAAGAGCGACTTCACGTTCGAAGCTCCATGCGAATGCACACCCACGTGCCACGCGACGGGGGCATGCGCCGGGCTCTCACAGCTTCGCAAGTTCGGATTAAGCCGCCGTAAAGCAAGGCGGGGCGCGGAATGCTCCGGACGCGGCCTATTTTGACACTGCCCCGGATCGCTTTATAAAAATCGCGAGTCACTCATGAGTGATTCGCTGGCTGCGTTGCCGGGACGGGTATGAAGCAACGAAGTCCGGGGCCGGTCACACGGGGCATAGGATTTTTTTATTCAACCCTGCCGCCCTGTTAACTTTTATTAAGCATTTGAGCCTAGTCTGTGCGCCGGGGTTAACCATACAAGAGCCGTTGGGCCGCCTTAAAAAGAGGGATGCGATGAGAGTTCTGCTCATTGAAGATGATAGCGCCACAGCGCAAAGCATAGAGCTCATGCTCAAGTCCGAGGGCTTCAATGTCTACACGACTGACCTCGGCGAGGAGGGTGTGGACCTTGGCAAGCTTTATGACTACGACATTATTCTTCTCGATTTGAATTTGCCGGATATGAGCGGCTTCGAAGTCTTGAAGACGTTGCGGCTTTCGAAGATCTCGACGCCCATTCTGATCCTCTCGGGGTTAGCGGGTATCGAGAACAAGGTGCGTGGCCTTGGCTTTGGCGCCGACGATTACATGACCAAACCGTTTCACAAGGACGAGCTCATCGCGCGTATCCATGCGGTCGTCCGTCGCTCCAAGGGTCATTCTCAGTCCGTCATCCAGACCGGCAAGCTCACCGTCAATCTCGACACAAAGACGGTCGAAGTGGATGGTCAGCGCGTGCATCTGACGGGCAAGGAATACCAGATGCTCGAGCTGCTCAGCCTGCGCAAGGGCACGACGCTCACCAAGGAGATGTTCCTCAATCATCTCTATGGCGGCATGGACGAGCCCGAGCTCAAGATCATCGACGTGTTCATTTGCAAGCTGCGCAAGAAGCTCGCAGCGGCCACTCACGGCGATCATTACATCGAGACGGTCTGGGGTCGTGGCTACGTGCTGCGCGACCCGCCGGAAGAGCAGGCCGCATAACGCCTTTAAGAGGGGCAGACAAAAAGGGCGCCAGGGACGGGCGCCCTTTTTTATTTTGGCTCGATGGTGGATCATTCGGTGCAACAAACACCGGTGTCGTCCCGACATCATTGCCGGGACCCGGGCTGAGTCAGAGAAGCCTCTGAGTCCGTCTGGGTCCCTGGCCACTTGTCCGCTTTTGCGCACAAGGCGCAAAAGGTGCGTCCCGGGACGACATCGGTGGGAATTGTCTGCGAACTAGCGTCCCGCAGCCCGGGCGAGACCGGGCATCGAGCCGGGCGCCGGCGGTTGTGCGAGCTCGTAGAGCCCGCGCTTCGCATCGTTGGGCCTCAGAACATCGGTGATTCCGATGACCGTTTCGGCCGCGCCCAGCACGACATGCGCATCGGGCGCCATCTGCTTGGCCATCCGCTCGAGCACGCTGCGCTTGGTGGCGGGATCGAAATAGATGAGCACGTTGCGGCAAAAGATGAGATCGAAACGGCCGAGCGTCCGGAAGTCGTCGAGCAGATTGAACAGCTTGAACTGAACCATCGACCGCAGCTCCGGCGCTATCTGCCAGTGATCTTCGGTCTTCTGGAAATTCTTCACCAGAAGCTGGATCGGCAGACCGCGTTGAACCTCGAACTGGCTGTAGATGCCGGCCTTGGCACGGTCGATGACTTCGCGCGAGATATCGGTCGCGATGATCTCGATGCGCCAGCCCGCGAGCTGCGCCGCGCGCTCGCGCAGGATCATCGCGAGCGAATAGGGCTCCTGGCCGGTGGAGGCGGCGGCGCACCAGATCCGGAAGTGCTTTTGGGTTTCCCGCGCGGCGAGCAACGTCGGCAGGAGATATTGGGAGAACGTGTCGAACGGCGTCTTGTCGCGGAAGAAGAAGGACTCGTTCGTCGTCATCGCCTCGGTGATCTCGACCAGCAGGCTCTCGGGAGGATTGCTCCTCAGCTTGCGCAAGAGCTCTTCGATGGTCGACAGGCCGTGGCGGCGCGCCGCGGGCGCAAGCCGGCTTTCGACGAGATAGGCCTTGTCTTTCGACAACGAAAGCCCAGAGCGCTTCTTGAGCAAAGCCGAGATGTAGTCGAAATCGTCAGGTCCCACGGCGGCCACCTCCGACGAACTTTTCCGTTTCCGCCCCCAACCGCTCCAAAGGCAAGATGGCGCTGCACAGGCCCGCCATCGCGACGGCGCCGGGCATGCCCCAAACGACACTCGAGGCTTCGTCCTGCGCGAATACGGCCCCGCCGGCGGCGACGAGCGCGCGAGCACCTTCGCGGCCGTCATGACCCATGCCTGTCAGGACGAGTGCAAGCGCGCGCGCTCCAAAGACCTGCGCCACGCTGCGAAACAGAGGATCGACCGCAGGCCGGCAGAAATTCTCCTGATCGCCCGAAGTCACCGCGATGCGCGCCGTTCCGGTGGCGTCGCGTGTCACAGTCATGTGGTAGTCGCCACGCGCCACATAAATCGAACCCGGCTTCAAAGCCTCACCATCCACACCCTCGGCGCAAGGGCGCCCGCTCACGCGGCCGATGTTTTCGGCGAGAATGGTCGTGAAGGTCGGCGGCATGTGTTGCGCGATGACGACCGGAACCGTCAGAGCCGGACCGAGCGCTCTCATCAGGTCGATGAGTGCATTGGGACCGCCGGTCGAGCTGCCGATCGCGAGCACGGCGGCAGCGCCGATCGGCATGCGACGAAGGACTATGGGAGCGCGGCCGGCGGCATGAGACGCAGGCGCGGCCGCAGCCGGTTCCGTTTTGGCGCTGATCCTGGCTGCGCGCGCGCTGCGGGCCGCCCCCAGTGCCTTGATCTTGGTGATGAGCTCGCGGCGAAAATCGTCGGCCGCCGTGGCACCGCTCAAGGCCTCGGGCTTCGCAATATAGTCGGCGGCGCCGAGCGAGAGCGCGCGTAGCGAAATGTCGGCATTCCGGCGCGTCAGCGTCGAGGACATGATCACCTGGAGACCGGGCATCGCCTTCAACAGCTGCGGCAGCGCGGTCAGGCCGTCCATGACCGGCATTTCGATGTCGAGCATCACGATGTCGCAGCGACGCTCGGACGCGAGCTTCAAGGCTTGCTCCCCGTTCGAGCATGACGCGACCACCTCGATGGCGGGATCGACTTCGAGCCAACGGGTCACGATGCCCCGTGTGACCGCGGAATCGTCAACGACCATGACTCTGAAGGGGAGCGCGCCGGCTGCAGGTTTGTTGGCGGGAGTCGGCACTATTGAACTCGCGGGTTGAACGTGAGCAGAGGGCTTAGAGGAGACCGACTTCCGTGAACTTGGCCTCGATGATGTCACGATCGAACGGCTTCATGATGTACTCGTTTGCACCCGCGGTGATGGCCTCGCTGATGTGATCGAGATCGTTCTCTGTCGTGCAGAAGACGACGATCGGGTGCGCACCCCCCTGCTCCCTGCGCAGGGCACGCAAGAACTCGATGCCGTTCATGACCGGCATGTTCCAATCCAGGAGAATGGCGTCGGGCATGGACATCCGG
>Ga0081455_10001895_pt1 | contig 25157 bp, 26 predicted proteins | sample TabmetS3T2R1_FD_70207 | JGI IMG/M metagenome (GOLD analysis project Ga0081455, IMG submission 70207) | Tabebuia heterophylla rhizosphere microbial communities from the University of Puerto Rico - S3T2R1 | ecosystem: Host-associated > Plants > Roots > Rhizosphere ...
CCCGTTGCTAGAATCCGCATCGCCCTCGTCGGAGTGGCGGAATTTGGTAGACGCGCTAGGTTGAGGGCCTAGTGGGCGCATAGCCCGTGGGGGTTCAAATCCCCCCTCCGACACGAACCAAGGGGACCCTGTGCGGACGGGGAGCCCGCGGAACCTCGCCGAGATCTCCCAGGCTCCAAGCGCGGGTCCCGGACACTCCGGTCAGTCGGCCAAGGCGCTCGTGGCGATCGTGGCATCGATGAGCGCAGCGGCCCGGCTCGCGACCTCGTCACCGAGATCGGCCTGGTCCATGATCCGCTGTCGGGCCATCACCAGGGCGACGCGCTTGCCTAGCGCGGTCTCCAGCAGCTCGCGGATCGAGCTCTCTTCGTCTCGGCCCTCGGCCGCGAGACGAAGCGCACGCTCGTAGACCATCTCCGTTGTTCTCATGGGCCCTCCCTTCTCCGATGACCGCCATGCCTTGACCGGGGGGTTGGGCGCGCTCCGACGCCGCCCGGATCGACGACCCTGCGTACCGTCAGGACGGATGCGTCGCCCCCAGACATGCCCAACAGGACCGGTTCGAGAGGGATCGCGAATCGGTTCGCGAGCCTGCTCAACTCCACCGTCGAGCCCGGGAGTTCGCACGGCGCACGATGGACGACCCTGCTGGTCATGGATGTCCCCGCCGCGAGGCAGCGATCCTCATCCAGCAACGGGACCCCGCATCTGGGGCAGTGCCCCGAGGCGTACATCTGGGCGAGGAGTTCGAGGATCTCGTCGACGCGTTCGACGGCCTGCGTTCGGTTCATGTGGCCTCCTGCGGCGATGCACGACCCGATCCGCAAGGCACATCGGTTGGACCGCTCACGGGGGTCTTCACGGGCTCGCCGCCCTGAAACCGTCGAGGCACCCTCGGAGGGTGGCGGCCTGACGTTCGACCGCATCGGGGAACGTGGCCATGGCGTAGGCGTGGGCAACGGTGGACGGATCCTCCGGATCGCCTCCGAATCCGTCAGCCGTCCCCTCGACCCCGAGGAGCCGACAGTCCGCGTACGCGGACATGTAGGCGAACCGGTCGAAGGGGTCCTTGAACCTCTTCAGGTTCGCGTAGCTCGGTGTCGCCGGAGGGGCGGAACTGGCGGAGCTCGCAGCCGACGAGGGCGCAGCACCGCCCGTATCGCCGATCGGGGGAGTGGTGGCCCCGGTCGGCTGGGTGCTGCAAGCGGCGGCGGTGAGGAGGACGAGCAACGTTCCACGCCAAGGATGTCGGAACACCTGGTACCTCCAGCTTCGGTGCGCGGCCGGCGGCCGCGCGCGGCGTCAGGCGAGCTGGAGGGGGGGCGCCCGAGGGCCGGCGACACGCCGGCGAGCGGGATCGGATCCGGCGCGATCTCGCCGTCCGAGGAGACAACGCCAGAAGACGACGGATGCCAGCAGGACGGCGAGCGCGGCGGTCACCGGCGGGACGTGCACGGGCCGGGATCGCTCGACCCCTCGGGAGAACTCTCCGAGCGAGGCCTCGGGGCTGGTGAGCGATCCCTCACCGGTCGAGAGGACGCCGAACCCGGCGAAGCGGTCGCCCGTGACGGCGCGCCCGGGGTGCGGGGACCCGGCCGTCGTCGCCAGGACGGCCGCGAGAAGCACGAGGGCCGCGACCGAGATCGACGCGCGCCCCGCGCGTCGGCGCTGGTCCATCGACCGAGCTTACCCGGTTCCGGTCTCCCGGGTCGCCGCACGAGGCGTCGGCTGCCGAACGGCTCCGTGTGGACCGGAGGGATCGGTCGACTGAAGGCGGAGGCGCCCCCGCCGATACCTATACGAGTCAGAACCCCTTCGGATCGGGAGGCATCGTGGACGACCTATTCGGCCTCGGAGATGACCGGTGGTGGGAACGTTTGCTGACCAGGTGGGAGCGCCTCCCACATGGCCTGAGGACGGCCCTCCTCGGAGGAGTGTGCGGCGTCGTGATCGCCGGCCTCCTCGTGGTGTTGAACACCTGGGGGCAGACGCCGGTCGGCTAACGCCCCAGGCTAGCACCGCCCCGCACTGTCCCGTAGCGGGTCAGCACTTCTTGATGAAGAAGAAGTAGACGGCGTAGGCGAGCAGTCCCACGCCCAGGATGCAGAGCCCGATCACGATGAGCGTCCCCGGCACGTAGCCCAGCATCGGCGCGAACATCCTGCCCCCTCCCGCAGATTTGGCGTGAAGCATGACACAGGCGAACGGGTCCGGCGTACGGGGGTCGGGGTAGGTGATCGCACCCGGCCCGCGATGTCGACGAGTACGAGCTCCGAGGTGTGTTCCGGGTCCTCGCTCAGGACCAGTCGCCCTGGAACCGGACGCGCAGGGTCTCCTTGCCGTCCGTGTAGACGAGCGCGCCGGGCACGAACCCTCCCGACCCGTCGAACGTGACCCAGCCCCGCACCGTCTGATCCGCGGCCACCGAACGCGAGCCCTGGAAGAAGCGGGTCGACGGGCTGCCGACCGGCGGCGTCGGGAACGGCTCCAGGGGCTTGCCGTTGGGGCCCTCGAGGGTGAAGTCGTCGAGCCGTACGTACACGCGTCCCTTGGCGTGGTTGGTCATCCGAACCAGGAAGAAGTAGCGATCGACGCCGGGCTTGTCCGGGCAGCGGTGGTGGTAGACGGCCAGCGTCTGCCCGCCCGTGCGGATCGTCTGTGCGGAGCAGTCGTGGGGTGTCGTGCCGAGCGCGACCACGTTCATGTCCAGCCGCGATCCCTCGAGCTGGTCGGGGAAGGCGCCGGCCTTGGTCCCGGCCGGTGCGGGGGCGGCGTCGCCCGATCCGAGTGCCCCGGTGGCGCCGGTCGTGAAAAGGGCGGGTGGACGGGTCTCGGGTTCGTCGCCGGTGCCCAGGACCGCGCCCAGGACCTGCCAGAGCACGACGATCCCGAGCAGCCCGCCGCCGACGATCATCCAGGTCTTGAGAGCCGGGGTCGCTCCGCCGCCGGAGGAGCCGTTCGAGGATGCGCCGCGTTTGGGCGTTCGTCTGGGCGCCGGTCTGCGGGCCGGCGCCTGGCGGCTCTTGGAGGGCGTCCGGGACATCTCCCTGGCGGTATCGCCCGGCCGAGCCCGTTCCTTTAGCCCCGGTAGGCACGAGCCGTGCCTACCGCACGCCGACCTCGTCCAGGTGACCGAGCAGGTCCGCCGGGTCGTCGTAGACGCGGTACGCGCCGGCGCGCTCGAGCTCCTCGCGACCGTAGCCGCCCGAGAGCAGGCCGATCGCGAGCGAACGGGCCCGCCGGGCGGCCAGCAGGTCCCAGACGCTGTCGCCCACGACCACGCACGTCTCCGCCGCGAGCCCGAGGGCGTCCGCCGCGGCAAGGAACAGGTCGGGGTCGGGCTTGGCGCGTTCGACGAGGTCGCGCGTGATGACCGGGACGCCCGGCGGGAGCTCCAGGAGGTCGAGCACCGGGCCCGCGGACTCGCGGTAGCCGCTGGTGGCGATGGCCCAGGGGATGCCCGCGGACCCGAGGTACGCCAGGAGCTCGCGGGCACCCGGGAGCGGCCGGACGTCGGCCGCCAGCGTCGCGTACGAGTCGGCGTGCAGGCGCCGGAGCTCGGCCGCCTGATCGGCGGTCACCTCGCGGCCTGTCTCGCGGAGCAGGGCGTTGGCGAACAGCCCGCCGCTCATGCCGACCTTGCGGTGGATCCGCCAGACCGACAGGTCGATCCCGGCCCGGTCCAGGGCGTCGCGCCACGCCAGGACGTGCTGGTACACGCTGTCCACGAGCGTGCCGTCGAGGTCGAACAGGAACGCCTGAGCCCGGTCGTCCACGGCCCCATGCTATGCGCCGGCCCTCGCCCGACGGGGGAGCGGCCGGGTTCGTTCCCCGAGCGTTCGCCCGTTGCTACACTCCGCCCGTGAGCTGAGGACCGTCTCCGAGCACCACCCGCGCCGCCCGGCGCCTGGTTCGTCTACCCCTACTACCGAACCGCGAGGAGACCGCCCATGTCCGGCCACACGACCCGTCCCGTCCGGAGCACCCGATGAACGTGCTCGAGATCCACGACCTCGCGGTGGAGGTCGCCGGCCTGCCGATCCTCGAGGGCCTCACGCTGACGCTGCGCGCCGGCGACAAGGCGGGGGTCGTGGGCCGCAACGGCGCCGGCAAGACCAGCCTGCTGAACGTGATCGCCGGCGACGAGCAGCCGCTCGCCGGCCTCGTCAGGATCGCCGGGCGCATGGGCTACCTGCGACAGGAGCCGCGTGGACGCGGGGCCGAGGAGGGGCACGCTGCGCTGGCGCATGTGCTCCAGGCCAGGGGCCTGCAGGAGATGGCCGAGCGCCTGGAGAAGTTCCGCCTCGCCGTCGAGGAGCGTCCGACCGACGCGAACGTTCGGCGGTTCAGCCGGCTGGAGGAGCGGTACCGGGCCGCCGGTGGCTATTCGGGCGAGGCCGAGGCCCGCCGGATCGCGGCCGGCCTCGGCCTGCCATCGGACCGCCTCGACCTCCCCGTGCGGGCGCTGTCCGGGGGCGAGCGCCGCCGGCTGGAGCTCACCGGGATCCTGTTCTCGGGTTCGGATCTGCTGCTGCTGGACGAGCCGACGAACCACCTGGACAACGACGCGAAGCAGTGGCTCATGCGATTCCTCGAGGGGTACCCGGGCGCCCTGGTCGTCGTGAGCCATGACCTTTCGCTGCTGGACGCGTCGATCACCCGGGTCCTGCACCTGGACGCCGACGGCGTGGTCCAGTACCGCGGCACCTACGCCGAGTACCGCACCGCTCGAAAGGCCGACGAGATCAGGCTGCGCGCCCTCGCCGAGCGCCAGCGGGCCGAGGTCCAACGCCTGAAGACGCTGGCCGACTCGATGCGGGGGCAGACCGCCAAGCGCGCGCGCAAGGCCAAGTCGCTCGACACGCGGGTCCGCCGCCTCCAGGAGCGCGCGGTCGAGGTCCCGACGACGCACGAACGCGCGATCCGGTACCGGTTCCCCGATCCGCCCCGCGCCGGCGCTGTCGTCCTGGAGGCCGAAGACCTGGCGAAGGGATACGGCGGACGGGGCGTGTTCGAGGGCGTGGGGTTCCACCTCGCCCGCGGCGAACGGCTCCTGGTGATGGGCCTGAACGGGGCCGGGAAGACCAGCCTGCTCAGGATCCTCGCCGAGGTGGTCCCGGCGGACGCGGGGTCGTTCCGGCTCGGCCACGGTGTCTCGCTCGGGTATTACGCGCAGGAGCACGAGGGGATCCGCGACGGCGAGTCCGTGCTCGCGCACGTACGCGCCGAGTCGGTCGACGCCTCCGACCAGGACCTGCGGGGCCTGCTGGGGATGTTCGGGCTCCGGGGGCGCGTGGCGTTCCAGGACGCGGGGACGCTTTCGGGCGGCGAGAAGACCAAGCTCGCGCTCTCGCAGTTGGTGGCGGGGCGTCGGAACCTGCTGCTGCTGGACGAGCCGACCAACAACCTGGACCCGCCGTCCCGAACCGCGGTCGCCGACGCCCTGTCGACCTGGTCGGGCTCGATGGTGCTCGTCAGCCACGACGTCGGGTTCGTCCGCGCCCTCGCGCCGCACAAGGTGCTGATGATGCCCGAGGGGCAGCTCGGGTTCTGGGACGACGAGCTGCTCGAGCTCGTCGCGCTGGCCTGACGCGCGGGGGCATGGGCGTCGGAGACGCGGATATGCTCGGCCGGATGAGCAGAAGCGCCCCGGCCGACCTCCTCCTGGTGAACGGCGCCGTGTACACGGTCGACGCGGCCCGACGCTGGGCGAGCGCGGTCGCGGTCTCGGACGGGGCCATCGTGGCGGTGGGCACCGGTTCGGACGTCCGCCCGCTGGCCAACCGGGAGACCGAGGTGGTCGACCTCGGGGGCCGGATGCTCCTGCCCGGGTTCCAGGACGCGCACGCGCACCCGCCCTCCAGCGGCCTGGACATGTTGCGCTGCAACCTTTCCGAGGCCTACTCACTGCCCGAGTACGAGCGGATCGTCGCCGCATACGCGGCCGAGCATCCCGAGGCCGAGTGGATCGCCGGCAGCGGATGGTCGATGGACGTCTTCCCCGGCGGCAACCCGCCGAAGGAGGTGCTCGACCGCGTCGTGCGCGACCGCCCGGTGAGCCTGTGGAGCCGGGACGGGCACAGCACGTGGGTCAACTCGCGGGCGCTCGAGCGCGCCGGTGTGAACGCGGACACGCCGGACCCGGCCGACGGTTGGATCGTCCGCACCCCCGACGGGGAGCCCTCGGGAGCGCTGCACGAGGGCGCGTGCGACCTGGTCGAGAAGCACGTGCCCGAGCCCACCCCCGAGGACTGGCTCGCGGGCCTCCGGCAGGCGCAGGTCTACCTCCATGCGCTCGGCATCACGGCGTGGCAGGACGCGATCGTCGGCGGGAACTACCCGACGCTCGAGCCGTACGTCACGTTCGCGCGCTCGGGGGAGCTGACGGCGCGAGTGGTGGGTGCCCTGTGGTGGGATCGCCACCGCGGGCTCGAGCAGATCGAGGACCTGGTCGCGCGGCGCGAACGCGGACGCGCAGGACGCTTCCGGGCCACGAGCGTGAAGATCATGCAGGACGGCGTGATCGAGAACCACACGGCCGGCGTCCTCGAGCCGTACCTGGACGCGGACGGCCGGCCGACCGACAACCGCGGGAAGTCCTTCGTCGATCCCGAGGAGCTGAAGGCCGCCGTCACGCGCCTGGACGCCGAGGGCTTCCAGGTCCACGTGCACGCGATCGGGGAGCGCGCGGTGCGGGAGGGGCTGGACGCGTTCGAGGCGGCGCGCGAGGCGAACGGGCCGAACGACCACCGCCACCACATCGCCCACATCCAGGTGATCCATCCCGACGACGTGCCGCGGTTCCGCGCCCTCGACGTGACGGCCAATGCGCAGCCGCTGTGGGCCGTCCACGAGGGGCAGATGGATCACCTCACGATCCCGTTCCTCGGGCCCGAGCGCTCCGCCTGGCAGTACCCGTTCGGGAGCCTCGTGCGTTCGGGGGCCAGGGTCGCGATGGGAAGCGACTGGTCGGTCTCGAGCCCGAACCCGATGTGGGAGATGCACGTGGCCGTCAATCGCACCTCGCCGCCGGGCTACGAGTACGGCGAGGGCGACGGCCCCGCCGAGCCCTTCCTGCCGGAGGAGCGCCTCGACCTGCCGACCGCGATCGCCGGGTTCACGATCAACGCGGCCTACGTGAACCACCTGGACGCCGAGACGGGCTCGATCGAGGTGGGCAAGCGGGCGGACCTGGCCGTGCTGGATCGCAACCCGTTCGACCATCCGACGGATCGCATCGCCGAGGCCAGGGTCGTGCGAACGCTCGTCGACGGCGAGCGGATGTTCGACGCCGGCGAGCTCGACTGACCCGTACCGGCTGACCAGCGGTCACGCGGCCTCGTTGCCACGCCCACGGGCCGGACGCACGATGGGCGCAACCCGGTCCCACGCGAGGAGGTCTCCACATGCCGTTCGACATGAGCCAGGTGCAGCGCGGTGCGCGCAACCGGCGCACGCCGTACTACGAGGCGACGCAGAAGTACGACCCGAAGGGCTTCACGGTCTACAACCACATGTACTTCCCGATCCGCTTCGACACGTTCGAGGCCGAGTTCGACGCCCTGCTGAACGGCGTGACGCTCTGGGACGTGGCGGTCGAGCGCTGCCTGGAGATCGGCGGCCCGGACGGTCTGACCTTCGCTCAGCTGCTCACACCGCGTGACCTGTCCAAGTGCGCCGTCGGTCAGGCCAAGTACGTCCTGATCTGCGACAGCGACGGCGGGATCGTCAACGACCCGGTGATGACGCGGATGGACGAGAACACGTTCTGGTTCGCGCTGGCCTCATCCGACGCGCTGCTGTTCGCCCGAGGGCTCCGCAACGCCTATCCCGGTCTCGACGTCACGATCCGGGAGGCCGACGTGGCGCCGCTGCAGGTCCAGGGCCCCAGGTCCAAGGACGTGATGTCCAAGCTCGTCGGGCCCGAGATCCTCGACCTGAAGTACTACTTCTGGACCGAGTCGAAGATCGCTGGCGCGCCCGTGGTGATCACGCGGACCGGGTGGACCTCGGAGGTCGGGTACGAGGTGTACCTGACCGACACGACGAAGGGCCTCGAGGTCTACGAGGCGATCATGGAGGCGGGCGCCGAGTTCGGCATCGTGCCCACGGGCCCGAGCGACATCCGCCGCATCGAGGGCGCGATCTTCAACTGGGGCGCCGACATGACCTACGAGAACAACCCGCTCGAGATGGGTCTGGAGCGCCTGATCGACTGGGACCTGGAGGAGGACGCGGTGATCTCGCTGCGCGCGCTGATCGAGATCCAGCAGCGGGGCGTCGAGCGGCGGATCAACGGGCTCGAGATGGACGGCGATCCGTTCCCCGAGCTCAACAACGTGAAGTGGCCGGTCGAGGACGGCGGCCAGACCGTGGGCACCGTCACTTCGGCGATCCACTCGCCCCGCCTCGGGAGGAACATCGGCTACGCGTGGCTGCCGGCGGATCGCTCACGGCTCGGCCAGACGGTCACCGTCCGGACCGAGTGGGGCGAGCGGACAGGCACCGTGACCGAGATGCCGTTCGTCGACCCGAGCAAGCAGATCCCGGTCTCTTAGCAGGCTCCTGAAGCGCCGTTCAGCCATCCCCGCCCCTGGTCGGGCAGGGAGGGGCTTGCCGCGGGTCGGGACTTGAACGATGATTCAAATCTCGGGCGGGATCCGCCCGCGCCCAGGCACCCGAACGGACCGAAAGGGGTCGAGGTCGGCATGGTGAACGAACGGCAGGAGATGCTCGAGGAGAGCGCGACGCTGTACTTCGGACCCTGGTACCGGCGATCCCCGTTCTTCCAGGCGACCAGACGCGCCGGTTGCACGGCCTACGACGTGTACAACCACATGCTCCTGCCCGGGTACTACGACGACCCGATCACCGAGTACTGGGCGCTCCTGAACGACGTCACGGTGTGGGACGTGGCCGTCGAGCGCACCGTCGAGATCTCGGGCCCCGACGCCGACCGCCTGATCGACTCGCTGACCTGCCGGGACCTGACGAAGTGCGCCGTCAAGCAGGGCAAGTACATGATCGTGACCGCGCCCGACGGCGGCATCCTGAACGACCCCGTCCTGCTCCACGTTGGGGAGAACCGCTGGTGGATGCAGCTCGCTGACTCCGACGCCGGGATGTACGCGCTGGGGGTCGCGACGGCCGGGGGTCACGACGTCGAGGTCACCTACCCGCACGCCTACCCGATGCAGGTCCAGGGCGCCAGGGCGGCCAAGGTGCTCGAGAAGCTGGTGGGCCCGACCGTGCTGGACCTCAAGTACTACTGGTGCGACTGGTTCGACGTGGGCGACATCCCCGTGTTGATCAGCCGGACCGGCTGGACGGCGGTGCAGGGCTTCGAGATCAACCTGCTCGACCCCGACCGCGGGGACGATCTGTGGAACGCGGTGTTCACGGCGGGGGAGGAGTTCGGCATCCGCGCCGTCGCCCCGGTCGAGGCCCGGCGCATCGAGGCGGGGATCATGAACTACAACTCCGACATGACCCACGAGGACACGCCGCTGCACGTGATGGGGCTCGAGCACCTGGTCGAGGACCAGCCGCAGGACTACATCGGCAAGGCGGCGCTCGAGGCGCTCAGGAGCTCGGGCGTCGACCGCAAGCTGGTCGGGATCGAGTGGTCCGGCGGCGAGCTGAAGGCCGAGCTGTCGTGGTTCTGGCCGGTGGTGCGCGACGGGCAGCCCGTCGGCAAGGTCACGGACGCCATCTGGTCGCCGCGCCTGGAGAAGAACATCGGGTACGCCTGGGTGCCGATCGACCTGGCGGGGCCCGGGAACATGATCGACGTGGAGTCCGAGCACGGGCCGCTCACCGTCACGACGGCGGCGATCCCCTTCGTCGACCCCCGCAAGGAGGTCCCGGCGGCCTCGCTGCGCGAGGCCTAGCCCGGGCGAAGGCATCCGGATGAGTGCTGCCCGGCTCGACCGCAGGCCGCCCACGACGGCGCCACCCGCAACGGGCCTCCACCGGCCTCTGCTGGCGCTCGAACGCTGGACGAAGGAAACGCTGTGGGACTGCCGGATGTGCGGGCAGTGCATCCTGCACTCCACGGGGCTCACGTGCCCGATGCGGTGTCCGAAGAACCTGCGCAACGGCCCCTGCGGAGGGACGCTGCAGGATGGACACTGCGAGGTGGTCCCCGAGATGAGGTGCGTGTGGGTCGAGGCCTGGGAGCGTTCGCGCAGGCTCCCGCTGTGGCGCGAGCACATCATGCACGTCGAGCGGCCCACGGACTGGCGGCTCCAGGAGACCTCGTCGTGGGAGAACCTCCTGTCCGGTCGCGACCGGGAGGTTCCGCGGGGATGGGAGACCGGGGAGCAGCGCCCGGACCCGTCGTGAGCCCGTGAGGCGCGACGTGGAGCCCGTGAGCCACCTCCACCGGCTGCTGCTCGCCGGCGAGTTCGTCGTGACGGCCGAGATGCAGACCAGCGACTCGGCCGATCCGGCCTCGATCGTGCGTGACGCCGAGACCCTGCGCGGGGCGGCCGACGCCGTGAACTGCACGGACAACAGCGCCGCGCACACGCATGTGTCGGCCCTGGCGGCGGCCAGGCTCCTGGTCGAGAGCGGGATCGAGCCCGCGATGCAGCTGGTCTGCCGCGATCGCAACCGCCTTGCGCTGCAGGCCGACCTGCTGGGGGCGGCCGCCCTGGGGATCCGCAACGTGGTGTGCATGACGGGCGACGACGTCTCGGCCGGCGACCATCCCGAGGCCAAGCCGATCTACGACATCGACGCCGTCCACCTGATCCGGATCGCGCGGATCATGCGCGACGAGGGCCGGTACCTGTCGGGGCGGCCGCTCTCCGACCCGCCGAGCTTCCTGATCGGGGCGGTCGAGAACCCGTTCGCGCCCCCCAGGGACTTCCGGCCGATGCGCCTGGGCACCAAGATCGAGGCCGGCGCCGAGTTCATCCAGACGCAGATCTGCTTCAACCTGGACGCGATGCGCACGTTCATGGCCCGGTGCGGCGAGCTCGGCCTGCTCGAGCACGTGTGGGTGCTCGCGGGGGTCTTCATCCCGAACTCGGCCCGAGGCGCCCGCTACCTGCGTGACCAGGTCCCGGGCGTGGACGTCCCCGACCCGGTGATCGAGCGCCTGGAGTCGGTCCTGCCCGAGCGGCAGAAGGAGGAGGGCATCGCGCTGGCCCTCGACGTCGTGGACGCCGTGCGCCAGATCCCGGGTGTCTCCGGGATCCACCTCATGACGATCAACCACGAGGAGGCGATCCCACGGGTGGTCGAGGCGGCCGGCCTCCTGCCGCGTCCGGCACCCGAGCCCGTCGTCTGACCCGGGACCCCTCTCTCAGGGAACGCTTAGGCGCGCGGGTGAACGTGGGGGAGGCGGGCGCCGAATCCCGCCTGAACCCGACAGACTGGAGACGTGACCATGAAGCGTTCGATCCTCGCGCTCGGCGTCGTGGCGGCGCTGGCGCTTGCCGCGTGCACCACGGGAAGCACCACCACCACCACGCAGCCCCAGCCGAACGGCTCTCCGGCGGCGAACTTCCCCTCGAGCACGTCGACGATCGACGCGGGGAGCGGACGTGTCGTCGGCGTGGTCAAGGCGGTCCTTCCCGCCGTGGTGAACGTGGTCGCCCAGTCCGGCGACAGCAAGGGTGAGGGGACCGGCTTCATCGTCCGCTCGGACGGCATCATCGTGACGAACTTCCACGTGGTCGAGGGCGCCTCGAACCTGACGGTGCTCACCTCGGACGCCGACCCCGTGCACTACGACGCGCGCGTGATCGGCGGGGACGTCCAGTCCGACATCGCGGTCCTGAAGGTGGACGCGACCGGGCTGCCGACGGTCCCGCTCGGTAACTCAGACGATCTGCAGCTCGGCCAGCCGGTCGTGGCGATCGGCTACGCGCTCGGGCTCCAGGGCGGTCCCTCGGTGACGGACGGCATCGTCTCCTCGGTCACCCGCCAGATCACCGTGCCCGACGAGCGCTGCACGGAGTGCAGCGACGGGCAGCGCGTCTACACCCACGTGATCCAGACCGACGCCGCGATCAACCCCGGCAACTCGGGCGGGCCGCTCGTGAACCTGGCCGGCCAGGTCGTGGGGATCAACACGGCCGGCGCCAACACGGCCGAGAACATCGGGTTCGCGATCCAGATCGACTCGGCCAAGCCGGTCATCTTCCAGGCCGCCGAGAACCCGTCGCAGCCCGTCGCGTTCATGGGGATCACCTCCGCGGCTCCGACGAACCCGCAGGTGCAGTTCCAGTTCAACCCGCCGGTCGACCACGGTGCGGTCATCGTCGACCTCGTGCCCGGCGGCCCGGCAGAGTCGGCAGGGATCGCCGTGGGTGACACGATCGTGCAGTTCGACGGCAAGGACGTGACGGACCCGGACCAGCTCGGCCAGCTCATCCGCGATCACAGCCCCGGTGACCAGGTCACCGTGGGCGTCGTCCACGCGGACGGCTCCGCGGGCCAGGTGACGGTCACGCTCGGCACCAACCCGGCCGCGACGTCCTGAACGGCACGGGAGGGGGCCGCGGGCCCGGCGGTGCGCTAGCCTGACCCGCGTGAAGGTGAGGCTCCGCAATCCCGACCGGGAGGTCGAGCTCGCCGGGGGCCGAACGATCCACGACGTGCTCGGAGAGCTCGAGATCGATCCGGACACGGTGCTCGTGATCCGCGAGCGCGAGCTGCTCACGCGCGGGGACCGCGTCACGGACGAGGACGTGATCGAGGTTCGCCCGGTGATCAGCGGCGGGGCCGGCGCGAACCGGATGAAGTGCCGGCGCTGCAGGGCCCCGGCGACCATCGAGCTGCGGCGCCACAACGCCGCGTTCTGCCGCGACTGCTTCCTGCGCCACGTTCGCGAACAGGTCAGGCGGGCGATCGAGGGCTACGAGATGCTCGAGCCCACGGACCGGATCCTGGTGGCGGTCTCCGGCGGCAAGGACTCGCTCGCACTGTGGGACGTGCTGCTGGACCTCGGGTACCGGGCCGACGGCCTGTACCTGGGGCTCGGGATCGGCGGGTATTCCTCGCGCTCGCACGACGTGGTGCGGGCGTTCGCGATCGACCACGACGCCCACCTGGTCGAGGTCGACCTGGAGCGGGACTACGGGTTCGACGTTCCGACCGCCGGCCGGAAGGGGTCGCGTTCGACGTGCGCCGTGTGCGGCCTGTCGAAGCGCTACGTGTTCAACCGGGCCGCGCGAGAGGGCGAGTACGACGTGATCGCGACCGGTCACAACCTGGACGACGAGGCTGCGACGCTGCTGGGCAACACGCTCCGGTGGCAGACCGAGTACATCGCGCGGCAGTTCCCGGTCCTGCCCGCCGAGGAGGGCCTCGCGCGGAAGGTCAAGCCGCTGCACCGCCTGTCCGAGCTCGAGACGGCCGCGTACGCCTTCCTGCGCGGGATCGACTACGTGGTCGAGGAGTGCCCGCTGGTGGCGGGGAACACGCAGCTCCGGTACAAGGACGCGATGAACCGGCTGGAGTCCGCCTCGCCCGGCACCAAGGCCCAGTTCTTCCTCGGCTACCTCGATCGCGCCGCGCCGCTGTTCGCCGCGGAGGACGACGTCACCCTCACGGCCTGCCTGCGGTGCGGGGAGCCGACCACCGGACGCTTCTGCGCGTTCTGCCGAGCCCGCGCGCAGATCCTGGGCGAGCGGCTCGAGGAGCCGCGGTTGGGCGGGGAAGATGCAGGCGAGCGGCTCGAGGAGCGCCCGCCCGACGCGCCCACCGACGCCGAGCTGGTGCGCGACCTGTCGAACGAGGTCATGCCGATCGAGATGTACCAGGGTGTCGGGCGATGACGGGACCGTTCGAGGCGGGGGAGCGGGCGCTGCTGCTCGATCAGCGGGGCCGTCGCTACCTCGTCACGCTCAAGACCGGCGAGACGTGGCATTCGCACGGCGGTGCGCTGGCGCACGACCAGCTGATCGGCGCGCCCGAGGGCACCGAGGTGCGCTCGGCGAGCGGCATGACCTTCCGCGCCTTCCGGCCGCGCATGGCCGACTTCGTGTTGAAGATGCCCAGGGGCGCGCAGGTCGTGTATCCGAAGGACGTGGGCCCGATCCTCGTCGAGGCCGACGTGTACCCGGGCGCGCGCGTCGTCGAGGCCGGCACCGGCTCGGGCTCGATGACGATGGCGCTGTGCCGCGCGACCGGACCCGAGGGGCGCGTCGTGTCGTACGACCTGCGGCCCGAGTTCCAGGAACAGGCCGCGCGCAACGTGGAGTCGTTCTTCGGCAAGATGCCGGACTGGCTCGAACTGCGCGAGGGCGACGTTCGAAGCGTCGCCGAGACCGGCGAGGTCTTCGACCGGGCGATCTTGGACCTGCCCGAACCCTGGGAGACCCTCGAGGCCCTGCGGGCCGTCCTGCCGGCCGGCGGGATCGTGTGCGGGTACCTGCCGACCACCAACCAGGTGCAGCAGCTGGTCCTGGCGCTCGAACGCGCCTCCTACGAGCACCTGGAGACGTTCGAGGTGCTGCATCGCTCCTGGCACGTCACGGCTCGCAGCGTCCGACCCGACCAGCGGATGGTGGCGCATACCGGGTTCGTCACGGTCGCCAGACGCATCTGAGACGGGTTCGGCTCCGAACCTCAGGTAAGGCGCCGAGGCTGCCGAAAACCGTATCCATAGGCCGGAAGACCTCCCCCGGCCTCGTCGGTCGGGAGAGGGACCAGAGGTAAGATTCGGCGACGTCGGGAGGTGTGCAGGAGATGCCCGAGCCGGACCCACGCGAGCAGCAGGAGCAGTACGAGAAGCAGGTCCACGAGCTCAACACGCAGGTCCGCTTCCTCGAGGACGAGGTCTCCCTGCTTCGTCGCCGGCTCACGAACGCCCCGCGCCAGGTCAAGCTCCTCGAGGACAAGCTCCTGGAGGCCCGCTCGGACCTGTCCCGAGCGCTCTCGCAGAACGAGAAGCTGGCCGGCACCCTGCAGGCCGAGAAGGAGCGGATCGAGGGTCTTCGCGAGGAGGTCGAGAAGCTCAGCCAGCCTCCCGCGTCCTTCGGCGTGTACCTCGGCTCCAACGAGGACGGCTCGGTCGACGTGTTCACGGCCGGCCGCAAGATGCGGGTGAACGTCTCGCCCGACCTGGACGACGCGAGCCTGCGCAAGGGCGCCGAGGTCATCCTGAACGAGGCGCTGAACGTGGTCGAGGTGCTCCTGCCCGACCGGGCCGGCGAGGTCATGAAGGTCAAGGACCGGCTCGGCGAGGACCGGGTGGTCGTGGTCGGCCGCGGCGACGAGGAGCTGGTCGCGACGCTCTCGGGGGCGCTGGTGGGCGAGCCCATCCGCGCCGGCGACCCACTGCTGATCGACCCGCGCTCCAACGTGGCGCTCGAGAAGCTGCCCAAGGAGGAGGTCGAGGAGCTCGTCCTGGAGGAGATCCCCGACGTCTCCTACGAGGACATCGGCGGGCTCGAGGGCCAGATCGAGGCGATCCGCGACGCGGTGGAGCTCCCGTTCCTGTACGCGGAGCTGTTCCAGGAGCACCAGCTCGAGGCGCCCAAGGGCGTGCTGCTGTACGGCCCGCCCGGGTGCGGCAAGACGCTGATCGCCAAGGCGGTCGCCAAGTCGCTCGCGGACAAGGTGAAGGAGCGGACCGGCCGCCAGGACGCGCACTCCTACTTCCTGAACATCAAGGGACCCGAGCTGCTCAACAAGTACGTCGGCGAGACCGAGCGCCAGATCCGCCAGATCTTCCAGCGCGCGAAGGAGCGCAGCGAGGAGGGGCTGCCGGTCATCGTGTTCTTCGACGAGATGGACTCGATCTTCCGCACACGGGGCTCGGGGATCTCCAGCGACGTGGAGTCGACGATCGTGCCGCAGCTGCTCTCGGAGCTGGACGGCGTCGAGACCCTCAAGAACGTGATCGTGATCGGCGCCTCGAACCGCGAGGACCTGATCGACCCCGCGATCCTTCGGCCGGGCCGGCTGGACGTGAAGATCAAGATCGAGCGCCCGAACGGGGCCCAGGCCGCCGACATCATGAGCAAGTACCTGAACCCCTCCGTCCCGATCCACCCCGAGGACGTCGACCGTGCGAAGGGCGACGTGAAGGGCGCCACGACGCGCATGATCCAGTCCACGGTCGACCGGATGTACTCGGAGGCCGACGACAACCGGTTCCTCGAGGTGACCTACGCGAGCGGCGACAAGGAGATCTTGTACTTCAAGGACTTCAACTCGGGCGCGATGATCGAGAACATCGTGCGCCGCGCGAAGAAGGAGGCGATCAAGCGCTTCCTGTCGACGGGGGAGAAGGGCATCAAGTCCGAGGACCTGTCCCACGCGATCCGGGACGAGTTCAAGGAGAACGAGGACCTGCCGAACACGACCAACCCCGACGACTGGGCCCGGATCTCGGGCAAGAAGGGCGAGCGCATCGTCTACGTGCGCACCCTGCTCGGCGACGGCGACGGCGAGGGCAGGCAGGTCGAGCGGGTCAGCGCCGGCCAGTACCTGTAAGGTCCCCGGATGGCCATCCCCAAGGTCATCGGCACCGAGACCGAGTACGGGATCGCCGCGGTCGCCTCGCCCGAGTTCAACCCGGTCATCTCGTCCTCGCTGCTGATCAGCACGTACGCCGGCGCGCTCCGGCGGATCCGATGGGACTACGAGCAGGAGTCGCCGCTGCGCGACGCTCGCGGGTTCGAGCCGGTCCAGCTGCGCGAGCCCTCCGAGGAGGACCTGGGCCTCGCGAACGTGATCCTGCCCAACGGCGCCCGCTACTACGTCGACCACGCGCACCCCGAGTACTCGACGCCCGAATGCGCGACCCCGCGCGAGCTCGTCATCCACGACAAGGCGGGGGAGCGCGTCCTCGAGCGGTCGCTCCAGGAGGTCGACCGCTCGCCCGTCGGCGGCCCCCGCATGGCGATCTACAAGAACAACAGCGACGGCAAGGGCAACTCGTACGGGACGCACGAGAACTACCTCGTCGACCGGCAGGTCCCGTTCGGGAACCTGGTCGCGGGGCTCACGCCGTTCTTCATCAGCCGGCAGGTCTTCTGCGGGGCGGGCAAGCTCGGCGGCGAGGCGTCGTGGGAGGAACGTTCGCGCAACCGGTTCCAGATCACCCAGCGCGCCGACTTCTTCGAGGCCGAGGTCGGCCTGGAGACCACGCTCAAGCGGCCGATCATCAACACGCGCGACGAGCCGCACGCGGATCCCGAGCGGTACCGGCGCCTGCACGTGATCGTGGGCGACGCCAACATGTGCGAGGTCGCCACGCTGCTGAAGCTCGGGACCACCTCGCTGGTGCTCAAGATGATCGAGGACGACGACGTCCCGGACCTGACCGTCGCCTCCCCCGTCCCGTCCCTGCACGAGGTCTCGCGCGACCTGACGTGCTCGACGCCGATCCGGCTCGCCGACGGGCGCCGGCTCACGCCGGTCCAGATGCAGTGGGAGTACCTGGAGCGGGCCCGCAAGTACGTCGAGCAGGAGGACACGACCGCGGACAACCTCGAGGTCCTGGACCGCTGGGAGGCGGTCCTGACGGCGCTCGAGGAGGACCCGATGCAGCTGGCCCGGGAGCTCGACTGGGTGGCGAAGTACCGGCTGCTCGAGGGCTACCGGGAGCGTGACGGCCTGGACTGGTCCGACCCGAAGCTCCGGCTGATCGACCTGCAGTACCACGACGTGCGCCGCGACAAGGGCCTGTACCACCGGCTGGCCGCCACGGGTCGGGTCGAGCGCCTGGTCACCGACCAGGAGATCGAACGGGCGGTCATGGAGCCGCCCGAGGACACACGCGCGTACTTCCGCGGCCGCTGCATCTCCCGGTATCCGGACGCGATCGCCGCGGCCTCGTGGGACTCGATCATCTTCGACACGGGCGCCGAGGCCCTGCAGCGCGTGCCGATGCGCGAGCCCCTGAAGGGCACCAAGGAGCACGTGGACGGGCTGTTCGAGCGTGCCGCGGACGCCGGGGCGTTGGTCGACCTGCTCCGCTCGTAGCCCACGAGCGCTGGTCTCGTCACGGACTGCCGATAGAATCGATACCTCCCACCGGGAAGGAGCTGGGCGGTGCCGCAGGAGCAGGAGCAGAAGAGGACCCAGAAGCGTTCGGGCGGCGGGTCCGGGGACGATGCCGGTCAGGTGACCTCGGCCTCCAAGGGCGAGAAGCTCAAGGAGGAGATGGACGACATCCTCGACGAGATCGACTCCGTGTTGGAGGAGAACGCCGAGGAGTTCGTCAAGTCGTACGTCCAGAAGGGCGGCGAATGACCGAGGGTTCGCCGTTCCCGCCCGACGCCCCGGGCGGGCCGATCGGCGCGAACCCGAGCTTCTTCGACCTGGTCCGCGCGAGCCGTCCGGAGACCCTGCCGGCGCCCGCCCTGCCCGCCGAGGTCTCCTCGCCGCACGGGACGACCGTCGTCGCGCTGAAGTTCGGCTCGGGCGTGGTGTTCGGCGGCGACCGGCGGGCCACCGAGGGCTTCTCGATCGCCGACGAGCGGATGGAGAAGGTCTTCGCGGCCGACGACTTCTCCGTGATCGCGATCGCGGGCGCGGCGGGCCAGGCGATCGAGATCGTCAAGCTCTTCCAGCTCGAGCTCGAGCACTACGAGAAGATCACCGGCGACCGCCTCTCGCTGGAGGGCAAGGCCAACCGGCTCGCGCAGATGATCCGCGGGAACCTGCCGATGGCGATCCAGGGGCTGGTCGTGGTGCCGCTGTTCGGCGGGTTCGACGAGCGGCGGGAGGAGGGGCGGATCTTCTACTACGACGCCACGGGGGGCCGGTGGGAAGAGGACGACTTCCACTCCACGGGCTCGGGCGGCAGGCCCGCCAAGAGCTCGCTCAAGAAGCGCTGGCGCGCGGGCCTGGACCGCGACGAGGCCTTGCGCGTGGCGATGGAGGCGCTGGTCGACGCGTCGCAGGAGGACGCGGCCACCGGCGGCCCCGACCCCGCCCGGGGGATCTTCCCCACGGTGGTGGTCGTGACGGCGACCGGCGCCGAGCACGCGAGCGACGACGAGCTCCGCGCCGCGTACGAGGCCGTGGTCGCGCAGGCAGGCGGTGCGTCGTGAGCTTCATGCCGTACGTGCCGCCCGAACAGCTGATGAAGGACCGCTCCGAGTTCGCGCACAAGGGGATCGCACGCGGCAAGTCCGTGGTCGGGCTCGAGTACGCGGACGGCCTCCTGTTCATCGCCGAGAACCCGAGCGCCACCCTGCACAAGATCAGCGAGATCTACGATCGGATCGCGTTCGCCGGCGTCGGCAAGTACAGCGAGTTCGAGGACCTGCGTATCAGCGGCGTCCGCCTCGCGGACCTGCGCGGCTACTCCTACGGTCGCGACGACGTGCGCGCGCGCGACCTCGCGAACGCCTACTCGCAGGCCCTGTCGACGATCTTCACCCAGCAGATGAAGCCCTACGAGGTCGAGATCCTGGTAGGGGAGGTCGGCGAGAACGGCGCCGCCACCGAGGTCTATCACGTGCTGTTCGACGGCACGGTCACCGACGAGCACGAGCACGTGGCGATCGGCGGCCACGCCGAGGAGCTCTCGAACGCGATCGCCTCGGCCTATCAAGCGGGTTGGGACCTGGCCACCGCCTGCCGCGAGGCCGTCAAGGCGCTGTCCACGGCCGAGGGCAGGCAGATCGAGGCCGGCCAGGTCGAGGCGGCCGTGCTCGATCGCACGCGCACGCAGCGGCGGAAGTTCCGGCGGCTGGCCGAGGACGAGGTCGCGGCCCTGCTGGGCTGACCCCTCTTCCCGACGAAGCGGCGGTCCGGGCCTACACTCGACACGTGGACCGCCGCATCTTCGGGCTCGAGAACGAGTACGGCGTCACCTGCACGTTCCGCGGGCAGCGACGCCTGTCGCCCGACGAGGTCGCCCGCTACCTGTTCCGCCGGGTGGTTCACTGGGGACGCTCCTCCAACGTCTTCCTGGAGAACGGCGCCCGCCTGTACCTGGACGTCGGCTCTCATCCCGAGTACGCCACGCCCGAATGCGACAAGATCACCGACCTGGTGGCCCACGACAAGGCGGGGGAGCGCATCCTGGAGGCGCTGCTCGCGGCCGCCGAGGTCCGCCTGCACGAGGAGGGCATCAGCGGCCAGGTCTACCTGTTCAAGAACAACACGGACTCGGCGGGCAACTCCTACGGCTGCCACGAGAACTACCTCGTCGCGCGCCAGGGCGAGTTCGCGCGCATGGCGGACCTGCTGATCCCGTTCTTCGTCACGCGGCAGATCTGGTGCGGCGCGGGCAAGGTGCTGCACGGGCCGCGAGGCGCCGTGTTCTGCATCGCGCAGCGGGCCGAGCACATCTGGGAGGGCGTCTCGTCGGCGACCACGCGCTCGAGGCCGATCATCAACACGCGCGACGAGCCGCATGCCGACGCGGAGCGCTTCCGCCGGCTCCACGTGATCGTGGGCGACTCGAACATGTCCGAGTTCAGCTCGTGGATGAAGGTGGGCATCACCGACCTGGTGCTGCGGATGGTCGAGGCCAACACGGTGATGCGGGACCTGTCGCTCGAGAACCCGATCCGCGCGATCCGCGAGATCAGCCACGACGTCACCTGCCGCAAGAAGGTCCGGCTGGCCAACGGGCGCGAGCTCTCGGCGATCGAGGTCCAGGAGGAGTACTACGAGCGCACCGAGCGCTTCCTGGAGCGCCGCGGGCACGACCCGCAGTCCAAGCGCCTGTTGCAGGAGTGGCGCGAGGCGCTGGACGCGCTGATCCTGCAGGAGCCCGAGCGCCTGGTCCGCAAGGTCGACTGGGTGGCCAAGCAGACGCTGATCGAGGGGTACCGCGCCCGGCACGACCTGCCGCTCTCGCATCCGCGCGTGGCGCTGCTGGACCTCGCGTACCACGACGTGAACCGGACGCGTGGGCTGTACTACGTGCTCGAGCGTTCGGGCAAGATGGAGCGGGCCGTCGCCGAGAAGGAGATCCAGCGGGCGATGCGCGAGCCCCCGCAGACCACGCGGGCCAAGCTCCGGGGCGACTTCATCCGCCACGCCAAGCAGAAGCGGCGCGACTACACGGTGGACTGGGTCCACCTCAAGCTCAACGACCAGGCGCAGCGCACCGTCCTGTGCAAGGACCCGTTCCGCTCGGTCGACGAGCGCGTGGAGCAGCTGATCGCCCACATGTGAGTGTGGTCCGTCGGCCGAACGCCGATGGGCCGACACGGCCCCGAGCGCGGCCTAGGTCCTGGGCCCGATTGCGCAGCGGCCCCGCGACCGCGACCATTGGACGCCCATGGCCAGCACCGCGACCCGCACCACCAAGCGACTCACGCGCGCCGACCGCGAACGCGCGCGCGAGGCCGCGGCGTCCGCGAACGCGACGATGGACCTGCGCCCGGTCGGCACCGCGATGCTGGTCGTCGTGGTGGTCCTGGCGGTGGTGTTCTTCGCCGCGATGCTGGTGCCCAACGGTCAGTCCTTCGGCGGCCCGCTGCAGAGCGAGCGGCTCGAGGGCGGCTCGACGATGTCGGTCCTGGAGAAGACGAAGGGTCGCCCGGTGACCCTCGGGATCCCGGTGGCGTGGAACGCGAGCGGCGGCACCGTGGAGCTCCAGGGCCTTACGCCGATCGGCGCCGAAGGGGTCGAGGTGATCCGCGCGGCGGCGGTGCCGCTCGGGGCCGCGCCGGTCGCGACGCACAAGGGGTTCCCTCCCGACGCCGCGGTGCTCACCCCGCTCGAGAACTTCGCCGTGCCGCCGGGGGCCGACGACTCGGACGGGTTCCAGATCGTGGTGGGCCTGAAGGGGGAGGGGACCGTGCAGGCGTTCGCGCTGACCTACCGGCTGGGCGGCACGATGCACGTCGCGATCCTCGGCTACGGCGCGATGGTGTGCCCGAAGGCCTGCTCCGGGCAGGACGAGGCCCGGGCGGCGCAGCGCGCCAGGCTGGCCTCACTGTCCCGGTTCGTCGCCGCCCCCGCGCGCTAGCCGAGCGTCCTCGGCCGCCTCCCGCCAGCGGCGTCCCTGCGCGGCCATCCTGGCTGCGAGCACCCCGGCCGCGCCGGCCGCGAGGAAGAAGGCTGGGTCGACGTCGGCCGTGCGTCCCATCGACGCGACCGCCACCCCGGCGCGCTCGAGCTCGGCGAGGGCGGGGGCTCCGTCGACCTCGACCAGCTGGTGCCGCTCCTCGAGCCGCGCCGAACGCAGGGCGTCCCACACGCGGTCGCGCTCGGGGCCCTCCAGGGCGGGGACGGCGACGTTGGCATCGGGCGCGGACACGTCGCGCAGGATCGTGAGCGAGTGGTGGGAGACGCCCCGGTGGCGGTCGCGAGCGTCGGCGAACGAGACGCGGAGCGCGGCGACCGGACGCCCCCCAAGCGTCCGTGCCGCGTTCATCGCGTGGCCGCTCGCGAGCGCGCTCACCCCCCACGTGGTCTCGGTCCCGAGGTTGCCCGGCCCGTCGGCGACCACGACCACCTCGGCGGCGGCCAGGTGCACGGCCGCGAGCAGGCCGGTCCAGATCGTGACCGCCTCCAGCTCGCCGCCGAACGCCTGCCCGCACGTCACGAACCCGTCCAGGAGGGCGGCGTCGCGGAGCGCGGGGACCAGGTTCGACAGCGCTCCCGGCAGCGCGGCGCCGTCGGTCATCACGTAGGCGACGCTCCGCGCGCCTGCGGCGCGGGCCCCGGCCGCGACCGGCGCGATCATCGAGTGCAGCGGGGCGCACACCACCGGCGTCCCGCCCAGGCCGCCCGAGCCCTCCAGGATCTCGCGGTGCGTCTCCTCCACGGTTCGGACGGCGGCCTGCAGCGGCGTGTACCGCGCCTTCATCACCCGGCCGCCGTGTCCGACCTCGCGCGGCGCGGCGTCGCGAACCGAGACCACGAGGTGGAAGCCCCCGGTCCCCAGGCCCAGCGCGACCGACGTCGTGTTCACGAGGACCTCGTCGCCCGGGCCCACGGGGCCCACCAGGTCCGTGAACGCGACCGCGACGGCGGGCTCGCCCTCGACGTCGACGTCGACCTCCGCGAACCCGGGGCGCTCGGTCCGCACGCCCCGGACCGTGGCGCGGCGCAGCCGAACGCCCGGTCGTGTCGGGGGGTCGGGCGCCATGCGGAAAGTATGATGCCGCGGCCATGCACCCGCTCGAACGCCTGGTGAACCTCGTGGCGCTGCTGCTCGAGTCGCGGACGCCGCTCACGTTCGACCAGATCCGGGACAAGCTCGCCGAGGGCTACGGGCACCAGGACGTGTCCTCGGCCAAGCGGATGTTCGAACGCGACAAGGACATCCTGCGCGACATCGGCGTCCCGATCGAGGTGGTCTCGACCGACGCCTGGGACGTGGAGCAGGGCTACACGATCGACAAGGACCGCTACTACCTGCCCGAGATCGCGTTCACGCCCGAGGAGATCTCGGCGCTGTTCGTGGCCGTACGCTCGGCCGGGGACGTCTCGGCCGAGGACGCCGTCCGCAAGCTGCTCTCGGGCGTGGACCGCGGGATCCTGGGCGGGCTCGGCGCGCCGGCCCTGATGAGCGAGGCCGACCCCAACCTGCCGGTCGCGGCCGAGGCCGTGGCCGAGAACCGGCGCGTCCGGTTCGGCTACCGCACCTCGCGCGGCGATCGCTCCGAGCGGACCGTGGACGCGTTCGGGCTGGCGGTCCGCGGCGGGCACTGGTACCTGGTGGGCCTGGACGCGGACCGGGGCGAGGTCCGGTCGTTCCGCCTGTCCCGGGTCTCGGGCGCGCTCGAACTGGACGGGGAGGGCACGCCGCCGCCCGAGGGCTTCCGCGCCGCCGACCACGTCTGGGGCGGGCCCTCCGACGCGGAGGAGACCACGATCACGGCGACGGTGGCGTTCGCGCCGCAGGTGGCCTGGTGGGCCTCGCGGGGGGTCCGGGAGGCCGCGACGCTCCGCACGCGCGCCGACGGATGGGTCGAGGTGCGCATGCCCTGGCCACACGGCGAGCAGCTCGTCTCGTGGGTGCTCTCGTTCGGGCCCGACGCGGAGGTCGTGGAGCCCGCGGAGGTCCGGGCAGAGGTGCTCGAGCGGATCGAGGCCATCCTTGCCTCCTGAGCGCGCGCGTTCGGGCAGGAAGGCACCCGAGCGGGCATCGGAGCGCCTGCGGCGGCTGCTGACCGTCGTGCCGTACCTGGTCCGCAACCAGGGCACCAAGGTGGCCGACGCGGCGCAGCTGTTCGGGATGTCCGAGGCCGACCTGCTGGCCGACCTCGACCTGCTGTTCGTCTCGGGCCTGCCCCCGTACGGCCCCGGCGACCTGATCGACGTCGACATCCAGGACGGAAGGATCTGGATCGGGATGGCCGACTACTTCGGCAGGCCGCTGCGCCTGACCCGCAGCGAGGCGCTCTCGCTGTACCTGCGGGGCACGGCGCTGGCAGGCGCCCCGGGTCTCGAGGAGGCGCCCGCGCTCTCGAGCGCGCTCGCCAAGCTCGCCGAGGCCCTCGGCCCCGAGACCCTGGGGGAGCTGCCCGAACGCGTCGACTCGGCCACCGACGACCGCACGGTGGGCACGCTCTCGGAGGTGCGCCGCGCGGCGACCGAGCACGAACGCCTGCGCGTCGAGTACTACGCGGCCTCGGGCGCCGAGACCACCGAACGCGAGATCGACCCCGAGGAGGTCTTCTTCGCGCTGGGCAACTGGTACGTGGCGGCCTGGGACCATCGTTCGGAGGCCGAGCGCCTGTTCCGGGCCGATCGGATCCACGCCGCCCGGGCGACGGGAGAGCGGTTCGAGCCCAGGGGCCTGCAGGGCGCAGGCCGACCGCTGTACACGCCGGGGGTGGACGACGTCAGCGTCACGCTGCGCCTGCGGCCGGACGCGCGGTGGGTGGCCGAGTACTACGAGACGGCGAGCGAGACCGAGGTGGGGGAGGGCGTGCTCGAGATCGAGCTGCCGGCCGGCCGCCTCGAATGGCTCGACCGGCTCCTGCTGCGCCTGTGGCCGGACGCCGAGGTCCTCGAGCCGCCCGAGCTGCGCGAACGCGTTCGAGAGGTGGCGGCCCGGACCCGCGAGCGGTACCGGGACGTCTCGCCGTAGGCCTTCTGGCTACTCCGCCAAGCCGGGCTCAAGCGCCGAGGGCCCGTGTCCGATACCTCGGGAGACATGACCACCATCCGAACCACGTGCCCCCGCTGTGGAGAGGTCGACATGGGACCCGAGTCGATCCTGCTGCAGGTCGTGCGGGGCGGGCGAGAGGGGACCTACCGGTTCGACT
>Ga0081455_10001896_pt1 | contig 25156 bp, 25 predicted proteins | sample TabmetS3T2R1_FD_70207 | JGI IMG/M metagenome (GOLD analysis project Ga0081455, IMG submission 70207) | Tabebuia heterophylla rhizosphere microbial communities from the University of Puerto Rico - S3T2R1 | ecosystem: Host-associated > Plants > Roots > Rhizosphere ...
GATCCCGCAGGCCGACCTGGTGATCAGCCACGGGGGCAACAACACCACCACCGAGGCGTTGCACTTCGGCAAGCCGATGGTGGTGCTGCCGCTGTTCTGGGATCAGTACGACAATGCCCAGCGCATGCACGAGCTCGGCTTCGGCATCCGGCTGAAGACGTACGAGTTCACCCCGGAGCAGCTCAACGACGCGATCGACGCGCTGCTCGCCGATGCCGATCTCCGCGGCCGCCTTGATCAGATCGGTGCCCGCATCCGGCAGCGGGACGGGCTCAGGAAGGCGGCCGGCATCATCGAGCAGATCGGCCTCACCCACGTACGCGCCGGGGCCTGAGGCTCGTCAGATCGGCTGGGTCCAGTACTCGGATGCGACCCAGGCGCTGTACCTGGCCTCGCCGAGTGCCTGTGACAGTCCGGAGGTCTGGCTGGCTTGCGCCTTGAGCGCGCGGACCTTGGTATCAAGTGCGGCTCCGGTGAGTGTCACCTCGAGCGCCAGGTCCTCGACTCGGGTGCACGGCGGCTCACCGCCCACCAGAATCCCCTCGTTGACGTCGGCGAAGGTTTCGATCCAAGCGGGCGTCTTGGTCGCCGCCAGAACCCTGCATCGCTCGCCCGCGATCGACGCCGCCTTGACCGCCCAGTTCCCGACGGTGATGTGGTCGGGGTGACCCGTCATGCCGTCGGGTCCAAAGGTCAGGATCGTGTCGGGTTGCACCCGTTCGATCGCGGCGATCACCATGGCCACGCCGTACGCCGGGTCGACGTCGGTCAAGCCGCCATCCGGGAGATTCAGGTAGCTGTGGTCATCGATCCCGAGGATGGCGAGGCTGGCGGCCAGCTCAGCGCGACGGATCTCCTCAAGTCGGGCTGTAGGCCAGCGATCCTCGTCGGCCGACTCGCCGGCTCCACCGGCGGTTGCGGTCAGACATGCGACGGTCGAGCCCGCTCCAACGGCCGCGAGTGCCGTACCCGCCATCAGGTAGGCCTCATCGTCGGGATGTGCCCAGATCCCCAGCACGGTGCCGAGCTCGGCCGGCGTGATGCGGACGCTCACGCCAAGACCATCGCAATTCGCCCAACGCCACGATCGAACGCGTCAGCGTCGATGTGCATGGAGTGCGTCTTCACGTCAGCCTGACTCCAGTAACGAAGCGGATCGCCTGATCGATATCTCGGGAAAGGGCGGCCCCGGGAGCCTGCGGTCGTCAGTCACGGGTCCCGGGACCACCTCTCAAGTGTTGTCCGCGGCCGCACCTATCCGGCTAGGGCCGGAGGTCCCGCCCGATGTCTGTCGGCTTCGGATGCCGCCCGCCGAGGGGTTGCATCCTGACCGGCCACTCAGTTGCGACGGGTCCGCAGCCGGGTAGCGGCCTCCCGCCAGCCTTGGATCTGGCCCTCGAGCCGGGCGATGGCGACTTCGTCGGTCTGGTGCTCTGCCCGCGCGGCCAGGTCGTCGGAGTGCTCGATCATCTCTCTCGCCAGGTCGAGACGATCCGCCCGGCGCACCCGCTTGGCGAAGATCTCGACGACCGAGGGCAGGCCGATGATGGTGCGGTTGACCTCGTGCCACAAAGCGATGTCGTCGGCGCGGCTCATCTCGGCTCCCTCCGCCGGTGCGTCAAGTGTGTGCCACGCCGAAGCCTCGGCGACCGAGGCTCGACGTCCTCCGGCTCGCCCGACAGTTCCGGGTCAGGCTTCAGTCGGCGGCGGGGAGCAAATCGGTGCGTTCCGCCGCGAGCAGGACTGCTCCGACGAGCGAGGCACGGTGTCCGAGCTTGCTGATCACGATCGGGGTGGACGCCACCGCATCAAGCGCGTGCCGACGCAGACCGACCCGGGCGGGCTCGAGCAGCAGCTCACCCGCTCGGGCCAGATCACCGCCGACGACGACGATCGAGGGGTTCAGGATGTTGACCAGACTGCCGATGCCCCAGCCGAGGTGGAAGGAGGCGTCCTCGAGGCTGCGAAGGGCCGAGGCGTTCCCATTCTGAGCCGCGGCGACCACCTCGTCGATGGTGGCGCCCGGCATCTGGCTCGACATCAGCTCCAGCACGCTTCCGGATGACGCGTAGGCCTCCAGGCAACCACGGCTGCCACACCTGCACACCGGCCCCTGCTCGTTGACGGTCAGGTGGCCGACCTCGCCGGCCGCACCCACCGACCCGTGGAACAGCTCGTTGTCGATGATGATCCCCGCGCCGACCCCCGACGAGAGCTTGAGGAAGATCGAGTCCGCGTGGCCGCGGGCGACGCCGACCAGGTGCTCGGCCAGGGCGCCGAGGTTGGCGTCGTTCTCGATGTGCACGGGGCAGTTCAGGTGCTGCTCGGCGACCTGTCGAGCGTTCACCCCGACCCAGCCAGGCAGGATTGCCGCCGAGCGGACCACGTCGTCGATCACCGGCGCCGGCAGTCCGACCACGACGGCACGCAGCGCGGAGTGCTCGGATCCGAGCTCGTCGAGCTCGCGTTTGAGCATCTCCGCGGCGTAGGTGAGCCCCTCCTCGTGATGGTGGCTCTGCTCCAGGCTCCGCGACTGCTCGCTCAGTACGTGTCCGGTGAGATCCCCGATCGCGACCGAGAGGTGGCTGTGGCCGAAGTCGATCCCGCACACCAGCCCAGCGCGCGCCGCCAGCCGCACCGACGCCCCACGACGGCCACTGCCCGGCTCCACCTCGACCAGGCCTGCGGCTGCGAACTCACGCACGATGTTGGAGACCGTGGCCGGTGCCAGGCCGGTCGTACGCGCGAGGTCAGCCTGGGTCAGGCGGACCTTGGAGGCGGACTTGTGCCCGACCCGATGCCGGCGCAGCACGTCGAGGACCCGGCGCTGGTTCGCCGTACGAAGCGACGAGGTCGAGCCCGGGGCTGACTCGGACCGGGCTGACTCGGACCGGGCAGAGTCGGGCGGGGACATGGGATGACTGTGAGGGAACCGAGAACAACCGTCAAGGCATGACGGGAAAACGGGTCTACAACGACTCTGACTCACTTATGTGTTCAACTATTGACGGCAAACCGGCGAACCACCACACTTTCCGAGCAACCTAGTGGCGTCCTGGCGCCCACTGATGAAGGAGGAACCTTTGTCTTCAACATTCCGCCGTATCGCGGTCGGCGCCGCGGTACTGCTCAGCGCCGCGGGGCTCGCGGCCTGTGGCAGCGACGACAACAGCAGCGATAACGGGGGCAGTTCCTCGAGCGAGGGCATCTCGGCTGCGTGCAAGCTCGATAACCCACCGACGAGCCAGGCAAAGGCACCGCCACAGACCGACGTTGGCACCGCCAGCGGCAAGGTCGGCGTGATCCTGCCAGACACCACGTCCTCGACCCGATACACGCTCTACGACGCTCCCCTGCTGACCAAGGCGCTGTCCGAGGCCGGACTCTCGCCTGAGGTCCAGAACGCCCAGGGCGACAAGAACAAGTTCGCCTCGATCGCTCAGACCATGATCGGCAACGGCGTGAAGGTCCTGATCATCGACTCCATCGACGCCGCGTCCGGCGCTGGTGTCGAGAAGCAGGCTGACGCCGCGGGCGTCCAGGTCATCGACTACGACCGCGTCAACCTCGGTGGCACTGCGCCCTACTACGTCTCCTTCGACAACGAGGACGTCGGCCGGCTGCAGGCGCAGACGATGATCGACTGCCTCAACGCGCAGGGCGTCGACAATCCGAACATCATCATGATGAACGGCGGCACGGACGTGGACAACAACGCGGTGCTGTTCCAGAAGGGCGCCCACGAGGTCCTCGACCCGCTGGTCGACCAGGGCAAGGCCACCATCACCGAGGAAGCCACGGTGAAGGGATGGGACATCGAGACTGCCGCCCCCACGTTCCAGCAGGCGCTGACGGCGGCCGGCGGTACGGTCGACGGCGTCGTCGCAGCCAACGACGACATCGCCAACGCGGTCATCGGTGTGCTGAAGAACACCGGCCTGAACGGCCACGTGGTCGTCACCGGTCAGGACTCCGGAGTCGAGGGTCTGCAGAACATCATCACCGGCCAGCAGAGCATGACGGTCTTCAAGGACGTGACGCTCGAGGCCGCTGCCGCCTCGCAGCTGGCTATCTTGCTGGCCCAGGGCAAGGACCCGGCGAGCGCCGGGATGTCCCTGGAGCCGTTCGACGACCCGGTCACGCCCAGCCACAAGATCGACGCGCTGCTCCTGCCGACCCAGGTCATCACGCAGGCCAACGTGCAGGACGTCATCGACGCCGGTGCACTCAAGGCCAGCGAGATCTGCAAGGGAATCGAGTCTGACTGCCAGTCACTCGGCATCTCCTGACGCACGGCCTGACGGTGGACCGGACTGATCCCGGCCCGGTCCACCGTTGCGTCGAGCGCACTCCGACGTAAAGGTGGACCCGTGGCTGAACCGATGCTCTCTTCCCGCAAGCTCAACAAGAGCTTCGGACCTGTTCATGTGCTCCATGACGTGGACTTCGACGTCTACCCCGGGGAAGTGACCGCCCTTGTCGGCGACAACGGCGCCGGCAAGTCGACCCTGGTCAAATGCTTCGCGGGCATCAACAGCGTCGACAGCGGTGAGATCGTCTTCGAGGGTCAACCCGTGACGATCCACGATCCCCGCGCTGCGACGGACCTGGGGCTCGAGTTCGTCTACCAAGACCTCGCGCTGGCCGACAACCTCGACATCACCCAGAACATGTTCCTCGGCCGCGAGGACCGTCGGCTGAACGCCTTCCTGGCCGACGGCGAGATGGAGAAGAAGGCGCGCGAGACCCTGGAGAGCCTGTCGGTGCGCACAGTCTCGTCGGTCCGGCAGCTGGTCTCCAACCTCTCCGGAGGTCAGCGCCAGACCGTCGCGATCGCCAAGGCGGTCCTCTGGAACAGCAAGGTGGTCTTCCTCGACGAGCCCACCGCGGCACTCGGGGTCGCCCAGACTCGCCAGGTGCTCGATCTCGTACGCCGGCTGGCCGACCAGGGCCGTGGCGTGGTCCTGATCTCCCACAACATGAATGACGTCATGGAGGTGGCCGACCGCGTCTGTGCGCTCTACCTAGGCCGGGTGGCCGCCGAGGTCCCGAAGCGCGAGACCAACACCACGCAGATCGTCGAGCTCATCACGTCCGGACGCAGCGGTGACCTGGGCCTGGCCCGGGCCACTGTCGACGAGAACATCTAGGGGACGACATGTCGACCAACACTCCCGATACCGTCGAGGAGCAGAGGCCGGCCGACGATTCTCGCGGCAGCTTCTCCCTGGACGTCGAGGAACGCTCCATCCCCGACGCGTTCCGCGGCTGGTACAACCGGCTGCGGTCCGGTGACCCCGGCGCCTTGCCGTCGGTGCTCGGCCTGGTCGTCCTGGCCATCATCTTCACCCAGGTCAGCGACTCCTTCCTGTCGAAGTACAACATCGGGAACCTCCCCGGCCAAGGCCTCTACATCGCGATCATCGCCCTGGGCCTGGTCTTCGTCCTCCTGCTTGGGGAGATCGACCTGTCGGCCGGGACCGCCGGCGGCACCTGCGCTGCCATCGCAGCCCAGGCGGTGTTCTCCGGCAACCTGCACCAAGCGCTCCCCACCGCCCTGTACTGGGGTCTGATCGTCGGCCTCGTGATCACCATCGGGCTCGCCGTGTGGCTCAAAGCCTGGACCGGTGCGGTCGTCATACTTCTCGGCTTGATCCTGGTGGCGACCAACCTGACCCAGCACCTGCTCCTCGCGCTCGTCGCCGCGATCTGCATCGGTGCCGCCATCGGTACGTTCACCGGCTACATGGTCGCCAAGGTCGGCATCCCCAGCTTCGTCGTGACCCTGGCGCTGTTCCTCGCCTGGCAGGGCGTGCTGCAGTTCTCGCTGAACGCCCAGCCGATCAACACCTCGAACTACGAGTTCTGGCACAACATCACCTACGGCAACCTCAGCCCCGCCTTGAGCTGGGTGTTCTCGATCGTGGTCGTCGGTGGGTACATCGTCTACACCGTCATCAAGTCAGTGACCGCCAAGCGTGCCGGCCTCGCCCGGGACTCGCTCCAGCTCGTGCTGCTCCGCGGTGGCGTACTCGCCGCCATGGCGATCGTGCTGACCTCCCTAGCGAACCAGAACCGCAACACCAACCCCTACAAGGTCATCGAGGGCATCCCGTGGGCCGCGGCCATCGCCATCATCTTGATGATCGCCTGCACCATTCTGCTGACGAAGACCACCTGGGGCCGCCATCTGTACGCCACCGGCGGCAACACCGAGGCGGCTCGTCGGGCCGGCATCGATGTCGTCCACATGAAGTTGACGGCCTTCATCCTGTGCTCGTCGTTCGGAGCGATGGGCGGCATCGCGCTCGCGTCATCGCAGTCCTCGGCCTCGCTCGACCTCGGTTCCGGCAACGTCCTGCTGTTCTCGGTCGCGGCCGCGGTCATCGGCGGCACGTCCCTGTTCGGTGGACGCGGCAAGCCACGCGACGCGATCATCGGTGCGCTCGTCATCACGATCATCCCGAACGGCCTCGGTCTCAAGCCGTCCATCGGCCCTCAGTGGCAGCAGGTGATCACCGGAGTCGTCCTGTTGCTCGCAGCCTCGGTCGACGCCATCTCGCGTCGCCGGTCGGCCCGCAGCTGAGCCGCAGTCGGCTGGCCGGATTCTGAGGGCTCAGGTGTCACCGCGGCGGACGAAGCCGGTTTCGTAGGCGACCACGACCGCTTGCACGCGGTCGCGCACGCCCAGCTTGGCGAGGATGCGGGCGACGTGGGTCTTCACGGTCGTCTCAGCGACCACCATCTCGGCGGCGATCTCCGCGTTCGACAGGCCGCGGCTGATCAGGCGGAGCACCTCGAGCTCGCGCTCGGTCAGCGGCGCGAGTCGTTCCGGGACACCGGCCGGCGGCTCCGGCTCCGCGAAGCGCTCGACAAGCCGCTGCGTGATGGACGGCTCGATGAGCGAGTCGCCGGTCGCAGCGGCTCGAACCGCGGCAATCAGGCGTGAGGACGGCGCGTCCTTGAGGAGGAAGCCTGCCGCGCCGGCTCGGAGTGCGCGATAGATGTACTCGTTCTGGTCGAACGTCGTGAGCACAACGATCGTGGGCGGGTCCTGCTGACGCAGGATCTGCTCGGTGGCAGCCAGCCCGTCGAGTTCGGGCATCCGGATGTCCATCAGCGCGACCTCCGGCTTGGCCAGTGCCGCCTGACGTACAGCCTCTTTGCCGTTCTCGGCTTCGGCAACGACCTGGATGTCGCCCTCGGCCTCCAGGATCACCCGGAAGCCGGTCCGGACGAGCTCTTGGTCGTCGGCGATGAGGACCCTGATCACACGCTCATTGTGTCGACCCCCGGGCGACGGACGAAGCGTCCTTGAGGATGACGCGCTGAAGAATCCTCATCCTCATTGAGGACGCCGACGACGAGACCGGGTTGTGAGTGTGGGGCGAACGGGTCAATCAGACACCGGATCGAAAGGAAGCGGACATGGACATCTTCAAGGGCATCCGGCCCCTCGACTACGTACTGACGGGCGTCATGGTCGCGCTTGCGGTGCTGATCGGGCTCGAGAACGTCAATGCGACCGATGATGCGGACGTCGCTCACGCAATCGACTCGCACTCCGCGCTCATGATCCCGGTCTTCGTGATCGCCGCCCTGCCGATCTTGTGGCGGCGACGCAACATCTTGGCGGTGATCGGTGTCTCGTTCGTGGTCACCGCGGCCAGCGTCCCGATGTTCGGCTGGGTGACGAGGTGCGGGTGGGCGCTGCCGCTGTCGTTGGCGATGGCGTACGCCGTGGCACGCTTCGCCGGCAGCAAGCAGAACCAGATCGTCGGTCTGGTCGGGATCTTCGCCTTCCAGATCGTCGCGCTGGTGCAGGACTCGGCGACCGGAGGTCTCGGTGCCCTCGCAGTCTCGGTGCCGGCCGCCGCCCTGTTCTACGGGATCGGAAGGTACGTGCAGTCGCGTGCCGACAAGCGCATGTCCACCGAACCCCAGGAGCAGGTCGCGCACGAGTCGCTGGAGGCGTCGTCATGACCGCCTCGTTTCGCTCCACCACGCTGCCTCGCGTCGGTGCACTCTTGGCTGCGATCGCGATCACGCTGACCGCCTGCTCCTCGGCTGACTCCGACGAGCCGCGCCCGGCAGCCGTGGAGCAGAGCGACGTACAGAGCAGCTGGTTCGAGTCCGCACAGCACGGCTACCGGATCGAGGTTCCTGCCGACTGGGAGTTCGTCGAGGGCGACGACACCTGGACCAGCTTCGACCAGTTCGTGCCGGGCAGCGCGGTCCCCGGTGAGGACCTCGCGTCATCGGCGACCGGCTCCGGCTGGCTCGTGGCCAACTCGATGCCGCTCCCGAAGGGGATGACCTCGGAGGAATGGCTGGCTGAGCTCGACGAGCTGGTCGGCTCCGGCCCGTCGCCGGACTGCCGTGAGCAACGGGGAACCGACGTCGTCGCAGGCGAACAGGCCACCGTCGTACGTCATCGCTGCGACGACCTGACCATCGTCGGCAACAGCCTGATCCACTCGGATCGCGGCTACTACTTCACGGTCGGCTACACCACCGGCGACGCGTCCACCGAGTCCACCCTCGAACAGATGGCATCGTCGATCCGCTTCACCGGGTGAATCGGATGACCTCAAACGCGTTGCCGTTGGGAGCCGCGAGCCGTCAGTTTCGCCTACGCTGGCAGTCGAGTACGTGCGCGTCTGACGGGATCGAGCCATGAGTGACGGCTCCAGCGGCATCTTCAAGGGGCTGCGTCCCGTTGACTGGTTGCTCGCGGGCGTCCTCACCGCGCTGGGTGTGTTGCTGATGGTCGAGAACGTCGTGATCTCGGACGCGCAGGTGGCAGCGAACATCTCGGCCGGGAGCATGGTGCACGAGATGTCGTCCCACTCTTGGGCCATGGTCCCCGTCTTCGCCGTGGCGACGGTCCCGGTGCTGTGGTGGCGTCGCAACGTGATCGTCGTGACCGGGATCGCCCTGGCGGTGATGGTGGCACATGACCTCGTCTTCGGCTGGGTCACCAGGTGCGGGGCCGGCTTGCCGTTGGCGTTCGTACTCGCCTATCTCGGCGCCACGTCCCTCGAACGCAGGCGGTCGTGGATCTCGTTGGGCCTCGCCACGGTGCTCATGGCAGCTGTGCTGGTGAGGGACGCCACCACCGGCATCGGACCGATCGTGCTCGCGTTGCCGATCGCGGTGACCGTCTTCGCCATCGGTCGCGCCGTGCGACAGCGCACGGCTATGAGTGCCGAGCTGCGGGCGCGTACCGCAGAGCTCCGGCAGCTGCGTGACCAACGTGTCTCACTGGAGCTCAGCAGCGACCGGGTCCGTCTCTCCGGCGAGCTCGACAGCCTTCTGCAGGAGCGGCTCGGCCAGCTGACGGCCGCTGCCGAGTCCGGCAAGGACCTCGACCCGGACAGCGCCAGAGCCCTGTTCGAGTCCATCGAGAGCCAGAGCCGCGCGACTCTCGACGGAATGCGTGAGCTGGTGGGTCTCCTGCGTGGCGGCGACGTCGCGCTGGCTCCCGCACCTTCGGTCGCCCACCTCGACGCTTTGCTGGCCCGGCACATCCGTGCGGACTCTCGTCTGACGGTGGCTGGTGACCCGCGCTCGCTCCCCGCGAGGGTCGAGCTCTCGGCGTACCGCATCGTCGAGCACCTGGTGAGCGTGCTGGTCGACCAGCCGGAGTCCCCCATCGAGGTTGGCGTCCGTTTCGAGGACGACGCCCTGGAGATCCGCGTTCACGGACCGGTCGACAGATCCGCCGACTTCAAGGCCGCCGTGGCCCGCGCCCAGGAACGCACCAAAGTCCTCGGCGGCTCGCTCGATGTCAAGGTGAGCCGAGGCCACGCCAACGCCCTGGCCCAGCTCCCCGTACTGGGATAGCAGCGCCGGCATGCGTGTGCTCGAGCGGAGCGGTATCGCCTTCGGGAGCTTCATCCTCGTGGCGCTGCCGACCGCGCTGCACGGCTGGCCGACGACGCTCCGCGGCAACCTGTTCACCCTCGCGGTGCTGAGCGCCGGACTCGCCCTGATGTGGTGGCGAAGTCATCCGCGGGCCGCCTCGGTCGTGGCGCTCGGCCTGCTCTTGCTGGCGCTCGCGATCGGAGGTGGCTGGTTCCCGGACACCGCGGTGGCGATCTACTCCCTCAGCTTCGCCGTGCTGGCGCTGGGCTGGTCCGGCCGCGCTGCCTGGCTGGTGGCGTTCTGCGCAGCGGCCTATCTGGTGCCCCTCCACATCCTCAGCGAAGGCGGCAGCTGGGTGGCCGTGCTCATCTTCACCGTCCCGCCGTACGCCGCCGGAAGCGTGCTGCGACTGCGCAGGGAGACCGCCGACCAGCTGGCCATACGCGTCCAGGAGCTCGAGGAGGAGCGTGAACTCTTCACCGAGATCGCCCTCCGCCACGAGCGGGCGCGGATCGCCAGCGAGCTGCACGACATCGTCGGTCATGCGATCAGCGTGATGGTGATCCAGGCAGCCGCTGGGCAACGACTGGTGGACTCCGACCCGGCACAGGCCAAGGAGGCCTTCGCTGCGATCTCGGAGTCCGCGCGGCAGGGCACCGAGGACCTCGAGCAGCTGATCAAGCTCCTTGGTGGCAGCGCCGACGACATCGTTGGCGGACCGGACCTTTCGCTGGTCGACGAGGTCGTCACCCGGGCCGCCCGCAGCGGGCTCGACGTCAGCTGCCGCTTCGAAGGCGATCGGGATCGGGTCGCTGCTCCCGTCGCCCACCTGGCCTTCCGCGTGGTTCAGGAGAGCCTCACCAACGCGCTCCGGTACGCGCCGGGGTCAGAGGTTCGCATCGTCATCAGCGTCGACGAGACCGAACGCAGTCTCGCTGTGCGCGTCGAGAACGACCACACGATGCACGGCGACACGACTCTGGCCGGGACCGGGCGCGGCCTGGTCGGACTCCGCGAGCGCATCCAGACACTCGGGGGCCAGTTCGACGCTGGTCGGACCCATCACGGCGGGTGGGCCGTCGAAGCACGCCTCCCGAGCGGCTGACCTACCCGACGCCAAGCACAGGGCGCCTCGATCGATGCCTAGTTGGACGTGTCCAGCGCCTCGGCCACCCGACGCAGGGTCGCCGCGGTGCCGGCGCGGACCCGGCTGCGGCGCGCCATCGGCCGATCGCTGGTCGGGTGCTCCGGACGGGTGTGGGCGACTCGCTCGTCGATGACTTGCCGCGCCAGCCGCTCGAGGTCGGTGTAGCTGGTGCCCCGCATAACATCCTCCGCTGGTCTCGAACTAAGTTCCAGATTGGAATGTACCACGGTCAGTTCCGAATTGGAACCCAGTATGCAAGGATGTGGCCATGCACCGTACGGACCTCGCCGACGACGACTGCGGCATTGCTCAGACCCTCGGTGTCGTCACCGACTGGTGGTCATGGTTGGTGGTACGCGACATCGCGGGCGGTGTGACCCGCTTCGACGGCCTGCAACGCGCCCTTGGCATCAGCCGTCGGGCGCTCACCGACCGACTGGCGACGCTCGTCGACCACGGGGTGCTGCGCAAGGAGGCGTACTCCGAGCGGCCACCGCGCTACAACTACCTGCTGACAGCCCGCGGCGAGGGCCTGCTGCCGGTCCTGCTGGCGATGCAGGAGTTCGGCGACCGCTTCATCATCGGCGACGGTACGGTCACCGCCACGGCCGCCGCCGGTTCACGCGAGGTCGACCGAGTCCACGCCCTGGTGGGTCAGCGGGTGCCCGACGTCGAGCTGACCGCTCACGACGGCGAGCTCGTGGCCATCCGAGGCACCGGCTGGCGGGTCATCTACCTGTTCCCCGCCGCCTTCGCACCGGAAATGCAGGAGTACCCACCCGGCTGGGGAGAGATCCCCGGCGCGGCCGGCTGCGCACTGGAGGCAACGACTTACGCAGCACGCTTCTCCGACTTCGCCGCACTGGGTTGCGAGGTGTACGGGGTCAGCACCCAGCGTCCCGACCAGCAGGCGGCGTTCGCCGCTCACGCCGACCTGCCGTTCCGACTGCTCTCGGACCAGAACAACCACCTCGCCACGGCGCTGCGGCTCCCCACCTTCCGCGCCGCCGGCGTCGACCGCTTCAAGCGCCACACCCTGCTGCTCGACGGCGACGGCGTCGTCCGACACGTCCAGATGCCGATCACCGACCCCGCCGGCTCCGTCGACGAGATGCTCGAGGTGGTATCAGGGTTGGTCTAGCGCCGCCAACAGGTCATATCAGCGGGTCACCGACGGGTCGGACATCACCCACCGGACCGCAGCGGTACTCGCCAGGCCGATCGGCCGGCCGATCATCGCGTCGACGACCCCGACGTGCGGTACTCCAAGCATGCGCCGGGCCCAGCCCGGCAAAGTGGCAACCGCACCGGTCGCGATCAGGCCGTAGGCGGGACGGGCCAACCACGGCAGCGGTGGGTTCACCAGCAGGTAGCGGGTCACCCGGCGGGCAGCCGGCGACCCCTCCAGCTCTGCCCGGAACCCGGCCAGCTCGGTGCGCAGCTGAGATTCGGTGACCGGAGGCCTGACGACTCCCAGGCGGGCAGCCACCACGCCTGTCTGCGCGACATATCGGTCGGCATCGCGCTGGGTCAGACGGCGAGCGCCGTACCGCTGGAAGGTGGTGAGGAAGCTCTCGATCTCGGCCACGTGAATCCAGCGCAGCAGGTGCTCGTCCTCGGCGGAGTAGGCCCGCCCGTCCGGCGCGACCCCATGCACGGTGCCATGGATCCGCCGCACCGCCGCGATCGCCTCCTCCGCGTGCTCGACCGTCCCGAACGTGGTGGCCGCGATGAAGGCGCCGGTATTCGCCACTCTCGCCCAGGGGTCGGTCCGGTAGTCCGAGTGTTCCTCCACCGCGGTCAACGCCAGGGGGTGGAGCGACTGCAGAAGCAGCGCCCGAACACCACCGGCGAACATCGATGCGTCGGAGTGGATCCACCAGATCGGGTCATCCTCGGTGAACCAACGCTCCCCCTCGGTCCCCCAGATCCGCCGTGCCCGCTCGGTGGCACCCTCCCCAGCGACGCGGGTGCGAACCGAGGTGGCAGCCCAGCGCCGAACAACATTCACCGGCCAGGCTGACCCAGCATCTAACGATCGGGAGATCACGCCTCCATGGTTCCACCCGCCGGAGGAGCAGGCGTCAGGAGACCGACGGCGGCCAGCGATGCCTGCGCCACTCGTCCTATGTCGCGAAGCCAGCCGGCGGGTCATCAATGGGCTCACTGCCGTCGAGTTCACCTGGCGTTGGGATGTCGATCTTGGCAGCCCACTCGGCGAGCTCCTCGTCGGACATGGGCCAAGTCGTGTGTGGCGCTTCGGCTTGGCGCCAATCGAGTCGTTTCCGCTGCTCGGCTGGGGTGAGTTCGAAGTAGCGCATCTCCTCGATCGCACCGAGGTCCGCTGCTGCCTGCCGCAGAGCGGAGCGCTCGTCTCGACTCCAGAGGCCGTAGTCGATCACGACGTTGTTGCCGAGTTCGAGGGCGCGCAGCCCGATCTCGATAAGCCGTCCTTCGATCACGTCCTGGGCCGATGGCGGATTGTCACGCCCGTACAGCGCCTTCACCCATTCGTCCTTGGTCAGACGAAGTGCCTGCTGCTCGATCTCTATGCGCCGCGCAGCAGTGGTCTTGCCGGTGCTTGGGAGTCCGACGGTCAGGAACAGGGTCGGTTGCCTCATCATCACCCCCTGGTTGATTACCCGTACGTCATCGACGACAGGGATCCGGCGGCTATCGGCACGTTCGAGAGGGCTCCATGCAGATCTCGCGACAGTTCCGCCGCGTTGGCGCTACCGCTTCCCCCGACCGAACATGCGGCCTAACCGTTCGGCCAGCGACCTCGTCGGCTTGACGTCGATCAGGTTCGACCCATCGGGTACGGGCAAGTTGGATGCCTGGTCCGCGGAGAGTGTCGTGCAGACGCGGGTGGTATAGATCGCGCCGATGAAATCTGCGTCGACGAACCGACTACCTTCCGCCGTCTGGACGACGATGCCGTCGAACACGGAGACCTTCTCATCGACCAGTACTGCCTGGACGGTCGCGAACTGCTGCGCATCGTTCGTCTGCACCGACGTGCCCGGCTGGAGCGCGGTGTAGGCGATGGGGTCGTCAGTTGCGTCAGGCATACCTCAACCTTACGGCCGCCCCGTGACGACTAAGGACACCGACCAAGGCGCCAGCCCGCTACAGACCACCTCCCCGCTGGGACAGACCTCCGCACACGCAGCCGCGACCAGGGTGCGTCATAGCGCCGCGAATGGTCGATGGGACTTGGGGTGGGCCCAGCAGTTCGGTAGGGGTGACCTTTGCCCTTATCGGCTATGCGCCCTGGGTGTTGTCTGGTCCGCGGGTGAAGTCGATGGGCGATCGGACGGCAGGAGCTTGGATCGATCTGTACTGGCTTCCGCTGGGGGCCGGCGGTCACTTCGTGCGCTGGAACGGCCGGGTCTACGAATGGCTGCTGGCCCGTCGAGAGCATCGGCCCACAGCGAACCTGTTTCACACCGGCCTGACGCTGAGCCTCGATGACATCGTGTACGCGGTTGAGATGGGTCCGGTGTGGAATGTCTCGGACGCTGTCCGCGGTGTCGTCTGTGAGGGACCGATCGGCTCCCGGTGGCTCGGCAGGCTCCGTGCGTTCCGCTACGAGGTGCGTTGCTGGCCCGGCGGCTACATCCCGGACGCTGCCGAAGCTGTCGACCGCCCCGTACGCACCACCGAGGATCCGACCCGAGTCGCCGCCATGCTTGACGTGCTCCGGAACGTACCAATACTGACCTGGGGCAGGGACGAGCAGGGCCTGGGCGAGATGTGGAACTCCAACTCGGTGGTCGCGTGGGCACTCGCAAGCACCGGCCACAACATGAACTCGATCACGGAACCCGCATGCGGCCGTGCACCGGGCTGGCGAGCCGGTCTACTACTTGCGCACCGTCAAACCAACGTCGGTGGCGCACAAGCCTGAGCCGCTGCCGAGGAGGGTGAACACCTCGGCCTTCGGGCAGGTCCGGTCCTTGGAGACTGGGCAACAACGTCTTGCCGCCGCGGGTGTCACGTGCTCCGCTTTCGCGTGGCACACAAGCGACAGAGCACGAGGTCTTCGACATCGCCGCTCGGCGGCCCAGGTCCCCCGAGGGATCCCGGGCCGGGAGGGCGTTCGGTCAGCTCGCGTTGACCTCGATCAGCCGCTCGCAGTTGTGGGTCTTGCTTGGCGCCACCGGCCAGTAGTGCACCTTGTCGTACCCGGGTCCGCAGAAGATCGCCAGGTTGCGTCCTCCCGCCGTGATGATGAGGTCGTTACCGGTGCCGGCGTGGACGACATCGTTGACGCCCGCGAAGATCGCGTCGTGACCTCGCCCGCCGAAGTAGCGGTCGGCGTCGGTGATGTAGTGCTGCTTGGAGTCGACGTAGATGGGATCCCTCAACACGTCCAGACCGTGCCCACCGACGAGCAGGTCGCTGCCGCGTCCGCCGTTGAGTTGGTCATGACCACCGCGACCGTACAGCTGGTCGTCTCCATGTCTAGCGCTGATGACGTCAAGGCGTTGTGTTCCCCTGAGGACGTCGTCGCCACTGGTCCCGCCAACGTTCGCCGCCAGGGTTGGCCCTGCTACCGCGACGAGTAACGCCGCCGCGACGCCCGCAAGCCCGATGATGCGTTTCATGATGTTCTCCTTAACTGACGCGGCCGTCGCGTCCAAACGCCTAGACGCCTCAGTCGAGGAGGGGTTGCTCGGTCCGGCGAATCTTTCTGATTCCAGGCACAGCGGCGGCCCATATGGCGAATCACACGCCGAGATCAATTCGGCCGATTGAAGGTCGCAACATTCCACGCTCGCGTGGTTGCCAACGAGAGGACGGTGCGCCCTCGGTACCGTTGCCGGCGTACTTGATGCCGAGCGCGGGAGCAGAAATGATCGTCCGGATCTGGCGGGGCTGGACCTCGCCATCGAACGCGGATCAGTACGAGCGCGTCCTGATGGAGCAGGTGATCCCCGCGATCGCCGAGCGTGGCATCTCCGGCGTTGCCGGCCCTGCGGTGTTGCGGCGCGAGGTCGACGGCGAGATCGAGTTCACGACCGTGATGACCTTCCAAGACGATGCCGGTGTGGAGGCATTCGGCGGCGCTGACGGAGCGGCCGTCGTGCCAGAGCCGGCTCGGGCAGTGCTGGCACGGTTCGATGAGTACTCCGTCCACAGCGAGCTGATCGGCGGATCGCTGACCGTTGAGCGCCCTAGCGCCATGGACTGAGTCCAGCGTTCTTGTGAACTCGGGCACCAACATAAGCCCGACGTCCCCGTGTCCGTAAACGTGTCAAGCGCCGCCAGCATGGCGCGGTGCTCCGGCCGATGGAGCCAGCCGGCGAGCCAGCTCATTCGTCGCCAGCGGGCAGGTGGCGTTGATCCCCGCGGAGTGGATGATCCTTCGGGATCTCGACCAAGACGATGCGTACTCCATCCGGGTCTGCGATCCACATCTCGTCCAGACCCCACGCCTCACGCCGTGGCTCCCTTAGCACCGTCACCCCGGCGCTTACCAGGTGTCGGTGCTCGTCCCGAATGTCCCGGACCTGGATCCAGAGCGCGATCGCGTCCCCTGGTGGTTCCGTCGCTTGGCCGCTGACCTCGAGCAAGCCGTTGCCCAGGAAGAACACCAGGCCGGGAGCGTCCTGCCTGCCGAACTCCCGGTAAATCGCCAGACCCAACGTATCCCGATAGAACCGGTGACTCCGGGCGAGCTCGAACGGACGCAGCAGGACGCGACTACCGAGGACCTCCATGCTGCCCATGATCCACATCATGAGTGCAGTGACCTCGTCCAGCCCGACCGTCGCGGTCACCCCGCCGACCTCGAAAGTCCGCAAGTCGCGCCACACGCCCAGCCCAGGGTTGCGTGCCCGTGCGTCAACCACCGCAAATGCCGATCGGCTGGCGCGGCGAGATCTGGTCTGTAATGCTCCCAGGACCGTCGGCCACTGGTGGCGGGAGGACACGTTGAGGCTCGAGCAGCTGAGCTGGACGGTCGGACTCGAGGGCGGGTGGCACGGAACGGTCGCGCCTACCCACCAGAGCGTCGCCAGATCGTCGGCCGGTCTTCCATCTCGGCGACAGCGACCGCGACGCCGCCTCAATGACGTGGTCGGCGTGTGTGTCGGGAAGGTCCGCGCGCCGGATGACCCGAAACATGAAAGCTCCGACCTCGGCTCCGTCACCTTCGGCAACAGTGAGCTAGCGCTGAACGAAACGACGATGATCGCAACGGATGTGGCGGTATGACCGAGTAGCTATCGGCAGAAGTCGAGCGGCCAAAAATAGGCAGTTCGCCGGACGCGAGCACGGGCGTCTTACGGGAAGTCTCGGGGTGTCAGCACTGGAGGACACCATGTACTACGCCGACTATTTGCGGAAGTCAGTGGGCGCCATCGCGGCCAGCGTGATGCTTGCGGCCGGTTGTTCCTCGTCGTCTGACTCCACCGATCAGCCGGAGCCGGCTTCCGCCCCGACGTCAACTGCCGCCGATGCCTGGATGCACGGCGCACCCCAGATCGGGACCTGCTGGAACCAACCTCCCAGGGACTTCACATACGACCACTGGTTCGACGACTCACCCAAGGTGGCCTGCACCAAACCGCATACCACGGAGACGGTCGATGTCTTCGAGCTGGCAGACCCGACCATCGGGCATGCCAAAGAAACGTGGAACGCGTGCTGGAGAGAGGCGCAGGAATACCTCGGGTCATTCATGTCCCGCGATCACTGGGTGCCGTGGAGCCCCATCCTGTTCCTGCCTCCTAAGCAGCAGGTGGCAGCAGGTGCCTCATGGGCCCGCTGCGATGTGGAACTCCCCCGCGAGTGGGCGGATGTCATAGCCCCAGGCGGATCCGACGAAGACGGGATAGTGCAGCCGTCCCTCCGCACCTTCTCCGCGAAGGACGCGGCCACCGAGCGCGCCGACGATTTGCTGCCCTGCCTGGATCGGGAGCCGCAGATCGAGAACCAGCCGTTCGTCCCCTGCAATCGGCCCCATCGGTACGAGGCGACCGGCCAGCTCTCAGTGCTCGAGAACCTTCACAGCTACCCCTCGCCCAACAAGCTGCGACGCGAGTCGCTCCAATGCCGCCGCGACCTGCCCGCCAACCAACACGCGGACGCGTTCGCCGTAACAGCGGCTTGGCAACCTCCCGGAGCATTCTCCGGTGGCTACATCAGCCAACTATTAGGCGTCTGCTTCGTCTACCGCCAAGACGGCACGTCACTCCCGCCGAGGCGTTAGTTAGGCGCTGTGACGCCACGGCTCCTCGCCGCCAAGGATGTGCACCATGAAATTGGCACATGCCATTCGCTGCAGAATCGCCTGGCACCTCCGCATTGGAGATGCAGTGCAGATGCCCACGCAACGCCGATGAATCTTCCACTGGTGACGTCTCTACTGCTCAGAATGGTCGGGCTGGCCGGATTCGAACCGGCGACCCCTTGACCCCTAGATCGGTGGGGTATGCGCGAGCTGCGAAAACAGTGAGTAGTACCGAGGCCAGCAACCGCCCCTACTCCCCCCGGATTTCGCGCCACTTGCCTGCTACTGGTCCCCACCATGTCTCCACTGGTCCCGATCAGGCGACGCCGGTGGACCACTCGGTGGCTATGCGCACGCTCATCAGCTGAGTGTGACGTGTCTCCTCGAGATGCTGGACGGTCTCCTCCAACCCATGTACCGGCAACCCGGCGTGTTCGACGTGGCCGGCGCACGGCAAAGGACGTCATGAGGTTGGACGTCGCACCTGGACTCTGGTCTGCGCCAGTCGGCGTGAACGGCTGCGTGGCTGGTCCAGCGCCGCCAGGCAGGTCGACACGGCCCCCCTTGCGCCGCGGTCTCCGTGCGAAGGTTGCCGAGTTCCTCGGGCGACAGAGTGGTGATGTCCATGAGTGTCCTGCTCCTGTGACGAATAGGGGTTCGCACCCGCACCTACGTGCTAGTCACCTGGCACCAAGACCCCCACTTGGATCGGGGGCCGACCGTACCCCTCCACACAGGAGGGTGCGATTCCTCGGAGTGTTCAAGCAGCCTGAACACGTTCAGAGTATGTCCAGCACCACCAGGTCGCCGCCCACCGAGATGGTGTGGTTGGTGCTCACCTTCTGGGTGAACGTAGTGCCCACCGCCGGGGTGTACTTCTTCACCGTCCGGCTGGCCGGGAACGTCAGGGTGCCGTTCACGGCAGCCGGGAACAGCTGGCTCTGGGTGGCCTTGTCCCACAGCTTCAGGTCCCGCCACAGCATCATCATCCAGTGCCGGTTGCGCTTCTGGGTGAGGAAGGTCTGGATCGACGTGTTGCCGCCAATGGTGACCTGCAGCGGGTTCGCGGTGTAGGCGGTGGTGCCGTCCTCGAACAGCGCCAGCATGTTCTTCATCGCGTCGTACTGCTTCAGCGGGGTCAGGTCGGCCACGTTCGGGGTGGGCGCGGACAGCATCCCGAAGAAGTTCTCGTGATCCGCCACGGAGGGGTCGTACTGGTCGAACAACTCGAAGATCCACATCTTGTTGCCGCGCTCCACGTGCTCGGCCAGCAGCCGGGGGTAGTAAGAGCCGATCACCGCGTTGGGCACGTAGTTGACCCAGCCGGGGGCGTGGTTGTAGCCAGTCTCCGAGACCCCCACCGGCAGCTTGGAGGCACCCACCCCGTTGACCGCCCAGCCGGTGCGCTGGTCGATGCCGCTGGACGGGATCGACGCCCCCGGGTAGCGGTGCATCTCGATGCGCTCCATGTAGGGAGCGACGATGGAGATCGCGTTGTAGTCGGCCTGCAGTTGCACGTCGCCACCTGGCGGGTGGTCGTGCAGCGAGGGACCGTAGATGAGGCAGCCGGCCAGGTCGGTCGGGTTCGCGGTCTTCATCTCGAACATCCACTGGTTGTGATTGCGGCAGTAGGTCGCCCAGTTCGGATCCAGCGGGCCGAGCCGGGTGCCGTTGGGTTCGTTGTAGCCGCCCAGGCCCTCGAGGATGTCGGCGGCGGCCAGCACCTCGGCTTTCAGGTGGGACTCCGCGTCCCGGCGGGAGGCCTCGGTATCGTCGGGATCGTACGGCCCGGGGATGGCGTGCCAGCGGACCCCGTGGTCGCGGCACAGTCCGGCGATGAACTCGTTGCGGCCGTTCTTGAGGTTGTCGCCGTACATCCGGCGACGCACGTTCCGCACCCCCAGGTCGACCACCCACTGCTCGGTGGCGGCGAAGGTGTAGTTCTTCTCCCCCGGCTGGATGTTGACCCCGAACGAGTCAACCACGACCTGGGAGTGCACCGCCTGCATCCATAGTCCGGCGGCGGCCGACCCGGTGTCCTTGTCCTCGTGCTTGACCGTGAACCACGGGAAGCCCATGGTCTGCAGCATGGTGCCGCCAGTTCCGATGGTTGCTGCCCTGTTGAACTGCCTCCGAGATAGCGCCATGCGGAACTCCTTTCGCCGTCGCTATGGGATGGACGCTAGGCGGCCGCCTTGCGGCCAAGAAGGGGCCTAAGGCCTCTCGCCGGTCGGCAAAAGTCATCGACGGTCCGCCGCGGGGGGCGCGCCTAAAACACTCACGGTTCGCGTGTAAACGGTGTGGCAGTGGCGGCAGGTGGCTTTGGAAGTTATCGGGTAGAAGACGGCCACCATTCATCCGGCCGCCGAAAGTTCTCAGGGTGGTGCGGCGCCTGTTGCCGCTGTTCATCGATGATGATCGGCGTCGACTTGAGAGTGCCGCCTGGAGGCTGGCTTCGAATGTGGCCGTGGCGTCCCGATCTGGAGCGTGTTCGAGTCAATGATCACGTAGGTGCCGTCGTCCGCCGACCATTCGTACTTGTCCAACGAACCAATAGAGCCGTCTACGGTGAAGAGCTGGGCCGTTCGGTGAAAGCGTCGTCCCCGCGCCCCCGGTCAGTCCTCCGCGGCACCAAATGCCTCGGCCGCCGCATTGGCCACCTCCTCCGGTGGGACGTCGCGCAGATGCTGAGACACCCCCCAACGGTGCCCGTACGGGTCGATCACCTGTCCGAACCGCTCGCCCCAGAAGGTGTCGTCGATAGCGTGGAACACAGTCGCACCCGCGTCGAGGGCACGCTGCCACATCGCGTCGGCGTCATCGGTGTCGATCACCAGCGCGCTGTAGGTTCCGCCGAGCGTCTTGGGGGACACGATGCCCTGGTCCGGGAACTCACCGGCGAGCGCCACGGTCGTCTCGCCAATCATGAGCTCGATAGTCAACACCCTCCCGCCCGGCAATGGAATCCGGCTGCGCTCCTGTGCACCGAACACGGTTTCATACCACTGCGCGGCCGCTACCGGATCCGAGACGACCAGATGCGCGGCAACAGGCTTCGACACGGCGTTCCTCCTTCAAGGTCTTCTCCCCGACCGCAGCCTAACCCCTCGCAATGCGCCCGAGCCCGTCCTCCGTTCGCGCGCGGTAAGTCATCCTCAAATTTGCCACCGGAAGCCACTTCCCTTGACTCATCTAATGCAGCGTGGCCGCGAGAGTGACACCGTGGGACTGTCGGCGCTAGCGGATAGTCGGCAGCCCCGCGTACATGTGGGGCCGCCGCTTAGGTATCCGCCAAGGCCTAATTGGGCCGGACGTTGTGGTTTCGGCCGAACAGGTTGTCGGGGTCGTACTGACGTTTGACCGTGGCGAGTCGCTGGTAGGTTTCGGCAGGATAGATCGCGGAAACGTCATCCGGGGTGGCAGAGGCGAGGAAGTTTGCATAGGCGCCGTTGACGTGTGGTGCGAGTCTCGCCCAGATCGCGTCCAGAGCTGGACGCGCTGCCTCGATCGCCGGCTTCGGACCCACGGTGGAGGTCGCGAACATCAGCTCCGCTTGGCGATGTGCGTAGGCGGTGGCATCGTCGGCGACTCGCGATACCGCGCCGCCGACGCTGCGGACGGCGATGATCGGCGACCCCTCCGATGTCCCGGCCTCGACGAGGATCTGAAGGACGTCCGACACCGATTCCTTGTCGACAAATCCGCTTCGGGTGACGATCTCGATGCCCGGTGGCGGCACCATGCCGTCGACGAGCACGTCCGCGTAGGGCTTCAGCGCGACATCGTCCTCGATCACGGTGCCGAGTCGGAGGATCGGGTCGAGTGCCTGGGCCGCGAGCTTCGGGTCATCGCCGTCGAAGGCGACCTCGATCTCGACCGGCGCTTCGGGTCCGCCGGAGAACGGGTTGGCGAAGTTCGCGACGGCGGTGAGCTCTTCGGGTGCCGTGCGGAGGTAATCCGCCCATTCCTGGAGCACGGTGCCTGCCTCCGTCGCCGGAAAGGCGATCCTGCCGTGGAAGACGTCTGTCGTCGGGTGTGCCGCGAAGTCGAATGCGGTCACGATCCCGAAGTTGCCTCCGCCACCGCGAATCGCCCAGAACAGATCCGGGCTCTCCTCCGCGCTCGCGCGCACGACGTCGCCGCCCGCGGTTACGATCTCGGCACCGACCAGGTTGTCCAGGGCCAGACCGTACTTTCTGACCTTCCAGCCGATGCCACCGGTCAGCGTCAGCCCGCCGACACCGACGCTCCTCGTGTCGCCCGAGGAGACCGCCAGACCATGTGGAGCCATGGCAGCCACGACCTGACCCCAGGTGGCGCCGCCGCCGATCCGCACAAGGTGGCGGTCAGTATCGATGACCTCGACGCTCTGGAACTTGCTCAGGTCGATCACGACGCCGCCGTCGTTGGTGCCGAAGCCCGCGAAGCTATGGCCGCCGCCTCGCACGGACAGCGCGAGCTCTGTGTTGGCTGCGAATCTGACAGCTGCTTGTACGTCCCCGATGCTCTCGGGCCGCAGAACATAGGCCGGGCTACCCGCAGCCAAAATGGTCCGACGCGCCGATTCGTAATCCACTCCTCCTGGTTCGATGATCGGCCCGCCGAATTCACGACGAAGGGTTTCAAGCGCTGAGCTCATGACGTTCCTTCCACACAGCAAATCTGGATTCGTACGTAGGGCTGACGAAACGCCTGGCACAGATGGGACCCCGATCGAGTGTGACCTGTATCTCCCCCAGCGCTTGTGGCATGGCCCGTCCAGGCCACCGGTGGCATGGCTCTGCGCAAACAGCCGGCGAGAGACGGCGGCGAGGATGTAGTGGTTTGCGGTGAGCACGTCCGCGGCGGTCATGTCGCCGCATCGAGGTGTCGGATGCGCCGACATGACCGCCCTACTCTCCTCCGTGTCGGTAGGTGGACTCCTGTGTGGAAGGTCCAACGGTCAGATCTGGGCCTCGTCGAGGTCGGCGCGCCGCACGCGAATCGCGGTGATCGCGATGATCAGGGCGAGCAGCATGCCGCCGGCCGCGACCTCGTAAGCACGGGAGAAGCCGGTTGCGAGTGCGTGGTGGTAGTACGCGGTCATGGTTGCCTGACTCGGACGCACCGGTTGGCTGGCATGGCCCGCGACGGCCGCGGCCTGGGCGGCCTGGTCACGGACATTGTTGGCGACAAGGGTCCATGCGACGGTGCCGAACACGGCAAGCCCGAGCGAGCCGCCGATCTGTTGTCCGGTGTTGCGGAGACTGGCCGCGACCCCGGACTCCTGGACTCGCACCTTGGACATGGAGACCAGTGTGAGCGGGACGAACAGCAGGCCCAGGCCGGTGGCGGTGACCAGCATCGGGCCGAGCACGCCGTCGGCGTAGCCGTCCTGCTCGCTGAGCCGGGACAGCCAGTACAGGCCGACGGCGGCAGTTGGAGTACCGGCCAGCAGTAGCGGTCGGGCGCCGATCCGCGAGACGAGCTGGGCGGCCGCGCCCGAGCTCACCAGGACCATCGCCGTCAGCGGCAGGTAGGCCAGGCCGGTCCTGAATGCCGAGTACCCCCAGACGGTCTGCATGAAGACGGTCAGGAAGAAGAACATGCCGGCGAGGGTGGCGCCCACGCAGAGCATGATCAGGTTCGCGCCGGTCCGGTCGCGGTCGCGGAGCAGGCGCAGGGGCAGCAGCGGGTTCTCGCTGAGGACCTCGATTACCGCAAAGGCGGCAAGCAACACCGCCGAGGCCGCCAGTGACACGACCACGTTGACATCACCCCAGTGCGAGACCCCGTCCGGAGTGGTAACCGCCTTCGACAGCCCGTAGACCAGCGTCGCGAGACCGGCAGACCCGGTGACCGCCCCAGGCAGGTCGAACCGCCCCCGCTGCCGCTTGGACTCACCGAGCACTCTCGGCGCAGCGAGAGCCGCCGCCAGGCCGATCGGCACGTTGACGAACAGCACCCAACGCCAGGAGACGTACGACGTGAGAAGTCCACCGGCGAGCAGCCCGATGGCGCCGCCGGCGACGCTCATCGCCGCATAGACGCCCATCGCCCGGTTGCGTGGTTTGCCCTCCGGAAACGTGGTGCTGATCAATGCGAGCGCAGTAGGTGCGGCGATCGCGGCACCGGCTCCCTGTACGGCCCGGGCCGCGAGCAGCCACGCCTCGGAGGTCGCGAACCCGCCGACGAGTGACGCCACAGAGAACAGCAGCAGTCCGGCGATGAACACCTTCCGGCGGCCGAGCAGGTCGCCGGCCCGGCCACCAAGCAGCATCAGCCCGCCAAAGGCAAGTGCGTAGGCGTTGACCACCCATTCCAGACCGGAGCCAGAAAAGCCAAGCGCCCGCTGGATATCTGGCAGCGCGACGTTGACGATGGTGGCGTCAAGGACCACCATCAGCTGCGCGGTAGCGATGACGAGAAGGGCCCAGCCGAGCCGAGGATTCGCCGCGCCAGTCGGCGCGGCGCCCGGCGCGGGGGTTTGCCTTGATATGGATTGTGTTTGGGACATGTTGGGTTTCTCCTACTAGTTGGGTCGGGACACCGTCCGCGCCGCACGGATGCGTGGCTGGCCAGCCGCCCCGGCAGGTGGCACGGGACAGGGAGCCAGCGCGGTCGCGACGCGGCGCGGACTACGTGTGGTCGAGCACGTCGTGTGCCGGTTCGCCGACGAGGACGGGCGGCACGAACCCGGCGCCGATGCAGTGATGCAGTCCGCGCCGGCGGCGGGAGACGTTGTCGTTCATGCCCAAGCGACGAACGGGCGCCCGTCGCGGGGACAGCCGGGTCAGAGTTGTTCGAGCCGCCGGGTCAGGAACCGCCGCTCAGGGTGGAGGTGGCTTGTCAGCTGATATGTAGTGGCTTCTTGTCAAGTGGCAGGGTGAGGCGCCCGTCCCCGGATGGTGGGGCGGGGGCCT
>Ga0081455_10001897_pt1 | contig 25152 bp, 24 predicted proteins | sample TabmetS3T2R1_FD_70207 | JGI IMG/M metagenome (GOLD analysis project Ga0081455, IMG submission 70207) | Tabebuia heterophylla rhizosphere microbial communities from the University of Puerto Rico - S3T2R1 | ecosystem: Host-associated > Plants > Roots > Rhizosphere ...
CATAGGTCTCCCTCGTCTTGAAATCTTCTTCAACGCGGTGGTGGCGTTGCAGGGCGCATTTTATCTAAATCCGCGAAAGAATACTCTATCCATAGCGCCAGCTTGGATGGAGATGAATTTCGCATCGTGGGCGCTTCGCCCACTATTAACGTATGGTATAATCCACCCAGTTCTTTGAAACTCGAACTTGGGTGTTCCGGTAGGAAGTCTGCCGGGTAAAAGTTTGAACGCTAAAGATAGAGTTGCAGTCGGCCCCGCGAGAACCAGGCATGCCAACAATTCCCGTCTTGACCGTCCCGATTCGGTAGGTGATACTGGTATGGTATATTTAACGTCGCTGCTATTCCCCACTCGAAACGGACGACGCGCGGTAAACGCGAAATTCTAAGGAGGCGGGCGTGCATAACATTCCTCGTTATTGCTCACTGGACGGCTTCACGGAGATGAGCCGCTCAATGGACGGCGTCGCGCTGCGAGCGCTCTCCCCATTCGACATGATCTGCGCCCGCACGCTCAATAACGACTATTTCATCTTCGTCATCGAACCCGATACCGGCAAAGCCCTGGTGCAGGGCGGGCGCTATTTTTCCGAGCCGATCGAAGCGACCGTCAGCGGCTCGACTTTCGGCGGCTGCATGCTAAAGATAGGCTTCCTCGGCGTCGGATTGCGCATGGAAATCTGCGCGGGCGGGCAGCGCATCGTCACCTCACCGGTCAAATCCCTCCGGATCGAACATTCCGATAGTTAGCCACAGAGCCACGGAGACACAGAGGAAAGAACAGAGAGAAGGAGAGACTCAACGCTGCTTTTTCTTTTATCTCTTTTTCCATCCATCTCCCTGTCTCTGTGTCTCCGTGGCTCTGTGGCTAAGAAGCCATAGCAAAACCAGGGCCGTCGCGGCGCCGGACGTGTCGATCAGGCTATCGTAGATCGAGGCCGTGCGATGGCGTGTGAATGTCTGGTGGTATTCATCGAGCGACGCGTAGAGGAAGCAGACCATCAAGGAAGAGAGCGCCCACCCTCGCCGCCAGCGCGCTCCGGCCCCCGACCGGAAGGCGCGGAAGAGGAGCAGCGCGAGAACGGCGTACTCGGTAAAATGTCCGGCCTTACGGACGTAAAAATGGATCACGTCGAACAGGTCCCGCGTGGCGCCCGGATAGATGAAGCTGACGACCTTCCAGAGCAGCGAGCCGGTGTGGTCTCCCGAAAAAATGTCGGTCGAAAACCAGAAGATCACCGACATCCAGATTATCGGCGGCGCCCAGTATTTCAAGAGGCCGACCGCTGCCGATCGCGGTCTCACTCGTTCAACGGTTTCAATCATTACCTTTGCTTCAAGCGCCCACGGAAAAATTATGAGGCGTCACTGCTTATGAAATCGTTTCCCTGGCCCACAGCGCCGCGCCGATCAACCCGGCGTTGTTGCCCAACTGCGCCTGGACGACCTCGACATGGAGCGAATCTACCAGAAAGACGCGGGCGCGCATCGAGCGGCGGATCGGGTCCAGGATCAGTTCGCCGGCGGCCGCCACGCCGCCGCCGATCACGATCCGTCGTGGAGTCACGGCCGTAATAACATTGGCGATGCCGGCGCCGATGACCTTGCCGGCGAATTCGTAAATCTCGCGCGCGGCCTCGTCGCCGCGCCTGGCCGCCTCGCAGACCAATTCGGGCGTGATGCGGTTGAGGTCGTTCTCGCACATCTCGGCGATGATCGTGTTGCGCCCCTGCACGACGGCTTTCATGCCCATCGCGGCGATGGCCGGGCCTGAGGCGTAAGCCTCGATGCAGCCGAAGCTGCCGCAGCCGCACCTCGGCCCGTTCAGGTCGACGCTGACGTGGCCCAGTTCCCCCGCCGAGCCGTTGATTCCGAGGTGCAGTTTGCCGTTGATGACCAGCCCGCCGCCTATCCCCGTGCCGAGCGTGTAGCACGCGGTGTCGGCGCCGCGGCCCGCGCCGAACTTCCATTCGCCGAGCGTCATCGAGCGCGCGTCGTTGAGTATAGCGACGGGCAACCCGGTCAGCTTCGTCAATTGGTCGCGCACCATCACGTTGCGCCAGTTGCCCGGCAGGTTGGGCAGAAAAATCGTCATCCCACGGTCGAGATCGAGCGCGCCGGGAATGCCGATGCCGACTCCGCCGACGTCGTCCTTCGACAGACAGCTTGCAGTAATGATCTCTTCGGCCGACATGGCCATCTGCGCGATCACCGCGTCGTGGCCCTCGCGCGCGCGCGTGGGCGTCGAACGCGTCGCCGCAATCTCGCCCGTTTCGGTGTTCACCAGCGCGGCTTTGATATTCGTCCCGCCCAAGTCAATTCCAATAAAGTGTTTTTTGTCAGGCATATCTTCAGTGAATGCTTTCGTGTCTGTAGTAATAGCACTCCTGCTTTTACCCAATCGTCGCCCGGATGGCAAGATTTTTAAGGTTTGCGCGCTCGCCTAAATCGGTCGACCTCTTGTAGAATTTGCGCCATCTTCTCAACAGCGCCGCGCGCGAGCGGCCGCGCGGCTCCGGCGCAGAGTCGACCGCTTGCTTACGCGGCGGTACGGCGCCAACTCAATAGGCAAAGCGAGACACAACATGAATCTGACACTCCGCCTGCAACTATCACTGATGATGTTCGTCCAGTTCTTCGTTTGGGGCGCGTGGTACGTGACGGCTCCGAATTACCTTAGCACAATCGGGTTCACCGCTACAGATTTCGGCTTGATTTACACGGTCGGGCCGGTCGCCGGAATGATTTCGCCCTTTTTCGTCGGAATGATCGCCGACCGATTCTTTCCGGCGCAGCGCGTGTTGGGCGTAATGCACATTCTTGGCGCGGCGATAGTGCTCTTCGTCACGACGATGATGAAGGCGCAGAACCCTTCGCCCGACGTGATCAACATCGTCTTATTCGGTTACCAGCTCACCTATTTTCCCACGCTGGCGCTGGCCAATACGCTGGCGATGAAAAACATCGCGAACCCCGAGAAGGATTTTCCCAGCCTCCGCGTGCTGGGCACCATCGGCTGGATTGCGGCGGGGCTTGCGCTGACCTGGTTCGGATGGGAGAAAGGCGTCGAGATGTTTTACCTGACGGCGGGAGCCTCGCTCCTGCTCGGCATCTACAGTTTCACGCTGCCACACACGCCGCCGGTCAAGGAGGGCAAGGTCACGGCGCGGCAGGTACTCGGCCTGGACGCTTTCGTGCTCTTCAAAGACCGCAACTATCTGATCTTCATGCTTTCGTCTATGCTGATCTGTATACCGCTGGCGTTCTACTACCAGATCACCAGCCGCATCGTTGAAATGACCGGCCTGCCGATCGGCCAGACGATGTCATATGGCCAGATGTCGGAGATTTTCTTCATGCTGGTGATGCCGTTCTTCTTCGTGCGGCTGGGCGTGAAATGGATGTTGGCCGTGGGTATGCTCGCGTGGGTTACACGTTACGCGCTCTTCTCGCTCGGCGCGCCCGATGAGATCCGCTGGATGATCATCGGCGGCATAGTGCTTCACGGCGTCTGCTACGACTTCTTCTTCGTGACCGGGCAGATTTACACCGACCAGGTCGCCCCCAAACAGATTCGCGCGCAGGCGCAAGGGATGCTCGTGCTCTTCACGCTCGGCCTGGGAATGGCCGTTGGCGCGCAGGCGGCGGGGCAGATCGAGGCGAAGCACACTCCCAAGGCGTCCGTGTGGATCGCTCAGGTATTCCCCGACAAGGCCGAAAGCGTCCGGGCGATCGAAACGCGCTTGGAGAGCAGCCCCGGTGTGGAAAAGGGCAAGATCAAGGAGGAATTGTCTCAGGCCATAAAAACCATTCGCGACGGCGCGAATGCAGAGCAACAAGCCGCCCTGCGAAAGGCGGAGTTGAAATCCATCGAATGGAAGCCCCTATGGGCTAAGCCGGCCATCTTCGCGGCGGCGATCCTGGCCCTGTTCGTCCTGCTCTTCAAAAACAAGACGGCGGCAGTTTCGGACAAAAAGGCCGCAGCCTACGCCGACTGAAGAGAGGAACAAGGAGACAAGGAGCCTTCATATCGCGTTGTTCCGTCCTTAAACAATGAAAACGCACAGTTCGTAGTCCCGCCTTTAGGCGGAAGCGTTTGGCGTCATGGAATGAATCAGCATCAGCCCCTTCCGCCTAAAGGCGGGACTACGAACTGAATTTCTGAAGAGACAAGGAGACAGGGGCGGGTTTCGAGGGTGTCAGAAAGTTTATGTAAACACAGCCTCAGGCGCCTTCTATTCGACGCGCATAGCAATCGGCAACCTCGTATAGGTATCGTCTTCAGAGTTACGCACGGTCAATTGCCAGTCGCCCTTCTGAATCAATTGCGGCGCCTCAAATTTCATTGACATAGGATTTGAAAGGGCGATTGGCGCTACCGGCCACCTACTCCCATTTCCTTCGATAATCACCTGTAACTTCTCCACCGAGGCGACTGCAAACATGCCGTTTAAAATAACGCTATCTCCGGGCTTGACGGTAAACGTCTTGGGTCTGTCTGGACCGTCGTCGAGATAAATGTATGTTGGTCTTTCAGGCTGTCCTATTTGAATAGAGTAGAGGCTTGGGGGCGCTGGTTTAGATAGCAAATGGTATAAGGCAGGCTCTGACCAGAAGGAAACTTTTTCATCAAGCCAGGTGCGCGACTGAAGATAAACGGCGCCGGGAAGAAGCTCTGCCGGCGCTCTTACTCGCGGATTTTCATGATCCACGATAGGGACAATGATAACACGCTGACCTTGTTTGAATGCGACTTCGGCTCGATCGGCGCCCTCAAGAGGTTTGAAACTGGTCACTTCGAGATCTATCCATTGACCCGGCGCAACCTGCATCAGAAAGTCCGCTCGGATATCTACGGGGACGGGGCCGCGACTCACCAGTAGCTTGAAAGCGATTGTCGGCTGATCGGCGGGACTTTGGCCTTTTGCAATCCAAAGCGTCGCCTCTCCGTCAGGGATGTCCGGCGGCAGTTTGGATCCAAAAACCCGCGCCATTGGACCGTGACTGCGTTCAAGGCAGTGTTTATTACCTTGGGCATCGATCAACACGATAACATCCGACGCGTGAAACCCCGTTCCTTCGAAGGTGATGTATTCGCCGGGTTGAGCAAATGGGGGATGGAAAGACGTGATCTCTGGCGGTTTCCACTCGTTGATTTCAATTGTCGCCGGATCGCTGCTAAGCCCATTGACCTCAACTATAACCTGACACGATCCCTGCGTCAGCCCTTCAGGCATGCTGACGTCTATATGCTCAAACGCCGTTTGCAAATTGTTAACTTCGTATGCGCTTCCGGTTGGCGATGTTATCTGATGGACTCCCCCTTGAACAAAATGGACCTTAATTTCACCTGGGCCGTGATCATAAGCCCCTAGGCGGAATCCCTGTATATCCAACACAGTACCCGCCGAAGGGGCGGCCGGAGTGAAGCTTTTTATTTCAGGAGCTTTGCGACCTGCGCCGATTCCCTGCCCAAGGGCCTCTCCGAAAGACAAAAGCAGAAAAGCGAGACCTACTATAATCTCCCTAGTTCCACCCAACATGTGATTGGCCTCTGAAGATCGTATTAAAGTGAACATCAACGGCGGGGGGACCGCATAAATTCGTTGAAGGACCGCAGCGCATCAGCGAAGAGAAGAAAGCCTTGATCAAGCGACTGCTGCTCGAGCGGTCGAGGCTCCTCGCCTTTGCGACCCTCAGGATAAGCCGCGGATCGAGACCAGCATATTCTTCAAACTGCTCGTCGCGTCGATCACCGCCGTGGGTTCGTAGCCGCAATGAACCATGCAATCACGGCAGCGCGGGTTGCCGCTCTTGTGGCCGTATTTCTCCCACTCGGTGGTCTCGATCAGCTCCTTGAACGACTTCGCGTAGCCGTCGTTGAGCAGATAGCAGGGCTTCTGCCAGCCGAAGACGTTGTAATTCGGGTTGCCCCAAGGCGTGCATTCGTAATCGACCTCGCCCATCAGGAATTTCAGGAAGAAGACCGACTGATTGAATTGCCACCGCTTGCCGCGCGGCGTCCGCAGCGGGCCGAGAATCTCTTTGAAGAGCTTTTTGGTCTGCTCGCGCTTAAGGAAGTGATCCTGATCGGGCGCCCAGGCGTAGCTGTAACCGGGCGAGATCGTCATCCCGTCCACGCCCAGGTCCATCACCGTGTCGAACATCTCGTGGAACTCTCTCGGGTCTTCGCCTTCGAAGACAGTCGTGTTGGTGTTGACGCGGAATCCGCGCGCCTTGGCCGCCTTTATCGCGCTGACCGCCTTGTCGAACGTGCCCTCGCGGTCGACGCATTTGTCGTGGGTTTCGCGCAGTCCGTCGAGGTGGACGTTGAACGTCAAGTAAGGCGACGGAGTGAACCTGTCGAGATTCTTTTCGAGCAGGATGGCGTTGGTGCAGAGATAGACGAACTTTTTGCGCTCGATCATCCCTTTCGCGATCACGTCAATTTCGGGGTGCATCAGCGGCTCGCCGCCCGCGATCACGACGACCGGCGCCCCGCACTCCTCCGCCGCGCGGAAGGCGTCTTCCGGCGGCATGTTCTTCTTCAGAATGTCGCCGGGGTATTGAATCTTGCCGCAGCCTACGCAGGCCAGGTTGCAGCGGAAGAGCGGCTCCAGCATTAAGACCAGAGGATAACGTTTATTGCCTTTCAGTTTCTGTTTGAAGATGTACGCGCCCACGGCCAGAGCCTGACGCAAAGTGATAGCCATCGCTTTCCTTCTTCCTTCTACGCCACAGAGGCGCCGCAGGCGCAGAGAAAGGCCAAGAAGGTCGAGAGAAGCGCCTTATTTCCCTCCACTTTCTCTGTGTCTCTGTGCCTCTGTGGCAATTCATTTGTGCCCATGTAACTTGGTTTGATTTAGCGCATAAGCGGTTCGCCCCCATAAAAGGCGAACGGTGAAAGAACGTAACGTATAGTCTCGCTCTTTCACCGTTTCAGTTCAACCTCTTTCGGCCCTTGAACTCCGCCGCTTCAATTTTGCTTTTTCGCTTTTTCCTTGGTCGCTTTCGCGGGCTTGGCGACGGCGGGTTGTTTTCCGTCCTGCGCCGCGGGCTGCGGCGCGGCGGCGACCGGCTCGGCCGGCTTCACTACGTTCGGGGGCAGCGGTTTGCGCGGCAGTTTCTCGTCGCGCATAGCTGCGTTGTAGACGAAGGCGGCGATGATCACCGAGGCCTGCTCCATGTCTTCGGCCTGAATGCGGTCGTAGACGTCCATGTTCGAGTGGTGGGTGCGCGTGCTGTATTCAATCTCGTCCTGGATGAATTGGAAGCCGGGCAAGCCGACCGCGTCGAACGAGAGGTGATCGGTGCCGCCGGTGTTCCTGCTGGTCAGCGTGGCCGCCCCCATATCACGGAAAGGCTCGAGCCAGGCGCGGAAGATCGGGCGCACGGCCTCGTTGCCCTGCAAATAGACGCCGCGAATCTTGCCCGTGCCGTTGTCGAGGTTGAAATAGGCCGAGAACTTTTCTTGGGCCGGTTTGAGTGTGATCGGCGCCTGTTGCCCCTGGGGGCCCGCCGCAGGCTCCGAAGACTGGCGCGAGCCATAATGTTTCTCGACATGGGCGCGCGAGCCGATCAGCCCTTCTTCTTCGCCGCCCCACAGTCCGATGCGGATCGTCCTGCGCGGCTTGACGCCGGTCGCCTGAAGGATTCGCACGACCTCCATCGCCACAGCCGACCCCGCGCCGTTGTCCGTGGCGCCGGTTCCCGAATGCCACGAATCAAAGTGGCCTCCGACCATCACGATCTCGTCCTTCAGATCGGAGCCGGGGATTTCGGCGATGACGTTGTGGCCCATCAAATCCTGATCCTGGAACTTCGCGGCGATCTGAACTTCGAGTTCGACCGGGACGCCTTTGGTCAACATTCGCACGATGCGGTTGTAGTGCTCGGCGGCGAGCGACGCCTGTGGAATCAGCTTTGCGTCGGCCGACCACGGTCTGGGGCGGCGGTCGAAGGGGGCGTCGGCGGGCGCGGGCATCGTAACCGATTGGACGAAGATCGTTCCCCCGTCGCCGCGCCCCATGTCGAGCGCGACGGCGGCGCCTTCGTCATAAACCATCTGCCACTTCTTGCTCATCAACTCCATTGCCGCGCGCTGTTCGGGGCCGCCGCCGCCCCGCCGGAAGCCGCCGCCGCCAGGCGAGGGCGGCTCGGCGTTCGCCATAGCCAACAACTCTTCGTCAGTCGCCCGCGTTCCTTCAGGCTTGAAATGGGCCTGCACCTCACGGGGCGGAGAGACCAGGACTATCGCGCCTTTCAGTTTGCCTTTATATTTCTCCAGATCTTCCGGCTTCTTGGCGTCGAGGTAGACGACCGGGCCGCGCACGGCGCCGTTGGTGCTCGGCGACCAGGCCTTGGGGTACGCGATGAGCGGAATGAAATCGGGTTTGACGATGTTGGCCGTGAAGCCTTCCAGCGACCATCCGCGCCCGAACGGCCCCCAGGCTTCGAGGCTCGCGTTCTGCAAACCCCATTCGGTCAGCCTGCCCCTGGCCCATTCGCTCGCCCTTTTGTATTGAGGCGAATTGGTCAGGCGCGGGCCGTGAACGTCCGTCAGCCAGCTCAACGTCTCCATCACCTGCGAACGCTGCGTGCCTTCTTCACGAATCTTCTTCATCATCTCCAGGTCTACTTTTTCGACCTGGGCGACTTGCGCGCTGACGGCCAGACAGAAGATCAGGGTCCCGAGCGTCGGGGCCATAACCCACTTGTAACGACGATGTGCCATTTTGTTTTCCTCCAATGAAAATCACCCGAGACAGCATGAATAGGGCTTATAGGGCTTATAAGGCTTATAGGACATAAGTCCTCCCATAAGTCCTATAAGCCCTATAAATCCTATTTACGATTAATCACGATCAGGAGTGCTCGGCGCCGCGCCTATTCGTCTCGCGGCCATGGGTTCATACGCGGAAGCGAACATTCCGGTTGCGCCTGCTTGCGGCGAGCACGTCGTCAATGCTAAAAAAACATCTCCCCTTCTAATTCCGGATCAAACGGTGGAGGCCGCGACCGAGAAAACGAGCGGCGTCGCCGTATGAAAACGCTTGGAGGAGTCTCTTTTGAAACGCGTTTCGATTTTTACCGTAATTGTCTTGATCGCGCTCGGCGCCGCGTCGCAAGCGCGCTCCATCGCGCAGCAGAAGCAGCAACCGAAGCAGAGCCAGAAAAGGCCCTCGCGGGGCGCGAAGCCGACGCCGACGCCGACGCCCGACATGCGGGCGGAGGCGTCGGAGGTGGCCGCGCAGATCAAAAACGTCTCGAATTTCATCTACATCTACGGCAAGGTCGTCAACGGTCTTGAGGTTGCGGATGAACAGGCGAAAGGCAATCAGGCGTCGCCTGATACACAGGCAAAGATCAAAGAGAGTAAAGCCACGCTGACAGCCAAGATCAAGGATGTACGGATCGGGCTGGAGGGCCTGGCGAATAACTTTCAGGCCAACCCGCGCTTGCAAGTGCAGTATCTGAAGGTATCTTACGCGACCGAAGCCGCGCTCAACGCAGAGCGGCTTGCGGCGGCGGGACGATTTAATGACGCCGGCAAATTCCTGGTCACTGTGGTCGAGAGATTAACGGACACCATCATTTCAATGCGGCTGCTTTAAATCGGGGTGGGACAGGCTTCAGTCTGTCCGACAGGCTGAAGCCTGTCCGACTATCGGCTGCTCTGACTTGGGGTTCTCCCGCAGGTCATCATCAACCCGATCTCTTCCTGATCGGCCCGCCGCGGATTGAATTCTCCGACGATCTTTCCTTGATACATCACCATCGCGCGGTCGGCGAGCGAGAGGACTTCTTCGAGTTCGGCTGAGACCAGCAGCACGGCGGCGCCCGCGTCGCGCAATTCGATCAGTTTGCGGTGGATGAATTCGACGGCGCCGATGTCGACGCCGCGCGTCGGCTGTGCGACCAGCAGCAGTTTCGGCTTCATGTCGAATTCGCGACCGACGATCAACTTCTGCTGATTGCCGCCCGAAAGCGCGCGCGCCAATGCCGCCGGGTTCGGCGGTCGCACGTCGAAATCGCGGATCAACCGCGAAGCCTTTTCGGCGACGGCCCGGTCGTCAATCAATCCGAAGGCGGCGACGGCGGGCTTTCGATAGTGGTCGCCGAGGATGGCGTTGCCGGCCAGGTTGAAATCCAGAAGCAGGCCGCGCGCGTGACGATCTTCGGGGATGTGCGCGACGCCCAGTTCTCTGACGGCGCGGGCCGAGAGCTTGCTGATCTCGCGCCCTTCGAGCGTCACGCCGCCGCCCGAAGCGCGCCGCAGCCCGGCCAGAACCTCGATCAATTCGGTCTGCCCGTTGCCTTCGACGCCCGCAATCCCCACAATCTCGCCCGCGCGGACGTCGAACGAAACGTCGTCGAGCTTCGATCCGTAACTCAGGTTCCTCACGGCGAGCGTGACATCGCGCGGCTTCGCCGCGCCCTTCTTGACCCGCAGCAACACGTCGCGTCCGACCATCAGCCGCGCGAGTTCCGCCGCGTTCGTCTCCTTCGTCCTCCTTTCGCCCACCACCTGTCCGTCGCGCATCACGGTGACGTCGTCGGAAAGCGAAAGCACTTCGCTCAGTTTGTGCGTGATGATGATGATCGTCCTGCCCTGCTCGCGCATTGAGCGGAGTATTTTGAAGAACTCTTCGACCTCTTGGGGAGTCAAGACCGCCGTCGGCTCGTCCAGAATCAGGATGCGCGCGCCGCGATAGAGCGCCTTCAACACTTCGACGCGCTGCTGCTGCCCGACCGACAGCTCTTCGACGCGTTTGCGCGGATCGATGTCGAACCCGAAATCCTCCGAAAGCTTGTCGATCCGCTGTTCAGCCTGCTTGAAATCGATTCTCACGGCGCCGCCCGGCTCGGCGCCGAGCACGATGTTTTCGAGCGCGGTCATCGGCGGCGCGAGCATGAAGTGTTGATGCACCATCCCCAGGCCGAGCGCTATGGCGTCGTGCGGCGTCCTGATCTCGCGCCTCACGCCGTCGATCAAGATCTCCCCCTCGTCGGGGGCGTAGAAGCCGTAAAGGATCTTCATGATCGTCGATTTGCCCGCGCCGTTTTCGCCGACAATGGCGTGGATAGTGTTGGCGGGGATCGAGAGGTCGACGCCTTTGTTCGCGGTCACCGCGCCGAAGCGCTTGGTGATCCCTCGCATTTCGATGATGTTTTGATGTTTAGCCACAGAGGTCACAGAGGTCACAGAGAAAGTTAGAGAGAAATCCGTTTGATGCCATTCACCAGCTTCCGCTCGCCAAAATTTATCAGCAGCGCGCGTTTCATTCCCGTCGCCTTCAAATAGGAGAGTGTCTGCGCTACCGCCACTTCAGGGAGACTCGCTACCGCCTTGAGTTCGACGATTACTTCGCCAGCAACCAGCAGATCAATCCGCTGCCCCTTGATAATATGCCCTTTGTAATCGACATCTACTTCGACTTGTCGCTGAAAAGAGATTTCTCGGAGTCGTAATTCCACGCACAACGCCTCTTCATAGATCGATTCCAACAGCCCTGGCCCAAGCACTCGATGAACTTCAATTGCCGCGCCAATTATCTTTTCCGTCAGTTCATCACTCATTGCTTCTCCTCTGTGATCTCTGTGACCTCTGTGGCTAATTCCTATTTCGCCATTGCGTCGGTCACTTTGATCTTGCCCGCGATGATGTCGCGTCGCGCCTCTTCGACCTTATCAATCACCAGAGCCGGGATCAGATGTCTGTTGTAATTGTCAATCGCGTAACCGATGCCGTCGTTCTCCAGGCCGTAAACATGCACGCCGCCCTGGAATTTCCCCTCGACCTCGTCCTTGACAATGCTGTAAACGGCGTTGTCGATCCGTTTGAGCATGCTGGTCAGGACGTGGCCGGGCTTGACCCAGTTCTGGTTCGCGTCGACTCCGATGGCGAATTTGTCGTAAGCCTCGGCGGCGTCGAAAACGCCCAGCCCCGAATTGCCGGCGGCCTGAAAGACCACGTCCGCGCCCTGCTCGTACTGCGCGTTGGCCAGCTCGCGCCCCTTGCCCGGATTGTTCCACGCCGCGTCGGTGATGCCGACGTAATTGTATAAGACCCTGATGTTCGGATTGACGTAATGCGCGCCCTCTTCGTAGCCGGTCTTGAACCTGTGAATGAGCGGAATGTCCATCCCGCCGACGAATCCGATCGCGCCGGTCTTCGAGGCGTAAGCCGCGATCATCCCGACCAGAAACGACCCTTCGTGCTCCTTGAACACCAGGCTGGCGACGTTCGGCGAATCGGCCACCGAGTCAATCAGCACGAAATGGAGCTGCGGGTAATCCTTCGCCACTTCTTTCAGGATCGGCCCCTGGGCGAATCCCACGCCGGTGATGAGGTTGTAGCCGTATGCCGCGAAAGCCCGCAGCGCAGGCTCGATAGAAGTAGGGTCGCCAGGCTCGACGTCGCGCAGGATGATCGGGAAATCTTTTTTCGCGCGCACTACGCCCGTGTTCGCGGCGGCGTTGAACGAGCGGTCGTCCTTGCCGCCGATGTCGAAGACGATGCCGACCTTCTTTTTTCCGGCGTCGGCCTCGGCGACGAAATCGCGCGTGGCGCAGCCGCTAAACGGCAGCGAACAACAGATCAACAGAACCCAGAGATCAATACGTCTTATGCTCATTGACTTTCTTTGATTAGTAGACTCACTGGCGCCGGATCAGGCGCAAGAGGAGCGCCTTATTTGTGGGCGCGACGATTATCGTCTACTCGATTCCCCACGGGCAACCACGATGAAAAAACGCCCCGCTTGATGATCGAGTATTATGAAAATGAAGGCCCCGGATGAGATCGATCCGTCGAATCACTGCGTTCAGAGCCGAATAAAGTCGGTACTCTGACGCGCTATAAAAGACGACGTGACAATCCGGTCAAATGACCATTTTAATCAGAGTCTCAGGCCTATGTGCGGCGTCTTCAATCCTGTAGGCCGCGCGCAGCCGCGCATCCATCTCTTCAATCTTCGACTCATCGTTGTAATAAGCCGTAACGAGCGGATCGCCCGCGGTCACCTGATCGCCGACCTTGGCGTGAAGGCGCAGGCCGGCGGCGTAATCGATCTTGTCTTCCAGCCTTCGCCGCCCTCCTCCCCAATCCATCACGACGCGGCCGATCTCGTCGGTTTCTATGGCGGTGACGAAGCCAGCGCGATCGGCTTTGATCGCGCGTTGTTTGTCCGCCTGCGGCAGGAGCGTCGTGTCGTCAAGGACGCGCGGGTCGCCGCCTTGCGCCTCGACGCAGGCGCGGAAGCGTTCGAGCGCTCGGCCCGAAGTGATCGCGTCGCGTGAGCGGTTGCGGGCGATTTCCAGATCGTTCTCGGCCCCACCGACGATCAACATCTGCGCCGCCAGTTCCAAACACAGTTCGGCGAAATCGCCTTCGAGATCGCCTCGCAGCGTTTCGATCGCTTCCATTGTCTCAACCGCGTTACCGACCCAGCGGCCCAGCGGCTGGTTCATGTCTGTGATCAGTGCGACGACGCGTTTGCCCATCGCGCGGCCTGTCGAGGCCATCATCTCGGCCAGTTTGCGCGCGTCTTCGAATACGCGCATGAACGCGCCGTTACCGGTCTTCACGTCGAGCACAAGCCCGTCGATCCCCTCGGCCAGCTTCTTCGACATGACCGAAGCGCAAATGAAGGGGCGGAACGGGACTGTCGCGGTCAGGTCGCGCAAGGCGTAAAGCTTTCTGTCGGCGGGCGCGATCTCTTTCGTTTGGCCGATCAGGGCGAGGCCGCAGCGCTTCAACACCTCGCGGAATTCGTCGAGCGAGAGGCCGGTTCGGAATCCCGGGATGGCTTCGAGTTTGTCGAGCGTGCCGCCGGTGTGGGCCAGCGCGCGGCCCGAGATCATCGGCACGGCGACGCCGCACGCCGCGGCCACGGGCGCGATGACCAGGCTGGTCTTGTCGCCGACGCCGCCGGTCGAATGTTTGTCGACTTTCTGTTCGGCCACATGATCATGCGTGAGCGTGACGCCGGAATAGAGCATCTCTTCGACCAGCGCCCGCGTTTCGGCCTCGTTCATCCCGTTCAGGAAAGCGGCCATCAGCCATGCGGCCATCTGGTAATCGGGGATCTCGTCGCGCGTGTAGCCGCGGATCAGGAATGCGATCTCGTCGCGCGTCAACGCCTTGCGGTCGCGTTTTTTTTCAATCAGGTCTTGTGGTCGCATAATTGAGCCGGATCCGCGCCGCGACCGATTGAGTCGAATCAGTACCGCGAGCGGTAGCGAGCGGGCGCTTGAGCGAACACCCATTCGCTACCGTTCGCGGCGCTGATTCAATCAGGTCTGGCGCCCGCATATATCAAAGCTGGAAGCTCGCGGATGTGCGCGAGCCTCATAAATTCTCTGCCCGCGAGTTCTTCTTCCGGCACGATTTCGTGCTCCCAGGTGGTCTCGTAAGGGATGTGAACCGCGCGGCCGCCCATTTCGATCACGGGCAGGACGTCCGACCTGATCGAATTGCCTACCATCAGGAAGCGATGAGGCGAGATCTCGTGCCTGGCGACGATGGATTGATAGGTCTCTCTGATTTTGACGGGGACGATTTCGATCTTGCCGAAAAGGCCTGACAGCCCCGAGCGCGCGATCTTGGCCTGCTGCTCGAAGAGGTCGCCCTTGGTGATCAGCATCAACTCGTGCGAGGCGGCGAGCGTCGTGAGCGTCTCTTCGACGCCGTCGAGGAGTTCGACCGGGGCTTTGAACATCTCGCGTGTCAGTTCGATGATCCGGCCTATCTCGGCGCCGCTGATACGCCCTTCGGTCAATTCGATCGCCGTTTCGATCATCGAGAGCGTGAAACCTTTGATGCCGTAGCCGTAATGTTCGAGGTTGCGGATTTCGGTCTCGTACATCCGGCGCTCTATCCACTCCTGGTCGTGATAATGCGCGAGGATGTCTAGGACCTGCCGCTGCGCGCCGCGATAGATCGGCTCGTTGTGCCACAGCGTGTCGTCCGCGTCGAATGCGATTACGTCGAACATAAAATAATCGTGGGACAGACTTTAGCCTGTCCGTCCTCAGTTTATGCTACGGACAGACTAAATCTGTCCCACTATGAGCGCAACCGCCTGCGCCGCAATCGCTTCGCCACGCCCTGTCGCGTCAAGCCCTTCATTCGTTTTCGCTTTAATGTTGATCTGCGACTCGCTGATTTTCATCGCTTCGGCGAGCCTCACTTTCATTTCGGAAATATGCGGCGCCATCTTCGGGCGTTCGGCCAGAATAGTCGCGTCGACGTTGGCGATCTCGAAGCCGCGCTCTTCGAGCAGGCCGCGGACGTGGCGCAGAAAGACGAGGCTGTCGGCTCCGGCCCACCGCGGGTCGCGGTCGGAGAAATGCGAGCCGATGTCGCCGAGCGCGGCCGCGCCCAGCAGCGCGTCGGTGATCGCGTGCGTCAGGCTGTCACCGTCGGAATGGCCGAGCAGTCCGCGCTCGTAAGGGATTTCGACCCCGCCGAGGATCAGCTTACGACCTTCGACCAGACGGTGGATGTCATTTCCTATGCCTATTCGAAACTGGCTCATATTTCATATGCCGTATGCCATATTTCATATGACCCCACTTTGTCCATTTCGTAATGACGGCGCAAGCGCCGTCATTACGAAATGGACAAAGTGGAGTTGAATATGCGAAGTCAGCATTTCAAACGGACTTCACATATTTCCTGAGTGTTGAAAACAAAGCTCAATCCTGTGGTTAACCGTTAACTCAACGTGCAATTAAGCAATTGAAATGTCAGTAGTTAAATCATCCGACACGCGGCTAACAGTTAAACTCGACTTTGTCCATTTGAATGCCGGCGCGTTGCGCCGGCATTCAAATGGACAAAGTCGAGTATGAAATATGGCATACGGCATATGAAATATGAAATGTGGTTATGCTTCGGAATTTTCGCTTATGCGCCTAAAAGTCTCTCGGCCAGGATCAAATCTTCCGGCGTGGTGATCTTGATGTTGTTCGCCATGCCTTCGACGACGGCCACAGGAACCCCAAGACGTTCGACCAGGAACGAGTCGTCGGTCGCCAGCGCCGGCGGCAGGTCAGCGGCGCGGGCCTCCTCGTTGGCCCGCATCAGCAGATCGTAGCGGAAGGCCTGCGGAGTCTGGGCGCGCCAGATGCGGCTGCGGTCGAGCGTGCGCCGGATCAGCCCGTCTTCGACCTCCTTGATCGTGTCCGTCGCGGGCAGCGCCAGGATCGCCGCGCCGATCTTGCGCGCTTGTGCGATGACGGCGGAAATTCGCTCCGGCGTGACGAACGGCCGCACGGCGTCGTGAACGGCGGCGATTTCCGGTCGAAATTCTCTCGCCGCTTCCAGCGCGTTCAATATCGAATCGCTGCGCTCGGCGCCGCCGGCGGCGAGGCGAACCGGTTTTCGGATTTTGTGGGCGCAAAGCGCTCGCTCAAACCGCTCGACATCTTCCTCCCGCAACGCGACGACGATTGCGCCTATTTCTTCACATTCGTCGAACTTCCTCAACGTGTGAATGATGATCGGCGCGCCCGCGATCTCGATGAATTGTTTCGGGGTTTGCCCGCCGAATCTGCTGCCGCTGCCGGCGGCGGGAATGATTGCTACGTTCATGGCAGTGGTTGGTGATTGGCGTCTGAGCGCCTGAGCGGTTGGTTGCGACGATATCAGCAACCCGCTCAGGCGCTCAGGCGCCAACCACTTCCTTATTCAACCGACGGAACCGGCGCCGTGATCGGACGTGGCTGGCGGTCGCGGTAATCGCCCCTCGTGTCACGCACTTCGGGCTTCTGGTCTTCGACGCGTCCGAAGATCATTTTGCCCGCCGTGGTCTGCAGGACGCTGGTTACGACCATATCGACATTTTTACCGATAAGGCGGCGCGCGTTGTCGACCACGACCATCGTGCCGTCGTCCAGATAGGCCACGCCCTGGTTGTACTCTTTGCCTTCCTTGAGAATGAAGACCCTCATTATCTCGCCGGGCAGCACGACGGGCTTGAGCGCGTTGGCCAGTTCGTTGATGTTGAGCACTTCGACGCCGCGCAGGTGGGCGACCTTATTGAGATTGAAGTCGTTGGTCACGATGGGCGCGTTGAGTTGTTTGCCGAGTTCGATCAGCTTCAGGTCGACCTCGCGCACGTTCGGAAAATCGGCTTCGTAAATTTGCACGTCGAGGTTGCTGTTTTTCTGGATGCGCTGAAGGATGTCCAGTCCTCGCCGGCCCCGGTTGCGCTTGGCGGAATCGGACGAGTCGGCGATCTGTTGCAACTCGCGCAAGACGAATTGCGGGATGAGAATCGTGCCGCCCATAAAACCGGCCTCGGCGATGTCGGCGACGCGCCCGTCAATGATCACGCTGGTGTCGAGAATCTTGTAGCTCTGCTTCGTCCCGCGGTCGACCAGGATGCCGCCGAGCGCCGAGAGGTCGAGGTAGTCGCCTTTGGCCGCGCCGACCAGCAACCCGACGTAGGCCATGAAGAGCGTGAGCGTCAAGGTCAAGAAGGATTTGATCGGCTGATCCCAGTGCTGCGCGGTGATCAGGAACCCGATCAGTGTCGAGCCGATGATGCCGAGGATCGAGCCTGCCGCCGCCCCGATCAGGGTCTTCAACGAGGCCCGCCGGATTCGCAGCTCGAAGAAGATTATCCCGCTCGCCAACAACGCGCCGGCGATCGCCGAAAGCGACCTCGCCCCGCCGGGGATTTCCAGCTCCCTACCAAAGGTTTCGGGAACTGGCTGAATCAGGTAGCCGGCGATGATGAAAATGACGATGAATACTGAACGGATCAAAATTATATCGGCTTGCATAAAACATAAGACTTTCTGTTAAGTTCGAACGGTCCTCCCAAAATGAGACTCGTAGATTGTGATATGAAAGATGCGGGAGGAGCGATCGTCCGATTAGTGAATGATCAAAAATTTGTGTGGAAAATCTCTGAACGCGGGCGCGATTCTAGCACGAGAGTTTGAAGAGTGGGAGAGCGGATTGCGGATTGCGGACTGCGGATTGCGGATTTATGAGTTTGTCCAACCGCGGGCTCGAAATCGAGATTGAAAGTTTTATCAGCCTACAATCCGCAATCCGCTCACTCCTTAGGCGCGTAATACCCCGTTCTGGCGCGCGCGAGGTAATTGGGCTTTTTGATTCGGACGTCGAGTTTGCGGAAAGAGCCGTCGCGTTTTTCGTTGGTCGAGTAGAATCCGAGGACGTATTGGGTGCGCAACCGTTCGGCGAGATCGGTGAAGGTCCGGTCGAGTTCTTTCAGCGACGCCTCATCGGACTCTTCGCCAGGCCGCCGCCCGTCGGAGAGCCTGGGTTTGAACAATTCGCCGCCGGTCTCTTTAGTCAGTGACTCGAGAGCGCGTTCGGCGGCCAGGTCGCGCAGGTTCTCAGAAGGCCACGGATTGCCTGTGAAGATGGCGAAGATGACCGAGTCGGATTTTTGCGCCTGGGCAAGAGATTCGAGCAATCCTTTGCCGCTGGTGGTGTCGCCGCCGTCCGAAATGATGACGATCACGCGGCGGCCTTCGGCGGGCTTGAGATAGTCGGAGGCCAGGTAAATGGCGTCGTAAAGCGACGTCGCGCCCTGCGCCTTGAGCTGGCGCGTGGCGTCCACCAGGAGCGGGATCTTATTGGTGAACTCCTGCAAAACGACCACGTCGGTCGAGACCGAAAAGACGGCGGCGCGGTCTTGCGGGCGGATCACACGCTCGAAAAAACGCGCGGCTGCGCGGCGCTCGAAACTGAGTCGCTGGATGACGCTATAACTGGTGTCGAAAAGCATGACCATCTTCAGCGGCTGGTCGGCGTTGCGGGAGAAGTTGGCGACCTCCTGCGTCGCGCCGTCTTCGAGGATTTCGAAATCTTCCGGCTTCAGATCGAGCGAGGCGTTCAGCGGTCTTCCGCCGACGGTCACGACCACGTTGACCAGGTCACTGTTGATACGAATTATGTCGCCACTGTCATTCCCTGATTGTTGCGGAGGGTTTTCGGGCAGGCGGATTTTCGGCGTGGGGCCGGGATTTTTGCGCTTGTCAGTCTTCCGCTCCTTCGGATCGGGCTGCGGGCCGCGCCCGCTTTGGCTGAAAGCCGATTGAAGCGACGCCAAAATGAAAGCCCCGGCCGCAAGGAGAAGCGCCGTCGGAAAAAAGACTTTGCGGAACCTCGTCATCTTTCGATCCTATGGAAAATCATTATGAATGGGATTCATAGGACTTATAGGAACTATGGGACCTATGGGACTAGGAGGTCCTATGATCCCTATAAGCCCTATGAGTCCCATTCATGTTCACCGATCCGCGCCAGCCAATCGTTGAACGCTTTCAACCCGCGCTCAGTCTGAAAATGATGGCGGTCGGCTTTGCGTTTCAATCGCTTTCTCAATTCCGGTTCGACCGGCGGCAACAGCGCGAAGGTTGTATTCGCCGGCTGGAAATTCTTCGCGGCGGCGTTGGCCAGATAAAAGGTCAACGACCCGGTGGCCGATTCGCGGGGCGGCGCCGACGGGTCAAGCCCGCGAGCCAGCCGCGCCGCATTCATCCCGGCTATCATCCCGGTCGCCATCGCCTCCGTGTAGCCTTCGATGCCCGAAATCTGGCCCGCAAAAAGAACGCGCGGATGCTCGCGCATTTGCAGCGTTTCGCGCAAAAGTTTCGGCGAACAGATGTAAGTGTTACGGTGCATCTGGCCGAATCGGATGAATTCGGCGTTCTCCAACCCGGGTATCATCCGCAGAATACGCCCCTGGGCGCCGTATTTGATATGGCACTGGAACCCGACGATGTTGTAAGCGCCGGCCATCAGATTCTCCAACCGCAGTTGAACACAGGCGTAAGGCTCCCGCCCCGTGCGCGGATCGACGAGCCCGACCGGCTTCATCGGCCCGAAGCGCAGAGTGTCACGGCCGCGCCTCGCTATCTCTTCTATCGGCAAACATCCCTCGAAGAATCTCTCTTCATTCTCAACCACGTCGCCCATGCCCTCGTGCGGCTTGACTTTCTCCGCCGACACCAGCGCGTCATAAAACCGGTCGTACTCTTCCTTCGACATCGGACAGTTGACGTAGTCGTCGCCTCCCTTGCCGTAGCGCGCCGCCCTGAAGACGACGTCGTAATCTATCGTTTCGCCGTCGACGATCGGCGAAATCGCGTCGAAGAAATAAAGGTCGCGCTCGCCGGTTAATCGGCCAATCGCCTCGACCAGAGACGGCGAAGCGAGCGGCCCCGCCGCGATCACCGTGATCTCGTCAGGCCTGTCAGCGCGGATGGTCGCAACTTCTTCGCGGCGCAACTCGACGTTCGGATGATTTGACAAGGTCTCGGTCACGAGGGCCGAAAATTTTTCACGATCCACGGCGAGCGCGCCGCCCGCCGGCACGGCCGCCTCTCTGGCCAACCGCAACAGCAGCGATCCTCCCGCGCGCAATTCGTCCTTCAGCAACCCCGGCGCCGTGTTGGCCTCGTCGGATTTTAGCGAATTGCTGCAGACCAGCTCGGCCAGGGCGCCGGTGCGATGCGCGCCCGTGGTCCGATTCGGACGCATTTCAAAAAGACGGACGCGCAAACCACGCCGCGCCGCCTGCCACGCGGCTTCGGAACCGGCCAATCCGCCCCCGACAATGTTGATGAAACCGTCGCTATTCATTGTTGAAAATCCATGTGGTCTGCGGCGGAGATAATAGCAAATCTGAAGGCGCGGCGCAGTGGGACAGACTTTAGTCTGTCCGTGGCGTCACGCGGGTGGACAGACTAAAGTCTGTCCCACTTAACTAAATCGGGGATGCGCTCAGTGAGCGTATCCCCGACGTTTTAACCTCCGAATTTTTCAGCTCCTACTTATAGCTCAGGCGGCCTTCGGGCTGATGTATTGGTCATAATGTCGCGCCGGTTCCCAATCGCGAGACTCTTCGGCGTCCGATTCCGGGAATTTGACCTCCAGGTCGATCATCTCAACTGCCTCTATGTAGACGCGATCCAGATTCTCCGGATCGAATCCGTTCCTTTGGCATGCCGCGACATGACGACGCACAATCGCGTCCACCTTCTCCTTCTTTTTCTTAGGCAACTTGTTTATTAGCTTCAACGTGTCACTTGATATTTTCACCATAAGCATCGTCCTCCTTTCCTGTGTCTTAAGTTAATCTTCTTACTTAAACTCCCGCCGACGAAATATGATCTCGCAAAGCGGGTTCATCCCAGCTATCGCGCGCGCCGCCGACGGCGCCGCGATGAACGTGAATATACAGATTGCCCGTATTTTGCCAACCAAAAAGTACTTCCGGGCCAATTATTTTTCGTTTAAGCCGGCGCCCGGCGTAACTACGCCATGATTAGCGTATACTCCGCTCATGGCCGATCGTCGGCAGTATATTAAGACACCGGCCATCGGGTCTGTCCGTCAAGTTACAGCGCGCGGGCATTTTCCAATGTCAAGGGTTTTATTGCTTGCTGACGCGCGCGGCGCCGTTAAAAATTTCAACCCATCTTGACGCCTCCGAAATGTCTAAGGCAGACTCATCCTCGCTCAGGTCAAGGAATCAATTATGTCAGGAATCGCCCCGATTAAATTTGTCGCTATTGGCGGAGGCACAGGGCTTTCGACTCTGCTGAAAGGTCTGAAACCTCATATCGCGCCTCCGGTCCTGGACGCGCCCCCGAACGCGGAGGCGCCCGCAGAGCAACACGAGAGGGCCCAGAAGACTGAGATCGGCCCTCGAATTTCGTTGACCGCGATCGTCACCGTGACCGACGACGGCAAAAGCTCCGGGCGTTTGCGCGGCGAGTTCTCGGTCTTGCCGCCGGGCGACATTCGCAATTGTCTGGTCGCGCTGGCCGACGAAGATCATCTCATCACCCAGCTCTTCCGCCATCGCTTTCCCGGCAACGGGGCGATCGGCGGCCATTCACTCGGCAATCTGATCCTATTGGCGCTCAATCAGATGGGCGGGTGCTTTCTTCAAGCGATCGAGCAGGCCCGGTCTATGTTGGGCATCACGGCCCGCGTGCTGCCTTCGACACTTGACGGCGTAGATCTGATGGCGCAGGTGGGTGGAAGATTTGTCCGCGGCCAGGTGGCCATCAAATCGCAGAACGCGCCGATCCGCGAGTTGACGATCTCGCCTCCCGACGCGCGCGCCCTCGATGAAGCGGTCGAGGCGATACTCGACGCCGACCTGATCACGCTCGGCCCGGGGTCGCTCTTCACCAGCGTCATAGCCAACATGCTCGTCCGCGGCATCGCCGAAGCGCTCACCCGGTCGAAGGCGAAGAAGATTTACGTCTGCAACGCGATGACCGAGTTTGACGAAACAGACGGGATGACCGCCCTGGATCACGTCAAGCATCTGCTCGCTTACGCGCCGAAGCTCAAGTTGGATTATGCGCTGTTCAATTCCGCGCCGATTTCGGCCGAGATGCTCGAACGCTACGCGGCTGAAAAGGCCGTCGCGCTCAAGCCGCCGGACGCGCCAAATGCCGAGGATTCGGCGTCCCGCGACTCCTGCTCCATTCAATTCATCTCCCTCCCCCTCATTTCGGAATCACGGGCCGTGCGCCATGCGCCCGAAAAGCTCAGCAAGGCGATATTTAATATATATAGTAGTGGAGGGTTTCCCCCGCCCTAAGAGGTGTTTATTCTGAAGGAGGCATTTTCCATTTGCCATATTACATTTTTCATTTGTCATTGCCGGAATGATGATCTCCGGCAATGACAAATGAAAAATGTAATATGGCAAATGGAAAATGAAAGATAAATATGGTGAAAAGTCCTATCAATGTACTGATCCTGGCCGCCGGTCTCGGCACGAGAATGAAGAGCAGCCAGGCCAAGGTTCTGCACAAGATCGGAAGCCGTCCGCTGATCGCGCGCGCGTTGCGCGCGGCCGCCGGGTTGGAGCCGGAAAACATCTTCGTGGTCGTCGGCCATCAGGCGGGCAAGGTCGAAGAGGCCGCGCGCGCCTCGCTCGGCCCCGCCGACGCCGAAAAGCTGCGCTTCGTCATGCAATCGGAGCAGCGCGGCACCGGCCACGCCGTCAAATGCGCCGGCGACGTGTTGAAGAACGCGAGCGGACGCCTGGTCGTCTTTTACGGCGACACGCCGGCGGTCAAGGCCGAGACCTTGCGCAAACTGGCGGCCGAACACGAACGCGCCGGAAACGCCGCCACGCTCATCACCATCCGCATCGATCCGCCTCCGGCTTACGGGCGCATCGTCCGTGACGCGCGGGGCGATTTCCTGAAGATCGTCGAAGAGCGCGACTGCTCGCAGGAAGAGCGCGCGATTACCGAGTTGAATCCGGGCTTCTACTGCTTCGACATCCCGCCGCTGCTCGACGCGCTCGATCGCCTCTCGCCGCACAACGCCCAGAACGAGTATTACCTGACCGACGTTCCGCAGCTCATGCTCGAAGCCGGCCTCAGAGTCTCGACGGTATTCCACGACGACGCGCGAGAACTGGACGGCGTCAACACGCGCGCCGAACTGGCGGCGATGTGGAAGCGGCTGCGCCACGAGACTATTGACCGTCTGATGGCGGACGGCGTAACCATTATTGACCCCGATTCGACCTACATTGACGACACGGTCGAGATCGGGCGCGACACTGTGATTCACCCGCAGGTGATCATCGAAGGCGATTCGCGGATCGGCGGCCATTGCGAAATCAATTCCTGGTCGCGGCTGGTCAACGTCGAGATCGGCGACGAGTGCAAGGTTCTGAACTCCTGCGTGATCGTCAGCAGCAAACTTACGGCGCGCAACACTGTCGGGCCGTTCGCGCACCTGCGGCTTCACGCCGAGCTGGCCGAGGAGGCCACGATAGGTAATTTCGTTGAGGTCAAAAAATCGCGCCTGGGTCGCAAAACGAAATCTATGCACCTGACTTACCTGGGCGACGCGACCATCGGCGACCGGGTCAACATCGGCGCCGGGACCGTAACATGCAATTACGACGGCAAGCAGAAGAACCCGACGTTCATCGAAGACGACGTCAAGATCGGCTCCGACACGATGCTAGTCGCGCCGGTGCGCGTCGGGCGCGGCTCGGTGACCGGCGCGGGGTCGGTGGTCATCAAAGACGCGCCGCCCGATTCGCTGGTCGCGGGCGTCCCGGCTCAGGTGAAGAAAAAGTTGAAAGAGTGAGGAACTCCCGGATGTATTGCCCACAGTGCGGAATACAAACCGAGCAGATGACGAAATTCTGCAAATCGTGCGGGCTGAAGTTGGCCGATCACGCGCGCCTGCTGGAAGAGCCGCGCGAAGCCGAACGTATGACCCAGGAGCAGTGGCGGCGCGAAAAGCGGCTGATGACAGGCGTCACGCTGATAATGGTCACGGCGTTCGACCTGATCATCTTCCTGACCGTCTTCGGCTCGGTCACGCTGTCGGATCTTGAAGGCAAAGGGTATCAGGCCGGCCTCACGATGCTGTTGACCTTCCTGTTCGTCTCGCTGGCGCTGGGCGCGGCCGGCGCCTTCAATCTCATTTCCAGCGGATTTTTCAAAAACATCCGCGAGCGCCAGTTGCGCGCGGAACTCGCGCTGCTCGAACAGAAGCGCAAAGCGCTCGAAGAAATGAATTCTTCCCTCATCCAGACAGTTCCTCAATCTCCCCGTATGAAAGCCGAACCGGAGATGGTTGACGTCACCGAACACACGACGCGGGAGCTTCGGTAATCGAACACCCCACTTTTACAGGAGTCGTTCATGTCGCGGCGGCGACGCCCATAAATAATGAAAAGCGCGGTTCGTAGTCCCGCCTTTAGGCCGCAAGCTCCTGGCATGGCGGAATGGATTTGTAGCCGGCCATTGCGGGCTGAAGGCGGGACTACGAACCGATTTTCGGAGGAGATCTCAATGTGCGGAATTATTGGATATGTCGGCAATCAGCAGGCCGTCCCGGTCGTTATTGAGGGACTGCGGCGGCTCGAGTATCGCGGCTACGACTCGGCGGGGATCGCCGTCATCAACGACGGCAAGATCGCGGTGCGCCGGCGTCCCGGCAAGTTGCATGGCTTGGTGAAGGCGATACAGGACGAGCCACTTGAAGGCCGAACGGCGCTGGGGCACAGCCGCTGGGCGACGCATGGCAGGCCGACTGAAGAGAACGCGCACCCGCACCGCGACTGCGGGGGACGGATCGTCGTCGTTCACAACGGCATCATCGAAA
>Ga0081455_10001898_pt1 | contig 25151 bp, 24 predicted proteins | sample TabmetS3T2R1_FD_70207 | JGI IMG/M metagenome (GOLD analysis project Ga0081455, IMG submission 70207) | Tabebuia heterophylla rhizosphere microbial communities from the University of Puerto Rico - S3T2R1 | ecosystem: Host-associated > Plants > Roots > Rhizosphere ...
CGCCGCAGGATGTTTCGTTTTCATCGGAACGAAAAACGAGGGCCGAAATCGGCGACGACAATATCATTCGCGAATACTGCACGATTCACCGCGGCAGCGCCGACGGGAGTGTGACGAGAATTGGCCATAAGAATTTCCTAATGGCAGGAGCGCACATCGGTCATAATTGCCTCATCGGAAACAACGTTGTCATTGCGAACAATTGTTTGCTCGCCGGCCACGTTCGCGTCGACGACAGCGCATTTCTCGCGGCCCGGTGGCAGCGCTGCAATCCCGACACGCAGCTTGTCCTCTACCAGGACGCGCCACACGGCGCGGACCACCTGCCATCGATCAGGCCCGACTGGATCGCCCGCCGGAACCAGTTCCTCGCTGGTCACCTGGCAGGGGCCACGGTCTGATGTCCACCGGTTCCCGCGCCGGCTGAGGAGCGCGCAAAATGATCGACGGCTCGGCACCGACCATGTCCCCCCGCAGGCGGCATCTCGCCACGGTCGCTGTGACGATCGTGAGCACCGCCTGGCTGGTGATCGTGGCCCCCGCGGCCTGCGCGGCAACCCTCAGCGGCACGTTCTACATCGACAACAGCGCCGGGTCGGCCTGCTCGGACACCGCGTCCGGAACCTCGCCGAGCACGCCGTGGTGCACCTTCGACCCGGCAAACGCCAACCGCTTCGCCGCAGGTAGTCAGATCCTGCTCGAGCGAGGTGACACGTTCCAGCAGGCACTCGAACCCTCAGGGAGCGGTACATCGTCCGCCTGGATCACCGTAGGCGCGTACGGCAGCGGGACCCGTCCCGTCATCACCGGCTCGGGCGCCGCGAGCGACCGCACGATAGTCCTCGAGGATCCCGACTACTGGCGGATCCAGGATCTCGAGCTGTCCGAGGCCGGCGAAGGGATCTACGTCAACTACACCAGCGACGACCACGCCGGGCTCGACATCGAACGCATCTACGCCCACGACATCCAAGCCGTCTTCCACGGTTCTCCGGCCCAAACCGACTTCCCCGCCATCTACAACTCCTCGGCCGTCGCCGTCGCCGTCGCCGGCGCGCCGGTACCGCAGAGCGGCCATTCGGTCGTCAGCAACGTGACCATCAGCGACGTCGAGGCGACCCGGACCGCCGCCGTCTATCTCGTGGGCACGTCGGCCGGCCAGTCCTACCCGGCAACCGGCATCAAGGACGTCGACATCAGCAACATCTACGCCCACGACTCGCAGGCTCCCGAGTTCGCCTTCGAACCGTCGAGCAATCTGCACTTCACCAGCAGCTACGTCGACTGCAGTGGGCATGCCGCCGAGCAGCAGGGGACGACCTGCATGTTCTTGTACGACATCGGGGATTCCGTCGTCGCCGACAACGTATTCGTCAACATGAACGACACGGGCAGTGCCGACGAGACCGCCATCGACGTGGAGGGCCGCAGCAACAACCTGCGCATCAGCGGCAACTACTTCGGGAACAACGCCGGCGCCGGCGTCGAACTGTTGCAGCTCGCGGGCCGACCGGGCGACTACAGCACCAACACCGTCATCGACAGCAATACCTTCTATGACAACGGTGGTGCAGCCGGCAGTCAGCACGGTTACATCGCCGTCGCCAACGACCCCGGCGTGACACCGCCCGGCGGCACGATCTCCGACAACGTCTACGCCCCATCCCCCTGGGGCTTCATCAGCAACGTCGGCGGAAGTCCGGACCCGAGCAACCTAACCCAGACGAACAACGTCAGCGTCGCGACGATCTACGACTCCGCATACCAGTTCTCGAGCACCCAGGGGTCCAGCGGCTGGCGCGAACAGGCCTACAACACCAGCGGTGGTTGGACCGACCTGCCGACGCACAACGCGACGTCGAACCGATGGGAGGGCTCCGGCGGCACATTCGTCGGCAACTTCGAGCTGCAACCCGGATCCGGTTCCGACGAATGGGTGTCCCGCACCTGGATCGCTCCCGTATCCGGATCGATCACGATCCGCGGCCAGGTCTTCGAAGACGGCACGACCGGCGACGGCGTGCACGTGCTCATCGAGCAGAACGGGACCGCGAGGTGGCCGGCCGACCCCGATTACCTGACGTACCGCTCGATCAGCCCCGCCGACAGCAACGGGTACGCCTCGGACGTCGACCTCACTGTGAGCGCCGGGGACATCCTTCGCTTCGTCGTGTGGGCCGGCGCCACGAACACCGGCGACATCACCAGCTGGACGCCATCCATCGCCTATTCGTGAGGCCAGTGGGGTGCGGTGGTGCGTGGCCGGTCGTTCGCGTCGACGCCGCGAGCGTCCCGCGGTCCGGATCTGGAGAGCCTAGGGTTGTGATCATGGCGCGGTATTTCGACGTGCATCCCCGCGACCCGCAGCCGCGCTCGGTGGCCCAGGTCGTCGCCATGCTGAGCGACGACGCGTTGATCGCATATCCCACCGATTCCTGCTACGCGCTGGGGTTCGAGCTGGACAGCCGTACCGGCGCCGATCGGATCCGCCGGATCCGCCACCTCGACGATCGCCATCACTTCACGCTGGTGTGCTCGGACTTCGCGCAGCTCGGCGAGTTCGTCCACCTGAGCAACGCCGAGTTCCGCACGATCAAGGCGGCTACTCCGGGGGCGTACACGTTCATCCTCGCCGCGACCCGCGAGGTGCCCAAGCGCCTCGCTCATCCGCGCAAGCGCACCGTTGGCGTGCGTATCCCCGATCACGCAGTCGTGCGTGCACTGCTCCGCGAGCTGGGCAAGCCGCTGGTGTCGAGCACTCTCCTGCTACCCGACGAGGACGAGCCGATGAATGACGGGTGGACCATCAAGGACCGCTTCGACCACGAGATCGACGCGGTCATCGACTCCGGCCCGTGCGGGACCGTGCCGACCACGGTCGTCGACCTGTCCCAGGGATACCCCGAGATCATCCGCGTCGGCGCCGGCGATCCGTCCCCGTTCGTCTGACGCGGTCCGGCGCGCGCGATGTGGGCGGGGTGCAGCAGACTGGCGTCCACCGATGGAGGAGGCCGACCGCGTATGAGCGATGACAGCACCCGACTCGCCGTCCTGATCGATGCCGACAACACCTCCCCGAAGCTGGTCAAGGAGATGTTCGAGGAGCTGGCCAGCTACGGGACCATCACTGTCAAGCGCGCCTACGGCGACTGGACGAGCGCGCATCTGAACGGATGGCGTTCCATCCTCCTGGCCAACGCCATCTCCCCGCAGCAGCAATTCGCGTACACCTACGGCAAGAACGCCACCGATTCGGCGCTGATCATCGACGCAATGGACCTGCTGTACTCCGGCAACGTCGAAGGATTCGCCATCGTCTCCAGCGATAGCGACTTCACACCGCTGGCCACCCGGCTGCGTGAGTCGGGAAGGCGGGTGATCGGCGTCGGAAGACGCACGACGCCGAAGGCCTTCGTCGAGGCCTGCGAGAGGTTCGTGTTCCTCGACGTGCTCGGCGGGGACAGCGAGGCAACCGAGCAGCCCGCCGAATCGGCGAAGGAGGACCAACCGCGGCCGGTTCAGAGCGTGCTGACCAAGGCGCTGAACAAGGTCGATACCGACGACGAGGACTGGGCCTCGCTCAGCGCACTGGGTAACCACCTCAATCGCACCGATCCCTCCTTCGACGCGCGCAGCTACGGATTCGGCAAGCTCAGTGACCTGGTCAAGGCACAGTCGTTCCTCGAGTCGAAGACAGTCACCGGGCCGGGAGGTCGCGGGCAGCTGTGGGTGCGGCTCAAGGGGCGTCGACCCGTCGCGGAGGGGTCGACCAGGAAGACCGTGGCGAAGATGCCGACCAAGAAGGTGGCGAAGGCCTCCACCAAGAAGACGGCCCGCAAGGCTGCGCCAAAGAACGCAGCAGCCGGCTCATAGCCCTGGAGCTTCCGTCCGCCCGGTCCTGCAGCGCGGCGGTTCGACAAGGTGCTGTCACCGCGCGGGTCGATCAGGCCATCGTCCGCGCCTCCTCGACGCGCCGCCCTTGTCAGCCGCGCCGCGCGCTCGTTACGGGTTGCGCGTCGGGCTGAGGAGCAGCGCAAGCTTCGTAGGCGGCCTGGAGGTAGGCCCGCACGGACTCGGATCCGACCGGGCGGGTGGTGCCGAGGTGGTCCTCGCGTAGCTCGTCCATGAATCGGTCCCATAGCTCGGGCCCGCCGGCCTCGAGGAGTTCCGCGCGGATGGCGAGCTCGCGGCTGACCGGAAGGTGTCGGCGTCCCCATGCGCCGAGGTGGGCCATGATCGGCACGAGTTGAATGGCCGGCTCGGTGAGGCTGTAGCGGATCTTCTGCTTGTGGGCCGGATCCTTGGCCCGCGAGACGAGGCCGTTGTCGGCCAGGCGTTGCAGCCGGTTGGCGAGGATGTTGGAGGCGATCCCCTCCTCGGAGTTGTGCAGCAGCTCGCGGAAGTAGCGCCGGTCGCCGAACATCATGTCGCGCAGGATCACCAGCGACCACTTGTCGCCCAGCACCTCGGTGGCGAGGTTGATCGGGCAGCCCGAACGGTGCTCCGCCATCAGTGACCTCCGATTCACGGTAGACCGATTGTAGGTTGCAATCGGTCCTGCTAACGTCGGCCACATCCGCTTGTCAATCACAACCGGTTGGGAGGAGCAGCGCGTGAACCCAACAACGACGCTCGACCCTCGTTACAGCGATCCGACGGCGGTCGCCGTCGGATGGGACGAGACACAGAAGCTGCTCGAAACCGCGGAGCTGTTCTGGATCTGCACGGTCCGCCGCGATGGGCGCCCGCACGTCACGCCGCTGGTCGCGGTGTGGGTCCACGGGGCGATCTATATCCACACCGGCGCCGAGGAGCAGAAGTTCGCCAACCTGCGCACCAACCCACACGTGGTGCTCATTACTGGCTGCAACCAATGGAATCACGGCGTAGACGTCGTCGTCGAAGGCGACGCAGTACAGGTCACCGACCCCGCCGTGCTCGGGCGGCTGACCGAAGCATGGGCTGGCAAATGGGACGGGCGGTGGCGGCTCGCCGTACGCGACGGCGGCTTCCACAACATCGACGAGAACAACTTTGCGAGCGAGGTCTTCGCGGTGGCACCCACCAAGATCTACGCGCACGCGAAGGGCGACCCGTTCGGCCAAACCAGGTACCGGTTCTGACTGCGGGTCTGCTGCACGTACTGGCGACAGGTCGACCTGACCTGTCCGTGCAGCAGACCCGCGGGCCAGGCGTTGCCGGCTAGGCCATGGCCGCCTTGACCGCTTCAGGGGTGAAGGGCATCGTGCGTAGCCGTATGCCGGTGGCGTCGAAGATGGCGCTGGAGATGGCCGAGGGAATCACGTTGACGGCCGGTTCGCCGACTCCGGTGGGATCGATCTGCGGATTCGGGACAAGGACGGTGTTGATCACTGGAGTCTCGGCCATGGTCAGCAGCGGGTAGCTCTCCCAGTCGACCGAGGTGACGTTGGAAGTGTCGAACGTGACTTCCTCGTGCAGAGTCCGGCTGGCGGTCTGGATCACGCAGCTGGTGATCTGGTGTTCGATCGCCTGCGGGTTGATGATCAGGCCCTGGTCCTGAGCCACGCTCACCTCGGTGAGCAGGACCTGGCCCGTCGCCGGGGTCACCTGCAGCTTGACCACGGCAGCCGCGTAGGTGCCGTCGCGCACCACGAACGCGATGCCCTGCCCGGTGACGGCGCCGTTCGTCGTGCTCGCACCGGGTTTGGGCGAGGGCCGCGCCTCCCACGTGCCCGCTTCGGCCGCCGCCTGCAGCACGGCGATCGCCCGCGGGTCGACCAGGTACTGCACGCGGAACTGCAGCGGGTCGGCGCCGACCTTGGCCGCGATCTCGTCGAAGAATGCCTCCTGCGCGAAGGTGATCTGGTACTGGCCGGGCGAGCGCAGGAAGGTGGTGCGCAGCCCGAACGGATACGGCGAGGTGTCGGCACCCAGCTCCGGCAGTAGGTGCGCGAACTCCAGCAGGTTCGGGAACTGGTACAGGTCCGGACCGGTCCAGCTGCCCAGCGGCGCTCGCCCGCCCTGCCCCTGAACCCCGACCAGGATGGGGCCGAGCATCGTGGAGTCGTTGTTGGGTGCCATGAGCGCCTCGTGCTTCCATCCGGTCAGCTGGCCGGACGCATCGAACGAGGCAGCCATGTCGTGCAGGGTGCCCGGACCGTGCGGCTCCCAGATGTGCTCGTCCTCGCGCATCCACTGCACCCGAACCGGGCGCCCCAGCTCCTGGGACAGGAACACCGCCTCCGAGGCCGCGTCGTCGTAGTTGGAACTCAGCCGCCCGTAGCACCCGGAGCCGTCGAACCACCGCACCTCGACCTGCTGGGCGTCGATGCCCAGCATCTGCGCGACGCCCTTCTGCAAACCCTGCGGGTACTGCGTGGCGGAATAGACCGTCACGCTGCCGTCGGCGCGTACGTCGGCCACGCCGCAGCTCGGCCCGATCATGCCGTGGTTCTCGAACGGGGTCTGGTAGGTCGCCTGCAAGGTACTGGCGGCGGCATCGAAGGCGCCCTGGAAGTCGCCCTTGCTGGCCTGGGTCCGGGTGCCGGCCGGAATGGCGCGCAGCGCGGCCGGCCAGTTCTCGGTACCGGGCAGGCCGTTCCAGTCCGACCAGGTGACGGGCAGGTTCTTCGCGCCGTTCACCGCGTCCCACTCCCGCTCGGCAACCACCGCCACCAGGTTGCCCAGTCGGACCACCTGTGCGTTGATCCCGGCCGGCAGCTCGCCCACCGACACCACGGTGGAACCGATCCCGTGGGGGTGCACGACCCGGGCGTGCAGCATCCGGGGCAGCGTGATGTCCTGCACGAACATGGTCTTGATGGTCACCTTGTCCACCACGTCGACGCGCGGAACAGACTGGCCGACGATGGTGTATTCGCTGACCGGCTTGGGGGTGGCCCCGACGGTCGTGGTCCCACCATTGATCACGATCGGCGTCACCGCGGTGAGCGCCTTGCCGTGTACCAGCTGGCCGTAACTGACCTTCTTCTTCGCCCCCCAGTGGACCACGCCGTCGGAGACCGTGAGCTCGTCCACCGGGGCGTGCAGGTGCTGGGCGGCCAGGGCGAGCAGCGTGGCCCGGGCCTCGGCGGCGATCAGCCGGGCCTGCGTGCCGGCCCGTCGTATCGTGCTGCTGGCGGCAGTGACCCCCTGATCCGGGGTGACGTTGGTGTCACCCATCACCAGCGTGACCTTGTCGAACGCGACGTCGAGCTCTTCGGCCACCATCTGCGCCAGCGCGGTCCGGTTTCCCTGGCCCAACTCGACGTGCCCGGTGCGCCAGGTGATGTTGCCGTGGGCGGGCACGGTGAGCCAGGTGGCCAGGTCGGTCAGCTCAGGGGTGGGGAACGGCACCCCTGCCGCCTCCGCCTCTGCGATCGAGGGCCGCAGGGCGACAGGTACCGCCGCGGACATCACGACCAGGGCGCCGGCCGCCTTGAGCAGGCTGCGCCGGCTGATCGTGCCGGGTGCTTCCTGGGTGCTCATCGTCTGCTCCTTCAGGCCATCAGCTCGGCGGCGCGCAGTACCGCCTTGATGATCAGGTCATAGGTGCCGCACCGGCACAGATGCGCCGAGGGACCCGACGTGCTGTACGCGGTCTTGATGTCGTCCACCGTCGGCTTGGGCGTCTTCGCCAACAGGTTCACTGCCGTGATCATCATGCCGTTTTGGCAGTAGCCGCACTGTGGGACCTGCTGCTCGATCCAGGCTTGCTGGACGGGGTGCAGATCCGCGTGGGGGATGTCCTTGGTCTGCGCCCATAGGGCGGGCAGCCCTTCCACCGTCGTGATGGTCTGCCCGTCGAAATCCGAGAGGGGCTTCATGCACGAGCGCCTGGACGCGCCGTTGGCCAGCACCGAGCAGGCGCCACACTGCTCCAGACCGCAGCCGAACTTCGGGCCCTTCAAGTCGAGCTCGTCGCGCAGGACATAGAGCAGGGGCGTGTCAGGTGCCGAGGTGACCTTCTCCTTCTTGCCGTTGACGACCAGCTCGATTGCCATAGATGTCCTCCACAGGGGGTACGGGCCATTAGCTCGGTGGTGTCCCGTGCGTGCCTGACGCCGGATGTCATCTCTGTCACGGCATGGACGTAGGAATAGTTCATTTGCCTCGTGTGCGCCGAGGTGGCCGGTCGCGGAGGCGGCCACTCACCAGAAAGGTCGAGCGGCCTGACGACGCGGACGCGGCCCGGGAAGACCCCGGGCCGCGTCCGCGCGGACTAGATCGTGGCCAGAACTGTCTCGCGAGCTGAGAAGCCGCCGGCCATGCGACACGCGCCGACCGCGCATCCCGGAATCCAGCGCCGCAGTCAGGCCGCCTTGGACACCGCGCGGAGGTGTGAATTGGCGCGGTGTCCAACGCGGCCGGCGCGGTGGTGCCCGGAAGCTTCGCGTCGGCCCGCCGGTCCGCTCAAGCTCGAGCGGTCCACTCAGATGCTGCTGGCGTAGGACATGCCGCCAGGCGCGCTCGCGACCTTGTCGCAGCAGTACGTGACGAGCGCGCCGGCCGGTCCACCGCTCATGCAGGGCCAGCAGTAGAACAGCGTGTCCTCGATCTGGATGAACTGGCCGCGGTCGGCCGGTGTGATGGCCGATGCGTCTGCGGTCGGACCGGCCGGTGAACGCCGGTACCCGTGCGCGGTGCCAGCAATGCACGCCTCGGCGGTGAATCCTGGAAGTCTCATGGCCATTCCTTTCTAGCCGCTGCCACAGTCGGTACTCACGACGTACGAACGGCCGTAGTACCAGTCGCAGTAGCAGCCCTTGCTGTCGTCGCAGAAGTAGCACAGCGCCGGGGAACCGTCGCTGCAGTTGCCCCAGATCGTTTGCGGCGAGAGGGCGTGAGGGTCGGCCACGCCGGCGATCACTGCGCCGCGGTAGGCGGCGGGGGGCTGTCGCAATGAGGCTGCTGCGGTGAAGCCGGGTGTTCTCATCACTACCTCCGGGCGCTGAGCAGGCCGGGCAGGACGCGCGGTCCGGAGCCACTGGCAGGCGGGCAGCACGGGCAGCCTTCCTCGGTAACACACAGACAGTCCGGACGGCACTTGCCCCGACCGGATCCGGATCCGGCACCGGCTCCGGCTCCGGCTCCGGCTCCGGCGAGCGTGCCGAACCGGATGGCCTGCGGCGTCACGCGTCGCACCGCGTCGCCGTCGTGCTGAGCGGAGCCGGCGAGGTACACGCCGGCGGTCGTATCGGTGGCGGCTTCGGCGGTGAATCCGGGGATACGCATCCGGGGCCGGGGCGAGGTTGCCCGGCTCATGTTCGCCGCCCGGTGACGATGACTCGTCGGTTCAACTCGGCGGCCCGCCGCGCGCAACCGCCGCACGGCTTCAGGCCGATCGCGCTGGTTGCCCGCTTGATCACGTCCCCCAAGCCGACCGGTTCGTCGACGATGAAGCCGGGTAGTCGGACGCGGCGCGGACCTGCCGCGGCGTCGTGCTTGTCGTCTCTTCGTGCCATGTGCTCCTCCTCGAAAGTCAGCGCTGGAAGTACGGCCCAATCGGGCTCACCAGGAACGGGAACTCCTCGGTGACGTCAACTCGTGCCGACTGCTGTTCCAACAGGTCGCTTTCGCGGTTGCGGAAGGAGAGGACGACATCGACCACCGAGCGGACGCCGCTCAATGCCGACGTCCGGACGTCGACGCCCTGGAACGCGAAGTCGCGATCGAACTGCTCGGTGGCGGTCGCGTACAGCTGCGGCGAGCGCAGCAGCAAGAAGTTCACTGCGCGGTGCTCGTCGGTCGCTCCGGCGTTGTCGGCCAACTGCCGGAACTGCTCGAGCAGCCCTCCTGCGGTCGACCGGAACTGGTCGGCGCGCTCGGCCGGTAGGTCGTGGGGGAGTGGGATCGACTCGAGCAGGTGGTCACGGTCGAAGGAGTAGATCTGGTCGAACGCTACGACGGGCACCGTCAGCCCGTTGCACATGTCGGGTGGGGCGAGCGGGCCGCGTACGCCGACCACGACGTCGATGTCGTCGCGACGGGCCTCCTCGCGATAGCTCTCGATGAGTAGGTGCAGGTCGGCCGGATCGCGCGGCACGACGATGTAGGTCTCCATCCCCTCGATCAGGAAGACCCAGCACAGGCTGCGGACGAGGTAGCGGTTGTCGCTGTCCTCGAGGAGCGCCTTCATCGCTTGTCGGTCGGTCAGCCCGGCCGTGTCCATCCGCGCCAGAACCTGCGCGACCTCCTTCTCCACGCCGAGGCTCGGAAATCGCGGCTCGATGCGGCCGAGTGCGTAGACGAACGCCGGACGCTCGTCGGGCGGTGGGGTGGCCGGCGGGACCGGCGCGGCCGGCGTTTCGGTGGGATAGAGCACCTCCTCAGGTGCGGCCGGTGCGTCCGTCGCCGCGGCCAGTTCCGGGTCGCTCATGTTTCCTCCCTACAGACGTGCCGCACCCCAGCGGCGCGATCCAGTTGATACGAGTTGCGATGGTCGCCTCCCGGCCAGGATCCGGTAAGCGGCCTCGGCGTCGAGCAGTGGCGGCACGACACTGCGGCGAGGCGGGCCGCACAGCAACGCGTGCCGCACCTCGCTTGCCGACCTGTCCGCGAATAGCGACATGAGCAGCGCTGCAGCGCCGGCGACGAACGCGGTGGCCACGCTGGTCCCGCCGCGGCTCGTACCGAAAACGGTGACCTCGCCCGGGCCGCCGAGCCCGCTGCGTCCCACCCTCATGCCGATGTTCGACGTGGCGAGCAGGCGGCCCCGCCGGTCGTATGCCACCACGGGCAGGACGGCGGGGTGCCGGGTGATCTCGCTGCTGCCAAGGGTGGACTGGTTGCCGGTCGCGGCAACCACCACCGTCCCACGCTCCGCCGCGTAGTCGAGCGCTGCGCGGATCTCCGTCTCGACGCGGACCGTCGGGTGCCCCACGGCTGCGCTGAGGTTGATCACCGCCGCACCGGCCTCGACGCACTCGACGACGGCCCGGCTGACCTCAGCCGGACCGGATACCGGCACGCCGTCGGCGTCGTGTTCCTCACCGAAGATCGGGCGCACCAATAGCGTGCAGCCCGGACACAGCGACGGTGCATCGGAGCCGCGCCGCCCGACCAGAATGCCTGCGACGAACGTGCCGTGGCCGCACGCAGTCGTCCCCAGCCAGTCACAAGATGCCGGCCGGTCGCCAACTCCCAGGATCGTCGCCGAGGCGAGATCGGGATGGCCGGTGGCGACCGGTCCGTCGATCAGCCCGACGCGCACGTCGGGGCGGCCGACGGTCCTCGCCGCAAGTGCGGTCAAGCGCACCAGCTCGGCTGGCGACGGGGTGCCTCCGGCAGCGCGCATGCCGTTACCGCGTCGCCTCGAATGGATAGCTGGGCCGACGTGGCGCGCCACGACGCATCGACTGGTGCTCGCGTGGAAACAACGCGCCGATGATCACCGCGGACCCCCCCGCCGCGAGGGTTACCCAGCCGCCGATGTGCACAGCCACCCTCGCGCCCGAGTGTGATCGAGCGCGATTCGAACTGTCAACCGGTCGGTGAATGCAACGACGCGTATTGGCGTGCTACGCCACCCATTTCGTCATATTGGAAACCGGCTGTGCTGCAGCGCATCGACGCCGCATCGGCGACGACCTGCCCGAACGGCCGTATCCAGATCGTCGCCGCCATCTCCTCCCACGCTGTCATGTCCATGCACGACCGGGAGGAACACATGCGAGCATCAGCCGCCACGCCCAGGACGAAGCGCCGCCGCCTGGCCGCACTCGTCGCCGCCGGCGCGCTCGGGATAAGCGCCGTCGGCGTCGTCGTACCGGACTCGGCCGCGCAGGCCGCGCCCCCGCAGTACTGCTGGTACCACGGCTGGTTCAAGGAAGGCGGCGTCTGGTACCAGGGCTGGTTCAAGGAGCTCTGCTAGGAGGTTCGGCCGACGGACCAGGGCAGCTGGGCGAGGGCTCAGGAACAGCGGGCGGCCGCCGGCAACGCGCTTGAATGCCGTGGGAGGGTTGATCAGTGACGGATCAGGTGCGGCAGTTGGCCGACGCGTACTGGGAGTTCCGGCTGACGCACGATCCGATTCTGTGCGCGCGTCAGGGCCGACCGGTCGAGTCGCTGCCCACGGTCGAGGCCGGCGAAGCCGCGCAGCGGGCACGATTCGCGCGGGCGATTGCCGGCCGCTGTGCCGGGGTCAGCGTCGCGGACGACGATGCGGATGCCTTGGCGTTCATTGCGCAACTCGCGCAGGACGAGATCGTCAGGGAGCAGCAGTACTGGTTGACGCCGACGGCCACCCCGTACACGTTGTCGGAACTCTCCTTGTACGGCAGCACCATCTTCGAGCCGTTCCGGTTCGACTGTGCGGCCGACGCCGATCGGTATCGGTCGCTGCTGGATGATCTCGCCGGGGTCGTGCGTTCGGTCAGCGGCAAGCTGCGCGGTCAGGCCGAGCGCGGAATCCGAATCCCCCGGCCGGCATTGCCCGGTACTCGGGAGACGACCGCCGGCATGCGGTCCGCACTGTCGTCCGGCCTGCGCGTCGGCGACGATCGTCTTGTTGCCCTGGACCCGTCGGCCCGGAGCCGGTTCCGCGCGGCCGTCGCCCGCTCGGTCGAAGTCGATCTCGAACCGGCATTCGACGAGCTGATCGGCGTACTCGATGATCCGGACTACCAGGTCGCGGCGCCGGACCAGGTGGGATGGTCGCACTACCCGGGCGGCGAAGCGGCCTACCGGGCGTTCGTCCGCCAGCAGCTCACGCTCGACGTCGCACCCGAAGAGCTTCACGAACTCGGCCGGCAGCAGTGTGCCGAGCTGGCCGAGCGGATGCGCGAGGTGCGCGCCGCACTCGGCTTCACCGGGTCGGAGGCCGAGTTCCACGAACGCCTGGCCCGCGAACCAAGACTGTTCGCGCGGACCCCCGCCGAAGTCGAGGCCCGCTACGTGTCGCACGTCGCCCGGCTGGAACCGTTGCTGCCCGACTGGTTCACGACGTTGCCCCGCGCCCCGTACGGTGTCGCCCGCGTCGATCCGGAGCTGGAAGCCAGCCTGGCCTACGGCTACTACGAGCTACCCCGCGCCGACCAACCCGTGGGCCGCTACCGCTACAACGGCTCGGGCCTCGAAAACCGCTCGCTACTCGGCGCGGCGACCCTGATCTACCACGAACTCGCGCCCGGCCACCATTTCCAGATCGCGCGCCAGGCCGAGAACGACAACCTGCCGCTCCTGCGGCGCGAAGTGGCCGAGTTCACCGCGTTCGTCGAGGGATGGGCTGAGTACGCGGCCGGACTCGGCTGGGAGATGGGCCTGTACGAGGACCCGTGGGATGCCTACGGCCGGCTGGCCCACGAGCGGTTCATGGCCCAGCGCCTGGTCGTGGACACCGGCCTCAACCTCGCGACCATGACGTTGGAGCAGGCGCGCGCGTTCATGCGGGCCAACACCATCGAGTCCGACGCGCAGATCGGTCCGGAGCTCCTGCGCTACGCCACCGACCTGCCCGGGCAAGCGCTCACGTACCGGACCGGCCACCTCGAGTTCATCGCTCAGCGAGCGGCTGCGCAGTCGCGCACCGGCGCAGCGTTCGACGTACGGGCATTCCACGAAGCGATCCTCAGCGGCGGCGCCCTGCCGTTCCCGGCGCTCGGGCGACGCCTCGAACGTGAACTGCCGGCGCGGACGTGACCGACGGATAGTAGCCGTCGTTGATGTACAGTCTGGCTGTATGTCGCGCCCAGATCAGTGCATCAGTTCCGGATGTCGGCAACGGGCTTGATGTGCGCGAACATGCTGCGACCGTTCCAGGTCGGAAAGGCCCGCACGAGCCATGACGGACCGTCGAGCTGGATCCTGGAGTCGCGGAGTGCCTCCGCCCAGGAGAGTTGGCCGGCGTGCCACTTCACGAACGCTTCAGCGTCGGCGGTGATGTAGAGGTCCTCGTCCAGTCCGGGATACGTCTTGCAGATCTCGACCTCGCCGTGCTCGAGCAGCAACCAGTACCGCTCGTGCGGGCGGTAGCCGGTGAAGTCCAGGCGGACGACCACGCGCCCATCCGGCAGTCGGTCCCGTCGCAGCGCGTTGCACATCGACCACAGCGCAACGAACGGATCGAGGTTCTCCGGGGCGATCTCGAGCCACCGCGCTCCCCACTCGCCGAGGGTCTCGCAGACCTTGAACAGGTCGTGGCCCGAGCTGGTGAGCTGGTAGCGGTAACCGCGCCCCTGCGGCTTTGGTGCCGACTCGACGATGCCGAGGCGTTCGAGTTGCTTGAGCCGTTGCGTGAGGAGCGTGCGGGAGAGTCCGGGCGCACCGTCGAGGATCTCGCCGAACGTTTCACAGCCCAGGTGCACGTTGCGGATGATCAACGGCGTCCAACGCTCGGCGAAGACCTCGGCGCCGCGGGCGATCGGGCAGTACTGGCCGTACGTCCTCACGAGCACAGTCTCCCGCGCCGCTCGACCGCAGTGAAGTCCAGATTCCTTACCTCGAAGTCCAGATCGCTGACTTCTCCCCGGTGCCCTCCGATGTTGCGATGAGCCCATCGACCCGAGGAGGAACGATGCAGATCAGCAGCTTCCGGGGCGACGTGATTGCCCCTCACCACGACGGATACGACGACGCCCGCGCCGTCTGGAACGGCACCGTAGACCGGCACCCGCGTCTGATCGCCCGCTGCCGCGGCACCGCCGACGTGGCCGCCGCGGTGCGCTTCGCCCGCGACCGCGGCATCGAGATCGCGGTACGAGGCGGAGGCCACAACGTGGCCGGCACCGCGGTGTGCGACGGCGGAATCGTGATCGACCTCTCGGCGATGCGTGCCGTCACTGTCGATCCCGTCGAGCGCACCGCCCGGGTCCAGGGCGGCGCCCTGTGGGGCGACGTCGACCACGAGACCCAGGCACACGGTCTGGCCACACCCGGCGGCATCGTGAGCCACACCGGCGTCGGCGGCCTCAGTCTGGGTGGAGGCCTCGGCTGGCTCATGCGCAAGCACGGACTCACCGTCGACAACCTCACCGAGGCCGAGGTGGTCACCGCGGACGGCGACATCATCCGGGCGTCGGCCGACGATCACCCCGACCTGTTCTGGGCGCTGCGCGGCGGCGGCGGCAACTTCGGCGTCGTCACGTCGTTCCGGTTCACGCTGCACCCGGTCGGCCCCACCGTCACGGCCGGAGCAGTGTTCTGGGCGGCCGAGGACACCACCGACGTCCTGCGCTTCTACCGGGATTTCGCCACCGACGCCCCGGACGAGCTCGGCACCGTCGTCCGGCTCGGCACGATCCCGCCGCTGTCCGGTGTCAGCGCGGAACTGCGCTATCGGCCGGCCGTCGCGATCGCCGGCTGCTACGCCGGGGCGGTCGAGGCGGGGGAACGCGCCCTCCGGGCGATCCGCGAGTTCGGGTCGCCGCTCGTGGATCTTGTCGCACCCACCCGCTACGTCGACCATCAGAGCGGTATCGACGACACCGTCCCCCATGGCTGGCACTACTACTGGAAGGCCACGGACCTCACCCGCCTGTCCGACGAGGTCATCGATGTTGTCGCCGAGCACGCCTACGAGGCGACATCGCCGAGGTCGTACGCGGCGATGTTCCACCTCGGGGGCGCAGTCGCCCGAGCCCCGCGCGACGCCACCGCCTACCCCGGCCGCGACGCCGAGCACAACATCATCATCGACGCGGTATGGCTTCCCGAGCAGGACGACACCGTCGGGGTGGCAGAAATTGCGTGGGCCCGCGAATTTCTCGCCGCTCTCCAACCCCACCGGGCCGGCGTCTACGTGAACTTCCTCGACTCCGACGACGACACCAGCCGCGTCCACGAGGCCTACGGCGACGACACCTACCGGCGACTCGCCGACGTGAAGGCGAAGTACGACCCCGACAACGCCTTCCACAACAACAAGAACATCCAGCCCCACACGATGGCGGGGTGAGCGCTCCCGCATCCGCCCGCGTCTTCGCGCTTACGCCCGGCTCGACGGTCGCCGGCATCACCAGCGGTCAGACGCGGCACCGATTGCGCAGCGTGTCCACTGTGGACACTCCGTGCCATTCACAGGCATCTCCTTGTCATTTCATTGACAGGGATTGTCGCGAGTATTAGGACGTTACCTGGGAACTCCTCGCGTAATCGGATTTTGCCGCAGAGCCATCGAACCGATTGACATGCGACTGGTCCGCTCACGTGACTCGAATACGACAGCGTCCAGGTCGGCAACCGGGCAATTCGGCCGGGACGCCAGCTTTCTTCGCCACGTCCGAAGGGGGTCTTGTCAGGATGAGTCCACGTCGTAGATTCCACAGACGATCATGGCTGGTGACGGTCGGCTGTGTGGCGGCCGCGCTACCCGTGTGCCTCACCGCCAGCGGCACGGCATCGGCGGATGGCCCGGGGGCCGCGAGTGCCCCGTCACCCACGATCAACGCCGACTACCTGTACAGCCAGCTGTACAACATGTCGAAGGCGTTCAGCTACCGCATCTCCGGTGCGGACGGCGACCCGCGCAACGCGGCGGACCCGTTCAACGTGGCGCCCACTGTGAATGGTTGGCAGGAGCTCTTCGCCTACTGGAAAGGCAATCTGACCGATAAGAAGGTCAACTCGCAGCTCGCCGCCTTCGCGACGGTCACCGACCACTACTTCCGCCGGTCCGGCGGTTACCGGTTCGACTCGGACGACGCCGAGGTGACGATCCCCGGTGGGTCGTGCGCAGGCCAGCGGGTACTTCTCGCGGCCCATCCGGACGAGACGCCGGTGCCGACCGACGTCGTCGGACTGATCAACTCCGGCACCACGAGCGGCACGACCGGTTTCGGCGCGGCTCGCCGGCACATCACCGACAGCAACCTGGGCAACGAGGGCGCGTACGACGGCCTGTCCGGCGTCGCGCTCACGATGGCCGAGTACAACGCGCTGCTCAACTGGTACAACGCCAACGGGACGTACCCGAAGCGCACCTTGAAGGTCACCCTGCTCGACGCGTCGCGGGGCAAGACCGCCGACGGCCTGTTCAGCCGGGAGGGCTCGGCGTACTACGCGAGCAACCTGATCCCGTCCGGCCCGCAGGGCCAGTACGTCCTGTTCGCCAACATGGACTCGCTCGGACTCGACTACCCGGCCTACCACCTGGGCACCGAGTTCTTCTGGAACAACATCACCGGCGGCGGGGTCGGCCCGTGGTCCACGTTCATCCGGGCCACACCGGACGCGCCGAACCGGGCCTACCCCGACACCGGCGCCGGCTCACCGGGCGCGAACATCACGGCCAACGCCCCGGCGATCGGCCAGCTGCACACCGACCTGCAGGCGGCGGTAACCGCCGGGTTCGACCAGCAGGGGCAGAAGTACGGTTTCTCCGTTCCGCTGGAGAATCCGTTGCGCTACAACCAGACGGGCCAGGCGCCGAACCCGTACAGCGGCGTGGTGCCGACGAAGCCGGCCTACACGGCCGCCGAGCAGGCGCAGTTCTCGCCGGTGCGCGACGATACCGACGCCCTTGAGGACGAGCAGGCCTTCTTCGACAAGGGGATTCCCGGCTTCACGGTGTCCGGTGTCAAGAACTCGAACAGCGACGAGAACCCGTACGCGGCATCCGTCACCGCCGCGCGCAAGGCGACGCCGATCATCGGGTACGCCGGCAACCAGACCACGTTCCAGCTGGGCAACAACACACCCCAGCCGGGCATGACGACCGCGGCGGCTGGGACCTCGGCGGGCGACACGACGGTCACCGTGGCCGACGCGACCAACCTGACCGCCGGGCAGCCGATCTTCATCGACACCGGCGCGAACCTCGAGTACGACCAGATCCAGTCGATCAACGGCACCGCCGTCACGCTCGCTAAGCCGTTGGCGCTGCCGCACGCGAGCGGCGTCCCGTTCAACGTGAACGAGAACCAGCCGGTCGGGTACCTGTCCGACTCCATCGAGCACTTGAACTACTTCGCGGCCGGGGCACCGCACGGACTGCAGCCACAGCAGCCCACCGAGGAGCTGAAGCGGGCGCTCGAACTTCCCGCGCAGTGGACCAGCCTGCTCCTCACGGGCGACGACTACCTCGGCACGACCGCCCACCCGAGCAAGCCGGTGGCCTACTTCGAGACCACGCCGGCCAAGCCGGACTCGACGCTGACCGTCACGTTCGACGCGGGTTTCTCCCGTGACGACAGCGGAAAGGCGAACGGGCTGAAGTACTTCTGGGACTTCGGCGACGGCACGACCGCCACCGGGGAGAAGGTGACCCACACGTTCCACGGGCCGATCTACGCCGACGTCCAGCTCGCCGTCGGCCGTGGCAACGACTGGGGCCTGTACCGCCAGGCGGTCGCCGTCGACAACCCGACCGGCGGGCCACCGGCGACCAGTCCGTGCGGCACGTTGTCGGCGGACGAGACGGCCCGGCTCATCTCGGCCGCGAAGGAGGCGACGTCATGAGAAGGCGCTGGTTCGCAGTCGCATCCGTAGCGTCGCTCACGGTCCTCGCCGGAGCGGGGGCCGCCGGGCAGACCGCGGCGGGGCAGGCCCCGTCCGGGCAGGCGCGCCCGATCGTCGACGCGACGTTCCTCTACAACGAGCTCTACCACCTTGGCACCGACTACATCTTCCGGGTGGCCGGCGCCGACGGACCGGTCACCGATCCGAACGACCCGAACAACCTGCCGGCCAACTACAACGGAGCGCAGGAGTTCTACCAGTGGTTCGGGCAGGAGCTGACGAACTCCGACAACGCGCACATGGGTCCGCTCGGCCGGTACGCGACGGCCAAGGACCATCTCTACCCGACGCGGGTCTGGCAGCTCGACGACGAGAGCGTGACGGTCCCAGGGCAGTCCTGTCCGGGTCAGGTGGCGCTCATCGCCGGGCACAACGACAGCACGCCGACCTCGACCACCGTCGCGAACGGGGCGGCGAGCGGCAGCGCGACACCGATGACCTCGATGCGCGGTGGCAACTGGGGAAACGGCTCGACCTACGACGCCGGATCCGGTGAGGCCATGGGCATGGCCGAGTTCCAGGCGTTGCTTCGGTGGTATCAGGCCAACGGCACCTATCCGAAGCGCACGATCAAGATCGGCCTGTTCGACAACGAGGAGGGCGGCCTGGTCGGTTCCGGGTTCTACTCGCAGACGAACGTCGCCACACTCGCTGCGCCCGCGGCCGCCGGCGCCACGACGCTGCGGGTGAACAGCCGCACCGGCGTCGGCCTCGCGGTCGGCGAGCAGTTGCTGGTCGACCCGTTGGGCGCGCCCGAGACGGTGACGATTACCGCGATCACGAACGCGACGAACACGGTCACGTTCACGCCCGCGCTCGCCTCGGCGCACGTTCAGGGCGCGCCGGTGTCGGCGGGCGTGGCGAACGTCGGCGGCCTGATCCCGGATGGTCCGCAGGGCCAGTACGTGATGGTCGCGAACATGGACCAGAACGGCATCGAGTACCCGGCCCGCCACTTCGGCACCGAGCACTATCTGAACAACATCGTCGGCGGCGGAGTCGGCCCGTGGTACACGAACATCAACGCCGTCCCGCTCTACACGACGCCGAACAACCTCTACGACGCCACGGCGATCGCGCGGATCCAGCACAACCTCGCGAACGTCCAGGCGTTCCGCGACGCGACGGCGGCCGCGGTGAGCGAGGCGTTCCAGGTGCTGGGGCAGAAGTACAACTTCAGCATGCCGCTGGAGAACCCGCTGCGGCTCGACCAGGTCGGCTCGACGCCGGTCGACCCCGGCCCGCAGTCGGTTCCGGCCTACCTGCAAAGCGACATCCCGACGTACTCGCCGGTCGTCGACGACAACACCGGCCGCACCGATCAGGTGTCGTTCATCCGCGACTGGGGCATCCCGGGATACGGCATCATCGGCGCCTACGACACGAGCACGAACCCGCAGGTCGGCGGCAACGAGAACCCGTACCCGGCCTCGTACGCGAGCAAGCCGACGCTCAGCCAGTACGCGCTCTACGACACGAACGACGACACGCCCGAGCACCTGAACTACTACGCCTCGGGCACCACGCACGGACCCGCCGGCCCGTCGTCCCCGTCCGAGGGGCTGAAGCGGGCGCTCGAACTACCGGCAACGTGGACGTCGTACGTGATCGCGGGCGACAACTACGGTGGCTCGGAACCCAAGAGCAGCAACCCGGTGGCCTACTTCGAGACGTCGCCGGCCAAGCCGTTCCTGACCTCGCACGTCACGTTCGACGCCTCGTTCTCCCGCAACGGGGGAGGCCAGACCCACGGCCTCACCTATTACTGGGACTTCGGCGACGGCACGACGATGGCCACCACGACGCCGACGGTGACGCACGACTTCTCGTCCACGCCGCGGTGGTACGACGTGAAGCTCGCCGTCAAGTCCGGCAGTGACTGGGACTTCTACCGCCAGGCGCTCGCCGTGCGGTTCGTCCCGGCGCACTTCCCGGACGCGCCGTTGGCCAACGAGCCGGCCCCACCGGCGACCGACCCGTGCGGAACGTTCACCCCGGCCGAGCAGGCGTCGATGCAACAGCAGGCGCAGGGCCTGATTGATCGGCTCGGCGGAACAACGACCGAGGTGGTCGTCCGGAAGCCTTGACGATGCGGGTACTGATCGGTCTCGCCGTCGTGCTGGTTGTCGCTGGATGCGCCAGCCGGCGCGGCGGTGCGCCACCGCCCGCGGCGACGTCCGCATCGTCGGGCGGCACGGCGTGCGCCACCGTCTACGGCCATCTCCAGCAGGTGACGCAGGCCCTCAACGCCAGCTCCGAACTGCTCACGAACTCGGTGAACAAGTCGCAGCTCACGCAGGGCATCGCGTCCGAGGTGACGCAATTGCGGGAGTCGGCTGACCTGATGCGGCAGGGGCCCGTGCCGCAGTCGCTCGCCACGGCGCGCGATCAGCTGGTAGCCGCGCTCGGCGCGTTCACCGAGGACTTCGCGCGGGCGCGGGACGCCGCGACGCGCGGTGATTTCCCCACCGCCGTCGACGCGATGACCGATCAGGACGTCGTGCAGCGCATCGTCGACGCGTCCAAGAAGATCGAGGAGACCTGCGGGTGAGGCGCCGGGTGCTGCTCGGCGTGCTGGCTGCCGTGTTGTCCGTCGTGTTGTCCGGGTGCGCGTCCGCCCACCACGATCCGGGCGCCGGCGTGCGGCTCGTCCCGTGGGACGGCGCTGTGCCGGCGCAGTTGCAGGCTTCGGCGATGGCCGCGGCGCCGACGTGCCGGGCGTCTGCGCTGAAGGTGGTGGGCGGCGGGTTCCGGTTCGCCGCGGCGCTCTCGGGCGGCACCGGCGAGCTGACGTTGCGCAACGCGGGTCCGCACGCCTGCCGGCTCACCGGGCGACCGGACGTGCGGGTCGTCGGCGCGGTCCCGGCGCCCGGACAGCGGCAGCTGCCCCTGCCGGCCCAACCACCGGCGTTTCCCGCGGTGGCGCCGCCCGACACCGCGCTCGAAGCCGTGCCGCCGGGCAGCGGCGTCACGCTGGGGGTCGACTGGCGCAACTGGTGCGTGCCGCGGACGACGCGGATCCCGGTGCCCCCGAAGGCGCTCCGGGTCACGCTGTCCGGCGGTGGCGGGACCGTCGACGCGGGATACAACGCCGTGCCGTCCTGCGACACGGCCGGGGCGGACTCGACTGTCGGCGTGCGCCCGTTCCAGCCGGCGCCGCTCGCGGCGACCCCGCCGTGGTCGGCCACCTTCCTCCAGGCGTCGGTCGTACCGCTGTCCGGCTCGGCCCAGCTCACGGCCGCGCGGGGCAGTACGGCTCGGTTCGCAGTGCAGCTGCACAACCCTTCGACGGCGCCGCTGTCGTTCGCGCGCTGTCCGCTCGTCATCGAGATGCTCGCCCCGGCCGGACGTCCCGAGGCGCATCAGCTCAACTGCGGCGCCGCCGGCGAGATCCCGGCGGGCGGATCATTGCGGTTCGAGATGCGCATCGTCATCCCGGCCGACGCGCCCACCGGCGCCAACGGCCTGTTCTGGGAGCTCGACCCCACCGGCAGCCAGGGCCCGGAGGTCGTGTCGCGGATCGTGGTCTCCCGCTGAGACTCAGTACGCCCGGCCGTTGCTCATGGTTGCGTGGACGAGGCGGCCCCGACCGCGTCGAGCAGGTCGGCACCGGCGACCGGGCCAACCGCCGCCGGCGTGTGGCGTAGCCGAGGGGGATCGGACCGCGGCCGGCGTTCTGCGTCCCCGGCGTAGAAGTAAACCGCGGACCGCCGCTCGGGGGTCCTGGCGTCCTCGATCGCCCCGACCAGCAGGTCGTGCAGGAGCTCGTCCGGGTTGGGCACGCAGGCGTGCGCGATGCCTTGCACGGCGTACCGGACGATGGTCGGCGCCGCCTGTCGGCGGAATGCCCGCTGGGAGATCGAGCGACCGCGCGCGTAGCGGCGCGCCCAGGTGGCGGCCGCCGGAGCGAGGGCGAGTGCGTCACTGCTCTCCTGGCTCAGCGGTGCACCGGGACAGCCGTTCAGGTCGGCCAGCAACCGCTCGCAGGTCAGGACGGCGGCGGCCATCATCAGCTGTCGCGCATCGGGCGCGACCGGCAACGCGGTCCGTGCGGCCCGCAGAGCGATCCGGAGGTCGATACGCAGATCAGCGCCAGTTAGACCGATTATGTCCGGAACGAGCTCGACCAATGCCTGTCGAGCATCGTCGGACATGAAGTCGTTGACCTGCCGAGCGAGTTCGCCGAGCAGTGGGTGCGTGCAGGCCGGGTGGTCGCTCCACTTCTCGCCGGCCAGGTAGGACGCGTACTCCATGACGCATGAGCCCGTCCGGGGTCTACGGTGCTTCCCCCGAGACAGCAGCGGAAGAAAGTCAGTTGATGGAACCCGCCCCGTCGACATTCCCAACCACCCCAATTTCGCGAGCGCTACATACGAGTCTGCACCCAAAGCCCGTCTTTAGCTCCCACGGCTTCCAGTTCCGCGGACACCGTTAGCTTTCGCGGAACGGGATGAGAACGGCTCGCCGGACGAAAGTCACCGGATCTCGCGGCCGTCGTGACCGGCGGGTCGGGTCATCGGCCACCCGATGGAGGCCGTGCTGTACGCGACGCCGGGCACGTCGTCGCCGAAGGCGGGCGCCATCGACCGGTGGTATGTAGCAAAGCTGTACAGCTGACGATCTGCGCTATCGCGGCGTATCGGTCACATCAGAGGCCGAGCGGGAGGCCGGCGTAGTTCTCGGCCAGACCCTGCGCGCCGGCTGCACTGGCGACCACCCAGCGCAGTTGGGACAGCTGGAGTTGTGCGTCGAAGTCGTCGCCGTGCCGGTGCAGCATCGTCGTCATCCACCAGCTGAAGTGCGTGCAGCGCCAGACTCGCCGCAGCGCGCGGTCGGTGTAGGTGTCGGCCAGGGAGCTGTCCGCCTTCAGCAGGGCGGTCAGCGCCGGGGCGAGCACGGCGACGTCGGCGATGGCGAGGTTCAGGCCTTTGGCGCCGGTCGGCGGGACGATGTGCGCGGCGTCGCCGGCGAGGAACAGGCGGCGGTGCCGCATCGGCGTGGCGACGTGGCTGCGCATCGGCAGCACGCTCTTCTCGGTGATCGGCCCCGGCGTCAGCTGCCAGCCGTCGTGGCCGTGGCCGAGGCGGGCGGCGAGCGCGTCCCAGATCCGGTCGTCGCTCCAGGCGGCGATGTCCTCGTCGGGCGCGACCTGCAGATAGAAGCGGCTGACGTGGTGCGAACGCATGGAGTGCAGCGCGAAGCCGTCGGGATGCCAGGCGTAGATGAGCTCGTCGGTCGACGGGGCGACATCGGCGAGCACGCCGAGCCAGGCGAACGGGTAGGTCCGTTCCAAGGTCCGCAGCGCCGGCATCGTGGTACGGCTCGGCCCGTAGGACCCGTCGCAGCCGACGATGATCTCGGCATCCAGACGACGCGGGGTCGCGGCCCCGTCGAGGTAGGTCACAAACGGCCGGTCGGTGTCGATGTCGTGCAGGACGGTGTCGCTGGTCTCGTATTCGATCGGCTGACCGGCCGCGTGTCGCGCGGCGACGAGGTCTTTCTGCACCTCGGTCTGTCCGTAGATCCACACACTGCGGCCCACGAGGTCGACGAAGTCGAGGTGATGCCGCTCTCCGGGCCATTGCAGGTAGATGCCGCGGTGCTCCATTCCCTCGCGCCTGATCCGCTCACCCAGCCCGACGGACGACAACAACTCGACCGACGCGCTCTCGAGCACACCGGCTCGGATACGCGAGAGAACGTATTCCTCCGAGCGGGTCTCGAGGACGACGGACTCGACACCGTCGGCTCCGAGCAAGTGCGACAGGAGCAGGCCGGCCGGTCCCGCGCCGACGATCGCGACTTGCGTGCGCATGGGGACATGCAAGCGCAGTGATCGCCGTTCAGCCACCGCCACCTTCCGTCCAGCGAAAGTCGAGGACGCCCGCGACGGCGCCTGTCCGGCGTCGACGAACGCGGTTGCGGCCGTCGTACGGCGGCCGGCCGCCCCGATGCGCTCGGGCCGCCAGCCGTCGTACGTCCGGTGACCTTGGCCCAGTCGGCTGAGCTCACTTGGCGGCTGAGCTGGTGATTGCGTGAGCCGGCAGGCTGGTCGTGTGCAGCGTGGCCGACTTTGCGTTGCCAACGCGGTTGTGAGTCCTCGGCCGTCACGTGCTCGCCGTGGCGCGCAGGTCCGGGATCACGGACGCGGTGACTTCACGAAAGATCGTGTCTTCGCGTGGTTCGTCACGCCAGGTCCGGGGCCAGTAGAGGACGAACTCGTCGATGCCGAGCGCGGCGTATCGCCCGACCAGGTCGGTGAAGTAGCCGGCCGACTCCCACGGTGTGAGTGGTGGGAAGCAGGTCAGTGAGTGTCGGATGGCGTCGGGGTCGCGGCCGAACCCGGCGGCCAGGTCGTCGAAACGGGCGCACCGCTCGGCGGTGACGCGGTAGAAGTCGTCCTCGGTCTTTACGTCGTATCCGCCACACGAACTCCACCCGTCCGCGAACCGGGCGGCGATGCCTAGCATCTTCGGGCCGTGGGCGGCGACGGTCAGCGGGGGCCGGGGGCGCTGCACGGGCAGCGGGAGGGTTTCTGCGCCGGTGCACTGGTAGTAGCGACCGTGGTAGGTCGTGACTTCCTGCCGCAGCAGGAGGTCGATCAGCTCGACGAATTCGGCGAAGCGGGCGACGCTCTCGGCCGGCGACCGGGCGATTCCGGCTGCGTCGGCGCCGGCGGACGGGGCGCCGACTCCGAGCGCCACCTCGACCCGTCC
>Ga0081455_10001899_pt1 | contig 25143 bp, 24 predicted proteins | sample TabmetS3T2R1_FD_70207 | JGI IMG/M metagenome (GOLD analysis project Ga0081455, IMG submission 70207) | Tabebuia heterophylla rhizosphere microbial communities from the University of Puerto Rico - S3T2R1 | ecosystem: Host-associated > Plants > Roots > Rhizosphere ...
TCAATTACTCGATGGTGAGATGTCCATCTCACAATGTGTCGCTGCCATTCAGCAGGCAACGCGCCGGTACGCCAAAAGACAGTTGACCTGGTTTCGGCGACAAACTAATTTTTCGGCGCTGAACTTGTCGCTTCTTACTCACAACGAAGCAATGATTCTACTCCGAATGCTTGCGGAGCGGCGAAGGGTTTCGCGGGTTCTGGCAAAGGAATGATTGAAACGCGTCCGATGAAACTCCAGGAGCGAGCGCTCCTGATTGGCCTGGAAAAGGAAGGTGTTTCCAAGTGGGACTTGCAGGATTCTCTCGAAGAATTGCGTGAGTTGGCTAGTTCCGCCGGCGCCAAGGTGGTCGATACAGTCACGCAAAAATTGCCCAGGCCGACTGCGCCGTACTACATTGGTCGCGGCAAGGCGGAATCGATCAAGGATTCGTGTCAGAATCAACAAGTAACATCGGTCATTTTTAACGATGAGCTTTCGCCGGCCCAGGGTCGCAATCTGGAGAATTTATTCGCGCGCAAAGTGCTCGATCGAACGCAGTTGATTCTCGACATCTTTGCGCAGCGCGCCCGCAGCAGGGAGGGTCGGTTGCAAATTGAGCTGGCCCAATTGCAATATCTTTTGCCGCGTCTCACCCGGATGTGGCATCACTTGTCACGACAGACCGGTGGGATCGGAACCCGTGGACCGGGCGAAACACAGTTGGAGGTTGATCGCCGCCGCGTGCAGGAGCGAATTGCACGGCTTGAGCGAGAGCTCGAGGCAGTGCGCAAAACACGTGCAATACAGCGTGAAGGCCGCAAACGCCATCAATGGCCGGTCGCCGCTGTGGTAGGCTATACGAACGCAGGTAAATCGACGCTGTTAAATCTGCTCACCGGCGCGGACGTCGTTGCCGAGAACAAACTTTTTGCCACGCTCGATCCCACCACGCGTAGTTTTGTTTTGCCTAACAAACAACGGGTCCTTCTCACCGATACGGTCGGCTTCTTACGAAAGCTTCCCCATACATTGATTGAGTCGTTTAAGGCCACCCTCGAGGAAGTAAGCGAAGCCGATCTGCTGATTCATGTTGTCGATCTGAGCCATCCCAGGGTGGATGAACAGATGGAAGCTGTCGATGGCGTGGTTAAGGAACTGAACGCCTACGGCAAGCAAACGCTGATCGTGTTTAACAAGATCGATAATCTGCCGAACCGCGAACTTACCGATTCTTACCTGAAACGCTTTCCAGGGAGCGTCGCGATCTCCGCGCGAACGGGCGAGGGGGTTAACAAACTCGTGCAGGCATTGGAAGGTGCCCTGAGCTCATGGCGGTTGCGCTCTCGATTTCGTATTCCGTCGAATGAATCCGCGCTGATCGCAGAGATTCACCGTGTTGGTCACGTATTGGAACTACACTATGAAGCCAGCGACGCGATGATTGTTGCCCACGTTCCGCCGCATTTGGAACAGAAACTGGCGGACTACGCGGTGCGCGAACAGAACGCACGTTCATGAGTCTGTAGCCGCCTCGCTGTGTCGAGGCGCCCTGGCGCGGTTGCTCCGACAGGCACGGCGACACAGCGCCGTGGCTACAAAGCTGTCACCTGTCAGATACTCTTAAGCAACCAATCCCCGGACACGAGATTCGACACTGGCCGCAATCTGTGACCAACCCGCGCGATCGTTCGCTGTTGACCCAAACTGCAATGCATCTCCGATAATCAGCTTGATCGCGACAGGCCTTGGAAGATTTCGGTTTGCGGGCAAAGCCTCAAAGGTGCCGATCAGACCGCAAGGAACAACCGGCACGTCAGTTTCCGCGACCAGCATTCCCAGTCCGTGTTTAAAAGGCATCATCGACCCATTGCGACTTCGTCCGCCTTCAGGAAAAATGATGAATATCGATTTTTCATCCTGTAATTTGCGGCGCAAATCGGCGAGGGCATGTGGTCCGCAATTTTTTCGCCACATCGGCAAAGCATTAAGCATGATCGCTGAAAATGTGCTCGTCACCCTGGTTTGGAAGAAGACATCGCCAGCGGCGATCGGGAATGCGCGTTCGCGATGTCGGGGAGTGAGCGCTGCTCCGAGGGTGAGTGCGTCGAGATGACTGCAATGATTCGCAGCGAGCACAAACGGCCCGTGGGTCGGAAGCTTCTCACGACCAACGACCGTTAGTCGATGTGCGATCGCGAAATAACTTCGGATCAGCGAAAAACAAGCGTGGTGCGCGAAGCTCTCCAGAAGTCCGCTTTCGCGTCGCACGCTACGAAACCGTTCGCTTGGACTCAGCCCGGTGTCGCGCGCAGGTTGAAGGTTCCAGGGATCCATCAGATTTGCCAGCCGCTAAAAATTTGCTGCGGTTGGTCGAGAGCAAAGCCGACAAAATAATTGACGTAGTGAAACACAGCAGGTGCAACAAGGATCAGGCTATCGAACCTGTCGAGAATGCCGCCGTGCCCCGGAATGAGTTTCGAGGTGTCCTTGAGACTGAGGTCACGCTTAATTGAGGAAAGCATTAGGTCGCCGAATTGACCCACAATGCTCACAATGATGCCAAGTCCCAGCAAGTGCACCAGTGTGTCGAGGGCTGTCCCGGACCAGATATAATGCGCGCCGATCGCAACAAGGGGGGTAGTCAGCGCGATTGCTCCAAGCGCGCCTCCGACTGTTTTGTTCGGGCTGGTATTCGGGGCAAATTTTCGCCGACCAAATAAATGGCCACAGAGGTAGGCAAAGATGTCATTCAATTCTACCGCGAAGATGATGAGCAGAAGGATGGGACGGTAATTCCAATCGTTCGCGATATTGCCAAGATTGCCAAGCGCGCTTCCAAAAAGAGCAAAGCCCAGCACACCCAGCCCAACGCGCTGGATGTAGCCCTTCGGTTGATCCTGGATCAATCCGCCGATAGCAATCAGTGCGACTGTCAGCGGAAACAAGGCAACATAAAGTCGGTACCAATTGTCCAGCTCGGCGAACGTAAGGAGGGCGATGCCTATAACCACGATGAAACTGATGGTTCTTTCCCGAAACAACCCGGTAATGCGGGCATATTCGCGGTAACAAAGAAAACTTAGGGCGCCTACTGCCAGGATGGTCCAAAAGGCGCCGGCCAGAATTGGAACCAGGATAAACAATGCCAGCCAGATCCAGGAGCGATAACGGTCCCAGAGTTCCTTCCTTTTAGTGCTAGTGCTATTAGCCGCCCGCGTCACGATAAAAATCAGCGCCGGCGCCAAGAGAAACAAAATGAGAGCAGTCAGTGTGAGAACGACCGTCACGCGATCGTCGAAGGCGTGACGAAATCCAAACAGTCGATCGCGCGTAATTTCGCTCATTTCAGGAGCCTGTTGAAGTACTCAGCCATGTCGCGCGAGAACGCTGTGGGCTGGAAGGCAAGCCGCGAGCGACGAGGATGTCCACAGCGACCTGTGAGGAGCGAGCAACGCCGCCAGACGGCCCCAAAGCGTCCTCGCCCTCCGGGTTGCGCCGCTCTTTCGCCTCTCCGGCGTTGCTCGTCGGTTACAGCCCGCTGCGGGTATGCGTCTTCCTCGCGCCTTGGAGAGACGAAAAATCGACAGCAACGCGACATGGCTAAGTAATTCATCAGGCTCCTAGCGCGTGTGCGATTCGGCGGATTCGGCGAACGACCGTGATCACGCAGCCAACGATAATTACGGCAAGCGCCAGGGTCATCAGGCCGATATTTGAGTCGTTGAACGCAATGATCTGCCACGAGCGTGGCGCGATTGTGGCATAAACACAGACGAGCGTGATCACCAGCATGCGATGTTGCTTTGCCATCGGTCCGCAGAACTCGTTAGGTGCGCCGGCGATTTTACCCGCGGCGCGAACATAAGCGGTGAAGATCGCTAAAATGGTTGCCACGTAACCCAGCATAACATTCCCGCCCCACGCGTAGCCGGCTCCGATAAAAACAGCCGCATCCGAGATGCGATCTGGAACTTCGTTGTAGAGCTCTCCAGTCTTTGATGTGCGACCCGACGCGATGGCCACCATTCCATCGAGCATGTTCGCGGTCAGACGTAGTTGCGCGCCAAGCGCGCCGAGGAGCCACAGGATTCGGTAGTCAAGAAGCGAAGTTAACCCGATGGCGATGCCTCCGATAATGCACGCGCACATTCCCGCAACCGAAATGGCGTTAGGCGAAACATTTCGCGAAGCGAGCCAGGCCGTTGCGTCTTGTGCCCATTTCCGGTTGCGCGTTGCGATGGGACGGCGATCAACGGCCTGGCTCGGTGCTTCCTGCATGACAGTTGCTGGCAACCGATAGCAGGTCGTCAGAGGAATGGGCAGAATAAAATCGCCTCCTCCATGGTAGCGACACCGCACTGGGATGTACGGACAGCGCAGCGCGCCGTCGCTACTTGCAACACCGGCGTTGAAGGGAATAATGCGCGCATGACTGCGCGCGAGCGGGTGAAACAATTGGTTAAGATTTGGCCTGAAGTTTATCCGAACGCGCATACCGAATTGAATTTCAAAAACCCGCTTCAACTGTTGGTAGCGACAATCCTTTCTGCGCAATGCACTGACAAGCGGGTGAACATGGTCACACCTGCGTTGTTTAAGAAATATCGCACCGCGCAAGATTATGCGGACGCGCCGCAAGCGCAGTTTGAAAACGCAATCAAATCGACCGGTTTTTTTCGGAGCAAAACGAAAAGCATTCGGGGCGCCATGCGCGCAATTGCAGACGAACACGGTGGAAAAGTCCCGGATACCATGGAGGCACTAACTGCCTTGCCAGGCGTTGGGCGTAAGACTGCCAACGTGGTACTGGGCAACGCGTTTCATAAAGATGAAGGAATCGTGGTGGATACGCATGTGATCCGGTTGTCGCAGAGGCTTGGTCTCACGAAACATAAAGACGCGGAAAAAATCGAGCTCGATTTGATGAAGCTGGTGCCACGGGAACATTGGACAGACTGGAGTCACTGGCTCATCTGGCACGGCCGCCGCCGCTGTTATGCTCGCAAACCGGATTGCAGCCGGTGCGAAGTTTTCAAGCTATGTCCAAGCGGCAAAGTTTTCCTTCGCACTGGTCAGGCACAGAAACCGGACGCCGACTGACGGTTTTTTGTGCGTAGCATGTAAGTCACCTATTTTTGATTTTTGCTTGACTCAAGCCAGAGAATTTCCTAAATCTTGGGCCGTTCGGAATTCTCAGATGTACAGCACAGTCAGGGATGGGCGTTTTGCTGTAACAGGTCTGCTGCTGCTTTGCGCCATGGTAATGCGAGCGCACGCAACCACCATAACAGTTACCAACGGCAATGACAGCGGGGCAGGATCCTTGCGGCAAGCGATCCTTAATGCTTCGCCAGGCGATACAATCAATTTCGCCCCGAGCCTTACGACTGTTACTTTAACTAGTGGTGAGTTGTTGATTGACAAGAACCTGACCATCACCGGCCCTGGAGCCAACCGCTTGACCGTAACGAGGTCCATCGACTTTGTTTATTTTCGAATTTTCAACATCAGCTCGAGTACGGTAACTGTTTCTATCTCCGGGATCACGATCTCAAATGGCTCGGCGTTGGATGGCCCCGGCGGGGGAGGTATTCAGAGCGCTGGCGTGTTGACACTTACTGGCTGTACCATCTCTGACAATTTCGCAGGCTCACAGTTCGGCGGGGTTCTGGGAGGTGGAGGTATGCTGAACGACCATGGCACAATGACTATCACGGGTTGTACGATTAGTAACAATTCAGAGTCCCAAGGAGGAGGTGGTGGAGGTGTGCTGAACGACCATGGCACAATGACCATCACGCGTTGTACGATTAGTAACAATTCCGCCGGCAGTCAATGCGGCATTACGGGATGCTCTCTTACTTCCGAAGGCGGCGGGATATTGAACGACTCGGGCTCATTAATTATCACTAACTCTACCATCAGCGGTAATACAAGTTCTGCCGCTTACTTAGATGTCTTCGGTGGTCAAGCCGTTGCATATGGCGGTGGCGTTCAGAACTCGGGTTCCATGACTATCACCAACTGCACGATTAGCAGCAATTCAGCGGTGGGCGTCACGAGTAACGATACGGGGTACGGCGGCGGAATTTCGAATGGTGGCAATTTTCAAATTACGAGCAGTACGATCGCGCATAATTCTGTATCAGGTGGAAGCGGTGCATTCGGCGGTGGGATTTATGGAACTTTTCCTACGGGAACAGACAGCAGCATCATAGCTCTTAACATTGCTCGGGCTGGACCTGACTTCACAGGTGCGGGTGCGGGCAGACTCCAGTCAACCGGCTACAATATCATTGGTAACAATGCTGACGCCGTCATTAACTCGCAGCCAACAGATCAAATTGGCACGCCCGCCTCTCCAATCGACCCGCTTCTGGGTCCTCTGGCCAACAACGGCGGGCCCACTTTAACCCATGCTCTGCTATCCGGCAGTCCGGCTATCAACCGCGGTGATCCCGCTGCGCCACGTCGGGATCAGCGCGGCTATGGCCGTGTCGGAGTTCCGGACGTTGGCGCATTCGAGTTTGGCGGCTCTGCCCCACGAGGAGATTTCAACGGCGATGGTTTCCCTGATTACCTCCTTTTTAATTCGGCCAATCGAGCGACAGCCGTTTGGTATCTGAACAACAATATTTATATCGTCGGCGGCTATGGACCGAGTCTTCCGGCCGGGTGGACGGCTGTTGATGTGGCGGACTTCAACAGAGATGGTCACCCGGATTATGCGCTGTTTAACCCTACTACGCGTCAAACCGCGATCTGGTATCTGAATAACAGGGTCTATCTTGCCGGTGTCTACGGTCCGACGTTGCCCAGCGGTTGGCAATTAGTGGCAGTGGGTGATTTCAATGGGGATAGCAAGCCCGATTACGTCCTTTACAATGCGAATACGCGCCAAACGGCAATTTGGTATCTGAACAACAATGTTTATGTGAGCGGTGTATATGGACCGACTCTTCCAGTTGGCTGGAGCGTGATAGGTGTAGCAGATTTCAATGGTAATGGGAAAACCGACTACGTACTTTTCAATTCAAGCACACTTCAGAGCGCGATCTGGTATTTGAACAATAATGTATACGTAAGCGGCGCGTACGGTCCAACCATTGCCATCGGCTACGCGCTATCGGGCGTTGCTGATTTCAACGGCGACGGCAAACCAGATTACCTCCTTTACAATGCTAGCACGCGTCGAACGGCGATTTGGTATCTGAACAGCAACATTTACCTCCGCGGCGCCTTTGGGCCAACTCTTCCGGTTGGCTGGACATTAGTCGCACCCTGAGTGACCGACATTTCATCGCTTGCCACTGCTTTAGGTCAGATTTTTTCGATTTTTGCTCGACTCAGGCCAGAGAATTTTCTAAATCCTTAGACTGGTTCGGAATCTCAGATGGACAGCGGAATCAGGGATGTGCGTCTTGCCGTAATTGCGGCGCTGCTGCTTGCAGCGACGACGATGTCAACGCATGCAGCGACCAGAACGGTCACGAATGGGAATGACAGCGGGGCAGGTTCCTTGCGGCAAGCGATCCTTAATGCTTCGCCAGGCGATACAATCAATTTCGCGGCAGGCGTTACGACCGTTACTCTGACTAACGGTGAGTTGATGATTGACAAAAACCTCACCATCACCGGCCCTGGAGCCAACCGCTTGACGGTACAACGAAGCACCAACGCACCTGGGTTTCGAATTTTCCACATCAGCTCGAGCACGGTAACTGTTTCTATCTCCGGGATCACGATCTCAAATGGCGACACTGGCGCATCTGGAGGAGGTATTCTGAGCGCTGGTGTATTGACACTTACAGACAGTACCATCTCAGATAATCTCGGCGGTTCGGGAGGAGAAGTGGGAGGAGGAGGTGTGGCGAATGACCATGGTACCATGACCATCACGAATTGTACGATTAGTAACAATTCGGAGTTCAATGGCCAAGGAGGAGGAGGTGTGCTGAACGAAAATGGCACAATGACCATCGCGCGTTGTACGATTAGTAACAATTCCGCGGCGTCAATGTTCGGTATAGATGTTGCCAGAGGCGGCGGGATATTGAACGACTCGGGTGGCTCATTAATTATCGCTAACTCTACCATCAGCGGTAATACATGTTCTGCCACTGACGGTGATCCCTTCTTTCCAGCCTTCGCATTTGGCGGTGGCGTTGACAACCCGGGTTCCATGATCGTTACGAACTGCACGATTAGCGGCAATTCAGCGGTGGGCCCCACGATTTTGGATACGGGGTATGGCGGCGGAATTTCAAATGGTGGCGATCTTCAAATTACAAGCAGTACCATTGCACATAATTCTGCAACAGGTGGCAGCGGTGGAGTTGGTGGTGGGATTAATGGATTTGAGCCTACGAGATCAGACAGCAGTATCATAGCGCTTAACAGTGCTTCCACTGGAGGACCTGATTACTTCACAAATGGGGGGGAACTCCAGTCAACCGGCTACAATATCATTGGTAACAATGCTGACGCTGTCATTATCTCGCAGCCAACAGATCAAATTGGTACCCCCGCCGCTCCAATTGATCCGCTCCTGGGGCCGCTTGCCGATAACGGCGGGTCAACTTTCACTCATGCTCTTCAACCCGGCAGCCCGGCTATTAACCGTGGTGATCCTGCCGCGCCACCCCAGGACCAGCGCGGGTATGGCCGCTTGGGAGTTCCGGATGTAGGAGCGTTTGAGTTCGGTGGGGTGGCCCCTTTAGCGCGCTACGATTTCAACGGCGACGGCAATCCCGATTATGTGCTTTTCAACGCAACCACGCGCCAAACGGCAATTTGGTATTTGATCAATAACGTCTATCAGAACGGCGCGTTCGGTCCTACTTTGCCATCTGGCTGGGGATTGGTTGATACAGCCGACTTTAATGGCGATGGTCATCCTGACTATGCGTTGTTTAACGCGAGCACTCGTCAAACCGCGATCTGGTATCTGAACAACAATGCGTACCTTCGCGGTGCGTACGGCCCGACGTTGCCCGGCGGTTGGCAATTAGTGGCGGTCGGTGATTTCAATAGCGATGGCAAACCGGACTACGTGCTCTACAGCGCGATCACCCGCCAAACGGCAATTTGGTATATGAACAACAACGTTTATGTGAGCGGTGTATATGGACCGACTCTGCCAGTTGGCTGGAGCGTAATCGGCGTAGCAGATTTCAACGATAATGGGAAAACCGACTACTTACTTTTCAATTCAACCACACGTCAGAGCGCGATCTGGTATTTGAACAATAATGTGTACGTAAGTGGCGCGTATGGCCCTACGATTAGGAGTGGCTGGCACTTGAAGGGCGCTGCCGATTTCAATCGGATTGGGCATCCTGACTATGCGCTTTTCAACGGAAGCACTCTACAAACCGCCATCTGGTATTTGAACAACAACGTCTACGTCAGCGCAGCTTACGGACCAACTCTTCCAACTGGCTGGAGTTTAGTTCGCCCTTGAGTTGGCGGCATTTCATCGCTTACACTGCTTTAGGTCAGATTCCTTCGATTTTGTTCGACTCAGGCCAGAGGATTGTCTAAAACCTCTCGACGATCTGGGTCTTACGCAAGAATGAGAATCAGGGAAATGCGTTTTGGCTTAATGGGCGTGCTGTTTTGCGCAATGGCGATGCAAGCGCATGCAGCCACCATAACGGTCACTAACACAAACGACAGCGGGCCCGGCTCATTGCGTCAGGCACTCGCCGTGGCGCAGGATGGTGACGGAATTACTTTTTCTGTTAGTGGCGTCATCGCGCTGACGAGCGGTGGACTTTTAGTCAACAACAGCGTCACGATTTCGGGCCCTGGCGCCAACCTGCTTTCAATTAATGTCGTCGAAGAATTTGGGCCCGAAGCAGTCTTCCACGTCGTTTCCGGCAAAACCGTTACAATTTCCAGTTTAACCATCACTGGCCATGGGGGCGGGATTTTTAATGACGAAGCCATCTTAACTTGGCCGGAGGAGTGTCTAAATCCTTAGATGGATTCGGAATCTTAAATGAAGAGCGGAATCAAGGGCGTGCATTTCTTTGCACTAGCAGTGCTACTGCTTGCGGCGACCGACATGCCAGCGGCGACCATCATGGTCACGAATGGGAATGACAGCGGGCCAGGTTCCTTGCGGCAAGCGATTCTTAATGCGTTGTCTGGCGATACAATCAATTTCGTTTCAAGCGTTACGGCTATTAATCTAACTAGTGGTGAGTTGATAATTGAGAAGAACCTGACTATCACCGGCCCTGGGGCTGACCGCTTGACGGTACAACGAAGCACCAACGGCCTTGATTTTCGAATTTTTCACATCAGCTCGAATACCGCGACTGTTTCTATCTCCGGGATCACGATCTCAAATGGCAGTGCGATCTATGGCTCTGGAGGAGGCATTCTGAGCCTTGGCGCATTGACGCTTACCGACTGTACCATCTCAGGTAATCAGGCATTCGGGGACATTGGCAGAGGAGGGGGAGGAGGTGTTCTGAATGAAGCCGCCATGATCATTAGCCATTGTAGCATTACTAACAATTCCGCGATTGGCTTCAGCACACCAGACACGCAGCTTCCTCCCGCAGGCGGCGGGATATTGAATGATTTGGGAGGCTCACTAATTATCACTAATTCTACCGTCAGCAGTAATTCATCTGTTTTCGATTCCATCAACATCTTTCAAAGCTTGGCTTCTGGCGGTGGTATTCAGAACGACGGGTCCATGACTATCACCAACTGCACGATTAGCGGCAATTCAGTAAGCGGATCCGGTTTGGTGACCATGCATGGCGGCGGAATTTGGAATGCTGGGAGTCTTCAAATTACGAGCAGCACTGTAGTAGATAATTCTGCAACAGGTGGAAACGATGCAGCCGGCGGTGGGATTTATGGAATTCAGCCGACGACAATAGATAGCAGTATCATCGCACTTAACACGGCTCCTGTTGGGCCAGACTTCACAGGTGCTGGGGAACTCCAGTCGACGGGCTACAATATTGTTGGTAACAATGCCGACGCTGTCATTATTTCCCAACCAACAGATCAAATTGGCACGCCCGCCGCCCCAATTGATCCGCTGTTGGGGCCTCTGGCCGATAATGGCGGGCCAACTTTAACTCATACTCTTGAATTCGGCAGCCCGGCTATCAACCGCGGTGATCCTGCGGCGCCGCCTCGGGATCAGCGCGCCTATAGCCGTTTGGGAGTTCCGGACGTTGGCGCATTTGAATTGGGCGGCTCTCCCCCACGAGCAGATTTCAATGGCGACGGTTTCACTGATTACCTGCTTTCAAATTTCGCCGGCCGAGGGACAGCGGTCTGGTACTTGCATGACAACACTTATCTCAGCGGCAGCTACGGACCGACTCTTCCGGCTGGGTGGACAGCAATCGATGTGGCGGACTTCAATCATGATGGGCATCCTGATTATGCGTTGTTCAACGCCGGCACGCGTCAAACCGCGATCTGGTACCTAAACAACAGCGTGTATGTTAGCGGTGTGTACGGCCCGACGTTGCCCAGCGGTTGGCAATTAGTGGCGATTGGTGATTTCAATAGAGACAACAAGCCCGATTACGTCCTTTACAATACTAGCACACGCCAAACGGCCATCTGGTATCTGAACAACAATGTATATGTAAGCGGCGCCTACGGTCCAACCATTGCCAATGGCTACGTCCTATCGGGCATTGCCGATTTCAACGGCGACGGCAAACCCGATTACGTCCTTTTTGCCGTTAGCACGCGTCAAACAGCGATCTGGTATCTGAATAACAATGTGTACGTTAGCGGCGCCTACGGTCCGACTATTGCCAGCGGCTACGTGCAATCGGGCGTTGCTGATTTTAACATTGACGGGCACCCGGACTATTTGCTTTACAATTCCACCACTCGCCGGACAGCGATCTGGTATCTGAACAACAACGTGTACGTTGGCGCCGCGTATGGTCCAACTCTGCCGGTGGGCTGGAGCCTGGTCGCGCCCTGAACAACCGGCATTTCAACGCTTGTGACCACTGTGGAGTGAACCCGGTGGCCGTGATCATAATCGTTGCCTCCAACTTGAAAAAGGCGACGCCGCTTAACGCCCCCGCTCAGCGTTTTTAACTTCGTCGCGGCGTGAAGGACTTCTGTGGTTCTCGGCTCGTGCGCGCATATGACGAAATTGTTCCTCGAGTTTCTTCAACTCTTCATCCGAGAGGTCCTCTAGGTCGACGAGTTCGTTGCGAGCGTTTTTGATCGCTCGAATCAGTTCGTCCAATTTTAGATGAACAGCTTTGGCGTCGCGGTTCTGAGTGTTTTGAATCAGGAACACCATCAGGAATGTGACGATGGTCGTCCCGGTATTAATAATTAGCTGCCAGGTGTTCGAAAAATGAAATGTTGGTCCGGTCGCGGCCCAAGTGATGATGATTAGAACCGCTATAGCGAAGGCCCATGCGCTGCCTAAAATGGTGGAGGAATTGCGTGCGAAAACGCGAAATGCATCTCGGACGACACAAAAGAAATCCCGGGATCTTTCTTCTTCTTTCAATTTCTGGGCTTGCGTCTTCGTCACGAATACCACCTTAAATTCGCACCTAGCATGGCAATTGAGGGCATAAGATTGAAGACGAGCTGGTCGCCCCGAAACGCGACATTGATTTTTCCTCTGAGTTAAGGAAAACTTGGCTTCGAATTCATGCAGCTTCTCAGCGCAATTTCACGTCCTCAAACTGTCTCGGATACCCCGGCGACCGCACCGAAAAAGAGCCTGTGGATTTTGGATGGGTGGCGCGACCTGGTTCTGTACGTCGGCACGCCGTTGTTGTTGCTGCCGGCTTTCGCGCTAGCCCAGGCGCGCTGGAGTCCGCAAGACATCTTTCTTTTCGTGGCCGCCTTTGGTGCCATGGGGCATCACCTGCCTGGAATGATCCGTGCCTACGGGGACCGCGCGTTGTTCGACCGCTTCAAATGGCGATTTATTCTCGCGCCGCTCTTCCTTCTTTTCGTATGCGTGGCCTTCTTTTGGTGGGACCTGAAGGGAATTTTGCTTGTCGTTTTCTTTTGGGGGGTCTGGCACGGATTAATGCAAACCTATGGGTTCTGTCGCATCTACGATGCAAAGACCGGAGCGTTCGACGGGCTCACGCGCCGGCTGGATTTCGCGATGTGCGTGATCTGGTTTGCCACCGCAGTCGCTCTCTCACCGTACCGGCTGAGCGATACGCTGGACACCTTTTACATGGCTGGCGGACCCTTTATCCCCCCATCGGTCATTCTTTACGGCCAACGGTTCATGCTTCTTGCAGCGACCACAGTCTCGGTTCTCTTTCTCTTTCATTTCGGCCGGATGTGGATCTTTGGAAAGCGACCGAGCCCGGTGAAGCTGGCTTTGCTCGTTACCAGCATCGGATTTTGGTGGTACTGCAATAATCTCGTTGCGAACATCCTCGTTGGCATCGCGCTGTTCGAAGTTTTTCACGATGTGCAATACCTGTCGCTTGTCTGGATTTACAATCGAAGCCGCGTCGAAAAGGACAGCAACATCGGGGGATTCATGCGCTTCGTGTTTCGAAGGAGCGGCTCGCTCGTCGGACTTTATGTGGGCCTTGTCTTTGCCTACGGCTCGCTGAGTTATTTCAATGCCCATCTGGGCATGGACGCAGTCAAACGGATTCTAACCGGCGTAGTCACGGCATCTACGCTTCTCCATTTTTATTATGATGGATTCATCTGGAAAGTGAGGGAGCGCTCCACGCGACAGTCGCTTGGTCTTGCCGGTGGAACTGCAGACGTATCGCTGGGTGGCTTTTTCCCGGGTTGGGCATGGCACGGCTTGAAATGGGCAGCAGTATTTGTGTTGCCATTGGGCGCGCTTTGGTTTTGGCAGACGCATCTCAATCTGCCGGAGCTTCAGCGACGCGAATGGCTTGCTGCGGACGTGCCGAATAGCGCCAAACAGCATTTTGATTATGGCGCCGCTCTCCAAAAAAACGGCCGATGGGCAGAAGCAGAACAAGAATTCAAAACCGCGCTTCGTTTTGATTCTGCCGATCCCAAAACGCACATAAATCTGGCCGCCGTTTTGATGGCACAAGCCCGATTTGACGAGGCTGCACCGGACATGGAAGCGGCATTGCGTCTTAAGCCAAATGACGGTGAATTCCATCTGGGTTATGCGGCTTTGTTGGAGCGACTTGGGCGCGGGGCCGAGGCCGCACCTCATTATGAAGCAGCCGCACGGCTCCTGCCCAATTCACCCGAAGCGCATTATAATTACGCGCTGTTCCTTGCCTCAGCTGGAAAAGGGGATGAGTCGGTGAACGAGTTGCAGCGCGTGGTCCGGCTCAAACCCGATTTTCTTGACGTCCAGTTACGATTGGCCGACGCACTGTTCGCAAGGGGTAATCTTGAGGAAGCGAAAACGCATTATAACGCGGCGCTCCGAGCGGACCCCAGTCTGGCGAACGCACACAATAGTCTCGGCAGGGTGTACCTGGCCCAGGGCCAAATCTCTCAGGCCATTGTTCAATTCGGTGAAGCGTTGCGTCTCAATCCCGGTTACAAGGAGGCCGAGGAAAATCTGCGCGTTGCAAAAGCAAGCGACGTTCAGTTTCCTGGCCAAACGCGCAATTAGTTTTTGATCGGTCGCGCTCTTCATCTCAACCTGGATGACGCGTGGCGGGACGAGCCGCTCGGTCTTCCAAAGGTTGACGCGCGCGCGTGGGGTCCACGACTGCGCTTCTCTGCTCCGCCACGTGTGGTCGACGAGTTTTATCGCGAGCGTGAAACGGATCTCGCTTCGCCGTTTTTGCTCTACGGATCAGGGGATTTCCACTATTTGACGGCGCTTCGACTCCGTCGCATTGCCGGACCGTTCGTTCTCATTTCTTTCGATAATCATCCGGACTGGGATGTGCGCCCTCCAAAGTGGGGATGCGGCGGTTGGGTTAATCGCGCATTAGAGCTCGCAAACGTCAAACGAGTGAGCGTGTGGGGCTGCGGAAATTTCGAGTGCTGGTGGCCTCATCAAATCTTCGGTAACCGTCGGGCGGAACGCGCAGGCCTTCTTAGCGTTCATCCATGGGCAGACGATCGAGGTGCCAAAGATCGAGAACGCCGCGGTGCAATCCTGCGCGATAACTGGCGGTCGCAATTCGAGCAATTTTTGGAAACCGCCAATGGAGAGAATGTTTACGTTACGATCGATCTTGACTGCCTCAATGCGGACGAGGCGGTAACGAATTGGGAAGCTGGCCGCTTTGCGACTGCAGATGTGGAATGGGCGTTGGGGAGATTGCGAGAGTCATCGCGGATTATTGGAGGCGATGTTTGTGGCGCCTATTCGCAGCCGGATTACGCGCGTTTCAAACAACGCTTCGCCGCAGAATTCGATCATCCCAAAGTCCAGTTGCCGGTTCCCGACCGAATCAGCCAGATCAACCTGGCTGCCTTGGAAAAAGTGTGGCCGCTGCTGTCTGGCGCGTGAATTTTCTGGGTCGTCCCATTTCGTAGGGCAAGCGCTTCGCTTGCCCGGCCCGCGATCGGCAACCCAAGCGGTTGCCCTACAATTCATCGCTAGCTGAGTGAAACGAGCACGATCCCGGCGCTGATTAGCAACGCACCAATTGTGAGTCGCAGGCTTAGCTTTTCTTTTAGCACGACCGCTGCCATCAGCGTGATAAAGATCACACTCAAGCCCTGAAACGGATAGAGATAACTCAGGTCGAACCGCTGCAGCAATCCGAGTGTGAGAAAGAACGAGATCGTCATCAGAATGACGCCAGCGGTAACCTTCCAGATAAACTGTCCGTTCCGAAAACCGATGCTGGTTGTGACCTCCATCGCTCGCTTCAAGATCAGCTGAGCCGCGACGAAGCTGACCAGAGAGACAACGATGAGAAAGAAGGCGAGAAAACTCATAAGCGTTCCTCGAATTGTGCGATCGGTTTTGCGACCAGCGCTAATCCGGCAACGACCAGTGCAATCCCGCACCAGCGCAACGGTGAAATTAGTTCCCCTAGAAATATCCAGCAACCAAGCGGAACAAGGATATCGACGACACGCGACAAAGGAAAAGCAATCGTGATTGGAACATATCTCAACACATAAAGCCAGCTGATGAAGCTGGCGATGATGAGGAGAATCGCCCACCACACCAGTGGCGAGGCCAAGCCGTTAACGCCAGTCCATGACCACGCGCTCTCCGTGTTCGCGACCTCTGTTGCGCCGCGCTTCAACAGAAATTCGGAGACCAACACACACGCAACACTGAGACCGAGTTGCAGCCATGGGTTGCCGAAACCGAAAGACCGATTTTGCATTGGTTGACTTGTCATGTCGAGCGAAGTCGAAACATCTCTAGTTTCAGAGGGCATAGCGCTGAAGCGATAAACAAAGAACCAGAGATTCCTCCACTTCGGTCGGAATGACAAGAATGGGTCTATGAACGAACGGCCGCGGACTCTCACAGCTGATCCGCATTAGGAAATCGCGCTAAAACAGCGTCGTGGCGTGTCGGACCCAGATATTTAATGAGACGACGAAAGATCGGGTTGAGCAGCGGACTTGTGTGCATGACGTATAGATCGAGAGGCACAAGCTCGCAATCCAGATGCAGCTTGGGCTCGTAGTTCAATGGGTTGCTGTAGTAATACTTCAAACCCTGTTCCAGTGCCCAGGAGAGGATGTCGCGCAGCGTGTAAAAATAAAGATGCAGATCGAGCGCGACGCTGTAGTCCAATCCAATGCATTCGTCGTAAATCTTGTTGTTGCATACGAGGCAAAAACTGAATGCCACGATCTTGCCTTGCTGGCGCCAGATGAAAAAGCGCGCCCGTTCCGGCATCCGGCGTCCGATTGCGCGAAAATAATCCTTCGTCAGGGTCTCGAATTTTAACGGCGAACGCTCGTGGACAGCCAGGTAAAGCGGATAAATTTCGTCAACAATAGCCGTGATATCGCTGACGACTTCCATCTCGATCTTGGGCGCTCGTTCAGCCTTGCGGAACTTTCGGCGCAGATCTTTTCGAGTTGCTTTGCTGAGTGTGCGAAAATATTCGTCCCAGTTGTTGTAAGGCAGCGGAAGCCGCGTCATTGGCATGCTGGGAATCCGCGCATAACCATTAGACCGAAACGCCTCGAGTTTCGAACGATACGTCGCGGGAAAATCCTTCAATACAATCAGTGAAGCTTTGTTTTGTCTTGCATAAGGCAACAGGTTCGCTCGTAACTCGTTTGCCAGCCAGGTTTCATCTTTCTCTTCGCCCGCGCTCAGGTCGCCCGTGCCGGCTGCACAACCAACCATCAAAACGCGCATTGTAAGAAACCGCGGGAAAACTTTGCGAACACGATCGACCGTCGAGCTGATTTTGGCCGGCAGGGCTTCGACGAGATTTTGCCGGACAAAGAAAACGGGCTGGATTGCTAGCGTTTTGTTGGAATCATCTTCGAGCAGCAGATACCGGTGCTCGAAACCACCCTCGACCGTTTCTTCTACGATCTCGTAGTATCGATGGTCCTGGCACTTGTTGTGGAACGCGCGTTGCCAAGCTTCGTGATGGACCAGTTCGGAGCGTGTGACGATCTTTGCCACGCCTTGCGAAGGTGGAACGGTCCTGCTACGCGGCATGGGAACAGGTTTTCCTAACCCCGCCGCGATTGATGTTGGATGTTCGTTTGTTCTGCATTCGGTTCAAAAGCTCGGCTCGATATCGATCTTCATTGGAAACAAAACGCAAGGTGAACAAACCTGCGAGCCAGTTTGTCAAAATTGTTCAATCCGGCGTTTTTCGAAGTGAATCATATTGAGGAGCGTTCCTTGCAGTCGAAGGTCCTGGCGACGGTAGCGGCTGTCGCGCTGGCAGCACTTCTTGGCGCGCTGGACTATCTCACTGGTCGTGACTGGGCAATGTCAGCTTTCTATCTGTTGCCGACGTGTCTTGCGGCGTGGATGGCTGGGCGATGGGCAGGTTTCGGGGTAGGAGCTTTATGTACAGGGGCGTGGTACTTTAGCGACATATTCAATGGCGCGACATATCGATATCCGCTGATTCCCGTCTGGAACGCGGTAATGCTCTTCATATTCTTTGCGGTCGTCGTCTGGCTATTGACCGCGTTCCAACGTTCCCACTACCACCTGGAGCAAACAGTCCAGCAGCGAACGGCCGCGCTGCTGGCAGAGATCGAAGAACGAAAACGCCTGGAACACGCCAAGCTTCAGGCGGAGCGCCTCGGCGTGGTCGGTTCCATGGCCGCCCAGGTTGCACATGAAATTCGGAATCCGCTCGGCTCGATCTCGCTCAATCTTGATTTGATCGGGCAGGAAGTTTGCGCTTTCGCAGACTCCAGCGGCAGATCCACGGGCGAATGCGAGGTGCTCCTCCGCGAGATGCGTTCGCAGGTATTGCGAATTCGCCAGGTGTTGCAGGAGTATCTCCGGTTCGCGCGAATGCCGAAGTCTGAGCGCGCCGCGGTACTGTTGCCGGTCTTTCTTGAAGAAAAACTTAAGTTCGTGCAGCCGTTGCTTGATCAAAAGCACGTGGACCTGAACAGAACACTTGATCCGGACCTGCCTCCGGTTCACGTCGATTGCGAGCAACTCTGGGAAGCCATTTTAAATTTGATTAGTAATGCATTGGATGCCATGCCCGATGGAGGAAATCTGACTGTGAGCGCCCAAAGGCATGGTGCGCAGGCTCTGGTATCCGTCACCGACAATGGTCGCGGCATGACCGAGGAAGAAGCTCGGCATCTTTTTGTCCCGTTCTTCACCACAAAGAGCGACGGCACGGGGCTTGGTCTTGCATACACGCAGCGAGTCGTAAATGAGCATGGCGGCAAGATTGAATGCGCTACGGCGCAAGGCAAAGGCAGCACCTTTAGCATTCAACTTCCCCTTGCTGTCAGCGCATGAGATGACGATTTCCTTTTTAAACTTTCGACGCTCGCGATCGGGCTTTGTCTCCCCTGAACGACTTGGCGCATCGCCAGGCGCTATTCTTTCGGAACAATTATGGAAAATCTGAGAAACAAATCTGTTTTAGTTGTCGATGACGATCCGGGGATGCTCCGGGCAATGATGAAGGTGCTCGCCAAAGAAGGGATGCAAGTCACTGGACTTTCCGATCCTACGGCTGTTGTAACAACGCTTGCGGACACTGAACGACGCTTCGACCTGGTTATTACTGACCTCCGAATGCCAATGTTTAGTGGACGCGGGGTTTTAGCGCTTGCCGGGGCGTTGCCGAAATTGCCGGTGATTGTCATCACCGCCTTTGGCGGACCTCAAGTCGAAGCACAGGCGCTCCAACTTGGGGCCTTTGCCTTTCTTGAGAAACCGGTTGCCGCTGCCGAATTGGTTGACGTGGTAAAGCGCGCGATCGAAGTCTCGCCGATTCGTGAAGCCTAGATAGGTACGTCTTCCAGTTCCTTTAGTCGTTTCTCACACGTGATTGGAGAACGACTCCCACAAGGAGTTACGACTCCGCAGTCTGCCTGTGTTCCACTTTGAGCACCCCGCTGCGAATGTGCAGATCGCGCTGGGGGAACGGCATTTCGATTTTGGCTTCACGAAATTTCTCAGCGATGGCAAAATTAAGATCGCTCCGATAACGGCTCGGGCGGGCGCTCATTTCGCTGCTCCAAACTACGAGCTTAAAGTCAATGGAGTTCTCGCCAAATCGCTCGAGGAAAACACTCGGCGCTGGTTCCTTTAATGTATGAGGATCTTCGTGCGCGACGGCGAGGAGCATATCGCGGACCTCGTTGATATCGCTACCATACGCCACGCCCACAGGGATGCGGAACCGCACGCGACGGTCGCCATATGTCCAGTTCGTTACTGGGGAATCGATGAATTTTGTATTCGGTACGATCATCATAATGTTGTCGTTCGTACGAATGACTGTGCTGCGGGCCCGAATTTGTTCCACTTGACCGGCAATGCCCGCCACTTCGACCCGATCCCCAATCGTGATTGGTCTCTCCGCTAAGATCACCAGACCACTGATAAAATTACTCGCGATGTTTTGCAGACCGAAGCCAACGCCAACGCCCACCGCTCCGGCGAAAACAGTCAGGGCCGCGAGGTGAATTCCGGTGTTCTCAAGTACAAAGAAGATACCCACTACCAGGACCACATTGCTTACGACCTGGGCAATCGCGTACTGGAGCGAACGATCGAGTCCACTTTGAGCAAGGAGCCGGTTAAAGAGAAAACGCTTTGTTTTCGAAGAAATCCAGAAGACGGCAACTAAAAGTGCGACTAGCAGGAAAATCTGAAGAAGGCTCAGCTTGATTGCCGGGAGAGCTGCGTTCCACGCCAGGGGAATTCCCGCAGCATTGATCGCAGTAACAGTGAAGAAGACGATCGACGCAACGCTCAGGATGGTCGTGACAATCGCGATGAAGTTTGTGTCGATCCTAAAACGGCTGAAAAAACGGCGAACGAGCTGGCTTTGTAAAAATCGCGCGATGAGGAGGCCGGCCGCGAAAAAGCCCCCAAATGCAATCAAACCGAGAACTGTGACGTAATGGTCGCCAATGTAGAAGAGCGGCCGCGCCAGAAGCGTCATCTCCACGTTTCTAGTGTGAACGCGCTACACGTGTCTTGGCAACACAAGAAGCGTCGCGAACGCAAATGCCCACCTTCGCGTGATGATAGCGTTCCATGGTGAACGCTTAAAACGATCAAAAGCGGATAGATGCCGCGGCGAATGATCTACAGCAGGCGGAGCGTCCGCCAGTTATTGCTGTTTGGCGCGCTCTTCGATGTATTTAATTACATCGCCGACTGTCTGCAGTTTTTCGGCATCTTCGTCGGGGACTTCGACGGAAAATTCTTCTTCAAATGCCATTACCAGTTCGACGATATCCAGCGAGTCCGCCCCCAAATCTTCAATGAACGAGGCCTGTGGCGTCACTTGTTCGGGGTTAACGCCCAGTTGCTCGACAATGATGTCTTTAACTTTCTCTTCGATCGATTTTTCCGCCATAAAATTTGTTCGGTTTGTATTGGTTGCGCGGGGAAGAGCCTAAAGCCTCCCGAGCACAGCATGGCAAGTAAATGAATTAGAGAGGTTGTCAATCATTTTCGGGTCGAACTGGGGTAGCCTACGCGTTTCTGGTCATTTTCGGTGAGGGTATTAGCGACAAACCGGCTAGGCGACTGTGCCAATCTCCGGAACCTTCGCCGATTGCTTGCGTTGACCCAGCGATTAGAGATGTCGTGGTCTGCTCGACATGATGAATCCCTACACCGGCACAAAATCAAATGTCGTTGGCTAGGCTGGTTGCATCTTGACGTTTGCTTCCGTTTGTCATTCGAGTAGATGAAGCCGATGACATCCGCCCCTGTGGAGCCCGCCGATCTGCTTGATCTAAAACTGCTGCCTGCCTGGGTAAAAGAACCGGCAGACTCGGGTAACTATGAACATCATACAGGGGAGGACGAGCGATGGGAGCTCCGGAAACAGCGTGATCGCAGAGGCAAGCGCCCAACGTCCAAAGCTCAGCGCCCAACCTCCAGCCGAAGGGGAACGGATCCGCGCGGGTTCAAGAAAATAGGACGCGACTCCGAAAGGGTTCGCGAGCAGCGTCGCCAGACGCGTCACCCGCAGGATCGGAAAAAAATTCCGCACCGCGAAGCCCGCTCCGAACCTGCGCGGCCGGCGGCACCGGAAGTTACGATCCGATTTCTGCCATACTTTGCGCCACTCGAAAATGTGGTTGCTCAAATCAGGTCCGGCTCGGTCGCCTATTCCCTCTATGCCTTGGCGCGTTTGTTTCTTGAAAAGCCTGAACGCTACGAGGTTCGGCTAATAGGAAAACCGGAATCCCGGCTTTATCGCCTCGGCGACAATGGTGCCTTGTCTTTGAATCGAGAATTCCTGGAGCAAAGTGCGTTTCGCCTTGCTCAGTCCGAGTTCTACAGGATCGACGTTACGGAATCCGAGCCGATCAAAGGAAATTTTTCAAATGTGGCGCGTTGCCGGTTGAGCGGGACCCTCCTTGGACCGACGAACCATCACAACTATCAATCGCATCTGCGTAGTCTGTATGAGCAACGCTTCAGCCGCCGCATGAGCTTCGCCGATTATCAACGGCAAATCGAGATTGTGACCAATACGGAGCTCATTGATCGCTGGAAAGACGAGGCCCGAAAGGTAACTACGTACACAACCTCCCGTGAGCAGGTTCCTTCGATCTTCTCTTCCGCGAGCGATGCAGAGCGGCATTTCCGATCGCATTATTTGGAGGGGCTCATCAAGACCCCGGAAGAAGCAACCATCGGCGGAGTCGCGAGCCGGCGTTTGCCGGATAGAATCCTCAATCACGCGGTCGAAGACGCGTGGGTGCGGGAAACGCGGTCGCCCTCGGGAATGATGCAGGAATTGGCGGGACGACTTCGCCAGAATGGACTCCATGTTTTTCGGCATCGTCGCGGGATGTTGTTTGTCTCGCCAATCCGGATACGCACTTTCGCTCACGAACACGCTGGCGTGTCACAAGCGGTGAATGCGATTCTTGAGGCGCTGGCAGGGGCAGCAATAATCAACCGTAAACAGCTTTTCGAAAAGTTGATTGGCGATCTGACAGCGGAAGATTCCGCGTCACGCAAACTCGCGTTTGCGTCCGATCTGCATTGGCTGATCAGCGAAGGTTACGTGATCGAGTTCAATGATGGCTCGCTCGACCTTCCTCGAGGGAAAAACAAGCCGCGGGAAAGCGTAGCGTCGGGTGCCCCAGTCGCAGAACGAACAGAACACAGATTAGCGGGACCGGTCGAGCAGACCCTTGCTTTGGCGATTTGGCGTGGACCCTACTCGTTAACGATCTTCAACGAGGGCGCGGCGTCGTTTCCTTCGTAACGAAGGATCTCATTTTTTTCATTTAAAACCGCAATCCGCGGAGTGTGTAGTGCCGCTTCTTCGGAGGTGCAGCGAGCAAAACACATGATGGTGAGTCGATCGCCAATTTTGCCGAGATGCGCTGTGGCACCGTTTAATTCAATGATTCCGCGCTTTGTCTTGCCGAAAATCACGTAAGTCTCGAACCGCTCACCGTTGGCCAGATTGCTCACCAGGATTTTTTCATACGGAATCAGGCCCACGAGCTCGGCTAGATCGGCAGAAATCGTCAGGCTGCCCTCATAATCCAGGCTTGCCCCAGTGACCGTGGCGCGGTGAATCTTCGATTTAAGGAGAGTAAGCTGCATCGGTTGGATTTCCATGGCGTCTCCGTGACGCCACGGCGTCTGATCCAGACGCCCTACAATCCTAGATGGCGCCGGCTTTTCGCAGGGCCTTGTAGGCGCCGTGCTTGTTGATTGTCTTCAGACCGCGTGCGGTGATGCGAACACGGACAAACTTCTTTAGTTCAGGGACCCAGATCCGTTGGTGTCGGAGGTTCGGCGCGAAAATGCGCGGCACACTTTTTGTAATGTGTCGCCCTACGCCGCCTTTCTTTTTAGCAAGGCCGCGCCGGTGGATGACGCTGCCGCGCATAACTTTCGATCCCGTAATGCTGCAAACTCTGGACATGATATAACCTCAAAAACAGGCGCGTAAGCTGCCGCGCATTGGTTCAGCGGTCAAGTGGATGTTGGTGAAATGGCGAAATCCGAATGACGAATGAAACATTAATGACGAAGCCCGAAACCAACGGCGTAATTCGTTGAATCGTTATACCGTTACGTCGGACTACGATTCACGAATCAGCGGTTTTACGATTTAACGTGGCAAAGCCACCATGGTTGAACGCGCAACTGGCAGAGGCGGTCAAATTTAGCTCGCACAGGGACCAGTAGACTCTGCAAGATCAACATTTCGCTTACAGTGCACAAAAATAACCACAAACTAAGAATTGGGATTGTCGGAGCGGGGAATATCGTTCGGGCTCGTCATCTGCCTGCTTTAAAGAAACATCCGGAAGTGGAGATTGTTGCCGTCTCCAATTCAACGTACGAAAGCGCGGAGAAATTCTGTCAGGAATACTGCCCGTCAGCGACGCCGATGCGGAATTGGCCTGAGCTGCTCGCCCTGCCGGACATCGATATTATTTGGATCGGAACGCCGCCGGTAATGCATTCGGCCGTGACTGTTTCGGCGCTTGAGGCCGGTAAACATGTTTTTTGTCAGGCCCGCATGTCGATGGATCTGGCGGAAGCCGAGGAAATGCTCGCCGCATCCAAGCGTTATCCCGAACTGGTGACCATGCTTTGTCCGCCTCCGATGGGAATGCGGGCCGATTTGCTCGTGAAAAAACTCCTGGCCGAGGATTACATCGGCCGTCCGCACCACGTGCGATTGCAAAGTTTTGCCAGCAACTATTTGGATCCCGCCGCTCCGCCACATTGGCGGCAGCGTATTGAAATTAGCGGGTTGCATGTTCTGACGCTTGGGATTTACGTCGAAGTGTTGCAACGCTGGCTCGGAGACATCGCTGGCGTCTTCGCGCGTGGCAAAGTTATTCAGCCGATTCGTCAGGGTTACGATGTCATCATCCCCGATTTACTTACCGTCCTTTGCGCTTTTGATAACGGAGCCGAAGGCGTGCTCGAATTTAGCGGGATCGATGGTCTTGCTCCAAGCGACCGGGTGGAAATTTACGGGAGCAACGGCACGCTCACTTATGATTTCGGTTCCGACGAAGTGCACGCGGGCAAGGTTGGTGATCGCGGGTTACACGTTGTCGAGCTTCCTTCAGAGTTGGAAACCGAATGGCGTGTGGAGGAAGACTTCCTGGCTGCCGTCAAATCGAAGGGCCGCGTGCGTCCGCATCCGAATTTCGAAGATGGCCTTCGTTACATGCGCGTTGTGCAAGCTGTCGCCGATTCTCGGGCCCGCAATGAATGGGTGACGGTTAAACGATAGGAGCGGCGCGCCTTACTCCTACGGAGTCATCGTGTCGCCCACGAGAAATCGTCTCACCACCAGCGCCCAGACCAGCAGCGTGATCAGTTGATACCACGCGAAAAAGCGGTCGTAGCCACGCCGGTGGAAAAGGAGTCCAACTGCAGCCAGTGCCCCATATTGACCGACAAAGGGAAGGTACCAAATCGGATGAAAGATATCGCCGTGAATTGCGGTTTGCGTAATGTCGAGCAAACACATCGCGATGAGCGTCGAATAGTAGCCTGAGCGGTTCCGTTCAAAACGACCCTTGTGTTCCTCTTCTTCGGATAGATCG
>Ga0081455_10001900_pt1 | contig 25136 bp, 30 predicted proteins | sample TabmetS3T2R1_FD_70207 | JGI IMG/M metagenome (GOLD analysis project Ga0081455, IMG submission 70207) | Tabebuia heterophylla rhizosphere microbial communities from the University of Puerto Rico - S3T2R1 | ecosystem: Host-associated > Plants > Roots > Rhizosphere ...
GACGCATCAAAGACTGGCGCCGCGTCGCAACCCGCTACGACCGATGCGCCCACACCTTCATGTCCGCCATCTCCATCGCCGCAACATGCTGCTACTGGTTATGATCAATGAGTCCTAAGCCTAACTGATTGATGCCAATGCCCCACCGTTTGAAATTCGTGATATAGGTGCGTTCGTACCGTTTCAGATCGCGCTTCAGCGTTTCAAGCTGACCGAGCACCCACGCCTCGTTCGCCCCTTGGGTCATAGCCGTATTCAATTGGGGACCAAATTCGATTGAAACGACCTGATTGGAGCCGAGACCGTCTGGTTTCTGTGCAAAGATCTTGATTATCTCTGCCCGATCAACGCCAAATTGAAGCTGCTTGAAATCCTCCAGATAACGGGCCTGTTCAGTACCCGCTACAACGGTGACGACAACGCTGGGAAAGTCTCTCCGAATGTTCTCAGCAATCTCCGTGATCTGCTCTCTATCAATTTCGATAGCACCGAAATTGTGCCGGGCAGTATGAAACTGCTCTGCTCTTTGCATATCTGTCGGTAGCTCTCCGCCCGTGTGGGGAAACAGAATGAAAGTCCCCGCCGACCCAATCGTGGTTTGCCAATCACCGTGGATTTCGCCCTTTGCGTTCATTGTGCCCACGACGGTGAGTTGCCCAAATTCGACACCTTCGATCTGGACTTCAGGTTGGCCGGTCAGCGTGAGCGTCGGCGCTTCAAAAATACCCTGCACTGTATAAACAGCAATGCCGACGCCCTGCTCGTTCATCCGCAGAGTGCCTGTTAATGCAGCATCTTCGCCGTCCAACGTTACGAACACATTTCCAATGTTCGTTCCCCACGCTTTGCCGGCCCATCTTTTCGTTAGCGCCATGTCACCCCCCCTAGCAGCAGCGACATATACGATGCGAAGTAACTAGAACAGTCCGGGAACAAGGTGGCAGGCAACCAAAATCTCGCACGTAAACTGCGGTAGGATCGGCATCTTATAACGGAAGGCGCAGAAATCTGCCCTTTTTAGCCTATTGCGAACGTCACGAACTACCGTCAAAACCGTTCCTGCCTTCCGTGAAAGCCGGAGGGTGGGGCATGGAAACCCCTCGCAATGCACCTCGGTCGCCGAATTCGGAGGCCGGGTGGCATGCGCGTATGTCCAGCCGGCAACGGTAAAGGCGCATGCGCTCTGTGCATTGCCAGGGTTTCCAACATCCGGCTTCGGCCGTCGCCCCGAGAGGAACATAGGGGTGACGCGAGGTTGAGGCCGACGCGCCCCCGATCACGTTGGGGGGGGCGAGATCGTTGCACATGACCAGCACCGCGACGGCCAGACGAGCCGGTCGCCCTAGCGTGCCCAGTCGCGGGCGCGCGCAACGCACCCATCGAAGGAGAATGCCTATGCGCACCATCTGCGCCGCCCTGTTGCTGTGCCTTGCGGGCTGCGAGGCGCCAAGTGAGCCCGACGGCAACATCTACCTGTCTTGCAGCGGCTTCTTCGGCCTTGAGCCGACGAACCTGCTAGAGATGCCCCAGGAGGTGAAGATGAAGTTTTGGATCGACACCGCAAACCGACAGGTGCGACTTTGGAATGAGGAAGATGAAGTTTTCGTCGACATGTGCGCCGGGATGAAAAAATGCTCGGTCGATGTCGACAGCCACAACATCCGGACCGCCTCTTCTGCACCGACCGACACCCCCGGCATCCAGTCCATCGCGCTGGATTTCGATCGTGTCAGCGGGCACGTTCGGTTCACGTTAGCGAGGAACGAGGCGGGGCGCAAAAGTCTCGACGAGAGAAGCGCGGATCTCGGCTGCGTTAAGATCGGGCCGGGCGACTTCGCCGCGAAGGCGTTCTAGCCCATGCCCCGCAACACCATCTTCGCCATCGCCGCGCTCGGCGCCGCCTTCTTCGCCGGCTACCATGCCGCGCCGCGTGAGATACTCGACACCGAGGTGAAGCAGGCCGGCATCTTCACCACGGATACCACGCGCGTGCTCTCGGCCACCGTCCGAAGTCTGCAAGCCGAGAACAAGCTGGTTGTGTTCAGTTACACAGGAGACACGACGGTTTCGGTAGATCGCAGCAAATTCTTCGGGCTGCTTCACGGAAGCCAGGAACTCATCGTGCCGGCCACGGTCAATTACCTTCTACTGATGGACGAACTCTCCCAGGAAGACGTGACATTCGACGCCGCGACGAAGACCGTCTCGGTGAAGCTCCCAAAGCTGAAATTGGGCGATATCGCGTTCGAGCCGGAACGGGCGCGCAAGACCGACGGCGGGCTGCTCACCTACAGCGGCGCCGTCTCTGACGAACTGGAGCGAATCAATTATCACACTGCCAGACGCTCTTTTGTGAAGCAGGCCCAGGCGGCCGTTCACGTTCAGGATGCTCGAAATCAAGCCATCAAGAACGTAACGGCCTACTTCGAAATACCTCTGCGCGCCGTCGGCGATTCGGACATAAAGGTGCGCGCCTACTTTCCCTGACTTGACCTGACATCCGGCTGACCATCGCGCAGCCGGCACATCCTATCAACCCAACCGAAGCGTCCGCTGGAGCGATCCATCGGCGCTTTTTTTATGCCCGAAGGGCAAGAAAGGCTGAACATGCATTCGCTTTTGGATTGGAACGCCGTGCGCGGCGCCCTCGAGCATTGCTCCGACAATGAACTGACCGCGCTGCTCGCCAAACGGGTCGAGCAGCTCACCGAATTTGACGACGTGCCGCTAGAGGACATGGCCGAGTTTCATATCATCACGGCGGAAGACTCCCTATGCGATATCGAGATGGGCTTGGGTTTCAGTCCTCTCCGAAATCTGGCCAATGGATCTTACTATGGCGATCCAGATTTCGAGATCGGGGCCGAGTGGGTCGAGGTCCATCCGGGATGGATTGAAGCCTATTGGGCGCTGACCGATGGATTCGGGGCTGCGATCTTCGTGCAGCGTAACCCCGCGTGCGATCCGTCATTGATGGCGCTGCTGTATGAGTATGGCGGCGACAGCGAACCGTTCTGACCCGAGGCGGCTGGGCGATGCCGCCATCCCATCCATCCCCCTTCATAGAAAGGAGCCATGGTCATGGCCACGACGTTGCTCGCCCTCGCGTTGGCCGGCGCGCTGGGTTTCGGTCTCAACAATGTCCGGCCAATCATAATTGTGGTGATCGCGGTCGCCATCATCGCGCAACCGGCTGGCTTTCTGGCCGGTGCGGCAGGGATGATCCTGTTGCGGTACTGCCGACGAATTCCGCCCTGACCGTAATCGCCCCGCCGGGGGGCTACAGGCGGCCGCTCTGCGCGGTTTTGCAGGGGCGAGGGTCGGGGTGATGGGGTGCTTCCGGCGACGCTCAGCGGGCAACTCTGCGCCCGGCGAAATCGTGCAATCCGGATTGCTCTCCCGCCCTGCCTTCCCGTGGCCATATCGCATTTACAGGTTTGGCATCGGCGGATGCGTGCCGGAGATTGACAGCGGTCAGGCGGTCAAGGTAATCGAACCACGCCCCACATGAGGGTGCGTTCATCCGCGCCGGTTCCGGCGAAACAACATCCCTGACACAGCCGAGCTATCGTGTGGCCGCTCAAATCGAGCATGAGCCACGCACGGTCTGGTTTCCGTCATCGCTGCCGATCCTCTTCGCAGGCGGCTGCAGAACCAGGATGTTTGTAATGTACCCTTACCCTTCTCAAAACTCGCAAATTGATCTGTTTCCTTGCCGTCCATTCCGCACCAAGTGGCATGCGGCAGCGTATTTCCACGAGTTTGGTTTTGACGTGCGACCCGCCGAATATGTGGGCCGGCCCGACGACCCTAATAGCTGCGGCGGACGGTCTCTGTGCGAGAAGATTCGATATTGGCAGGCGCATCCCTTTGCGCGCATGCGACTGTCGTTTCCCGATGGACTTATCTTCGAAGTCGCGAACCTCGCCGCCGCGCATCGCCTGATGGCTTCATTCAGGGAGCAACCGAGGCTCCACATCACCGACGGCGCGCGCCACTTCATCTTTTGCCGAGTGGATTGGTCCGATCGATTGCACCTGAAGACGGCATATCGGTCCGCCAGAAGCTCTATCATACTGCCCCCGGTCAGCTCGTTGATATTCATCAGGCGGGAGGCTGAATCTGCAAAGCATCTGAGCGTGCTAAGCACGCAAGATGTCGAGCGCACCACCTTGCACTCACGCAAGGCGGCACACTGATGGAGCCGGCTGAAAATAGCTCCGACGAGCCCAACTCCAAACCATCGGCGAAAGATATCAACGTCCCGAAAATACAGGACGTCGCCGAAAATCCGCCGACCGGCTTCAAAGGGATCGTTACCCGTATCGAGCGCCAGCTCACGCGGGACGATTTTCCGGACAAACCGCGCGACGGAGCGACAAAGCTACCCGCTACGCCTGCGAACATCGCCAAGATGATCGAATTCCATGGCGTGAGGCTGCGCTACAACGTCATCAAGAAGAAGGTGACTGTGACCGTGCCGGGTTTGAGTGGCACCCGCGACAATATCGACAACTCTGCCCTGACCTATGTGCAGAGCATCGGCGCGCTCTACGGCTTCGCCAAGGATGACGTGCAGGCGATGATCGGCCTGCTCGCGGATCAGAACGCCTATAATCCCGTCGCAGATTGGATCCGGTCAAAACCATGGGATGTCCATGATCGGCTGCCGCAGTTGTATGAGACCGTGCATGAGCGCGAGGGCTATCCGCGCGAATTGAAGGAGGTGCTGCTTTATCGCTGGTTGCTTAGCGCGGTAGCGGCGGCGCTGCTGCCGTCCGGTTTTCACAGTCGGGGCGTTTTGACGTTTCAGGGCGCGCAGAGCATCGGAAAAACGCGATGGTGCAAGGCCTTAGTCTCCGATCCCGTATTGGCCGACGAAGTTATCAAGCTCGATCACAGCATCGATGCCGGCAACAAGGACAGCCGGTTCATCGCCATCTCGCATTGGGTCGTAGAGCTCGGTGAATTGGAGGGCTCGCTGCGCCGGGACATCACATCCCTGAAGGGCTTCATAACTGCCGATGGCGATCGGCTTCGATTGCCTTACCATCGACTGCCATCGGAATATCCGCGCCGTACCGTTTTCTGCGCGACCGTGAATGAGTCTGACTATCTTATCGATTCCAGCGGCAACACGCGCTGGTGGACGATCGCAGTCGATCGGCTCGACTTCGAGCACGATATGGACATGCAGCAATTGTTTGCCCAGCTCGCGGAGGATTTCGAGCGGGGCGAGCAGTGGTGGCTCACGCCCCGCGAAGAGCAGATGCTGGAAGCCTATAACGCCCGGCATCGCAGGAGCAGCGTAATCCGCGATCTTGTCCTGGAGAGGCTGGATCTCGACCGGATCGGCGATCCCGCCAACAAGCCGATGGCGGCGGGTGAACTGCTCCGCGAACTGGGCATCGAAAAATACAACACCGCGCAGGCCCGCGAATGCGGCGCGATCCTGCGGCAACTTCTCGGCGATCCGAAGCACAGCAAGGGGCGGGACCGATGGCGCGTGCCCCTGAAGCGATGGCAGCCGGACGCCGAAAGGGATGACGACGATCTCTACTGAGCCGCCGGGGGAGGGGTGGGTAGGGTAGGGATGGCGCGGGGCATTCATCCCTGGGGCGATCTCCGGGGGCCTCTCCCCGGCCACGGTCGGGGATGGCCGCCTGTCTCCCCCCTCCCTACCCCGGCGCGGCGGTCACCGCTTCGCCAAGCCCAAGATTTGCATCGCCAATGCGCGATGTGTGGCGGCGCTTCGCACCCCGCGAACCCGCCATCTGCTGCCCCCCGCCATCGAGCGGCGGGTCAATTCATCGGTGCGTCCGGCCGTCCCGAAACCTCAACTTTCAAACGGAGAATTCCAATGAAGTGCAAGATCGATAATCATACAGTTCAGACCACATGGTGCCCGCCGTCGAAGAATCGCCTCGATATCTGGGATTCGCACCTGCCCGGCTTCGTCATCTCAATCCGTCAGTCGGGGTCGAAGGTATATTTCTATAGGTACCGGGACGCCTACAATCGCCAACGCGCGATCAAGATTGGGAATGCCGCCGATCTGACCTGCGATCAGGCGCGGAAGATGGCGACCAAGTTCCGAAGCAGTGTCGTGATGGGCCAAAATCCGGCCGAGACCAAGCAGATCAAGAAGGAGGTGCCGACGTTCAAACAACTCGCCGATCGCTATCTGGAGCGGGCAAAAGAGACGAAGAAATCCTGGGACATCGACGAGCGCTATCTACGGCTTCACATCGTAAAGCGCTTCGGCTCCCTCCATCTGGATCAGATCAAACAGGCCGATATTTTGAGCTGGCTCGATGAGATGGAGCGGAAGGGCTATGCGCCCGCAACGCTCAATCGCTGGCACGTCATCATGGGGGCGGCCTATCGCCTCGCCCAGCGTTGGCAGGTTCCGGGATCTTCGGTCAACCCTCTCCAAGGGCTGCCACACCGCCGGACGGATAACGAGCTGGACCGATTCCTGAATGCTGAGGAGACGGCGCGACTCAAGGAGGCGGTTGAAGCCAGTGCCAATCCGCAATTGAAATACGTCGTGGCCATTTTGATCCTGACGGGGGTCAGGAAACGTGAATTGCTCGACGCGCGCTGGGAGCATTTTGACCTTGAAAAACGCCTCTGGCTGATCCCGACCAGCAAAAGCGGAAAACCGAGGACGCTGCCTATACCGCAGGCCGCAATGGACGTGCTGGTACAATTGCCAAGGTTCGACAAATGTCCGTTCGTCGTTCCCAATCCGGCGACACGGAAACCATTCACGTCTATTTTCAACTCGTGGAACACCGCACGGCTGCGGGCTGGCCTGCCGGACGTAAAGCTGCATACGCTCCGCCATAGTTTTGCGAGCAACCTTGTGAATTCGGGCCAGAGCCTCGTCGTCGTCGCCAAACTGCTCGGCCATGCGGCGAACACGGGTATGCAAATGACTCGCCGCTACAGCCATCTGAGCCAGGAAACGCTGATGACCGCTGCCGAGGCCGGGGCGGCAATGACGGGGGTCAACTGGCAAGGCCCCAACTGAGAATCGAAATGGTGACGTCCAGCTTCCAATCAAATCAGCGGCGCGGTGCCGATGATTTGGGCGGGAGTTGGGCGGAGCCCACAACCGCCAACCTGCCAGATCACCGCAAGGTTGGAATCGTGACAAAAACCGGAAACTCCCGGTTGGGTGGTAGTTGGGAAGTCCGAAAAATCCGCAGGATTCGCCAATTATTGAATTGAAAAATATAGGAAAACCGGCCGGCTTGGCTAAACCTGTTCATGCTGGTCTCGGCGCTGATGGGGCTGGATCGAATGCGGGCAGCTTATGAGCATGCGATCGGGTGCGGATATCGGTTCTATAGCTATGGCGATGCGAGCCTGTTGCTCCCCTAGCTGCTAAGTGCCTCGGCCCCGCCGCATCGCTTGCCCCTCGGTCGCCCCGCGGATATTATACCGCGTTTGGAGATACACATGGGCGCGGTTGAAAGGATTCAGATTTCGGTTTCGGCCGAACTGCTCGCCAAAGCCCGTGCGGCTGTCGACCGCGGCGAATTTGCGTCGATCGACGACGTCATTCGCCACGCGTTGAGCTTCTGGTCACATGATTTCGATTTCGGCGCGCCCGAATATCTCAGCGTGCCGGCAGGCACGCGCGAAGAACAGATCGGGTGGCTGCGCGCGCGGATCGACGAGGGTCTGGCGGATAACGATCCCATTGAGTTCGACAATGACGATCAGTTTCTCGCCGAAATTGAACGTCGTGCATCGAGGGCTGATTGAGACTTGCTTGGGCGCGCCCGGCGCTGAACGATCTGGCCGGGATAAGGGCATTCATCTCGCGCGACGATACCGGCGCCGCCGAAACTTTCATCCGTCGCTTACGTGAGGCGGCGGAACGCCTGAGGCGTTTTCCGGAGTCCGGCTCTAGCCGCGAAGATCTGCGCACGGGACTTCGATCAATCCCTTTCGAGCGCTATATTCTGTTCTATCGCCTGGACATCGATCGGGTGGTCGTGGTCCGCGTCCTCCATTCCACGCGCGACGTTTCCGCGATTTTCGACCAGGATTGAATGACTCGCTTCGCCTTCACCATCGCCGCGACCGACGGCGCCGCGCGCGCAGGCACGATTTCGATGCAGCGTGGCGCGATCCGCACGCCCGCCTTCATGCCGGTCGGCACGGCGGCGACGGTCAAGGCGATGAAACCCGCCGACGTGCGCGCGACCGGCGCCGACATCATCCTCGGCAATACCTATCATCTCATGCTTCGCCCAGGCGCGGAGCGGGTCGCGCGACTGGGGGGGCTGCACCACTTCATGGGCTGGGATCGTCCGATCCTCACCGACAGCGGCGGCTATCAGGTGATGAGCCTCTCCGCGCTCACCAGGCTGAGTGAGGAGGGTGTCGCCTTCGCGAGCCATCTCGACGGATCGAAGCATATGCTGACGCCCGAACGGTCGATGGAGATCCAGCGGCTACTGGGTTCCGACATCGTCATGGCGTTCGACGAATGCACGAAGAATGGCGTGGACCGCGACGAGGCGGCGCGTTCGATGGAACGATCGATGCGCTGGGCCAAGCGCTCGCGCGATGCGTTCGACGCCGGCGGCAAGCATGCGGCGGGCGCCGCGTTGTTCGGCATCCAGCAGGGGGCGCTCGACGAGGCGCTGCGCCGTCGGTCGGCCGAGGCGCTGATCGGAATCGGCTTCGACGGCTATGCGATCGGTGGGCTCGCGGTCGGCGAGGGGCAGGAGGCGATGTTCGCCACGCTCGATTTCGCGCCCGGCCAGCTTCCCGCCGGCAAGCCCCGCTATCTGATGGGCGTCGGCAAGCCGGACGATATCGTCGGCGCGGTCGAGCGCGGCATCGATATGTTCGATTGCGTGCTCCCAACCCGCTCCGGCCGCAACGGACAGGCCTTCACGCGCAGCGGTCCGCTCAACATCCGCAACGCGAAGTTCGCCGAGGATCAAGATCCGATCGATCCGGCCTGCGCCTGCCCCGTCTGCGCGCAATGGAGCCGCGCCTATCTCCATCATCTCGTCCGCTCAGGCGAGATCCTGGGCGCCATGCTGATGACCGAGCATAATCTTAGCTTCTACCAGGCGCTGATGGCGGACCTGCGCACAGCCATCGGAGAAGGGCGGCTGGCGCTCTTCGCGGCGGATTTCCGAAGCCGATATCGTGGAGACACATAGACCGGCCATGCCCCGGCAAGCGCTTTGGTTTGGCCGCCATCCCGGCTAAAGGAGCGGTATGGATTTCGATCAGCTTCTCGTCCGTTTTTTCGGGACCGACGATATCGCCGCGCTTCCGCCCGATCAGCTCGTCTCGGGCCTCGATCGCCTGCGCCTTCAGTTCGGCCTCGAAAGGGATGACGGACGGCGCTTCGCGCTCTGGTGCCTGATGTACATGCTCGGCGCGGCGCCTGACCTGGACGTCGCCTTCAAGGATGAAGCCGACAGGGACGCCGCGCGCGAGTTCATGGACATGGCCGATCGGGAGATCGAAGAGGAGGAGTAGGCAAGCCCCGCTCAGGCCGCATCTGCTTCCTCATAGGCCTGGGCCTCGGCGGCGATCAGGATGTCCGCGAGCATCCAGTAGGCTTCGCCCCACGCCGCCAGAACCTCGTCGGTCGCGACCTCGTCGCCCAGTACTTCGCGAATGGCGGGCAGCAGCGCTTCGGCCACATAGGGATAATGTTCGGGCTTGACCCCGGTCTCGACGTGGCGCTGCACCATGCGCTGAACCGCCGGGCCAAGATTTTGGAGCTTGTCGATGTTCTTGGCGTAGGCAAGGATCGCCGCAGCCAGCCGGCGCGGCTGCTCGCCGCTTGCCTGCGCGGCGCGATCGAACATGGCCTCGATCTCGGGGTTCTTGAACAGGCGCGCATACATCGCTGTGGTGATGGCCACGCCATGCTTCTCGATGGCGGGCGCGGTGGCTTTTACGATCTCAATGGCTTGAGCTGAAGCGACACGCATGATTCGACCTCCCAAATGCGGTATTTATAATACCGGTATTTGATATTCCGAATTTATGCAACTATGGATTCTTACGGATCCAGCCAATGCAACTTACGCAGCACACAGACTTCGGGCTTCGCCTTCTGATCGTTCTGGCGCGCAATGGCGATGCGCCGATCTCCCTGTCAGCATTCGCCGCCGATCAAAGCCTATCCTATAATCACGTCGCAAAGGTCGCACAGGCGCTCGGGCATGCCGGGTTCATCGTCAGCCGGCGGGGTCGCAATGGGGGTGTTTGCCTCGCAAGACCGGCGACAGAGATCAGTGTTGGGGAGATTGTGCGCGCGCTCGAACCGAATCTGCGCCTGGCGGCCTGCGCGAACTGCGCGCTGCGATCCGATTGCGGCACCAGCAGCGTTCTGGCCAGGGCACTCGCTGCCTTCCTTGCCGTGCTGGACGAGACGACATTGGCGGTAGCGGCGCAGCCCGGTAAACCCATGGCTGCGTGGCAGTTGCCGGCTTCCGACCGATCGGGACGTCGAGAGACCGAGTAGGTCGCGCGGGCGTCTGGTCGCTCAAGCCTGACGCCAGTCGAACGGCAGCGGCGCCTCGCGAAAGGCAAAGCGATCGAGATGCCGCGCGACGGTGCCTTGCAGCGCCTCGAGTTGGGGATCCTCGCTCGCCTCTATGCGGCATTCAAGCACGTCGGGCGTGGCGGTCAGCGTCAGCACGCCGTCGTCCGGCCAGTTTGCGCCCCGCGCATCGCGCGGAAAGCGAACAGAACCCTGCTCCGGCGTGAACTCCACCGCCAGGCTGTGCGCCCAATGCTTGCACAGTTGCTGGAGATAACGACTGCCATGCCGGGTCGACACCTTTGCGACGCTGGCGACGGTCATGGCAGCCGCTCGATCTTCTGCGCCGCTTCATCGATGAGGGCGACGACGGCATGCAGGACGTCCGGATCGCTCTCCTCGGCCAGCCGGTCCTGAATCACCGTGCGCAGGTTGATGATCGCCCGCTTGACCGGGCCCCCGCGCGTCCGCGCCCGCATCGATCCCAGATCGGCCAGCCGCGCCATCAGCGCTTCGACCTCCTTGACATGGTCGGCGAGATGCGCCCGGCCCGCCTCGGTGACCGCGAAGATCTTCCGCGCGCCTTCGGCCTGCTGCTCCTCGACCTGTTCCATATCGGCGAGCATGGTCAGCGTCGGATAGACCACGCCCGGGCTGGGTGCATAGGAGCCGCCGGTTCGCTCCTCGATCTCGCGGATGAGGTCGTAGCCGTGGCGCGGCGCCTCCTCGATCAGCTTGAGCAGCACGAGCCGCAGCTCGCCGCCGTCGAACATCCGCCGCCGTCCGCGCGGATTATCGTCCTCCATGCTCCAAGGGCCGGCAAAGCCGCCGCGATGACGAAAGCCTCGGCCGGGGCCGCAATGGCGATCGTGGGAATAAGCAGAAAACATCGTATAATCCCTCTAAATGTGTTTTAGATAGAACTAAGATATATCTTATAATCAGAAATGCAAGGGCCTTTTGAGCGCGGCGATCGCACCCGATCAGCCGAGGCTGCGCAACGCGGGAATCAGTTCGTCGAAATGATCGATCAGGCGATCAGCGCCGAGTTCGGTCGCGGGACGGTCGGAAAAGCCGAAGCTCACCGCCACCGTCGGAATGCCGGCATTCCTGCCCGTGGTCGTGTCGGTGATGGAGTCGCCGACGAAGGCGGCCCTGCCGCCGCCGCAGCGCGCGATCGTCTCCAGCAGCGGCGCGGGGTCGGGCTTGCGTACGCCCACCGTGTCCCCGCCCACCAGCGCGTCGAAGCGATCGTGCCAGCCGATCGCGTCGAGGAAGCGACGGCTCAGCCATTCGAGCTTGTTGGTACAGACCGCGAGCTTCACGCCCATGCCCGAAAGTTCGTCCAGCGCGCGCTCAAGGCCTGGAAACTTGCTGCTGCGCTCGCAGATATGCGCGCCATAATAGTCGAGGAAGATCGGAAAGCCCGCCTCGACCAGCTCCTCGGTCATCTCGCCCGTCGCTGACAGCCCCTTCTGAAGCAGCGCCCGCGCGCCATGGCCCACCATGTGCCGCACCGAATCCTCGGGAATCGTCGCGCGTCCTAGCTGGATAAGGCTGTGGTTGAGCGCGGCGGTGAGATCGGGAGCGGTATCGGCGAGCGTGCCGTCGAGATCGAACACCACGATCCTGTATGGAAAGTCCGTCATGACCGCGCCAATGCCGCCAGCGATATGGAATTGGCAAGCTTTCCGTGGCATGGGGCGGCGCATGTCGCTTCCCCCTGTAGCCGCCATCATTCTTGCCGCCGGCAAGGGCACGAGGATGAAGTCGGATTGCCACAAGGTGCTCCATCCGATCGCCGGCCATCCGATGCTGGGCCATTTGCTGGCAAGCGTCGATGCGCTGGCCCCGTCGGCGAAGGCGATCGTCGTCGGCAGCCAGCGCGAGCAGGTCGAGACATTCGCCGCCGGTTGGAACGCGGAGGTCGTGGTGCAGGAGCCGCAGCTCGGCACCGCCCATGCCGTGCTCCGAGCCGAACAAATACTCGGGAATTTCACGGGCGACATCCTCATTCTCTACGGCGACGTGCCGATGCCGCGCATCGCTATTATGCGGCACATGCTGGAGCGGCTGAACGCGGCCGACGCGCCGCTTTCAGTGGTGCTGGGGTTCCGTCCGACCGATCCGCTGGCCTACGGCCGGATCATCGCCGATGAAGACGGCACGATCGAGAAGATGGTCGAGTATAAGGACGCGAGCGCGGCGGAACGCGTGGTGACGCTCTGCAACAGCGGCCTGATGGCGGTGCGCTCGGCAGATCTGTGGCGGCTGCTCGCCAAGGTTGGCAACGACAACGCGGCCGGCGAATATTATCTGCCCGATATCGTGATGCTGGGGCTAGCCGAAGGGCGGCGCTCGGCGGTGATCGAAGGCGAAGCGTGGGAGGTGGCGGGCGTGAACAGCCGCAGCGAACTGGCCTCGGTCGAGGCGGAATGGCAGCAGCGCCGCAGGGCCGAGCTGATGGCCGAGGGCGTGACCCTGATCGCGCCGGAGACGGTGTGGCTGGCGCACGACACCGTGATCGGCCGCGACGTTGTGATCGAGCCCAATGTGTTCTTCGGCCCCGGCGTCACCGTCGGCGACGGCGTCGTCATCCATGGCTTCAGCCATATCGAGGGCGCAACGATTGAGGCAGGCGCCGAGATCGGGCCCTTCGCCCGTTTGCGCCCCGGCGCCCGCATTGGCGAAGGAGCGAAGGTCGGCAATTTCGTCGAGGTGAAGCAGGCGACGGTCGGCCCCGGCGCCAAGGCCAACCATCTCACTTATCTCGGCGACGCCGAGATCGGTGCCAACGCCAATGTCGGCGCGGGCACGATCACCTGCAACTATGACGGCTTCCTCAAATATAAGACGGTGATCGGAGAAGGCGCCTTCATCGGCTCGAACAGCGCGCTGGTGGCGCCGGTGACGGTCGGCAAGGGCGCCATCGTCGCGGCGGGATCGGTGGTGACGCACGACGTCGCCCCGGATTCGCTCGCCATCTCGCGCAGTGCGCAGGAAGCGAAACCCGGCTGGGCGGCTTCTTTCCGGGCCGTGATGGCGGGGCGGAAATCGGGGGCTAAGAAAAACTGATGTGCGGCATCATCGGTATCGTCGGATCGAGCGAGGTCAGCCAGCGGCTGCTGGACGGCCTGCGGCGGCTCGAATATCGCGGCTATGACTCGGCGGGAATCTGCACGATCCATGACGGCCTGCTCGATCGGCGACGCGCGGAGGGCAAGCTCGACAATCTTTCGCGCAAGCTCGATGCCGAGCCCCTGCCCGGCCTGATCGGCATCGCCCATACCCGCTGGGCGACCCACGGCGCACCGACCCAGGATAACGCCCACCCCCATGCGACCGGCGAAGTCGCGCTGGTCCACAACGGCATCATCGAGAATTTCAAGCCACTGCGCGACGAACTCATGGCGCAGGGCCGGAAGTTCGAGAGCCAGACCGATACCGAGGTTGTCGCCCATCTGATCTCGGCCGATGTAGAGGCCGGCATGGCGCCCGCCGACGCGGTGAAGAAGAATCTCAAGCGGCTCCACGGCGCCTTCGCCCTGGCGATCCTGTTCCGGCAGCATCCGGACCTGCTGATCGGCGCTCGGCTCGGCTCGCCGCTTGTGGTCGGCTATGGTGACACCGAGACCTATCTGGGCTCCGATGCGCTGGCGCTGGCGCCGCTCACCCAGAAGATCAGCTATCTGGAGGAAGGTGACTGGGTCGTCATCACCCGCGATGGCACCCAGATCTACGATCGCGACGACAAGCCGGTCGAGCGGCCCGTCGTACTCTCCGGCGTGACGGGACTGTCGATCGACAAGGGCAATCACCGCCACTTCATGCTCAAGGAAATCTACGAACAACCGATCGTGGTCGCCCAGACGCTCAAATCCTATCTGCGCCGGCTCGACGATCAGGTCTCGCTGCCGATCCCCGATTTCGATCTCTCAAGCATCCGTCGCGTCACCATCGTCGCCTGCGGCACCAGCTTCTATGCGGGCATGGTCGCCAAATATTGGTTCGAGCAGTTCGCGCGCGTGCCGGTCGATCTCGATGTCGCCTCCGAATTCCGCTACCGCGCGCCGGTGATGGAGGAAGGCGGCCTGATGATCGTCATCAGCCAGTCGGGCGAGACTGCCGACACCCTCGCCGCGCTCCGCCACGCCCGATCCGAGGGCCAGAAGATCGCCGCCGTCGTCAACGTGCCGACCAGCACCATGGCGCGCGAGGCAGACCTGCTGCTGCCGACGCACGCGGGGCCGGAGATCGGCGTCGCTTCGACCAAGGCCTTCACCTGCCAGCTCGCCGTGCTTGCCGCGCTCGCGGCCAATCTCGCCCGCGCCAAGGGCAAGCTCGATCCGAAAGAAGAGAAGGAGATCGTTCGCCACCTCGCCGAAGCCCCCGCCGCTATCAACGGCGCGCTTGCCTATGACGAAGCGATCGAGGCGATGTCGCACACCGTCGCGGGCGCCCGCGACGTGCTCTACCTCGGACGCGGTACCGATTACCCGCTCGCGCTCGAGGGCGCACTCAAGCTCAAGGAAATTTCGTACATCCACGCCGAAGGCTATGCCGCCGGCGAGATGAAACACGGTCCGATCGCGCTGATCGACGAGAATGTCCCCGTCATCGTGATCGCACCGTCCGGTCCCTTGTTCGAGAAGACCGTCTCGAACATGCAGGAAGTCCAAGCGCGCGGCGGCAAGGTCGTTCTGATCTCGGACTATGACGGCATCGCGGCGGCGGGCGAAGGCTGCATGGCGACGATCACCATGCCCAAGGTCCATCCCCTGATCGCACCTATCGTCTACGCGATTCCGGTGCAGCTCCTTGCGTATCATGTCGCCGTGGCCAAGGGCACCGACGTCGACCAGCCGCGCAATCTGGCAAAATCGGTCACGGTGGAGTAAAGCGCGGCAGGGGCGTGAGACAATCGAAGCCGAGAATGGCTCGTCGTTAGTCTTCAATGGGGGGAAAGCTTGAGGGGATATGTCGGCCTCTGCGCGGGCCTGTTGACGCTATTGTGCGCAAGCACCTCTGCCGCTGATCCTACGTCGAACAAATCAAGTGACGTCGTTTCGGCACAGGCCAAGCCGAACCATCTGACAGCGGCAGCCTTTGCGCAATTGCCGTTTGTCGAACACGCCGAGCTATCGCCCGACGGTCGACGCTTTGCCGGACTGATAGCGGCAGACGGACGACAAATCATCGCAATCCATGAGTTGTTCGAAACGACCACGAAGCCTTTCCTTCTCGCTGTACCGGATGACACCCAGGCCGACTGGGTAAAATGGGTCAACGACGACAATATTCTCGTCGGTCTCAGCGGGCTCATGCCTGTCGAAGGCGATCGTTGGTACGTATCGCGCGTGATCGCAATCAACCGCGTGACGCACAAGCTGACCAGGATCTTTGCGAAAAGCGGCGGCCAGAATGCCGGCGACGTGATCTGGATTCCTTCGGACGGCAGCAATCAGATCCTGTTGGCAGCCCAGAATTCCATCTATCTGGACACCGAATTCTGGCCGGCGGTCTACAAGGTCGATGTTACCAGCGGGCGGATGACCAAGCAGCTCAGCGGGCGAGAGTCGGTCATGAACTGGATCGCGGACGCCTCTGGACAGGTCCGAGCTGGAATTGCCTATGATGATTTGTCACGCAGCTATACGCTCCTCTACCGCGACGGGACTGGTTCATTCCGTACTATAACCCGCGCAGACACGCGCAAGCGGGAAGGTCTAATCACCCCCTTCCTGTTCCAGACGGGAAGCCAGGCGCTCGTCATGCACGATGACGAGCAAGGCAATAACGCCATTTATCAGCAGGATGTCCTTACCCAGAAGGATTTGGCCACGACGTTCACGGCGTCGAAGGGCGAGGTTGAGGATATCATCCTCTCCGATGATCGCACCGCATTGCTCGGCGTAACGACAACGCAGGCCGAGGGCGGGATCCATTGGATCGATCCTGCGCTTGCCGATCTGCAGGCGAGTTTCGACAAGGCGGTGCCGGACGGAAAGGTTCGGATCGAGAGCATGAACAGGGACCGCACGAAGATGCTCGTGCGCGTCAGCGCTGCCAACTGGCCTGGCGCGCTCTATTATTATGATGTCGAGATTGGGCGACTTATTAAAATCGCCCCAATCAGCACGGCCATCGGGAATATGCGGCTTTCGTCGGTTAAGATGGTCGATTATCCGGCGCGGGACGGCCTGCGTATCGAAGGCGTATTGACGCTGCCCAAGGGGCGCGAACCGCACGATCTTCCATTCATAATCATGCCCCATGGCGGCCCTTGGGGACAGGATACCCTGACTTATGACTATTGGGCGCAGTTCCTCGCGAGCCTCGGTTACGCCGTACTGCAACCCAATTTTCGTGGATCGACCGGATACGGGACTGAATTTCTTCGCAAGGGCGAGGGGCAGCTTGGGCTAGCCATGCAGGACGACGTGACCGATGGCGTTCGCTGGGCTGTCAATCAGGGAATTGCGGACCCCAAGAGGGTCTGTATCGTGGGCGCATCCTATGGCGGCTATGCCGCGATGTGGGGCATAGTAAAAGACCCGGATCTTTATCGCTGCGCGATTTCCATTGCTGGCGTCGCCAGTCTGCGTCGCGAGGTCAATGATTTCGGTGGCAAGCTGATGTCCCGCAAATATCGGGATGATTGGCAGCGAATGACGCCTGATTTCGCAGCCGTTTCACCCCTCAATGCGGTGGACAGGATCAAGACGCCGTTATTGCTCGTTCACGGGAAGAAGGACGTCACCGTAGATCATGTACAGTCAGCCCGCATGTATGGGCGGATGCAGCAGGCGGGCAAAAATGTCGAGTTCGTGTCTCTGCCGCTGGCGGATCATTTTTATACGCGCGAAGCGGATAGGCTGACCCTGCTCACGTCGATGGAACAGTTTCTGGCAAAGTATAATCCAGCGCGATAAGACGTATTTTCACCAATCGAAGTGCAGAAGAAAATGCGTGTTACCGGCGGCTGCCACTGTGGCCTTGTCCATTTCGAGGCGGATATCCCTGACGGCCCTGTCGAGCTGCTCGACTGCAACTGCTCGGTCTGCGCGATGACCGGCTATCTCCACCTGATCGTTCCCGACAGCCGCTTCCGGCTGATCGAAGGACAGGGCGAGACCAGCACCTACCGTTTCGGCACCGGCACGGCGCGCCACATCTTTTGCCGCCAGTGCGGCATCAAGAGCTTCTATCGCCCGCGCTCGCACCCCGACGGGATCAGCATCAACTATCGCTGCCTCGACGAGGGACATGGGCTTGACGTCACCATTCGGCCCTATGACGGCAAGGACTGGGAAGACGCCCGCAAAAAGCTCGGCTGAACGATGGCCCGGCCACCCAGCGCCGGCATATTGCTCTATCGGAAATATGGCGACCGTCTCGAGGTGTTGCTGGTGCATCCCGGCGGGCCGTTCTGGCGCAACAAGGATGCCGGCGCCTGGCAGATTCCCAAGGGAGCGGTAAATCCCGGCGAGGTTCCCGTCGAAGCCGCCCGGCGCGAATTCGAGGAAGAGCTGGGAGTCCGTCCCGAAGGGGAGTTGGCCGCGCTTGGCGAGTTCAAACAGGCGGGCGGCAAGCGCGTATATCTGTTCGTCCGCGAAGGCGATTTCGACGTCGATGCCATCCGCTCCAACCATTTCGAGCTCGAATGGCCCCCGCGCGGCGGCAAGCTCGCGTCGTTCCCGGAGGTCGACCGGGCACGCTGGTTCAGCCCCGGCGAGGCGCGCGCGATGATGCTCGCCAGCCAGCATGTCGCTCTCGACAGGTTCGAAGCCCATCTTCGCGATTAGCAATTTCTGCTGGGTTCAGGTGCGGAGCGCTAACGGCGCGGCCATGGCGAAATCCCATCACATCCTTGGCGCGGCGTCGAACCTGCTCGGCATCTCGCTGCTCATCATCGCGGGCCTGCACATCTCGAACCGCGCGGCGCAGACCTTCACCGATGAGATCGGCTGGGGCGCGGCGCTTTGCTTTTCAGTGAGCTGCCTTTTGTCCTATCTGTCGCTGCGGTCCAATCGCTGGGAGGCACGGCTTGAACGGATCGCGGATTCGATCTTTATGATCGGCCTCGCCTTTCTGCTGCTCTCGGTGGTCGTACTCGCCTTCATCAAGGCGGGTTAATGGCGAAGAACGCCGGCCGACTCGCTTGACAGCCTCTTGCAACGCTCCTAAGTGCCGCCGATCCCGAACGTCCGGCACCGGCGGCGCTTGCAGCGTACGCCGTTATCGTTCGTGGCGGGAATCATGAGCGTCGAGATGGGGTGGGACGCCACCTGCCCCGTGGAGCGAGGAGAAGCATACAGTGGCACGTATCGCGGGTGTCAATATCCCGACCAACAAGCGCGTGGAGATCGCGCTCACCTACATCCACGGCATTGGGCGCACCAAGGCCAAGGAGATCACCGCCAAGCTCGGCATCACGCCGGAGCGCCGCGTTCAGGATCTGAGCGATCAGGAAGTCCTCCAGATCCGTGAGACGATCGACGCAGGCTACACCGTCGAGGGCGATCTTCGCCGTCAGGTCGCGATGAACATCAAGCGACTGATGGACCTCGCCTGCTATCGCGGGCTTCGCCATCGCAAGGGCCTTCCGGTTCGCGGCCAGCGCACGCACACCAATGCGCGCACCCGCAAGGGCAAGGCCAAGCCGATCGCCGGGAAGAAAAAGTAAGCGAGTGATCGTCCGGGGGACGATCGCGAGACACTTTTCAAACCACGGTCCAGCATCAGCAGGTTTAGGGATTAGGAACAGCAAATGGCACGCGAACCTCAGCGCATCAAACGGCGCGAGCGCAAGAACATCACCGCCGGCGTCGCGCATGTGAACGCCAGCTTCAACAACACCATGATCACCATCACCGACGCGCAGGGCAATGCGATCGCCTGGTCTTCTGCGGGCATGATGGGCTTCAAGGGCAGCCGCAAGTCGACGCCCTATGCCGCCCAGGTCGCCGCCGAGGATGCGGGCAAGAAGGCCGCCGAGCATGGCGTCCGCACGCTCGAGGTAGAGGTGAAGGGCCCCGGATCGGGCCGCGAGAGCGCTCTTCGGGCTCTCCAGGCGGTCGGTTTCCACATCACGTCGATCCGTGACGTGACCCCAATCCCGCACAACGGCGTCCGCCCGTCCAAGCGTCGTCGCGTATAATATAAGTTTGACGGAGGCGGACGCGCCTCCGTTGTCCCAGTTTCAACGGCCGGGCGCGCCCGGCCCAACCCCAAGGGGACCACAGTGACTGTCAATGCAAAGAACTGGCAGGAAATGAAGAAGCCCAACGGCCTTGAGAAGAAGGCCGGTGGCGATGGCAAGCGCAAGGCGACCTTCGTTGCCGAGCCGCTGGAGCGGGGTTTCGGCCTCACGCTCGGCAATGCGCTGCGCAGGGTGCTCTTGTCGTCGCTGCAGGGCGCGGCCGTCACCTCGATCAAGATCGAGAATGTCCTTCACGAATTCTCTTCGCTCACCGGCGTGCGCGAAGATGTGACCGACATCGTCCTCAACGTGAAGCAGATCGCGCTGCGCATGCAGGGCGAAGGCCCCAAGCGGCTCCAGCTTTCCGCGAGCGGCCCCACGGAAGTGATGGCGGGCGATATCGCCACCTCCGGCGACATTGAGGTGATGAACCCCGATCTCGTGATCTGCCATCTGGACGAGGGCGCGACGCTCAACATGGAGCTGACCGCCGACGTGGGCAAGGGTTACGTCCCGGCCGCGTCCAACCGACCGGCCGATGCGCCGATCGGCCTGATCCCGGTCGATGCGCTTTACTCGCCGGTGCGCCAGGTCGCCTACAAGGTCGAGAATACCCGCGTCGGACAGGAGCTTGACTATGACAAGCTCACGCTGACGGTCGAGACCGACGGCACCGTGACCCCGGAAGACGCGGTCGCCTATGCCGCGCGCATCCTGCAGGATCAGCTCCAGCTCTTCGTCCACTTCGACGACGGTCTGGTCGCGGCCTCCTCGACGGTCGGCCTTGCGGCGGCCCCGATGCACGCCGGCGCGGAGCCAGCGCAGGACACCAACCAGATCAACCGCTATCTGCTCAAGAAGGTGGATGAGCTGGAACTGTCCGTCCGGTCGGCGAACTGCCTCAAGAACGACAACATCATCTATATCGGCGATCTCGTGCAGAAGACCGAGGCGGAGATGCTGCGCACCCCGAACTTCGGCCGCAAGTCCTTGAACGAAATCAAGGAAGTGCTGTCCTCGATGGGCCTCCGCCTGGGCATGGAAATCCCCGGCTGGCCGCCCGAGAATATCGAGGAAATGGCCAAGAAGCTCGAGCAGGAGTTCTGACGCGCACGCATCGCGCGTCATCCCAGCGGAGGCTGGGATCCACGTCTGTCGCCGCTTGCGATGGCATTCGTGGAGAGAGACATGGGCCCCAGCCTTCGCTGGGGCGACGATCGGGCAGACAGGTCTACCCGATCTTGGGCTTTGGGCGGTGGCCTTTTCGCACCGCCTGGCCCGCCGTACCTCACACGGCGGCGGGACGAACGTGAAGGAAGATAACCATGCGTCATCGCGTCGGCGGCCGCAAACTTCAGCGCACCGCGAGCCATCGTGCCGCCCTGTTCCGCAACCAGGCGGCGGCTCTCATCAAGCATGAGCAGATCCTGACCACGCTCGCCAAGGCGAAGGAGCTTCGCCCCTATGTCGAGAAGCTGGTGACGCTCGCCAAGAAGGGTGGCCTCTCCAATCGCCGTCTGGCGCACGCCCGTCTGCTCGACGAGACCCAGCTCAAGAAGCTGTTCGAGGTGCTGGCCGAGCGCTATTCCAGCCGCAACGGCGGCTATACCCGCGTGATCAAGGCCGGCATCCGCGCCTCGGACGCCGCCCAGATGGCGATCATCGAATTTGTCGACCGCGACGTTTCCGCGAAGGGCCAGGATTCGGGCCCGGTCCAGAACGCGGACGAAGACGAACTCGAAGCGGCCTGATCGTTCCGCTCGAAGGCAAAGACGGGATCGACGTCTGATCGGGCGCCGGTCCCGCCCTATTTTTGGCGTCGCATCCAGCCCGTTTTGCTGGGATCCGCGACCGGCGTGATCATCACGATTCGGCGATCGGGGATTGACACTGTCGGACCCTAGGCTGCGCGCATTGCAGATTCTGGGGCGGTTGCCGATGTCAACCACCGCATTTTATCGGCCAGGCGGCGTCGCTAAAAGGGTTTCTCAATAAACTCCCCTGTAGAGTCTTCGGCCTCGGGGGTTGAATGTAATGCGTCATGATCTGGAGCGGTTGATCAGCGAGCATGATGAAATTGATCGCCTAGCCGGTAGCTTGATCGAGACGGCTACGCTCTCGTCTCGCAATATCCCGGACATGCTGGATCTCAGGAATGCACTCTCCATCCGCCTGGATGAACATATGGCCAAGGAAGACGGCTTTCTCTACGAAAGGATAATCCGCGCCAGCGAGACGCATTATCTGGCGGCTCTCGACAAGTTCGAGCAGGATTTCGCCGAATTCTCGCAGCATTGGCGGGCCTATCTGGAAGAATGGCCGCGCGAGGCGATCGAGCAGGACATCGATCGTTTCAGCGACGCGACCATCGCCCTGATGAATCGGCTCAAGGCGCGGATCGCGCACGAAAACAGCCTGATGTATCCCCTGGCACTACAACAGGGCCGGATCGCGTTGCGCGCGTCCTGACGGTTCATCGCGTCGACAGCCCAATTGGGCTACACTTTGCGCCTTGCACCCCGAGTCGGGAGCCGTTGCGATGACGATATTGCGTAAAGCCCTGGGTTCGGCGGCGATCGCCGCGATCCTTGCCACATCGGCGACGCCCGCACTGGCGCGGCCCGGCCATGGCTGGGGCAATCCCTATGGCTGGGGCGGGTATGGCCGCCACTGGCGCCATCGCGGCCATGACGACGATTTCGGCAATTTCCTGCTGGGCGCGGTGATCGCGGGCGGTATCGTTGCAATCGCCTCCTCGGCGGCCAAGGCGAAGAAGAACCGCGACGACAACGGCGTCGTTTATGGCGGCGACACCAGGCGCGATGCCCCCCGCCCGTCACGCGACTGGTCCGACGCCGAAAATGAAGCCGCCAATATCTGTGCAGACGGTGCCGAGGCGCTAGCGTCCAAACGCGGCGTCGACACCAAGGTCGACGACATCGATTTCGTCGATCGCGACAGCGAGGGTTATCGCGTCGAAGGGCGGCTGGAGGGTGGCCGCTCCTTCAACTGCGGTGTCCGCAACGGCGAATTGACCTATATCCAGTTCGACAACCGCGTCGCGCTGCGCTGAACGCGCGCGGCGCTGGACAGTCAGGATCGCTCGTCCTATCGGCTGCGCATGACGGCCCAGCACCACGAATCCATCCTGATCGTCGACTTCGGAAGCCAGGTCACCCAGCTCATAGCGCGGCGCGTCCGCGAGGCCGGGGTCTATAGCGAGATCGCGCCCTTTTCCGCCGCGGCCGAGGCATTCGAGCGGTTGAAGCCGAAGGGTATCATCCTGTCGGGGGGGCCGTCCTCGGTGATGTGGGATGATAGCCCGCGCGCGCCGCAGCATTTCTTTGACGCCGGTCTGCCCATCCTCGCCATCTGCTATGGCCAGCAGACGATGGCGCACCAGTTGGGTGGTGTTGTGGCCCCATCGGACAACCGCGAGTTTGGCCGGGCCTTCATCGAGGTCGTCGACGATTCGGCCATCTTTGACGGCCTCTGGAAAGTTGGCGACACCCACCAAGTGTGGATGAGCCACGGCGATCGCGTTGAAGCGTTGCCGCCGGGCTTCAAGATCGTCGCGCGATCGGAAGGCGCGCCCTATGCCGTTGCGACCGACGAATCCCGGCGCTTCTATTCGATGATGTTCCACCCGGAGGTGGTGCACACGCCGGATGGCGGCAAGCTGCTCGCCAATTTCGCGCGCCATGTCTGCGGGCTCGCTGGCGACTGGACAATGGCCGAGTTCCGCGAGACCAAGATCCGCGAGATCCGGGATCAGGTCGGCTCCAGCAAGGTCATCTGCGGCCTGTCGGGAGGCGTCGATTCCGCCGTGGCCGCCGTGCTGATCCACGAGGCGATCGGCGACCAGCTCACCTGCGTGTTCGTGGATCACGGGCTGATGCGGCAGGGCGAGGCCGATCAGGTCGTCAGCCTTTTCCGCGAGCATTACGGCATCCCGCTGGTCCACACCAATTGCGAGACGCTGTTCCTCAACGGCCTCAAGGGCGTCGCCGATCCCGAGGCCAAGCGCAAGTTCATCGGCAAGACCTTCATCGACGTGTTCGAGGATGAGGCCCGCAAGATCGGCGGCGCGCAGTTCCTCGCGCAAGGCACGCTCTATCCCGACGTGATCGAGAGCGTCAGCTTCACCGGCGGGCCGTCGGTGACGATCAAGAGCCACCACAATGTCGGCGGCCTGCCCGAGCGCATGAACATGAAGCTGGTCGAGCCGCTGCGCGAACTGTTCAAGGATGAGGTCCGCGCGCTCGGCCGCGAGCTTGGCCTGCCCGAGATCTTCGTCGGCCGCCACCCCTTCCCCGGCCCCGGCCTTGCGATCCGCATTCCCGGCGAGGTCACGAAGGAGCGCTGCGACATCCTCCGCAAGGCCGACGCCATCTATCTCGAGGAGATCCGCAACGCGGGTCTTTACGACGCGATCTGGCAGGCCTTTGCGGTGCTGCTGCCGGTTCGCTCGGTCGGCGTGATGGGCGACGGCCGCACCTATGACAATGTCTGCGCGCTCCGCGCCGTCACCTCCACCGACGGCATGACGGCGGACGTCTTCCCGTTCGACCCGCATTTCCTGAGCCGCGTCGCCACCCGCATCGTCAACGAGGTGCAGGGCATCAACCGCGTCACCTATGACTTCACCTCGAAGCCTCCGGGCACGATCGAGTGGGAATGATTCCGAAGCTACCGCTGATATCCGGAAGCGCGCGATTGCACGACGCAACTCATTGATAATAAGAGGGAATGCGGTCGATATCTATCGGCAGCTATCGGCCCACAGAGATCGCATTTGGCAGCGCGTTTGGCGGTATTGGCGTGGTTGCGTCTCCACGCGAAACGACATACCGTCACTCCTTGTCAAGCGGTTGACGGTATTTTTCTCGATGCAAGTCACTGTGTTTGCATGAGAAATTAGGTGGTGGTGGCGCCGAACCAGCCTGACGGTATTCGAAGGAGACCGTTATGCTGACTGATACGGCGCTGCGCGCCTTAAAACCTCGACCAAAGCCCTACAAGATCACCGATCGCGACGGCATGTACGCGCATGTCACGCCATCCGGATCGATCTCGTTTCGGCTGGACTACCGCCTCCATGGCCGCCGCGAAACGCTGCATCTCGGGCGCTATGGGCCGGCTGGGCTCTCGCTCGCTCTCGCCCGGGAAAAATGCATCGATGTGAATCGGCCTGCAATATTGACCCCGTTCGGGGCTGATCGGCCTGCAAAATTGACCCCCTGAACATGTGCGGTTCAGGCTCCTGCGCTTTGCGGGAGCGGGGGGAGATGCTGGTCGTGGAGACGGTGGCGCGGATCCGGCGCGAGTTTTTCGTCAAGGGCAAGTCGATCAAGGAGATCGTGCGCGAGCTTGGCGTGTCGCGGAACACGGTTCGCAAGG
>Ga0081455_10001901_pt1 | contig 25135 bp, 13 predicted proteins | sample TabmetS3T2R1_FD_70207 | JGI IMG/M metagenome (GOLD analysis project Ga0081455, IMG submission 70207) | Tabebuia heterophylla rhizosphere microbial communities from the University of Puerto Rico - S3T2R1 | ecosystem: Host-associated > Plants > Roots > Rhizosphere ...
GAAAGCGAAAGTGACGAAGGCGGAAGCCTTGCGACAAGCGGCGTTGAAGGTGATGAAGAACCCGGGGACGAGTCATCCATTCTACTGGGCGGGATTTGTATTGGTGGGCGACGGAGGCAGCGACGCTACGCCCCGGCCATGAGGACACCACGCCAGAAATGGTGATCGGCGGTGTAGCCCAGGTCCCTTCATAAGTCGTAGCGGATGGTATTCCCGAAGGGGTCCTGGGTCTCGGTGAGTTCCCATCAGAACATCCACAGCTCCGGTCGCAAAGCCTGCTTGAGCTTGTGAAGCAGAATGGCCCCGATCATCCGGCGGCCGAAATCTATTCGCGCAAACGCGGTCATCCCCGGCCGTAACAGATCATCCGTATTTTCAATTACCAGTTCCACGCGGTAGATCACCTGATTATTCTGATCGGTTTCACCTTCGCCTCCGATCTTAGCGACTCTGCCGCGAAAGACCTGGTCGGGATAGGCGCCGACCTTGAGCCGCACCGGATGGCCTAAGCGCACGTCTCCGATCTCGCGCTCAGACGCATGGATCCGCGCCAGCAATTGACGCGTGTCGGCCACGCGGCAGATTTCGGCGCCTTTCGGAAAATACTGGCCTACCAGGCGCGGCAATTCCTCGCCGAACACGGAACCGGGACGCGGAGTGACGAGTTCAAATTGCGCCAGCCTACTCCGGAGCAAATCACGACGATCGGTCAGCGTGGAGATGAGGGCGATCACTGCGCGCAATTCCCCGTTCAGCTTTTCGGACTGCAACCGCTCGGCCCCGAGGTCTGATCGCGCCAATTGCATTTCAGTAGCCAGGCCGGTGTGACTGCGGCGGCGCTCGATGAGAAGCGCTTCCAGCCGCTGGCGCGCGGCGACGCCTTCGATGGCGAGAGTTGAAGCGACCGTTTCCGCCTTTTCCAGATCGCTGCGCGGCGCGATGCCCTGCGCGTAAAGCTTGCGTGTCCGGTCGAGTTGCTGAGCCGCTTCTGAGAACCTGGCCTGGCGCAGGTCCGCCTCTGATTGCAGAACAGCGATGGCCGCCGGATAGGTTACAGCGGACGCGCCCGAAAGCCGGCCGCCGGTGGCTGGCCCGTTCGGGGATACGGAGGCGGTCAGATATTTCAACGTGTTCGGCTCTGCGCGCTCATGCATTTCAATCTGTCGCCGCTCTGAATCGCTTTCATCGTAATTTCTTTGCCGCTGCCGCAGGTTCAATCGGGCCCGAGCGATCGATTCCTCACGCGCTCTCAATTCGCCTTGCAGACGGTCACGGTCGGCGCTCGCCCGATCTAGCTCCACCTGCGCCTGCGCGAGCTGTTCTTCAAGTTCGAGGTCGCTCATCCGGCCGAGCGCCGCGCCCGCCGCCACCAAGTCGCCGGGTCGAACGCGCAGTTCAATGAGTTTTGCGCTCTCAGGAGCGCGGATGATCGCCTCCTGCCCGGGGACAGCGGTAAGCGCGCCGTAGGCGCCGACTGAAGCGTTCCAGGGCATACAGAGAATCAGGGTTATGAACAACGCGATTGCGAGAGGAACGAGCCGCCGCCGCCAGCGTGATGATTTCCGCCCGGCATTGATTTCGCCGGAATCACCTGATGACTGGGCCTGCATGGTCTGATCCCGAGTCGCCATATTGCCCTCCATTCGTTCAGTGAAAAATTGTTCGACCTTTGCAAGTAATTTGGAGGCAGGCGCCGAATCAGCGTCGCTCGCGGCGCTTATTTGGGCGCCTGCCTGCACGGGTCGAAATTGTTTGACCTTCGCCATAATTCCCGTCAGCCCGGAGGCCAATGCCGCGATCAAAGGAACGAGCGGTCGGCGCGCGTAAAAGAGCGCCAAGGCCAAAGTGAGCAGCAATCCCGGCAGGTAAAACCAGTCAATCAAATATGAGCCGAGAAAGATCACGATGAACAACCTGAGCGCGACCGTGTAAACGAACGACAACAATCCGAACGCGGCAAGAATCGTCTGCTCGCGCCGGCTGAATCGCGCCGCAGCCCTGTTCGGCTCGCCGAAAACGATGCGCCGCAAGGAGCCGCGACTCCACTCGCGCGCGCGATCCATCAGGTTCGGCAATCGAAGCCATTGGCTCAGGAAGTAATACCCATCCAGTTTGATCAGCGGGTTCCCGTTGAAGGCCACGTCCAGCACACTGCCGAGGAAAAAGCAGAAAGCCAGGTCCGCGAGCAACGTATAAGGCGCGAGCCAAAACCACGCCAGCAGCGACCATGTCCCGACCAGCAGTTGCCAGTAAACTCCGGCGGCGATCACCCACAGCCGCCGCCCGCGTTGTGGGATCAGATGGATGCCGGAAACGTTGCAATAGAGCGCGGGCAGAAAGTAGTAAATCATCAACACGCCCACTTCGGTCGCCCGCCCGCCGAAAGCCTTGCACGTCAGCCCGTGCGCGAACTCGTGTGTGACGCCCACCAGTAACCCCGCGACCAGGACCGCGACGTAATGCTCCCGCAGAATGTACGCGCCGTAATGCGCAACCTCGGCCCCATTCATCAATGCCAGCAGCGCCGCCATGAGCGTCAGCAGGAGCGAGATGACAAAGGACTCCGTCGTCCACACCCAGCGCAACACGCCGACCAGTCGCGTGAAGAGAGGGTCGGGATTGAAGAGTCTGAAACGGGTGTAAAACTGTGTGTTCAACCGTCGCTCAGGCGGCTGACGGCCTTTCACACATTCGCCCGCGAGGATTCCGATCTCATCGAGGCGGGTGAGAAATCTCGTGAGAGTCGGAATCCTCAATGTCCCGCCGTACCGTCGCATGAATTCATCGCAGACCGCGGCTGGGGTGAGTTTTTCATCGAGCAGTCGCAGCACGCGATATTCCGCAGTCCGCAAGAGCAGATAACGGCAGGATGACGCGGAGCCGACTACGTAGGCCGGACGGTCGCCGTCCCGCTGTTCGGCGATTTCAACGTCGGCGGCGATTCTTGGCGGGTAGGAGCAGTAATCAGTTTTCATTTGTCTGCCGCCCCATCTTGCGCATCAGACTCGCATAGTTGTTCCGGCAAGTAATGACCTTCAGATGATCAGGCCCGAACGACCGCTCGAAGATCGCCAGCGCCCTTCGGTACAGCGCCTCTGCTTCTGTATATCGGCCTTGCGCTTTGCGGAGGACTGCCATGTTGTTGAGGGTCATCGCCACGTCCGGATGTTCGACCGTGAGCAGTTTCTCTTTGATGGCGAGCGCGCGGCGATAAAGCAGCTCGGCTTCGTCCAGATGGCCCTGCGCATATTTGAGCGCGGCAAGGTTGTTTAAGTTGACGGCGATCTCGTAATGTTCAGGCCCGTACTCGCGTTCGAAGATCGCCAGCGCACGCCGGTAGAGCGGTTCCGACTCTTCATATTTGCCCTGCCCGTCCAGGATGCCGGCGAGCGCCGCGATGTCCGCGGCCACTTCTGGGTGATCGGGGCCGAGCGCCCGCTCACGAATCTCGACAGAGCGCCGCGCCAGCGGTTCGCCGGCGGCAAAGCTTCCGCGGGCGTGTTCCAGTCCGCCGAGGTTGTGACAGATCGTGGCGATCTCCGGGTGTTCGGGCCCCAGCAATCGCTCCAGCAGTGACATCGCGCGCAGGTAGAGCCGCCCAGCTTCATCGAACCTGCCCGTGTACTTGTAAAGCACGGCCAGGTTGTTGCAGACGGCCGCGACATCTTCACATTCACAATAGAGTTCCGCCAGCGCCAGCGCGCGCAGGTAAAGCGGTTCGGCCACGTCGTACCGCCCCTGCGCGCGCCGCTCATCGGCCGCGCGGCTAAGCCGACGAATCAGCTTTTGGAGCCCGGCCTGTGATTTACGCTGGCGGGGTGTCACAGGGCCTCCAGATGTTGGCTGCTCTGTTCGCATGATGGTTAGGTACGCGTCTGAAGTGGGCTCAGTGATTGCGCAGTGGAGGCGGAATTGGGATTGACGGAGTCGGAGCTATGGTCTCTTCCAACTCCTCAGCGTTCAACTCGACCTCGTCGTCGACGAGCGTCTCGTTGTGGTTCGCCGCGATTAGAGGCGCGATCACCTCCTCCATCTCCTCAGCGCTCAACTCGACTTCGTCACCGACGAGCGTCTCGTTGTGGTTCCCTGATACTCTGGGGGCGATCACTTCCTCCATCTCCTCAGCGCTCAACTCGACCTCGTCGCTGACGAGCGTCTCGTTGTGGTTCAGGCTCTCGCCCGGAGCAATCACTTCTTCCAACTCTTCAGCGTTCAACTCCACCTCGTCCCCGACGAGAGTTTCGTTGTGGTTCGCTGCGAGTTTGGGGGCGATCACTTCCTCCAACTCTTCGACCTCAAGTGTAATGGCGTCCGGCGCCGTCGCCTCGTCGTCAACATGAACTGTCATTGACATAAAACACTCCTTTGTGTCCGTCAGGTTGATCTTTGAGCAGTGATGACTGAAACCGAAGCGGCTTCGCATGCTCGTCGGATGGCCGATCCTGGCGGCGCCCGGCAAGTCGGTTTTTCACCGCTCGTAATGGAGTAAATTCTGTATCAGAGGCGGTGTTTGGAGTTTTCATGGTTTCCCCTGGTTGATGACCGCCCCAGTGGTGTATAGATCGCCCTACCAATAAGATCCGGGGTCTTGCTATTTCCGCGGGACGGAGTAAACTCCGGTCCCGGTAGCAGCCGACAGACAGGAATTTACTCCGCAGATAGAATTCAGGCATTGAACTCTGCTATAGGAAGTTGCTGAGCTTTCCAAAATATTACCGCCCACGCGATTTTTTTTCGCGGGCCGCCCGTAGTCCTCGACCACCGGAAGGAGGGGTGTTCTATGTCATCCACATTACGCGTGTCATTGTGTTTAATGGCTTTGGGCCTGAGCCTGATCAATCCCGCCTTGGCTCAGACGCAGTCGGTTTCCAATCCGCCCGCTTTGTCAGAGGTAAATGATCTGGTCGCAGCGCTCCTTAGCGCCAAGTCCGAGGAAGAGCAGGAGCGGCTGTTGGCGCGGAATAGTAACCTGATGAACAGCTCGCTCTTAGCCGCGCTGAGGTCGCCCGCCAATTCCCTCGCTCGGAAAGGCGATTTTGTCCGGGCGATGAGAATCTCTAAGCTCGCGGTCCGGATTGCTGAAAGGATCGGAGATCGGGTGGCGCTGGGCATTGCGTTGTGTGATTTTGGGTTTATCTACTACCGTCAGAACCGCTTGGCGGAGGCTCTGGATCGCTTTCAGAAGGGCCTTGTTATTTTTGAAGAGGCCGGCGATAAGGGGGGAAAGGCGTTCGCGCTATCCGGCATTGGCAGTGTCAATTTTAATCAAAGGCGCTGGGATCAGGCATTGGACTACTTCGAAAAAAGTCTGGCGCTCAGTGAAGAGGTCGGGGAAAGAAGATTAACCGCGTGGATTCTCGGCGGCCTGGGCGGCGCTCAAACCGCGTTAGGGCGCTATGATCTCGGCCTGGAATCGTTGCAGAAGAGCTGCGCGATGAGCGAAGAATTGAACGAAAAGGAAGCGCTGATGGTAGCCACGAATAACATCGCTCGTCTATATATCGACTATGGTCGCTACACGGATGCGCTGGAATATCTTCATAAGAGCCTCAAAATTCTCGAAGAGCCGGAATACGGCGGTAATAAGCGGCAAGTGGCCATCGGACTTATGAACATTGCCGTAATCTACAGTCGCCAGGGCGATGCGGATCAGGAATTGGAGTACTATCGCAAAAGCCTGAAGATCTTCGAAGAGCTCGACAACGACAAAATCGCAATCGCCGTTTTACATAACAGTATCGGATTTGTTTACAGAAAGCAGGGACAATATGAGCAGGCGCTGGAGTGGTTTCATAAGAGCCTGCAGTACTTAGAGAAAGTACAGGACAAATTTGATCTCGCCTTGTGTCTGACTAATATCGGCGCCGTTTATCGCCTTCAGGGACGCTATGATCAGGCGCTGGAATATCTTCGGAAGGGCCTCTTGTTGCGCGAGGAGATCAAAGACCGGAGAGGGATTCCAGACTCGCTGAATAGTCTCGGCCGGCTGTATCAGGACCAGGGCAGGTACGCGGAGATGCTCGATGTAAGCCGTCGCGCGGCCAAGTTGGCTGAGGAGAACAATGCGCGCGAAGAACTCTGGAACGCCCAGGGGCGCATCGGCAGCGCCTTTCGCGCGTTGGGCCAGCCCACGGAAGCTCGCCAGAGTTTTCTCGCCGCCATCTCAACCATCGAATCTCTGCGCCACGATGTCGCCGGGGGCGGACAGCAACAGCAAAGCTTCCTAGAAAACAAACTCTCCCCATGGCTCGGAATGATTGAGCTGCTCGTTTCGCAAAAAGAGTACGTCGATGCCCTGACTTTCGCCGAAAAGTCGAAGGCGCGGGTGCTGCTCGACACGCTTCAGGCGGGTCGCGCCAGCCTCTGCCAATCGCTTACGCCGCGAGAGCGTCAGACTGAGGAAGAGCAGCGACTCCGACTTGTAGCGCTCAACTCACAACTCACTGGCGAAATGCGGCGCGACAAGCCCGACCAGACGCGCGTGGCTGAGTTAAAAGCTGGCGTCGAGAAGGCCCGGCTGGAATATGAAGCCCTCGAGACAAGCCTCTACGTGGAGCACCCTGAACTGAAAGTGCATCGTGGCGAAGCCTCGATCATTAAAGCGGAAGAGCTTAGGGACTTGCTGCCGGATACTTCAACCGCGTTGCTTGAATACGTCGTGGCCGATGACCAGACCTATCTCTTTGCGATTACGAAGGCGATTGGTCAGGCAAAAGCTCAGGTCCAGGTCTTCACGATACCCATCAAACGGGCTGAACTGGAGAAGCAAACCGAAAGCTTTCGCGCGCAGCTTGCCGGCCGCGATCTCGCATTCCGCGATTCGGCTCGCAAACTTTATGACCTCCTGCTCAAGCCTGCTCAAGGGGCTCTGCGCGGCAAATCCGGCCTGGTCATCGCGCCTGACGACAAGCTCTGGGAATTGCCCTTCCAGGCGCTGCTCACCCAGGACGGCCGCTACGTGATTGAAAGAAACGCCGTCTCTTATGTCCCATCGCTGACGGTCTTGCGCGAAATGAAGGCGAAGCGCAACCGGCCTCAGGCAGAACCGGCGGGCTATTCTCTGCTCGCGCTCGGCAATCCGGCCGTTGGCAAAGAAACGATTGAGCGCGCCACGCTGGCGCTGCGCGATGAAAAGCTCGGTCCCCTGCCGGAAGCGGAAAAGGAGGTCACAGCGCTCGGCCAGTTGTACGGCGGCGCCCGTAGCAAGGTCTACATCGGCGCGGAGGCGCGTGAAGACCGCCTCAAGGCAGAGGCCACACAGGCCAGGGTTCTCCACTTCGCCACGCACGGGATTTTGAACAACGCCTCGCCGATGTATTCCCACCTCGCGCTCGCCCCGGGAGATAAGAACGAAGACGGATTGCTCGAAGCCTGGGAACTGATGCAACTCGATTTGAAAGCCGACCTCGCCGTGTTGTCAGCCTGCGAGACGGCGCGCGGGCGATTCGGAGCGGGCGAAGGCGTGATCGGGTTGACGTGGGCGCTGTTCATCGCCGGCGTGCCATCAACCGTGGTCAGCCAGTGGAAAGTCGAATCGGCGAGCACGCTCGACTTGATGCTCGCTTTTCATCGTCGATTGAGAACGGCGTCAACGCCCGCGAAATCGAATGCGACGAAGGCCGAAGCCTTGCGACAGGCGGCATTGAAGGTGATGAAGAATCCCGAGACCGGCCATCCTTTTTACTGGGCGGGATTTGTCTTGGTGGGCGCCGACAGGTGATTCTGGTCAGCGCCGCGAAGGGCGAGAAGGGCAAAACCTTTACACGTAAAATGACAGATCAATCAGATCATCCACGGCTCCGGACGCAAGGCCTGCCTGAGCCTATGGAGCAGAATGCTCCCGACCACCCGGCGGCCGAAGTCTATCCGTGCGCGAACTAGCGTATGACGCCCACCAGCATCATCGGCGATTTGAGGCGGCCATGCGCAGTAATCAGTTTTCATTCGTCTGCCGCCCCATCTTGCGCATCAGACTCGCATGGTTGTCCCGGCAAGTGACGACCTTCAGATGCTCAGGCCCGAACGACCGCTAGAAACTCGCCAGCGCCCTCCGGCACAGCGATTCCGCTTCTGGATATCGGCCTTGCGCTTTACAGAGCGCGGCCAGGTTGTTGAGGGTCATCGCCACGTCCGGATGTTCGGCTGTGAGCAATTTCTCTTTGATGGCGAGCGCGCGGCGATAAAGCAGCTCGGCTTCGTAATAGTGGCCTTGCGCATATTTGATCGCGGCCAGGTTGTTCAGATTGACGGCGACCTCGTGATGTTCAGACCCATAATTGCATTCAAAAATCGCCAGCGCCCGCCGGTAAAGCGATTCCGCTTCCTCGCGTTTACCCTGCCCGTCCAGGATGCCGGCGAGCGCGGCGACGTCCGCGGCCACATCCGGGTGATGCGGGCCTAGCGCCCGCTCGCGAATCTCGACCGAACGGCGCGCCAGCGGCTCGCCGGCGACAAAGCGGCCGCGGGCGTGTTCCAGTCCGCCGAGGTTGTGATAGAGCGTGGCGATCTCCGGGTGTTCAGCCCCCAGCGATTGCTCCATCAGCGGCAGCGCGCGCAGGTAAAACCGCTTAGCCTCATCGAACCTTCCCATGTATTTGTAGAGCGCGGCCAAGTTGTTGCAGAGGGCCGCGACATCTTCACATCCACAAAACAGTTCGGCCAGCTCCAGCGCGCGCAGGTAAAGCGGTTCGGCTATGTCGTACCGCCCCTCCGCGCGCCGCTCATCGGCCGCGCGGCAAAGTTGACTAATCAGCTTTTGGAGCGCGGCCAGTGATTTACGCCGGCGGGTTGTCACAGGGCTTCCAGGTATTAGCTGCTCTGTTTGCATGATGGTCATATACGCGTCTGAAATGGACTCAGTGATTGCGCAGTCGCCCTACCCACAACATCCGGGGCCTTGCTTTTTTGGCGGGACGGAGTAAACTCCGGCCCCGGTAGCAGCCGACAGACAGGAATTTACTCCGCAGATAGAATTCAGGGATTGAACTCCGTAAGGGTAAGTTGCTGAGCCTGGCGATATATTACTGCCAGCCTTATTTTTTTCGCGGGCGCCGGCCTAGTTCTCGACCGGCGGAAGGGAGTGTTCTATGTCGTTCCCGTTACGCGTGTCACTTTTACTGACTTTGAGCTTTGGCGTCCTCTGCCCTGCCGCGGCTCAGTCGCAATCAGTTCCCAATTCGTCCACTTTGTCAGAGGTCAACGATCTGGCCGCAACGCTGGTTGCCGCCGCGTCCGAGGAAGAGCAGGAGCGGCTGTTGGCGCGGAGGCCTGACCTGATGAACAGTTCGCTCTTAGCCGCGCTGAAGGCGCTAACCAATCCCATCGTTCAGAAAGGCGATTATGCTGAGGCGCTGAGAATCTCTCAGCTCGCGGCCCGTATTGCCGAAAGGATCGGAGACCGGGTGGGGTTGGGCTACGCGCTGAACGATCTTGGGTCGATCCACAACCGTCAGAACCGCATGACTCAGGCTCTGGAATGCTACCAGAAGAGTCTCGCTGTTTTTGAAGAGGTTGGAGATAAGAAGGGAAAGATGCGCGCGCTATATGGTATTGGCAGAGCCTATGAGTTACAAAACATCTTCGATAAGGCGTTAGGGTACTACGAAAAAAGCCTGGCGATCAGTGAAGAGATCGGAGATAAAAGTTTTACCGCTTCGGTTCTAAACGACCTGGGCTACGCTCACAACGTACTGAAGCACACTGAACTCAGTCTGGGGCTTCACCAGAGGAGCCGTGCGCTCAGTGAAGAACTAAACGACAAAGTAACGCTTCAGGTGGCGCTGAACGACATCGGCATAATCTATACCGACCAGGGCCGCTACGCCGAGGCGCTGGAATACATTCAGAAGAGCCTCAAAATATTGGAAGAGCTGGGAAGCGATCGTAATAAGAAAAATTTGGCTGTCGGGCTGCAAAACATCGGTCTGGTCTACAGGCGTCAGGGCCGCCATGATCAGGCGCTGGCGTACTATCACAAGAGCCTGAAGCTCATGGAAGAGTTAGGCGACAAATTCGGAATCGCCAATTTACAGAACAATATCGGAGTCGCTTACAAATCGCAGGGACTTTATGAGCAGGCGCTTGAGTGGTTTCAGAAAAGCTTGCAGGGCTATGTGGAAATTAAACTCAATTGGGGCGTCGCCAGGAGCATGAATAACATGGGCGACGCTTATCGCCTTCAGGGCCGCCATGATCAGGCGCTGGAAAACCTCCTGAAGAGCCTCAGGTTACGCGAGGAACTCAACGACCGGGAGGGGATCGCCCTGACACTGAATAATCTTGGCCGGCTATATCAGGCGCAAGGCAGGCATGCCGAGACGATTGAAGTCAGCCGCCGAGCCGCCAGAGTGGCAGAGGAGATCAATGTACCTGAACAATTCTGGAAAGCCCAGGATCTTATGGGCGCGGCGTTACTCGCGCTGGGCCAACCCGTCGAAGCGCGCAGCAATTTTCTCGCAGCCATCGCCGCCATCGAATCTCTGCGCCACGAGACTGCTGGAGGACAGCAGCAGCAAAGTTTCCTTGAAGACAAACTCGGCCCGTGGCACGGAATGATCGCGCTGCTCGTTTCGCAAAAAGAATATGTCGAGGCGCTGAGCTTCGCCGAAAGGTCAAAGGCGCGTGTGCTGCTCGACGTCCTTCAGTCGGGCCGCGCCAACCTCCGCAAATCGCTTTCGCCGCAGGAGCGTCAGACCGAGGAGGAACATCGACTCCGTCTGGTTGCGCTCAACTCACAATTCACGAGCGAACTGCGGCGCGGCAAACCCGATTCGTCGCGCGTGGCCGAGTTGAAGGCGAACATCGAGAAGGCCCGGCTGGAATACGAAGCCGTCGAAGCCGGCCTCTACGCGGCGCATCCTGAACTGAAAGCGCATCGCGGCGAAGCCTCAATCATCAAAGCGGAAGAGCTTAAGACCTTGCTGCCGGACGCGACCGGCGCGTTGCTCGAATACGTCGTGGCCGATGACCAGACCTACCTCTTTGCGATCACGAAGGCGGCAGGCCGGGCCGAAGCGGAACTCCAGGTTTACACGATACCCATCAAACGAACTGAGCTGGCGAAGCAAACCGAAAGCTTTCGCGAGCAGTTAGCCGGCCGCAATCTCGGCTTCCGGGCTTCGGCCCGCAAACTCTATGAACTGTTGCTCAAGCCCGCTCAAGGATTGCTGAACGGCAAATCCAGTCTCGTCATCGCGCCCGACGACATGCTCTGGGAATTGCCCTTCCAGGCATTGCTCGCCGAAGACAATCGCTACGTGATCGAAAAGAGCGCCGTCTCTTATGCGCCGTCACTGACGGTGTTGCGGGAAATGATGGCGAAGCGCGGCAAACACCAATCCGGGCGCCAGGTTAATCCGACCGAATACGCCCTGCTCGCGCTCGGCAATCCGGCCATCGGCAAAGAAACGATCGAGCGCGCCACGCTGACGCTGCGTGATGAAAAGCTCGATCCGCTGCCGGATGCCGAAAAGGAGGTCAAAGCGCTCGGCCAGTTATACGGCAATGCCCATAGCAAGGTCTATATCGGCGCCGAGGCGCGTGAGGATCGCCTCAAGGCCGAGGCCACGAAGGCCAGGGTTCTCCACTTCGCCACACACGGGATATTGAATAACGCTACGCCGATGTATTCACACCTCGCGCTCGCCCAGGGAGATAAGAACGAAGACGGGCTGCTCGAAGCCTGGGAACTGATGCAGATGGATTTGCGCGTCGACCTGGTTGTGCTCTCGGCATGCGAGACGGCGCGCGGGCGTTTCGGCGCGGGCGAGGGCATGATCGGATTGACCTGGGCGCTATTTGTCGCCGGAGCGCCATCCACGGTGGTCAGCCAATGGGAAGTCGAATCGGCCAGCGCGCGCGAGTTGATGCTCGGGTTTCATCGGCGCTTGATAGCGCCGTCTCGCAAATCACTGACGATGGCCGAAGCCTTGCGTATGGCAGCCCTGAAGCTGATGAAGGATCCGTCTACCAGCCATCCGTTCTACTGGGCGGGTTTCGTGCTGGTGGGCGACGGCAGATGATTCGCATTGTTTCTCGCGGCGCCGTCTGTCAATTCAGTTGTTTTCCGCGGCGATCTCCCCGATTTACCGCCGTTTAACCGCTAAGAAGGGAGTTTGTGCGCTATGCCCTTTGCGTCCCGTGTGTCGTTGTTATTACTGGCTTCGAGCCTGAGCCTCAGCGGCGCTGTCCTTTCGCCAGTTCAATCATCAGATTCAGTTCTTAATGCCTCTCAATCGTCAGCCGAGACAGAAGCGCGAGCGCTGGTGGAGAAGTATTTCGCGCTCTACGCCGCGAAAGACCTGGACCGACTGATGGGTCTGTGGAGCGCGAAGCTTCCTGACCCTGCCGGGAAAAGAAAGGCGATTGGGAGTCAGTTGGAGACCTCGGATGTCATCTTCAGTGGTCTGACAATCAGCCGGGTGAAGATAGAAGGCGAGCGCGCCATCCTGCGCTGCGCTCTCGACATGACCACTACCAATAAGAAGGACCGGCAGACGGCGACGGAGCGACGGACGAACAATTTCCTTCTGGTTCGTGAAGAAGGAATGTGGAAGCTGTGGGAAATCACCACCGCGGTAAATGACCTGGCCGCCGCGCTGGAAAGGGCCGCGTCGGAGCAGGAGCAGGAACAGTTGCTGGCGCAGGAAAAGGACATGGTAAACAGCTCGCTCGTCGCCGCGCTGAGAGAACTGGCGAGTCCTCGCATCCAGAACCGCGAATTTGCTCAGGCGCTGAGAATCTCTCAGCTCGCGGCCCGCATTGCGGAAAGGCTCGGAGATCGGATGGGCTTGGGTAATGCGCTGTGCGATCTCGGGTCGATCTACTACCGTCAGAGCGACTATGCGCAGGCCCTGGATTACACTCAGAAGGCCCTCGCCATTGGTAAAGAGATTGGCGACAAGAAAGTGATGGCGCGCGCCTTATACGGGATCGGCGCCATCCACAGGACGCAAGGCGACCCTGATCGCGCCTTGGAGTCGCTTAACGCAAGTCTGGTAAACAGCCAGGAGATCGGGGATAAGAGTTTGACCGCCACAACTCTTAATAACATCGGTATGATCTATAAACTTCGGGGGAGTTACGAACTCGCGCTGGAGTTTTACCAAAAGAGCCGGGAACTATGCGAAGAACTGAAAGACAAGATGGTTCTGAAAAGTGTTCTGAACAGCATTGCCAACGTCCGCCAGGCACAAGGCCGTTATGAACTCGCCATGGAGTTCTATCAGAAAAGCCGGGAACTCTGCGAAGAAGTGAACGACAAGGCGGCTTTGGTAATAGCGCTCAACAACATCGGCAATCTTTATGATCTCCAGGGCCGCAACCGAGAGGCGCTTGCGTACCATCTGAGGGCGACCAAAATTAATGAAGAAATGGGGAACGCCGCTGATAAGAGGGGCGTGGCCATTACCCTCTATCAAATTGGTTTGGTCTACTGGCATCAGCAAAGTGATGATCTAGCTCTGGAGTACTATCGCAAGAGCCTGAAGATCCAGGAGGATATCAAGAATAAATACGAAATCAGCGTACTGCAGAGCCGTATTGGGGAGGTCTACAAAGAGCGGAGACTTTACGAGGAGGCGTTGGAGTGGTTTCGGAAAGCCCTGACGCTCAGACAGGAAATGTCCAATACAGAGGGCATAGCCTCCTCTTTGAGTAGTATCGGCGACACTTATTACCTGCAGGGGCGATATGAACTTGCGCTGGAAAATTTTCGGAAGAGTCTCCAGTTGCGCCAGGAGATCGGCGATCAGTGGGGGGTGTGCTCATCACTGAGTCATCTCGGCGAGCTCTACCAGAATCAAGGCCGTTATACCGAGATGCTTGAAGTCAGCCGGCGCGCCGCCAGACTGGCCGAGGAGATCCAAGATCCCAAATCGTTTTGGATCGCCCAGGTGGACATGGGCAATGCCCTTTTGGCGCTGGGCCAACCCGTCGAAGCGCGCCGTAGTTTTCTCGCAGCCATCGCCGCCATCGAATCTGCGCAACAGGAGGTCGCCGGGGGCGAACTGCAGCGGCAAAGCTTCTTTGAAGATAAACTCGACCCGTGGCACGGAATGATCGAACTGCTAGTTTCGCAAAAAGATTACGCCGAAGCCCTGAGTTTCGCCGAACGGTCAAAGGCGCGTGTGCTGCTCGACGCGCTTCAGGCGGGGCGCGCCAGCCTCCACAAATCGCTTTCGCCGCAGGAGCGTCAGATTGAGGAGGAGCAGCGTCTGCGGCTGGTCGCGCTCAATTCACAACTCACGGGCGAAGCGCAGCGCGACGACCCCGACCCGTCGCGCGTTGCGGAGTTGAAGGCGAACATCGAGAAGGCCCGGCTGGAATACGAAGCCGTCGAAACCAACCTCTACGTGGAGCATCCCGAACTGAAAACGCATCGCGGCGAAGCCTCGATCATCAAATCGGAAGAACTTAAGACCTTACTGCCGGACGCGACCGGCGCGTTGCTCGAATACGTCGTGGCCGATGACCGGACCTATCTCTTTGCAATCACGAAGGCGGCAGGCCGGGCCGAAGCGGAACTCCAGGTTTACACGATACCCATCAAACAGGCTGAACTGGCGAAGCAAACCGAAAGCTTTCGCGAGCAGTTAGCCGGCCGCAATCTCGGCTTCCGGGCTTCGGCACACAAACTTTATGACCTCCTGCTCAAGCCGGCTCAAGGATTGCTGAGCGGCAAATCGAGTCTCGTCATCGCGCCCGATGGCAAGCTTTGGGAATTGCCTTTCCAGGCGCTGCTCGACGGGGACGGACGCTACGTGATTGAAAAGAGCGCCGTCTCTTATGTCCCCTCGCTGACGGTCTTGCGCGAGATGCAGGCGCAGAGGGGCAAACACCAGCCCGGGGCCCGAGCTGAAACTCCACGCTATCCCCTGCTCGCGCTAGGTAATCCGGCCATCGGCAAAGAAACGATCGTGAGCGCCGCGCTGACGATGCGCGATGAAAAGCTCGATCCGCTGCCGGAAGCCGAAAAGGAAGTCAAAGCGCTCGGCCGGTTGTACGGCGGCGCCCGCAGCAAGGTCTACATTGGAGCAGAGGCGCGTGAAGATCGCCTCAAGGCAGAGGCCGCGCAGGCCAGGGTTCTCCACTTCGCCACACACGGGATTTTGAACGACGCCTCGCCGATGTATTCACACCTCGTGCTGGCCCAGGGAGATAAAAACGAGGACGGGCTGCTCGAAGCCTGGGAACTGATGCAGTTGGATTTGAAAGCCGACCTCGCCGTGTTGTCGGGCTGCGAGACGGCGCGCGGGCATTTCGGCGCGGGCGAGGGCGTGATCGGGTTGACGTGGGCGCTGTTCATCGCCGGCGTGCCGTCGACCGTGGTCAGCCAGTGGAAAGTCGAATCGAACAGCACGCGCGAATTGATGCTTGGCTTTCATCGGAGCTTGAGGTCGATGTCTCGCAATCCGGCGCCAAAGGCCGAAGCCTTGCGACAGGCGGCATTGAAGGTGATGAAGAATCCTCAGACCAGCCACCCGTTTTACTGGGCGGGATTTGTCCTGGTGGGCGATGACAGATGATTCGTCGCGGGGCCGAATATACAAACGCTGAACTTGGCGCCATATTACTGCACGCCCGAAATTTTATATCAGTCGGGCAAGGTCCTCGATAACTGGAAGGAAGTGTGTTCTATGTCGTTCACCTTAGGCGCGTCCTTGTGTTTACTGACTTTGAGCCTCAACTTCATCAACCCCGCTTTGGCTCAATCACAGTCGGCGTCTTCATCTCTAGCGACGCGACATTCAGCCGATGAAACTGCGCTTCGCGCGCTGGCTGAAGCCTACTTTCACGCCTGGGCGGCGAAAGACCTGGACGGTTTTCTGCGTTTGTGGAGCGACAAATCGACCGAACTTGATGCCCGCCGGAAAGACGCGCAGGAGTTATTCGCCGGCAGCGAGAAGATCGAACTCCGCAATCTGACGATTCGCGCCGTCAAAGTGGAAGGCGCCAACGCCCGCGTGCGCGTGGAAACCGATGTGCGAGTGACTGAAGCCAGGACCGGCAAAGAGAAAGCCGGGTACGGAAAGACGCTTCGGACGCTGGAATGCGTGAAGGAAGCAGGTCACTGGAAAGTTCGGGGTGAAGCTTCAACCTATGATGAAATCGGCGCCGCTCTGGCGGCGGCCAAGAGCGATCAGGAACGCGCCGCGCTGTTGGCGGAAGAGAAAGAGTTTGCGACGGCCGAGCTGGCGCGCGCGCTGATCAATCAGGGCGCCCGCCTTTACTCTCAGGGAGAACAGACTCAGGCGGCGGCAGTCCTTCGCCTGGCGCAAATCGTCGCGGAAAAAATTGGCGCCAGGACTGAAATTGCCCGCGCGACGCACAACCTCGGAAATGTCCATTTGTCACAAGATGACAACGCGCAGGCGTTGGAGCGCTATCGGCAGGCCATGGCGATGTACGAGGCCCTTGACGACAAAGCCGGGATTGCCGATATCCTTAACGACATTGGGAATGTTCATCGGCGACAAAGCGACTACACGCAAGCGCTCGACTACTTTCAGAAAAGCCTGGCAATCCGAGAGGCCCTGGGTAATCAAGCCGGCGTCGCCACCACGCTCAACTACATAGGGATCGTCCATGGCTCACAAGGCAGTCATGCGCAGGCGCTGGAGCATTTTCAGAGGAGCTTGAAAATAAGAGAGGAGCTTAGAGACGAAGTCGGTATCGCCAGATCGCTGAATAGCCTTGGGCTTGCCGAATGGCATCTGGGCGACTATGCGCAAGCGTTGGAGTACTTACAAAGGAGCCTGCTGATGGCCGAATCTCTTGGAGATAAAACTGGGATTCCCAACAGGCTAATTAATATTGGGCTTGTTCATGACGCGCAAGGCTCGTACGAGCAGGCGCTGGAGTATTACCGGAAAAGCCTGGCGCTTTTTGAGTCGTTTGGAGACAAATCCGGAATCGCCAGGGCGCTGAGTAACATCGGGAGTGTCCTCAATGATCAACGCAACTACCCACAGGCGCTGGAGTATTACCAGAAAAGCCTGGCGTTGGTAGAGTCCATGGGAAACAAAGGCGGCGCTGCTGAGACAATATTCAACATCGGGACAATTCATAGCAGACAAGGCGACTACGCGCAGGCGCTTGAGCGCTTCCAAAAGAGTCTGGCGATGTACGAGGCTCTCGGAATGAAAGATAACCTCGCCGGCGCGCTAAAAAGTATTGGAACTACATATGGCTTGCAGAAAAATTACGTCAAGTCGCTGGAATACGCCGAGCGCGCGGCTACGGTCGCCAGGTCAATTGGCGCGAGCGAAAAGCTCTGGGACTCTCTAACTATCGCTCACAGGGCCTATCGGGAATTGAAAAGACCAGTCGAGGCGCGCCAGGCGCTGGAAGAAGCTATCACTATTATTGAGACGCTGCGTTATCAGGTCGCAGGCGGAGCGGAAGCGCAGCAGCGATTCTTTCAATCCAAAGTTCCCCCCTATCATGCAATGATTGAATTGCTCATGCGTGAGGGCAAGCCGACTGACGCGCTGACTTTCGCCGAATACGCCAAGGCGCGCGTGCTCCTGGACGTGCTCAAAACCGGCCGCGTCAACAGCGCCAAAGCCATGACCGGCCAGGAGCAGGAGCAGGAAGGCAAACTACGCTCGGAACTCGTCTCTCTCAACACCCAGGTGACGCGCGCTAGCCAGCAAGAGAATCCGGATCAGGCCAGACTCGATGAACTGATGCCCCTACGCGAGAAGGCGCGCCTCAAGTATGAAGCGTTTCAGACCTCGCTCTACGCGGCGCATCCAGAACTGAGAGCGCAGCGCGGCGACGCTCCGGTGGTCAAAGGCGATGAGATTGCGGCGCTGCTACCCGATTCCAGCAGCGCGCTGCTGGAATACCTTGTGACGGATGAGATGACCTACCTCTTCGCCATCACTAAATCAGCCGGCATGCAAGTCTACGCGCTTCCGATCAAACGAGATGAGTTGATCAAACAGACCGAAAGCTTTCGACGGCAGCTCGCAGGGCGTGACCTCGGCTTTCGCGCTTCAGCCAGAGGACTCTATCAATTGCTGCTCAAGCCGGCTGAGGCGCAGCTTCGGGGCAAAACCAGTCTCATCATCGCTCCTGACGACAAGCTTTGGGATTTGCCCTTCCAGGCGCTGCTCACCCAGGCCGGACGCTACGTGCTTGAAAGTAGCGCTGTCTCTTATGTCCCCTCGCTGACGGTCTTGCGCGAAATGAAGGCGCAGCGCAACCGGCCTCAGGCCGAAATGGCGGGCCCTGCCCTGCTCGCGCTCGGTAATCCGGCCCTTGGAAAGGAAACGGTTGAGCGCGCCGCGCTGGCCCTGCGCGATGAAAAGCTCAATCCGCTTCCGGAAGCCGAACAGGAAGTCAAGGCGCTGAGGCGTTTGTATGGGATGTCGCGGAGCAAGGTCTACATCGGCGCCGAGGCCCGCGAAGACCGTGTCAAAAGTGAAGCCGGAGAGGCTAGGATTCTTCACTTCGCCACGCACGGGGTATTGAATAACGCCTTGCCGATGTATTCACACCTCGTGCTTGCCCAGGGAGATACAAATGAAGACGGGTTGCTCGAAGCATGGGAGTTGATGCGACTGGATTTGAAAGCCGACCTCGCCGTGTTGTCAGCTTGCGAGACGGCGCGCGGGCGATTCGGCGCGGGCGAGGGCGTGATCGGGTTGACGTGGGCCCTGTTCATCGCCGGCGTGCCGTCGACCGTGGTCAGCCAGTGGAAAGTCGAATCGGCCAGCACGCGCGAGTTGATGCTTGGTTTTCATCAACGCCTGATGGCGCCGTCGAAAGCGAAGATGACCAAGGCCGAAGCGCTGCGGCAAGCGGCCTTGAAGTTGATGAAAAGTCCGGGCGCCAGCCATCCGTTTTATTGGGCTGGCTTCGTGCTGGTGGGCGACGGCAGATGAAGCTTTGTTGGACCGCGATTGTCTTCGCCCTCTTAGGCCGCATGGCGCTGCAAGAACGCTAAGGTCTTCTGATTGAACTCCTCAACCTTCTCATAGATCGGCGCGTGCGCGCATCCTTCAAAAATCAGCAGTTCGGAGTCGCGAATATTGTTCTTCATCCCATCCGCAAACCGGGTGGAGGTCACCAGGTCGTGTCGCCCGAATGTTATCTGCGTCGGCGCAGCGATCCGACCCAGTTGCGCCTCCGCATCGTGGTTTATCACGGCATTCGACTGTTGAAGGAACGCGGCCAGAGGCTGCTCCGGCCGGCCACGAACAAAATCTGCCAATGAGTTGATGTAATCACGCTTGGCGGCATACAGCTCGGGCGTAAAGCACCACGGGAAGATCCCCAGAATGACCATCTCGGGCACACTTCCCAACGCTTTAGCCGTTACCTGCCACCCTTCGACTACGGTCTTGAGGAAAGGGTCAGTCTTCGTCCAACCACTGTGTAGCGACAACGACTTGACCTTGTCAGGATATTTAGCCGCCAGCCACATGCCGATGGCCGCGCCGAGAGATAGGCCGGAGACATGCGCCTTCTGGATCCCCGCCGCCTGCATGAAAGCAGCGACATCGTCGGCGAAAAGCTCCATGGAATAGACGCCTTCGGGTTTGTCAGTTTCACCCGCCCCTCTCAGGTCGAGTGAGATGCAGGTAAAGCGCTTGGCGTAATCCGGAGTCTGGAATGCGTAACAGGCGTGATCGGCGGCCAAGTAGGGGATGAGAATAAGGGGGTCTCCGGTTCCCTGTTGGTCGTAATTGATACTGATGTTATTGGCTCTGACTTTGGGCATGGGAGTTTCTCCTAAGAAAATCAGTTCGTAGTCCCGCCTTTAGGCGGAAGGGTTGGATTCAGATCCATTCCGTGACGCCAACCGCTTCCGCCTAAAGGCGGGACTACGAACTGCGCTTCCATTCTTTCAGGGGGTCGCAACGCGACCTGAAGGCTCTTGCGGAAATCCCATTAATGTAAGTAGCCCAAACGAGAGCTTTATTACCAGCGGTTTACGTCTCCACCCCCTTTTCCCGCCGCGCGTCCCATTTCATACACTTGCTCCTGCGGTAGGATTCGACGGCCAGCCGCACGGCGACAATGCCGTAGTAGCCGGTCATCACGTCGCATTTCAAAGCCTCGCCGCCGCGGATGGCGTTCTGCAGATTGCGGTGATGCAGCGTGATGTCTTCGCCGCCGGTCTTCTTGTGAACGATTTCCGGATTGTCGCCTTCCTTGTTGAAGCGCCCCTGTGGTCGGAGGACGAAACCATCGCGCGTGAACTCGAGCGTGGCCTCGTGGCCGCGCAGCACGTGCGGGATGGGCGCGTCGTTGGCCATCGAGGAGAGCACGACGACCGAAAGGCCGTCAGGATAATCGAGCATCATGTTGAACGTGTCGGGGATCTCAGCCGCGCTGTCGCGGAATTCCCACTTGCCGCCGACGGCGACGACGCGAGTGGGAAACTTCAGGTCTAGCGCGCGAATGACGCGCGTGATGCGGTGGACGAAGAGGTCGGTCGCGATGCCTCCCGAATAGTCCCAGTAGCGCCGCCAGTGCAGGAACCGGTCGAGGTCGAACGGTCGCTTCGGCGCTGGGCCAAGGAACGCGTTCCAGTCCAGGTTCTCGCCGGGCCGAACATCTTTGTCCGGCTCGTCGCTCACCCAGAAGTCCCGCTTGTAATTGCGCGAGTAATCGATCTGAGCCTGCACGACCCGGCCGAGCTTGCCATCCTTGACGTATTTCTGCGCGGTCTCGTAAGAGTCGTCGCACATTCCCTGCACGCCGACCTGCATCTTGACATTGGTCTGTTGAATCTTTTTGACTACCTGCTTAGCCTGCTCGATCGACCAGGTCATCGGCTTCTCGCAATAGATATGCTTGCCGGCGTCGGCGGCGTCGAGCGTCATGCGGGCGTGCCAGTGTTCGGGCGTGACGATGGTCACGTAATCGATATCCTTACGGTCGAGCATCGCGCGATAGTCTTTGACCGGGGCCGCGCCGGTCGCCGCGGCCGCCTGATCGAGCCGCTTCTGATAGACGTCGCAGACCGCGACGATTTCGACGTTGTCCGCCTCCTTCATCCTCATCAGTTTAGGAATGTGCTCCCCCTGCGCCAATCCGCCGCAGCCGATGATTCCGACTCGCAGGCGGTTGTTCGCGCCGAGGACTCTGTTTGCGCTCGCGGCGGTGGCGACGATAGAGGCCGCCGAAGCCGACACGAACGCGCGACGACTGATCTTGTTAGCGTTTTCCATAGTCTACCTTGTGAATGAAATTAAATTGCGGAGACGCGCAGTTTACTAGAGTCGTGGCCGAGATTGCCAGCGCGTTGGAAAGTTACAGATGGATAAGCGAAAACAACACAAAGGGACAAAGGAACAAAGGGTCAAAGGGAGCCACAGGGTGGTGTTTTTCCCTTCTTTGCCCCGCTGTTCCTTTGTCCCTTTGTGTTGATAAAGCTTTTGTTGCCCGAATCGGCGCCGGAAACTATACTTCGATTTGGTTCGACACATCTGAAACTTTGTATGGACTCATGACTTTCTCCTTTACAACGGCCGGCGAATCGCACGGGCGCGCTTTGATTGCGACGATCGAGGGCCTGCCCTCGGGGCTGTCCATTGACCAGGACTTCATCAACCACGAACTCTGGCGGCGGCAGCAGGGCTACGGGCGCGGCGGGCGGATGAAGATCGAGACGGACGCCGCGCAAATCCTCGCTGGCGTGCGACATGGCGAGACGCTCGGGTCGCCCGTTGCGATAATGGTAGAAAATAAGGATTTCAATAACTGGCTCGAAGTCATGGCTACGGAGAAGCCTCAGCAGCCGCTCGAACGCGACCGCAAGGTGATCAGGCCGCGCCCCGGACACGCCGACCTCGTGGGCGGAATGAAATACGACCGGCGCGATCTGCGCGACGTCCTGGAGCGCGCGAGCGCGCGCGAAACCACGATGCGCGTCGCGGTCGGGGCCTTCGCGAAGTTGTTGCTGCGCGAATTCGGCGTCGAGATCGCCAGCCACGTCATCCGCCTCGGCGAGATTTCGATTGAAGACCAGGAAGTCGCCTGGGATCGGATCGTAGGCGTCTACGACGACGACGCGCTGCGCTGCGCCGACAAGGCCGCCGAACAGAAGATGATCGAACGCATTGATCGCGCCGGAACCGAGGAAGGCGACACGCTCGGCGGAGTCTTTGAAGTGGTGGCGAAGGGCTGCGCGCCGGGCCTCGGCTCCCACACGAGCTGGTCGGCGAAGCTCGACGGCCAGTTGGCGCAGGCGGTCATGTCCATTCACGCGGTCAAGGCGGTCGAGATCGGCGAAGGCGTAGCGAACGCGTCGAAACCCGGCTCACAAGTTCACGACGAAATAGTCTATAATCAGGACCTGCGAACCTTCGGCAGAACGTCGAACCGCGCCGGCGGCCTCGAAGGCGGGATGACCAACGGCGAAGAGCTGCGCGTGAGAGGGTATTTAAAGCCGATCGCGACGCTGCGGAAGCGGTTGCGCAGCGTAAACATCGAAACCAAGGAGCCGATGGACTCCGACTTCGAGCGCTCGGACGTGACGGCGGTTCCGGCAGCCGGCGTGATCGGCGAAGCGATGGTGGCCATTACGCTCGCGCGCGCGATGCGCGAGAAGTTCGCCGGCGATTCGATGCGTGAAATGAAACGTAACTTTGAAAGCTATCAACAGCAAATTTCAGGATATTGAGACTCCGAGATCCATTTTGATTCAATCGGAGTTAAGGTCAACTTGGCGGACATTTATAAGCGAGTCAGGTTTTCCGATAATATTCTAGAGATGGAAAGAGAAAGGTGATGATTCTACCAATCGTCAAATACGGCGACCCGGTGCTGCAGAAAGAAGGCGAAGAGGTCACCGACATTGACGGCCAGTTGGCCAAATTCGTCGAGAACATGTTCGAAACGATGTACGAGGCCAAGGGCGTCGGTCTGGCCGGGCCGCAGGTCGCGCTCTCGAAGAAACTCTTCGTGATGGACGTCAGCGCCGGCAAAGAGGTCAATGACCGCGTCGTCTGCATCAACCCCCAGATCGTCGAGATCAAAGGCAAGGTAGTCAGCGAGGAAGGCTGCCTGAGCTTCCCCGGAGTCTATTTCGAGGTCGAACGGCCGGAGGTCGTCACCGTCTCGGCAATCAACATCGACGGCAAGGAATTCACTTTCGAGGTCAGCGGCCTGGCCGCGCGCTGCGTGCTTCATGAAACCGACCACATCAACGGCAAACTCTTTATCGAATTTCTCAGCCCGCTCAAACGCGACCTTCTTAAACGCAAAATCAAAAAGAAGATCAAACTCGGCGAATGGGAGTAGTCGGGACCGCTCGCCAGGACGCAATAAGATCTGAGAATAAACCCATTATCCGAAAAAAATTTGCGTTCGGGGATTGTGGCTTGGAATACGAACAGAATGTGATATTTTCTTTGATACGGTACAGGGAGCGGTAGCGACCTGGCCCTGCGAAAATATTCACATTCACAGGCGCCAGGTCGCTACCGCTCCCTGTACCGTTGAACGCCCCCGGGGCTACAGTCGCAACAAGAAAGACATTTCGATGAGTATTTCAATGGGCAATGGGATTGTCATACGTTTGGCTGGCGTCCAGCAGCCTACGACCCGCATCTTTCATCAGGAAGTGATCAGCGTCGGCACGGCGCCCGATTGCGACGTGGTGATCGAGGCCGAAGAGCTTTCGCTGCCGCCGGAATCGGTCATCCTGACGCTGCGGCGCCAGGAGAACGCTTACCGAATCACGACCGTCTTGCCGGACGCCGGCGTCACGCGCGACGGCGAAGCGGTCGCCGTCGGCGAAGCGCTGGGCGACGGTGACACGTTCTATTTCGGCGAGACCGGCATTCGGCTGCGCGCCTTCGCGCTGACCGACCCCAATGACATTACCGAATCGCTGCGCTTGGGCGGGGTCGTGCTGGCGAACGCGCGCCCGTCCGCGCTGACTACAACCACGTCCGCTCTAGATGGGAGCCTCTCCAAGGGGCGGCGCTCGATGCCTAGAACCGACGTCGCGCTCGTCTTCGTCAAACAACTTTTGCGCGAATTGGTGGCCGAAATCCCGCGGCGCGTGCTTTATACAATCGCCGGGGTGGCCGCTTTTATCCTGCTCACGATCATTTATTTCAATACGCTCGGGTTTCTCGAAGGGCGTCGCAATAACAAGGCGATCAACGAACTGCAACAGACGATGAGCGCCACGCGCAGCGAGATAGACAAACTCAGCACGTCCCTGCAGGAGGCGCGCAACGAGGCCAGCGACATTCGCAGTTCGCTCTCCCTCCCCGAGAAGATCGTCAACAGTTATGGGCAGGGCGTCTGCCTGATTTATGGCACTTACGTCTTCGTCGATCCGAGGGCGGGAGGCGAGATCAAATTCAAGGAGCCGAGCGGGACCGAAAACCCGATCGGCCCCGACGGCGCCGTCAATCTTAGCGTTGACGGGAACGGGCGCGTATACGAGGTCGAGTTCATGGGCACCGGCTTTCTGGCCGCCAAGGGGTCCGTGCTCACCAACCGTCACGTCATTCAGGCGTGGGACGAAGATGACATAGCCAGCCTGATCAGGATGCGCGGATTCACACCCAGACTGAAAGAGTTGGTGGCTTACTTCCCTCAGACCCCTCAATCGTTCAAGCTTACCCCAGTCGGATTATCGTCTGATCAGGACGTCGCGCTCTGCTCATTCGACCAGGGAGCGACGGAACTTCTGCCGCTGCCTTTGGATGAAACCGGCGAGGGCGTCGCCAGCGGGCAATCGGTAGTGCTGCTCGGTTATCCGGCGGGACTCGAAGGTTTGATCGCGCGAACCAACAACATTAGCAAAGCCAACCGCCGGCTTTACGGCAACCTCTCATATCGGACCCAACTCAACGAATTGGCCGCCAGCTCGAAGATTCGCCCCCAATCGACGCAAGGCCACATCAGCGACGTTTCGCCGCAATTGGTTTATGACGCGCGCACGGACGAGGGAGGGTCTGGCGGCCCCGTCTTCGGCTCCAACGGCAAGGTGATCGGCATCAACCAGGCCATCCTGATGAGTTCGCAATCGACGGCCAGCTTCGGCGTCCCGATTCGACACGGATTGGCGCTCCTGAAAAAACTTCAGCAATCTCATTTCGCGCGGAAGTGACAGCGGCGACGGGGCGACTCACGCGACGGGGGGACGGGGCGATAAAGA
>Ga0081455_10001902_pt1 | contig 25101 bp, 19 predicted proteins | sample TabmetS3T2R1_FD_70207 | JGI IMG/M metagenome (GOLD analysis project Ga0081455, IMG submission 70207) | Tabebuia heterophylla rhizosphere microbial communities from the University of Puerto Rico - S3T2R1 | ecosystem: Host-associated > Plants > Roots > Rhizosphere ...
GGTCGGGTCGTGGCTGTCGAGCACCACCTTGGCCCGACCCTCGGCGACACCTGGGCAGCCGGGCAGGCCCCGCAGCGACGAGCCGGTCGTGAGCTGCCCGAAGCCGGCAGCACCCCGCGATGGCCAACTGGAGAGCGGCGGAGGCTTGCCTGCGAACACGAATGGCGGCTCCAGTCGGCCAAGCGCCTCGTACTGTGCCTTGCGCCGGCGGACCTCCGGGGTGAACGCAGTCGGATCGGCCAGGAACGGGCCCTCCAGCTCGCTCCAGCGCAGGAAGCCGAAGTCCTCGATCGCGTCGAATGCGCCACGCTCGAGCATGCGGCGCCCGAGCTCGCGGGCATCCATACGGATCTCGTGGACGAGGCGGACGTTGTTGGACTTGGTCCGCTCGCGCGCCGGCAACCAGACCGTCGCCGCTCGGAGTGCCGCTGCGGCCTGCGCCTGAGTCGTCGGGTCGTCCGCCACCGCGGCCAGCAGCTCTGCCGCGGCGGCCTCCCGCTGGCGAGCACGCTCCGCTTGATGGTGCGTTGGCGACGCCGACTCCGGCGCCAAGCGCATGCGTTCGATGGCCGACAGAGCGAGCTGGGGGCAGGTCTCCCACGTGGGCGAGCGCGCCTCCCACTCGTTGGGCCCACGCGAGCCATAGTCGTGGACGAACACCGCAAACGCCCGACGGAACTGCTGCGCCGCCTGGCTGCCACTCTGATCCAAACGATCGAGCAACCCGTCGACGCCGTCGTCGAACGCCGCCGTCAGCTCGGGCGCGGCGACGACCATCCGGCCGAGCTCCCACATCGCCATCGACGGCGCCGCGGAGTCGACCTCGCCCAAGCCTGCGATGAGCACCAGGACGAGATCAGGCCGTCCGATAGCGGTGCAGGCGTCCTGGATGATCCCGACCGGCACGGTGGCCATCGAGGTGGTGAAGAGGTGATGGGCGAACAGCTGGCGATGCAGCTCGAGGAGACCCCGCGACCGTTCGACCAAGGCGGCATCCGGGAGGCTCCGGAGCCCGGGCCGCTGGTCACGCAGCCGCTTTGTCTCCCTCAGGTCCTGCGAGAGCTCAGTGAGGTCCGACAGGTGCTCGACCGACAGGGCCCAATCGAACGTGGCGCCGATGCGGTCGGATAGATCCGGCCGAACGTCTCCGTCCTGCTCCTCGTAGGCGGGGATGCCCGGCTGCGTCCCGAAGAGCTGCGTGTCGATCAGCCGCCACGACAGGCCAGGGGCGCGCTCCCCGAACAGCCGGACGATGGAGGCATTCAGGTAGCAGTAGCCGCCGACCACGCCGAGGATCGAGAACTCGCCGGGCGGGAGCTCGTTGACGTCGAGTGCGCCAATGCGGACCAGCGCGTCACGCCAGCCCAGCTCCGACATCCACAACCCGATATCGAAGGTCAGCGGGGTGACCGGGTCGGGAAACACCTCGCCAACGTTCGCCCGCGTATAGATCGGGAAACGCACGCTCAGCGTGCTGTCGGGCACCCAGGTATCGATCGCGTCACCTGCCGCCATGGCGCCCCCGGGTCCGCCGACGAGGGCAGCAACTCTAGCTCGCAACTTCCGCCCAGAGCAGTGGCCGGTGGTGCCCGGCACCCCGGAGTGTGTAGACGCAGTTCGCGGTTGACGACCACGCTCGGTGGACCGAAGATGGGCGGACCTGGGACGGTGGGTCCAGGGAAAAAGGCGGATCAAGGCGGGAGGACACCATGGCGATGAAGCGATTGCTCGCGGGCGCGGTCTGTGCGGCTGCACTCGTGGTCGTTCCAGCTAGTGCGGCGTTCGCTGGCGAGGTGAAGGGACCCCCTGGGGTTCGTGACAACACCAATGAAACGGGAGCCCTGGATCATGCCAACTCGGCGTGTGCCGCCAGCGGGCTGAACGACCTCGACTCAGAAGAGGGACAGAACGTGTCCCAGGTTCAGACGGCGGCCGACTCCTGGAAGTACTACGGGCTCCCGAAGGGTGCGCCAGGCACGCTTGGCCTCTGTAGGGGCGGAGCCGGGGAGTAGGACGAGCGCCGTGTCGTTGGCCCCGGCGTCTCGGCCGGGGCCAACGGTCTCTCCAGCCGCGCGCCCGGAGGTTGTGGCTCACCCGGGTGTGTGGAAGCTGACCGTGAGTGTCGGTCCCTTCTGCCTCGCGCGGTGATGTGACGTTGGACGTCGGGTGGGTGTACCCCCGTGGCTCGGTCGAGCGATAACGGGTCCGGAATGACATCGCTGGCTTACCAGCTCGGGGCGTGGGGCGACTGGCAGACCGGTGGCTGAGGAGGCGCGGAGCCGCGCCCACGACGAGGAGAAATCGGATGCCCACGCAAGGACTGTCCCTCGCTACGAGCAAGCTGGTCGGTCTCGGTCTCGCCGCCAAGATTGGCCTTGGTGTCACTGTGGTCACGGCCGGCGTTGCCGGCGCCGGGGCCGCCGGTGTGCTGCCCGACCAGGCCAACGACAGAGCGCGTGATGCCATCGAGGCTCTGACGCCCGTCGAGTTCGGCAGTCCCGCCGACGATCACCGCGAGGATGGTGGGGACCCGGCCGCCAATCGCGGCGAGAACTTTGGGAGCATGGTCTCCAGCGATGCAACCGGCGAGAGTGACGGCGAGCCCGGCGTCGACGGGTCAGAGATTTCATCGCTGGCACCGGGCGCAGCGCATCGCCCCGCCGATCCGGGCCAAGCGCCGGCCCAGGCCGGTCAACCGGAGAGCACCGGACACGACCAGGTGACCGAGACCCCGGCCGCTTCCCACGTCCCCGAAGATGCCGGGTCTTCGCAGACGCCTCCCTCCACGGACCCTGGGGCCGGTGCACCTGAGACTCCGCCGAGCACGGCGCCCGTGGTCGGCGGTCCTGGCGCCGGCGGCACGGGCGACTGACCGACTGACACACTCCCGGCCCTGCCATCCGGGCCTTCCAGTCCGGATGGGAGCCTTCGACCCGGCTGTACGCTGCTGCAGCCCGGTCGAACGCGTTGCACGGGCGACTGCGACGAGCGGAAGTCCGATTCTGATCCGACGCTTTCGCACGGGCCTGTGATCGGGCACAGTCATGGTGGCGGCCGACCACGGTCGTGGCGAGGACAGGAGGACAGATGGACATGATCAAGCGCGCGCTCGTCGTGACGACCGGCGCGGTCGCTGGGCTCGTCCTGATGGCGGGACCAGCGTTGGCAGACAATTGCACCAACGCCAGCAAGAAGTACGCAGACTCAGGGGCGCAGATCGTGTTCGGCGCCAACGACGAGGTGTTGTTCATCAGCCGGGGGCTCGAGAACCGGATCGCCCAGGGCATCGTCGACTTCGAGACCGGTGAGGGGTTCCACGGGCTCATTGCGTTCGACGTGGACGGCGACGGCGTGGCCGACGCCAGCACGTACATCGGCGTGGGCCCCGATGGCCACGAGCTACCGATCGAAGCACAGCTCCGGGGCCCGGCGTGCCGCGGCATCACCAACCTCGGCATCTACTTCGAGCAGTGCGTGGGCGCTTGACCGGGTGACCGAACGGGGGACTGACCATCCGGTCGGTCCCCCGGCCGACCCTTCTGCCGCATCACCGGACCCTTTCGGCCACCGCGTGGGAAACTGGGCGTGTGGGCGATGAGCCCCCGATCCACATCGAGTCCGAGGTCACGACGGCGTGGGACCGAGCGGACGCGGGGCACGACGCTCCGGGCCAGGGTGCGTCGGCGAGGCGGGTCGTCCGTGGCCCTGGGCGCTGGGCTCGGCTGGTGGGCGTGGTCGCCGTGGTGGGGCTGCTGGGCGGGGGACTGCTGTGGTGGGCCCGCGATGGCGGGCGAGACAGCGGCGATGAACCTTCATGCGGCGGCATCGGCGGAGACAGGGCCCGGGCCGCTCGCATCGCCTTCTACGAGGCCACCTATCGGCTGTTGCCGGCCGGCTCGTTCGCCTACAGGGGCGATGTGCACGCCGCCGAGCGGAGTCCGTTCCGGCCCGGCGAGCGCATGGCCGGCGATACCACCGTCGAGGGTGCCGTGGCGCTGGAACATGGGCTTACGCATGACATAGCGGTCGATGCCAGTGGGCGGGCGGCAGAGACTGTTACGTCCGGCCCCACGGTTTGGACCCGCAGCGCATCGACGGCCGAAGGGCTCGGCACCGCCCCGTGGGCAGTCCGCACCTCGGTCGGCGAGGCGACGGCTCCGGCGGCGTACGTCGGCCGGCCACTGCCGCTGCTGGGGACGGCTGCCGTTGCCTATCTGCTCTTGTCGGCGCGGGAGCCCAGACCGGTGGCGCCCGACCCCGCCGGGCGGTGCGTCATACGCGCCTCGATGCCCGCGGCGGGCCGGGGGGACCCCTACGCCGAGCTGTCCGTTGGCTTCGACCTGTTCGTCACCCTCGACGGGGACGGCAACCTCGCCCGCATCGTGGTCAAGTCGGCACCCGGCGATCCGGAGCTGCTGCTCGACCTTGACATCACGCAGATTGGGGAACCCCAGGCCATCGCGCCCCCGGACAGCGGAACGGTGGCTCGCATCGAAGAGTCCCCACGATCTATGACGTGATGCCGAGGCGTGCGCATCTCGACGAGGGCAGGGCAGTCGCCGACGTGTGGCTTCGATCGAGGGCCGCGTCGATGCCGGCGATCCCCGCTCCTGTTCACACGGACGACGAGGTGCGTGACCACTTCTGCGACGTTGTCCTACCGACCAAGGAGGTGTGGGTGACCGACAGGGGTGGGGCGGTCGTCGCGCTCCTCGTGCTGGAAGATGAGTGGATCGATCAGCTGTATGTCGACCCCGATTTCGTTGGTGACGGCCTGGGCTCGAGCCTCATCGCCGTGGCGAAGGCGGAACGGCCGGGCGGGCTCAAGCTCTGGACGTTCGCGGCGAACACTCGCGCCAGACGCTTCTACGAACGCCATGGCTTCGTTGCCACGGGCACGACGGACGGGGACAACGAGGAGGGCGCGCCGGACGTCCGTTACGAGTGGCGACCGTAACTGCCCGGCGGCATCGGGATATTGCGTCAGCTCGCTGGCTCGGCACCTCCGGTGGGCCGTTGCAGGTCGTCCGCCCCGACAGCGAGGTTGCCGTAGGTGGGTACACCGGCCGCCTCGTAGGTGAGATGGATTGTGCCGTTGGGGTAGGTGACCGACTGGGTCAGGCGCAGGGCGGCGGGCACGGTGCCGTCACCGAACACCTGCTTCCCGCTGCCGAGCAACAGCGGGTATAGCCACAGGTTCAGCCTGTCGACGAGACCGAGCCGCAGCAGCGACTGCACGAGATCGAGGCTGCCGATCACGTGGACTTCGCCGTGGCGCTCGTTCACAGCGGCGATGCTCTCGGTGAGGTCGCCACCGAGCAGCGTCGAGCCCTGCCAGGCGAGAGGGCCGGACAGCGTGCGGCTGGCGACGTACTTGGGGACGCGGTTGAGCAGCCCGGTGAACGGGATCTCCTCCGGCGCGTTGGGCCAGTAACTGGCGAAGATCTCGTAGGTCCTGCGGCCGAGGAGCAGCGCGTCCATGCTCTTGGCTTGCTCGAACATCGTGTTGCCGGACTCCTCGTCGACCAGTGGCGCCTGCCAGCCGCCGTACGCGAAGCCGCTGGCGCGGTCCTCGTCGGGCGCTCCAGGCGCCTGGGCGACGCCGTCCAGCGTCATGAACTCGGTCACGACGAGCTTGCCCATGGTGTCCTCCTGCATCCTGCGATGTGTCGCTCTAACGACGAGGCCGCTGGGGTGAAATCATCGCTGGCGTCCGACAAGCGGCCGGGACGGCCAGGACCCCGGGCCGGGCCGGTTGGCGCTCACAGGGCTATCCGCAAGACGCCCACGGGTCGGGTTGTCACCGCACCCGACTGGCAATGCCGGGATAGTCGAGCACGAGCCCTGACGCGTCGTAGACGAGCTGAGCCTCGAAGCCGAATGCGGGTGAGCGGTACCGGTATCGCTGATGGTCACCGTCGTCGTCGACTCGCATGTAGATCTGCTCGAGCCGCTCGACGCGTAGGTCCAGGGCACGTACGTAGGCCGCGGGAGCCCCCACCGACTGGCCCACGTGCAGCTTCAGGCGGTGCACCGGGATGGTGTTCGTACACGCCGACGACTCGAGATCGACATCGAGACAGCCGTCGAGCTCGGGTGCATGTGAGCCGTCGATCTCCCAGTGTCCCGCCCCGTCGGCATCGAGCCGCCGGTCGTGCTCACCGTTGAGGGACCAGCCCCAGATCCGGGCTGCTCGGGTGGCCCAACGCCCGTCGAGCGTGATCGTGTAGCGGACGGCCCAGACCTCGCCGTCCTCGACCGCCGCGGTGTGCCCCTCGAACCGGTATCCGGAACGATCCGCGCGGACGAACGCCGACTCGAAGCCCTCGCGTGCCTCCTGGTGCCGCCAAGCAGCGCTCGCCGGGAGGTCCCTGAACGTCATCCGCTCTCACCTCTGCTAGCGCCCCAGGCGGGGGCCGCTCTGGGCGAATACCCAGTGGCGGCCCTCGCGGTCGGCAGCGGTGTAGGACCGGAAGCCGTGCTCCGTGATCTGACTGACGATCGTCGCACCGGCGGCCTCGGCGTGCTTCAGATGAGCATCGAGATCGTCCACGTAGACGAACGGCGAGTCGGTTCCGATCACGCCGCCACCGCCCCAGAGAACGACGAAGCTCGTGCCGACGCGGAACTCGATCCAGGTGTGGTCGGGGTCGCCTTCCGCGTCCGGGATGTCGGCGGTCGGTTCGAGCTGGAACACGTCGGCGAGCCACCGGGCCGTCGCCGCGGGCGCGGCCGACCGAAGGGCGACGTGCAGCCGGCCATAGCTCGGGCCAGGACCCCGGCCCCGTCGGTCGAGGTAGCGCGGAAACCATTGCGGCGCCATGCGGACCATCGACAGCTGGGCGGTCCCGTCGACACCATCGGGAACCGTGCCCGTCACTTGAACACGCGTGCCCGACGCGTGGGCCTCGAAGGTCACCTCGATCGTCACGTCGTTGCGGGTCGTCCATGCCAGCCGGGCGGCCGGCTCCCAGACGGTGATGGTGCCGAGGACGCGCTCCTCGTCGCCGTAGTCCTCGACCAACCGACCACCGACGCCCCCTTCGATCCGGCGCTCGATGAGTCGCCAACTGTCATACGCGTCGATGGGACCACGTCCCCACCACTGGTCGAACTCGTCGGTGAAGACCGTGAATGCCGTCATGGGATCGGTATCGACGTCGATCACTTCAGCGATGCTGGTCATCGCGCCTTCCCCTCCACGTGTTGCTTGAACGAGCGGAGCTGGATGCGCCACTCCGCCTGCAGCTGATCAAGGAACGCCTGCACCGCGACCAACGACTCCGGTTGCAACTTGAACAGCCGGACGCGTGCATCCTCCGGCACGCGCTCGTCTTCGACGAGCCCCGATGTGAGCAGGATCTTCAGATGTCGACTCATCGCCGGCTGGGACATCCCCGTCGCCTGCGCCAGTTCGCCGGCGCGATGTGGCCGCGTGCCGAGCAACTGCACCACTCGACGCCGAGTGGGATCGGCAAGGACCTCGAACACATCCACCAATAGCCAATAGTTAATGACTCTGAGAAGTATGTCAAGCAACACCATAGGCACTTCCGGCGGCTCGGACGGCCAGCGGGCATTCTGAGCGGCATGAGCACTTCGCCGTGGAGCCGGTACGCGCTGGTTCTTGTGGACCTACAGCGCGACTTCTGGACCGAGGCGGTGGCCCGGACGGTGCCGGAGCTACCGGTCCGAGTGGCGGCGCTCGTCACCTACGCCCGAGCCGAGGGACTAACCGTGGTGCACCTACGAGCCCGCTTTCGCCCCGATGGCAGCGACTGGATCGCCCGTTACCGGTTGGGGAACCGGATCCCGTGCATCGATGGAACGCCAGGGGCGGCGACACTGTCGTTCGCGGAGGAACTGCCGGGCGAACTGGTGGTGAACAAGCAGACCTTCGACGGGTTCCTCGGCACCGACCTCGACCAGGTGCTGGCCGAGAGCGGCGCCCGGGGGTTGCTGCTCGCGGGGCTGGTCACGTCCACCTGCGTGCTGTTCACCGCCGCGACGGCGACCCAACGGGGGTACCTCGTCAAGGTCGTGTCGGACTGCTGTTCCGACCGCTCCGAGATGCACGACGCAACTCTCGCGGCGTACCGCTTCGTGTTCGACACAGTGCGCTCGGACCAGATCGCCGAACGTCGAGAGGACTGGGACGCCGAACTGGATCGGATGGACACGTGGCGACCATGACCACTGGCAGTCCGTGACCGGCGAGCCATCCGATCGCTGCGGACGGCATCGCCGACGCGCGGACGGGGCCCCCGCGGTGAAAGGCTGGTGGCCGTGCACGGGGGTCTGGGGATGGGGGTCGTTCGGCCCGTCGCGTTTGCCGCGATCGTGGGCGCCGCGGTCGTGCCCGTGGCAGCCCACCCTCCTGCGGCCGCTGCGCCGAGCGATCACGCCGATGGGTGCCGGCTGCTCGCGGTCGATGGCACCACGACGACGGACAGGGACGCCCCGACGGCGCCCGGGCGCGTGCGTCCGGACGACACGGTCCGCGTCGACCTCACCCGACCCGTCGGTCCCGTCAACCACGACCTGACGGGCGTGGTGTGGAACGCTGGCAGCAGCGTCGCACCGCTGGCGCCAGTCCACCCCACGATGGTCCGCATCGACGCGAGCCTGCAGGACCGCAGCCGGGGGCCGGGCCAGGTCGACCTGCAGCCGCTGCTGCAGCGCGTGGCGCAGGTCCGGGCGATCGGCGCCGAGCCGCTCGTGCTGCTGTCGTACATGCCCCGTTGGCTCGGCGAGCCGCGCGCCATGGGGACCCAGGACCCCACGAGGATGGGACCGGGCGACCTCGACGCCTGGCAGGACCTCGTCACTCAGGTGGTCCGCACCCTGGCCACCGCGCCGCAGCCCGCATACCGGTTCGAGGTGTGGAACGAGCCGGACATCCCGATCTTCTGGCAGGACACCCCCGAGCAGTTCGTCGCCATGGCGCTGCGCACGCATCAGGCGGTGGCCGACGTGGCGCGCGAGACTGGCAGGCCCCTGCAGATCGGCGGGCCGGCGGCCGCGTTCGGGCTGAACGCCAACATGCTCCGGTACCTGAGCAGCGTGGCCGACGCCGGCCTCCCGCTCGACTTCGTGACGTGGCACAACTACGCCAACTTCCCGTTCCTGGGGCCGGACGGGCCGGAAGGGAACCTCCCCGAGGAGCTGTACCGCCTCCTCGCCCGCCGGAACCCCGACAGCACCCCCCTCCGCTACTCCGCCGAGATCGCGGACATCAGGGCCAAGGTGGACGCCGCGCTCGCCGGCAGCAGTCTGTCGCCCGACCTGATCATCGACGAGTGGAACGTGTCGGCCGGCGGCTACGACGTCCGCCACGACACCGCCGAGGGGGCATCGCTGGTCGCCGGCATCCTGGTCGAGATGGAGCGCGCCGGGCTCGACGCCGCCGCGTTCTACCGGGCGGTGTCGGGGGGCGACGACCGCGTCGGTGACTGGGGACTCGTCCATGCCGACGGCACGGGGAAGCCCTCATGGTGGGTCTTCCGGGCGTGGTGGGCGATGACGGGGACCCGGCTGCGCACCAGCGGCGACGATGCGACGACCGGCTTGTGGGCCCGGGCGACGCGCGACGGCGGCTGCGTGTCCGTGCTGCTGGCCAACTTCGTCGCCACCGGCGCACCCGCGCGGTCGGTCGAGGTCGACCTCGACGGACCACTTCCCCAGTGCCGCGGCAAGCGCACGACGACGCTCGCCGCCCTCGACGGCTCGTCGACGACCCTCGCCGACGCCCACACCGTGCGGCTCCTGGCCCGGCGGACCGTCACCGTTCACATGGCGTCGCAGTCGGTTGCCCTGTTGCGGACCGCGTGGGATCCGGCGACGACGTGACCGAGCGGCCAGCCAGGCGCAGGGCGTCGACGTTTACGATCGCCGTATGACCGCTCGCAACATCGCCCCGGCCACCGGCCGGCTCGGCGTCCTCCTCCCCGGCCTCGGCGCGGTCGCCTCCACGGTGATCGCCGGCGTCCTCCAGGCCAGGCAGACGGGGAACGCCCCCATCGGGTCGCTCAGCCAGATGGCCCACATCCGCCTCGGCGACCGGGCCGAGGGTCGCAACCCGCTGATCAAGGACTTCGTCCCGCTGGCCGCGCTCGACGACCTCGTCTTCGGCGGCTGGGACCCGATCTCGCCGAATGCCCTCGAGGCCGCCCGCACGGCCGGCGTGCTGGAGGAGCGGGACATCGGCCCGATCTCGGCCGAGCTCGAGGGCGTCGTGGCGATGCAGGCCGTCTTCGACAAGGACTGGGTGAGCCGGCTCGACGGCATCCGGGTCAAGACCGCCGCCACGAAGATGGACCTGGCCCAGGCGCTGATTGACGACGTCGAGCGCTTCCGCGTCGAGAACGAGTGCGACCGGCTCGTCATGGTCTGGTCCGCGTCGACCGAGGCCTACCGGGACATGACCGAGGTCCACCGGAGCGTCGAGGCGTTCGAGGCGGGGCTCGTGGCCAACGACCCGATGATCAGCCCCAGCCAGATCTACGCGTACGCCGCGATCATGAGCGGGGTCCCGTACGCGAACGGCGCCCCGAACCTGAGCTGCGACCCGCCCTGCATGATCGAGCTGGCCGACCGCAACGGCGTGCCGATCGGCGGCAAGGACTTCAAGACCGGCCAGACGCTGATGAAGACGATCGTGGCGCCCGGCCTGAAGGCGCGGATGCTCGGGCTGAACGGCTGGTTCTCCACCAACATCCTCGGCAACCGGGACGGTGAGGTCCTCGACGACCCCGAGAACTTCAGGTCGAAGGAGGTCTCGAAGCTGGGCGTGCTGGACACGATCTTCCAGACCGAGGCCTACCCCCAGCTGTACTCGGACATCTCCCACGTGATCCGGATCAACTACTACCCGCCCCGCGGCGACAACAAGGAGGGGTGGGACAACATCGACATCTTCGGGTGGATGGGCTACCCGATGCAGATCAAGATCGACTTCCTCTGCCGGGATTCGATCCTGGCCGCGCCGCTCGTGCTCGACCTCGCCCTCTTCTTCGACCTCGCCGCCCGCGCCGGCGAGAAGGGCGTCCAGGAGTGGCTCAGCTTCTACTTCAAGGCGCCGATGACGGCCCGCCCCGACCTGCACCCCGAGCACGACATCTTCATCCAGCAGATCAAGCTGAAGAACACGCTCCGGGAGTGGATGGGCGAGGCCCCCGTCACCCACAGCGAGGCGTAACTCCATCGGCGACCGTGTTGTCCGCTGCGTGGTACGTTGCCCGCTACTCGGACAAGGTGCCGACGTGAGGGCGACGGGGGGGAACCATGCCATCACGCTTGCCAGCCCAGGATCGTCAACGGGGCACGTCATCCTCGCGGGTGACTCGCAGGAGGGGTCGGGCAGCCGTGGCCGCCTTCGCCGCCATCGCATTGATCGCCGTCAGCTGCGGCGACGATGACGACGACTCCGGCGCCGAGACGGGCTCGGGCAGCGAGGCACCTGCGGATCAGGGCGGCGATCAGTCGGGGGGCGCCGGTGCAGAGTCCGTCACCGACTACGTCGCCTACGTGGGCGGCGAGGCCGGACCGGCTGATGACAGCCTGGAGCCCATCTACATCGGCTGGCTGAACCAGGAGGGCGGTCAGGTCGAGATCGGGGCGGCGGCCACCGACGGCGCCGACCTCGCCGTGCAGCTGGCCAACGAGCAGCTCGGGGGCATCGGCGGGCATCCGGTCCAGCTCAAGAAGTGCTTCATCCGCGATGCCGAGGAGGAGGGCACGACCTGCGGCCAGACGCTGGGCAACGACGATTCCATCGCGGCCATCGACGTGGGCGGCGTGGCGATCGGCATCCAGCCGTTCTATTCCACGATCGGCGGGCGCAAGCCGGTGATCGTCGGCGTGGCCGTGACGCCCGTCGACACGGTGCAGGACAACGCGACCATCCTGTTCGGCGACGTCACGCACGTGCTCGGCCCGTTCGGCACGTACGCGAAGGACGTCCTCGACGCGAAGACCGCGGCGCTCGTCTTCCCCAACATCCCGGGCATCTCGGACGGTGCGGCCGCGCTCGAGGCCGGCCTGGAGGCGGCGGGCGTCGACGTGGAGAGCGTCGGCTACGCCCAGGGCCAGACCGACCTCATCGGGCCGCTCACAGCCGCCGGCGCCCAGGACGCCGACATGGTGATCCCGTACAGCGACGCGTCCGGCTGCGTCAACCAGGCCAAGGCGCTGCAGCAGCTCGGAATCACCGACTCGGCGAAGATCGTGTCGGCGCCGCTCTGCCTCAACCCGATGGTGTCGGAGGGCCTCGGGGGCGACTACCCGATCTGGACGTACGCGATCGCGAGCTCGCTGTACGGCGACACGACAGACCCAGGCATGGTGCCTTACACCGAGGCCACCGAGCAGTACGGGGTGGAAACCGCACCCGACCCGTGGGTCATCGTCTCATTCGCCAGCGTCCTTACCACCATCAAGTTCCTCAACGAGGTGGGTCCCGACGCCCTGACCTCCGACGCCATCGTCGAGACGGCCCGCGGCTTCACCGGCCCCGTGGCGCTCGGCGCACCCGAGCTCCAGTGTGACAAGTACGACGATGCCCCCGCGGTCTGCAACGACCGCACGCAGTTCTTCACGTACTCGGGACAGAACCAGTTCGACAAGGCGGCCTCATGGCTGCAGCCGCCGGGGTGACGCGACTGATACAACGAGGGTGATCCAGCGACGTGCAGCCGGCGCGTTGGCCGGCTCTACCGGCTGACGCGGGAGATCGATGCAAGACATCATCCTGTTCGTCCTCCTCGGTCTCGGGCCCGGCGCGCTGATCGCGGGGATCGCACTTGCCGTCGTCCTGACCTACCGGGGCTCGGGCATCATCAACCTCGCCACCGGCGCCGTCGCCATGCTGGCGGGCTACGCCTACTGGTCGCTGAAGACCGGCGAGTTCGGGCAGGAGCTCGACACCGTCCCCGCGCTGCTCGTCACCCTGGTGATCACGCTGCTGGTCGGCGCACTCATCGAGCTCGTGGCGTTCAGACCGCTCCGCAACGCCGCACCCCTGGCCAAGCTCGTGTCGTCGCTGGGCGTCCTCCTCGTTGCGCAGGCCTCGATGCTGCTGGCCTTCGGTACGAGCCAGAAGCCGCAGCCGTCGGTCCTTCCTAGCGACACCGTGGAGGTGCTGGGCACCAACGTGCCCGAGGACCGGTTCATACTCGCCGGGATCGTCGTGGCGATCGCGATCGTGCTGGCCCTGCTCTATCGGTTCAGCCGGTTCGGGCTCGCCACCCGGGCCGCGTCGGAGAACGAGCTGTCGGCTCTGCTCACCGGGCTATCGGCCAACGAGCTGTCGATGGCCAACACGCTGCTGGCCAGCGTCGTGGCCGGTGCCGTGGGCGTGCTGGCCGCGTCCATCACACAGCTTGACGCCATATCCCTCCCGTTGCAGGTGGTGCCGGCCCTCGCGGCCGCACTGCTGGCGCGGCTCACCTCCTTCGGGATCGCCTGCGCCGCCGGGCTGGGCATCGGGATCACCACATCGCTGCTCGACTACGCCTCCACCAAGTCGTGGTTCCCCACCGACCAGGGCGTCCCGTTGCCGGGGGTGAGGGAGCTCGTCATCTTCCTGATCATCATCACGGCCATGTTCCTGCGTGGCGCCGCGCTCCCGGGCCGGGGCGAGCTGATCGAACAGAGGCTCCCCGCCGTGCCCCGGCCGCAGCGGCTGTTGGGACCGGCTGTGCTACTGACGGCCGCGGGTGCACTCGCCCTGGTGCTGCTGCCCTTCGACTTCCGTCAGGCGCTCATCAACTCGATGATCGGCACGGTCATGGCGCTGTCGCTGGTCGTGATAACGGGCTTCGTGGGGCAGATCTCCGTCGTGCAGCTGGCGTTGGCCGGCGTTGCGGGCTTCACGGTCTCGCACCTCGCCGTGGACGCGGGCATCGGCTTCCCCCTGGCTCCCCTCGCGGGAGCGGCGGCGGCGGTGCTGCTGGGTGAGCTGACGGCCGTGTCCGCCCTGCGGGTGCGCGGCGTCAGCTTGGCTGTCGTGACGCTGGCGGCCGCGGTTGCCATCGTCCAGTTCGGCTTCATCAACTCCACCTGGGGCGGGGGAGGCACCGGCTCGCCCGTGCCGGAGCCACGGCTCTTCGGTCTCGATCTGGGCCCGCAGGCGGGCTTCCGCGGCCTCGACGGCGGCCTGCCGAGCCCCGTCTTCGGCTGGGTGGTGTTGGGCGTGACGGTGGGGCTGTGCCTGCTCGTGGCCGCCGTCAGGCGCAGCGACCTGGGGCGGCGGATGCTCGCGGTCCGCTCCAACGAACGGGCCGCGGCCGCGGCGGCGGTCGACGTGCGGAACGTCAAGCTGGTCGCATTCGGCATCAGCTCGTTCATCGCCGGCATCGCCGGGACGTTGTACGCCTACAACTTCGGCTCGGTTAGCGCCAACCGCTTCGATGCGATCACGGCCCTCGGGCTGATCGCGTTCGCCTACGCCGGGGGGATCACGCTCGTGTCCGGTGCCGTCTTCGCAGGCCTGATCTCGACCCGAGGGCTCGTGCCCCACGCCTTCGACAGCTGGTTCGGGATCTCGGGCAACTGGTTCCTCCTCACCGGCGGCCTGCTGCTGATCTTCACGCTGATCCAACACCCCGAGGGGGTGGCGGGCACGCTCTACGAACGCCTGCATCGGCGAAGGGCGGGCGACGTACGCACCGCCCGCGGCCAGGTCTTCGCACCATCCGCCGCGCAGCGTGAGGTCGCCGCCATGAGCCCGGCGGGAAAGCAGTGACCGCGCTGCTACGAGCCCGCGACGTCGCAGTGCGGTTCGGTGGTGTCCACGCGCTCGCCGGCGTCGATCTCGAGGTCCAGGAAGGCCAGCTCGTGGGGCTGATCGGGCCGAACGGGGCGGGGAAGACGACGTTCGTGGACGCGATGAGCGGCTTCGTGCCCTACACCGGCCGGATCGAGCTGGACGGTCGGGACCTGGCGGGCCTGCCGCCTCACGCTCGGGCCCGCGCGGGGCTGGCGCGCACGTGGCAGAGCACGGAGCTCTTCGACGACCTGAACATCCGGGAAAACCTGGCCGTCGCCGCCCACCGGACATCCGGTCGGGCCCGGCGCCGGCTCCGCTGGCCGACCACGACGAGCGTGGCCACGATCGACGAGAGCCTCGACCTGGTCGAGCTCGGCTGGGCGGGCGAGCTGATGCCCGGCGACCTGTCCCAGGGGCAGCGCAAGGTCGCCGGCGTGGCGCGAGCGATTGCGATGCGTCCGCGGCTGCTGTGCCTCGACGAGCCCGCCGCCGGCCTGGACACTGGCGAGAGCGACGAGCTCGGCCGGCGGCTGCGTGGGCTCGCGAACAGTGGCACCTCCATGCTTCTGATCGACCACGACATGGGCCTCGTGCTCAGCACCTGCGACCAGGTCTTCGTCCTCGAGTTCGGCAGGGTCATCGCGGCGGGGCCGCCCGATGTCGTGCGCCGCGACCCGAGCGTGATCACCGCCTACCTCGGGGCCGCAGCGTCCGAGGGCACGATGGATCCCAGCGACGACGGCGCCAGCTCGCTCTCCGGGGAGGTGCCCTCGTGACCGTGCTCCCTCGGGGGCTGCGCACCCGGACCCCCTCGCCGCCCGGCTTCCTGGCGGTCGCTCGGTCGGCCGGTCACGAGGTGCCCTCGTGACCGTTCTGGCGATCGAGCGGCTCACCAGCGGCTACGAGGGGGCCGCTGTCATCCGGGACATCGACCTGACCGTCGGCGAGGGCGAGGTCGTCGCGCTCCTGGGGGCGAACGGCGCCGGGAAGACGACCACCCTCCGAGCCATCTCGGGCATCGTGCGCCCGATGTCGGGACGCATCGAGCTGTCGGGACGGGACCTGGCGGGGGCGTCCATCAGCCACAGGGCGAGGCTGGGGATCGCGCACGTCCCAGAGACGCGTGGCCTGTTCTTCGGGCTCACGGTGGCGGAGCACTTTCGCCTGGGACACCGCGGCGAGCGCCTCGACGCCGGCGCGGCCTATCGCTACTTCCCGGCGCTGGCCGAGCTGCGCGACCGGCGGTGCGGCCTGCTCTCCGGCGGCGAACAGCAGATGCTCGCGGTCGCCCGCGCCCTCGCCCGGCATCCGAAGCTGCTCCTGCTCGACGAGCTCAGCCTCGGCCTCGCGCCACTGATCGTCGAGCGCCTCCTCCCCGTGGTGCGGGACTATGCCGCCGATGCCGGTTGCGGCGTGCTGTTGGTGGAGCAGCACATCCAGCTCGCGCTCACGATCGCCGATTGCGGCTACGTGCTGTCGCACGGGGAGATCGTCCTGCACGACGACGCTGAGGCGCTGCGCAGGAACCGCGATCTGCTCATGGCGAGCTATCTCGGCGGGACCTCGGTCTCCGCTGCCGCCGGCTCCCCACAAGACGACGGCACGGTGCCGGGGCGCGATGCCTCGGGCACGAGTCGCTGACCCACCGGCCGCTACCGGGGCCCTGATGCGGCGGGTCCGGGACCCCTTGATGCCGTCGCGGCGCCAGGTCAGTTCGAACCCAGGCTATTTCGTGCGCAGCCCCCAACCGTAGGGGAACGCGGGGTGGTAGTCGCTGTCGCCCACGTTGATCGGCTCCTGGGCGGCGCTGGCTGGCCACGTGTGCGACAGCTTGCCCGTGAACGGCTGGTCGCCGAACAGCACGTCGGCGACGCCCTCACCCTGCGAGCCCGGCAGCCAGGACGCCACCAGCGCGTCGATCTTCGCCAGCTGGTCGGGTGCGATCACCTGCGGACGGCCGGACACGACCAGGACCACACACTCGGGGACGGCGTCGCACACGGTGTCGACCACCGCGGCGTCACCGGGCTGCAGCTCGAGGCTCTTCGGCTCGCGCAGCACCCCACCGTCCTCCGGGTCGAAGCCCCAGCGCGGCCCGCCGATGTCTCCGAACCCCTCCGAGTACGGCGTCTCGCCCACAACCACGACGCCGACCTCGGCATCGCCGACCGGCGCAGAGGCGTCCGCGCTGTAGGTCACCTGCGCGTCCGGTGCGACCTGGCGGATGCCGTCGAGGATCGTATTGCCGGGGATCCGGTGTTGGCCCGACGCGCCCTGCCAGCTCAGCGTCCAGCCACCGGCCTGGTTACCGATGTCGTCGGCGTTGCGGCCGGCGACATACACGTCGGCGTTCGCCGCAAGCGGCAACACGTCGCGATCGTTCTTCAGCAACACCTGGGACTTGGCGACGGCCTCGCGGGCCAGTGCGCGGTGCTCCGCCGATCCGACGTCGCCCAGGTTCGACCGGTCGGTGTACGGGTGCTCGAACAGGCCGACCTCGAACTTCTTGGTCAGGATGCGCCGTACCGCGTCGTCGATCCGCGCCATGGGCACCCGACCGGCGTTCACCTCGTCGAGAAGGGTGGCTTCGAACGGCCCGGAGGAGAACGGCTCCATGAACATGTCGATGCCGGCGTTCACACCGGTCCGCACCTGGGTCGCCCAGTCGCCCGGAATCTGATGTATGCCCTCCCAATCAGAGATCACGAACCCGTCGAACCCGATCTGATCTTTCAGCACGTCGGTGATCAGCTCGCGGTGCGCGTGCATCTTGAGTGGATTGCCGACCCCGTCCTCGGTCCAATCCACGCTGGAGAAGGACGGCATCACGGTGCCCGTCTTGTGCCGCCGTACGGCCGCGACGAACGGGGCGAGGTCGATTCGGGCGAAGTCCTCCCGGTTGGTGATCGTCACGCCCTGGTCGATCGTGTAGTCGCCGGCGGCGGTGTCGAACTCGGTGTCGCCATCTCCCGCGTAGTGCTTGGCCGTCGCCAGCACCCGGTCGTTGTCGCTCAGGTCGCCGGCGCTGTCACCCTGGAATCCCCTGATGCCGCCGCTGAGACGGGTCACCAGCTGCGGGTCCTCGGAGAAGCTCTCGTATGTCCGCCCCCAACGGGCGTCCCTCGCCACACACACGCACGGGGCGAACGACCACTGCGGACCTGTCGCCCGGGTCTCCTCGGCGACCACGTGCTCGATCCGCTCGATCAGCTTCGGGTCACCGGTCGAGCCGAGCCCGATGTTGTGCGGGAAAACCGTCGCCCCATTCAGGTTTCCATGACCGTGCACGGAGTCCACGCCATACAGGATCGGGATCTGCAACCGCGTCTGCAGCGCACGCTCCTGGAACATGTCGACCATGTCGGCCCAACCGCTCGGCGTGTTGTCCGCCGGCACCGAGCCTCCCCCGGACAGCACCGCGCCGAGCATCAAGGTCGTGACCTGTGTCGGGTCGTCGGTGACGGCGCCGCGCTCGGCCATGGTCATCTGGCCGACCTTCTCTTCCAGCGTCATCCGGCCCATCAGATCCTCGACCCGTTTGGCAACGGGCAGGTCGGGGTTCAGATACGCAGCCCCGGACTGGCGGAACGTGACCCGCCCCTGCCCATCGGTCGGGTCCGCCGTGAGCGCCGTCGGTGCGGAGCTACCGGTTGGAGTGGCACCGACCGGGGCGGTCAAGCCGGTCGCCAGCAGTGCGAGCGGCACGGCAAGCAACGCCACACGTGCGCGTACACGAGGTCGCATGATGTCTCCTTCGGGCGGTAGGAGAACGTCGGGGCACCCTCGCCCCCCTCTGACACCCTCCCGTACCCGATCCGGACGGGGTATGTAACCAGTCTCTTCCCGAGGCTGGGGTCGATGCTGTCGGGAGAGCCGAGCTCGCCCCACGCGTCCGGTGCCTCGGAGGGCAAGGAGACACCCAGCGCACGCCTGCTCACGCGGCTGAGCTCATCCGCCCCCGACCGCGGTGTCGAACGTGTTGATGGCGGGCCTTTCCGGCCGGGCGGAAGGGATTGCAATGGGACTGTTCCACACGTTGACGAGCCGACGTGCCGTTCCCGATGGGCCGCCGCTCGCCCTCGGCATGCCGGCACCCGACGATCGCCTCATCGCACTCGCCGATAGGGGGGACAGCTCATGACCCGTCGTCCACGTGCCTTCCCCCGCCGGCTCGTAGCGGTAGCCGTCGTGGTCGCCGCGGTCACCGTCGCCGACGTGGCGCCTGCGGGCGCCCGGACGCCGAGCCGGTGCCCCGACACCTGCGGGTTCGTGCTCGGGCGGGGCGGGATCACCCTGATCGATGTCCCGAGCGCGGTCACCCCCGTCCCGCCGCAGACAGCAGCCACACGGCGGCGGCCGCCGCCCGGCGAAGGCGCCGGGGGCTTCCTGTATCGCAAGGGTCGGTTCACTCCGGTCGCGAGGATCAGCGGGGCCGGCGAGTTCCAGCTTCATTACGCCATCAACGACAGCGGCGAGACCGCAGGGTCGTACGTCGACCAGGGTGTCCCGCTCGGCCCCAACGGTTACCCCGGGGAGGCGCTTCACGCCTTCGTGAAGGACCGCCACGGCCGCCTCACTCGCTTCGACGTTCCCGGCGAAGGAACCGAGTTGCCGCAAGGCTTGAACGACAAGGGGCAGATCGCCGGGATCTACCTCGACGCGGCCGGCGTCCAGACCGGCTTCGTCCGCGACCGGAACGGCAAGATCACGACGATCGCACTGAGTGCCATCGGCACCAAGGCCAGGGACATCAACGACCGCGGCGACGTGGTCGGCATCTACGCCGACCCCGCCGCGAACGAACTCGGCTACGTGATCAGCGGCTACCTGCGACACCGCAGCGGGAAGGTCACGACGATTGCGCTTCCGGGCGGGCGCGAGACCAGCCCCTACGCGATCGACGACCTCGGTCGGATCGTGGGCTCGTACTTCGACCCCGGCGTGACCCAGGATCCTGACGGCCATTACCCGGCGGGCACACTGCATGGCTTCGTCTGGGTCGACGGCCGCGTCACCACGCTGGACGTGCCCGGTGCGCTGGCAACCGCCGCCCACGACATCAACGACAGTGGCCGGGTCGTCGGCGGCTACATCGACGCGGGTGGCCGCCAGCACGGCTTCGTCTATGAGAAGGGCCGGTACACCACGATCGACGCGCCGCGGCCCTTCGACCCGTTCGCGATGGGCAGCATCGCCACAGGTGTCAACGACCGCGGCGAGGTCGTCGTCCCTGAGCCCGTCATCGCACTCAGCACCCCACGGCAGGGCTCGTGAAACGTGCCATGTGCAGCAACGCTGTTCGCGGTCGTGCACGGACCGTCCTGCCCCACGGGCTCTCGTCGGACACGCCTGGCGTGGCAGCCGTCGTGTCATTCGTCGGCGAGAGTTCTTGCGGGAGGTCGCTGGCGGGCCCGGTGGGCGCTGGGCGTCGCCACGACGTTGGCCAGCGCGACCAGCACGGCGAATCCCAGTGCGAAGACGCCGACGGGCAGCGTGACGGTGTCAACTGCGCCCACGCGATCGACGAAGTTCCGGTAGACGACGCGTCCAGCGGCGATCCCGATCGGCGTGCCCAGCGCCACGACAACGACCGTGAACAACGACGCCTGCCAATGGACCACACCGGTCACCCAACGGCGGTCAGCGCCGAGCGCCCGCAAGACGGCGAGATCGCGGCCCCTCCGGTGCGTCGACAGGATCAGATGGTGAGCCAGGCTCATCAGCACCAGGACGCCGAGGACGGCGGCGACGATGTAGGGGATCGAGCGGCTCCGGGCGACGTTGACGATCACGGCTGGCCGGTCGAACCCGACAACGCTCATCCCGGTGTTCGTCGAGATTCGTTGCGCAGCGGCGTCGCGTGACGCACCCGGCCGCAGCCGGATCCCGGCCGCAGTCGGTGCCGCGGACGGATCGAGCCCTCGGAGGCCATCGAGCGTGACAAGTCCTCCCTCGCCGACGCCGTCGCCACCCTCGACTCCCGGCAGGACCGCCAGCCCCGTGATCCGGAGCGTGCGGGCGCCCGCCGGCCCGACGACCGCGAGGTCATCGCCAACTCCGACGCCGAAACGGCGGGCGACGACGCGACCGATGACGATCTCGTCCGCACCTTGGGCAAGGCGCCCCTCGAAGACATGCGGCGCCGTCGAACCGAGCAGCGGCAGCATGCCGGTCACATCGAAGCCTTCGCTGCCGACGGTCGTGAGAACCGTGCCGAACAGGGCCAGGGCTGCCACGTCGGGATCGTTCGCGAGTTCGGTGCGGACGTCGCTCGGCAGCTCACTGCCCCCCTGCCCGAGGGCGAGGTCGAAGTCGGCACCCCAACGGCGCGGGCGTTCGACCATGTCGCCGACGCTGGCACCGAAGGTCAGGGCGCCGACCAGGACGCCGACGACGACAGCCGTACCCACGACCGCGGCCCTCGGTCTCGTCGGCTCGCCTGCCTGTCGAGTGAACGCGAAACGCAACGCAGTGGCCGCTCTCACCGGAACGTGTCCGGCCACGGCGTCCACTACGGTCGTCCGGCCGACCTCCGGGTGTCCCCTGTTCGACACGACAACGGCGACCAGAACCCACGCAAGGACGAGCAAGCCGACGGCAAGCGCCCCGGGAACGAGCGCGAGGGTCTCGAACCTCCGGCCGGGATCGGGCTCGACGTGGAGGACGAAGCCCCTGGGGAACAGGCCCGAGGCGGCGTACGCGAGGGCGACGGCGACCGAGACGCCGGCGATTGTCGGCACCGCCGCGTCCAACAGCGGCTCGGCGACGACCTGGCGCCGGGTCATGCCCATCGATCGCAGCACGAGGCGCTCGACCTCCGAGCGGCGAACCTGGCGGCCGAGAACCTGTCCCACCACGACGATCGTGGCGAGGCCCGCGATCGCGGCGAGGATGGTCAGGCCTTGGCCCTGGGCGTTCACCGCGTCGCGCACCTCGCTCGGTACCACATCGCTCCGGTCGATCCCGAACTGGTCCGCATTCGGCAGCCCGTCGATCTGGGTGCGCAGTTCCCGGATGGTCGCGCCCGGCGTGAGAGACACGGCGATCTGGGTGGCAGCGATCCCCACGTCGCCGGCATCGAGCAACGCCTCGGGAAAGATCGTCGTCGGCGACGCATCCTGCAGCTCGGACGGTCCGTCGATCACGCCCACGAGCGTTGCGCCCGGCATCCGCACGGCTTGGCTCTGCGCGTCGAACCCGAGTGCGTCGGCGGGTCCCTGCGGGATCACCAGGAGATCGAACCGCTCGCCGAGCGAAGCGTGCGTCGACTCGACGAACGATCGGGTTGCCGCGAATTGACGCGGCGCCGCGGGATCCGGCTCGCGGCCCTCGACCAGCCGTGTGCCGAACGCCCTGTACGAACCGGCAAAGACCAGGGCGTCCACGACTTGGTCCGGTCCACCCCCCTCGGGCACCACTCCGCCGAAGACGAACGTCGCTCCGCGCGCCTGGTCGACCGCGGCCAAGGCCGCCACCTCGGTCGTACGTGGTCGTCCGCCGATCTGCTCTACGGCCGCTCCGTCCTGCCCGCCGACCGACGAGCTGTAACGATCCGGGGCCGTCAGCGTCCTGACGGCACCAGCCGTCAGGGTCAGGACCACCGCAGCCAGGACGGCGACGATGATCGCGAGACCCGCAGAGGCCCTCCATCGAGATCGAAGGCCGCACCGCACCCGGTACAGGACGGCACCCACACAGGCATTGAAGCTCGCACCCATCGGGGCTGCCACCGTGCCAGCACCATTGATCCATGAGAGGCCAACCCCCGGCCGGTTGCCACCTCCGTAGCGTTGCACCCGGGCAGTGATGCCGGACGCGCGCGCCGGCGGCGCTGCGTCTCGGGTGCGAGAACGCCACGCCGCCGGGCAACATGTGATGGGGATCGCTGCTGCCTGGTCAGTCGGTCGTGAGCGCCTCCAGGACCTCGAGCTTGGCGGCCCGGCGTGCGGGCATCACGGCAGCCAGTGCGCCGGCGATCCCGGCGATGACCGTCACGACCACGAGGCTGCCCACCGGCACGCTCAGCGTGTCGATGCCCTGGTCGGCAAGCGACCGCACGATCGCCCAGCCGAAGAATGTGCCGACGGCCAACCCGAGCGTCGTGCCGAACACGGCGATGATGATCGACTCCCAACGGACCGACGAGCGGATCTGTGACCTGTCCATGCCGACCGCCCGGAGCAGGCCCAGCTCGCGGGTCCGCTCGAAGATCGACAGCGCCAGGGTGTTGGCGATGCCGAGCAGAGCGATCACGACGGCCAGCGCGAGCAGCGCGTAGAACAGGCTGAGGATGGTGTCGACCTCGCCGGTGAGGTCGTCGAGGAAGGCGTCCCGATCGAGCACGTCGGCCGACGCGTAGTCCGCGGCGGCGCCTGTGATCGCCGTCTCGTCACCAGACACGTAGACCCGGAAGTCGAGCTCCTCGGCACCGTTCGCCCGGAAGGCTTCGAGGTCGACGAACTGCGAGCCGACCCAGTCCGTGGCGCCCGAGTAGATCGCCTCCACCACGAACGTGGCGTCGCCCGTCGGGAATGTGACCGGGACGGTGGAGCCGATCGTCCAGCCCTCATCGTTGGCCTGGTCGGCCGATACGGCGATGCCGTCCGCGCCCAACGCATCGAGGTCACCTTCGACCGTCCCCAGCTCGAACAGCTGGTCGATGGTCGCGGCATCGACGGCGTAGAACGCATCCGTCTCGGAACCGTCGACTACGGCGGGGCTGATGCGGGTCTGGGCGACCACGTCGACGCCGGGCGTGGAGCGCAGATCGTCGGCCAGCTCGGGGCTCAGCCCGGAGGCGTTGTCGAAGCCTCCCGTCTGGACGATGTGGGTGCCCGTGAACTCCTCGTCGAGCGAACCGGCCATCGACGTCTTGGCCGAAGCGGCGAAGATGGTGAGGAACGCGACCAGCCCGACGCCGATCATCAGCGACGCCGCCGTGCGGGCCGTCCGCTTCGGGTTGCGCATCGCGTTGCGGGTCGCGAGCTCACCGCTGAGCCCACGCAACCGCAGTGGTGTGCCGAGTAGACGTGCCACCGGGCGGGCGAGCACCGGTCCGAGCACCGACACGCCGACGAACGTCGCCACTGCACCCAGTCCGACCAACGCGAGCGCGCCGTTCGAGAGCCCGGTGAGCACGGCGCTGACACCGGCCACCGTGATCAGCGAACCGAACACGCCGCGTCGCAGCGAGGAGGCCGAACGGTCGACGGCGACGTCACGCAGCGCCGCGATCGGAGCGATCTTCGCAGCCCGGCGAGCGGGCAGCCACGCCGACAGCACGGTCACGGTGAGACCGACGGCGAACGAGGCGAGCATCGCCTGCGGGGAGATCACCATGGGCCCGTTGGGCAGGTCGATGCCGAACTGGGACAGCATCGCCCTCAGCCCGGAGGCCACGCCGATGCCGGCGACGAGACCGCCCGCCGAGGCCAACGTGCCGATGGCGACCGCCTCGGTGAGTACCGCGCGCTTCACCTGGCGCCCCGACGCACCGATCGCACGGAGCATCGCCATCTCCCGGGTTCGCTGGGCAACCGTGATCGAGAAGGTGTTGTTGATGATGAACGCCCCGACGAAGACGGCAACGAGCGCAAAGATCAACAGCAACGTGTCGAAGGCCGCGAAGTCCTCCGCCAGCGCTGCCTGGTCCTCGGCGACGAGCGTCGCTCCGGTGATCACCTCGACGTCGTCGCCGACCGCCGCCCGGATACGCGCGGCGACTGCGCCCTGCGACAGGCCGTCGTCGGCCGTGACCGCGATCGCGTCGGCCTGGTTCGGCGCTGCCAGCAGGCTCTCGGCGGTGGCATCGGTGAACAGCACCGCCGTCGCCCCGGCCGGGGAGTCGGCGGAGCCGAACGTCGCGACGCCGGCGATCGTGAACCGTTGGGGTTCACCCTGGGTGAGCACGGTCGCCAGGTCACCCGGCGCGTAGCCGGACTTCTCGGCGCTTGCCTTGTCGATCACGATCTCGTCGTCGCCGGCGGGGGCAGTGCCGCTCGACAGCTCGTAGGGGTTGAGGTCGTCGACCGTCACCCAGTTGGAGCCGAACGCAGGCATCTTCGACACGTCACCCACGGGTTGACCGTCGGGGTCGACGAGCTGGGCGTAGCCGTTGATGCGCGGTGCCACGTCGTCGACACCGTCGACTGCGGCCACCGTTCGAGCGAGCGAAGAGTCGAGGCGTGGGCCCGGCTCCCCGTAGCCGAGGTCGAGGTCGGACGGCATGCGAACGTAGGCGTCGACCCCTTCGTTCGCCTCCGCCAGCGCGGAATCGAAGGAGGCGCCGACCGTGTCGGTGAAGACGAGGGGGCCGGCCATGAAGGCCACCCCCA
>Ga0081455_10001904_pt1 | contig 25086 bp, 28 predicted proteins | sample TabmetS3T2R1_FD_70207 | JGI IMG/M metagenome (GOLD analysis project Ga0081455, IMG submission 70207) | Tabebuia heterophylla rhizosphere microbial communities from the University of Puerto Rico - S3T2R1 | ecosystem: Host-associated > Plants > Roots > Rhizosphere ...
CTGATCATTTCTTGATCTAGCAGTCTGCAATACTCCTCCCACCTCATAACCCAAATTTGAAATAAGACGAGCTTCAATAGATTCATGCACATCCTCAAATCCTTTCATAGACAATAATTTGGGATTCCTCCTGATTCTTTCCAGCTCGACCAACAATTTTCGCAAGGTGGCTGATGACAATATTCCCTTTTCAAATAACATGATAATGTGGGCTTCGCTTCCCAATATATCGTAGTCCAAAATATGCCTGTCTGTCTTGGTAGAGGAAAGAAACTCTAGCGCCTTCCTGTCCAACGAGCCGCCAGTTCTTGATCTGTACATGGCTAAAGAACTCCAAGAGTTTTATTTTAATATTCTAAAGAAATAATCCACCGGACGGTTCCTTGTGATTCCTCTTATCCGAAATGAGATGTTTCTGGCAATGATTAAATACCAATATATAATCCTATATTATATGGTTCAGGATCTCCAAAATACTCGGAAGCAAATTTTTGATGAGCTGACAAAAATTGTAGACCCAGAAATTGGAGTTTCTATAATGGAGCTCGAATTAATCGATAATGTAAGAATTGATTCTTCAAATGTTTCTATAGACCTGCATTTGACCAGTCCTTTTTGCCCCGCAGTCTTTGGCTTCAAGATTGCCCAAGATGTCAGGGATAATGTGTATAGGCTTCCAGAGATCAGTTCAGTAAAAGTAAACGTAAGCAATCATTTTATGGCAGAGGCCATCAACAAACAGGTTAACGAAAGCTCTCCCCCTCAAAAGACATAATTTTAGTATTCGCGATCTTATGTTCTCGTAACGGGCAGACTTAGTGGTTTATCCAAGCTTCGATTAGTCACCGGTGGTTTTGTGATGCATAGTAGATAGGACTTCTGTCCTCGGTCTGAGCCTATGATCCCTCCCTATTAATCTCTCTTAATTCGGCGCGTTTTTTCTTGGGCTTTTTGGTAATGCTCAACAGATGACTTCTCAACATTTGTATCCCCAATGCAGGATCAACCCCTTTTGGACAGACCATGCTACACGAACCAGCGAAGTGGCATCTCCATATTCCGTGTTTATGATCTACATTGTCTAGACGTTTTTGCGCAGAATCATCCCTGTTATCAGCAAAATATCTATAAGCTTGAGCCAGAGCCTGAGGACCAGGAAATTTCGTGTCTGTAGCGACTGTAGGGCAGGCAGAATAACAGAGCCCACACTTTATGCAATATGAAAACTGCAGAAACTCGTCGACCTCCTGAGGAGTCTGATTGAACTCGCCTAGCCTCTCCATAGTGGGATCGAGATGCATGTTTTGAATGTAAGGTTGAATCTTCTTATGATGATTAAAGAACTGCTGGAAGTCAGTTACAAGATCACGTATTAGAAGAAAGTTGGGTAAAGGTTCACATGTAATTGTATCTGTACCCAATTCAGAGATTTTTGTATAGCAGGCGAGTCTTGGGATTCCATTAATCCTCATACCGCAGGATCCGCAGGACGCCATTCGGCAAGAGAATCTTATAGCTACACTACTATCCAACCGTTCTTTCACATAAAGGAGTGCGTCGAGAACGGTAGTCCAACGACTAACCGGCACATGATAAGAATCATACGATTTCTCGGGTTTACCGTTTGGTCCTCCCCTGAATATATTCAGCAAAATATCCGATGAATCATTTTTAACTGTCGCATGATTAATCTCCGAGGTTTCTCTTGCCAATAAGAATTTCCTTTTCATCTCGTTTCACCTTGAGTTTTTATAGACTTTGTCCACTAACAATTATAATTGTTCGTGTCCCGTACCCAATTACTGCTATCATAGCAATTAAAGTAAATAATGTGACAAATTTTTCCCACCTCTCGTTTTGTCTCAATTCGAGCAGCATTACTCTCAATCCATTGAACCCGTGTATTGATATGAGTACAAGGACACTCTCCAGTAGTAATGCATACAATATATTCTGGTAGTTAGCAACGACGTTTTCGTACTCGAGAGACATGGAAAATGGAACAATAACCCGCATCATCACATGGATTGCGACCGTCAAAAGAGCGGCAAGTCCAGTAATGTAGTGAATTTTCATGATAGTTCCTTCTTTCAAATATTTCTTGCTCTCGTTCTGAATATTTCGTGCCACTATCCCTATTCCCCTCCAAAAAGTACGGAACTGCCATAAAGCATAGCGGCGGCTGCAAGTATCAATGCTACCCATATTCCAGATCTCTGGATATTATTAAGTGATCCCGCCTCGTATGGATAATCTGGCCTTCCCGGTTTTCCAAGGCCTGTCGCCGTTTCCGCAAATATAAGCCTTATACCATTGACCGAATGAAACGTGCTCGCTCCTATAACGAGGATTAAAAAGATGTGCCCGAAAGTCGTTTGAGTAAGTTCAAGCATGGCATTCCAAGCATTAATTCCCCCTACCAAATTGCTCGTTTCATAAACATGTCCCACAAAGTACAAAAGCAAAAACAGACCGGTTACCCGCATAAGCCAGTATGAAAGCCGTTCCCATCCATACCGTGTAGGGTTGAGCCAACCCCTTAGGCCTTCCCGATTTGTCCATGCATTTGAGTCTTTTTTGTTTTTGAGTGCCTCCATCTAGTACTTTCTCTCCACAGGTGCATACCTCGTAAATGTGACAGGATGCCAGGCCATATGAGGCTGGTCGTCTGAGTAGTATGCCAAGGTATGTTTCAGGAAATTAATGTCATCACGTTTGGGAAAGTCAGTTCTTGCATGGGCGCCCCTAGATTCCTGTCGAATGTAAGCGCCCATTAACACCACCTCAGCGATTCTGAACATCGAGTCCGTCTCCATTACATTGAAGAAGTTGGTGTTATATTCCTTAGCACGGTCGTCTACGTGCTTCCAGGTCATATCCCTTAGTTCGCTTAGCCTTTTAATCCCTTCGCTAAGGCCTTCGTTATCCCTAAACACGTAGGCCTTACTATCCATATTATCAGTTAATGATTTTCGAACTTCGTAAGGGTTAACTTGGCCCCGCCCTCGGAAAATCCCATCGTAGATTCTTTTCTCTTCTTTGTTGATCTGCTCTACATTGATAAATGACGGTCTATCTTTGTTCTTCGCATATTCTGCTGCCAATTTTCCTGTTATTCTGCCCCATACAAGGCATTCAGATGTTGAATTTGCTCCAAGTCGATTGGAACCGTGGGTACTATTGCATGATGCTTCACCAGCTGCCCAAAGTCCAACTATTTCCGTGTTTCCATCGATATTGGTGTGTATTCCACCCATCATATAATGACAAACAGGTCTAATTTGGATAGGCTCTTTAACTATATCCACACCAGAGAACTTTATTCCAATCTCTCTTATTCCGGCTAATTTACTCTTAATAGTTTCTTCACCTAAATGTGTCAAGTCCAGCAAAAGGCAATCAGTACCTGACTCATGTACCATTCCTCTCCCCTCCTGAATTTCCCTTATCATCGAACGGGAAACGACATCTCTAGGAGCTAGTTCAAGTTTTTCGGGGGCATACTTTTTCATAAATCTCTCACCATTCTTGTTGACTAGGTATCCTCCTTCTCCTCTTGCTCCTTCTGTAACTAATATCCCAGAAGGAAGGATACCAGTTGGATGGAACTGGACAAATTCCATGTCCTTGAGCCCCAAACCTGCTCTGTATGCCATATCTAGACCATCAGGAGTTGAGGAATACCCGTATGTAGAAAAGCTGTATATTCTCCCCGCGCCTCCAGTACAGATTATGCCTGCTGGAGCTTTAAAAATGACAAATTCTCCCGACTTCATTTCTATGGCAGTTACTCCAGCAAAGGTCTTATTGTCATGAAGAATTGACGTGCAAAACCATTCATTGTAGAACTCGATGTTTTCATATTTTAGGCAAGTATCATAAAGGGTTTGCATTTCATAAAAACCGACTTTATCTTGTGCGTAAGTTGCTCTTGGAAAAGAATATCCCCCGAATTTCCTTTGATCTATTCTACCGTCGGACCTTCTAGACCAAGGCATCCCCCAATGATCAAGCTGGTAGATTTCTAGAGGCATGGTCTTGACAAGAAGTTCGGCTACATCTTGATCTGCGAGAAAGTCACTTCCTTTGATAGTATCATAAATATGGGATTCTTCGTTGTCCCCCTCTTCCTGGAAAAGTACCGCCGCAGTACCGCCCTCGGCTGATACTGAATGGGACCGCATGGCCTGAACTTTAGACAGGACTGCAATTTTCGCGGACTTGTTGCTGATTGCAGCAGACACCGCGGCCCTTAGTCCAGATAGACCAGAACCTACAATTAGAACATCATAAGAAACTGAGTCTGTCAGTTACGATATCATGCTCCTGAATTAACGGGAAAAATATTCTCATAAATACCTTTAGGGCTAAGTATTTGGTTGATGATTCGAAGCAATATCAGTTTCAATTTAGATGATTCTTTTTGATTTCGTAACAGGAACGCCTACGTATTCCTTTCGTCCTGAAGTAAAGCATTGGAACGTTCACTATTTTAAACTTCTTATTCTTGTTTAGATAATCTGTCGTTTAATCCAACTGTATTTCCTAATGTGGGGCTCTGGGTATCCACATTTTGCACATTGCTTTCCTCGCTTGTGAAATGAGTTATGACCACATCTTCTACATCTTATGTGGGTTTTTTTCCTGGTAAACTTGCCCATTGAGGTAGTGCCTTTAGTCATAATGATCACTTAATTTTAGACAGGAGGAGGAGAAATAATGACGACATTGTCTCCCCTTACTACGATCATTCCAAGTTCATTCGTTTTGTTTCCCTCTAGTATTTCTACAGAGTCTTCCAATAAAAGGTTCATGTGCTGGTCAAAACCATGAAGGTTACCTCTAATTACTTTGCCACCTTTCAGCTTTATCAATACAACTTTTCCTAGGCTTTCGTCCAAAACCTTTACAGCCATATCTACCGACAATATGCTCTGATACCTATAACTAAACCAGATTAAGGCTATATATTAAAATTTCATTTATCATTTCTTCTCGATATTATGACGACAAGTCTTCTAATTCCAGGATTACTTTAGCTGTATTTTCAACGATTTGATCCAGAAGTTGCTGACCTTTAGTTGCTGTTGCGCCCCTAGGATCTCCCCAGATGCCATCCTCTGATATCTTCGGAAATGATCCTGGATTATTTGTGAGCGCCTGATACGTTCTCTTCATCTTCCGGAGATTGGCTGCGCCAGGTTTGGCCAGGTCCATCTTTACATAATCAGAGCGAATCGCTAACATTATTGAGGTCTCTGTCTCTCCCCCATGGTCAAATTCGATATCCATCATATTCCAATAGTTTACGGAAAATGCAGAGAATTCCTTATCAGATTCATTTTGATTTAGGTAGTGCATCACATATTGTAGAGCACCGCTGTTTCCATGATGGCCGTTTACGTAAATAACTCTCTTTAGTCCTCTTTTAGACAATGATAACGATAAATCGTGGGTTAGGTCAATAAAGGTGGAGTATTTTAGGGACACATTAAATAACGGACTGTGTTCAACTGATATGCCGTAATTAATTGGAGGCAAGACAAACCCCCCCAAACGGTTGGCGACAAGTTTTGTTATGTGACCAGCTATTATTAGGTCGGTTGCAACAGGTAGATGTCTGCCATGCTGTTCAAGTGATCCTACAGCGACTAATGCTCTTTTATAATTCCTAGTAATTTTGTCGAATTCGAATGCTGTCATACCGTCAGTCACGTCAACTGCCATCTTTCAATTTTATCAACTACACTGACGCTTATAATTTTGGCGAAAAAACGTTTTCTAATAGTTGAAATTATGATCGCTTAAGTTAGTAAATAGGATTTCACAATTCTATACCCACAGGACTGACTGGCGACTATTTCCTAGACAGACGTTTTTCCTCGCCAAAATAGTCATTATATCAAACTGCTATGAACTTAAGATGGGCTAGTCTTTAATCTCTACTCGTCTCCAGTTTACTTCGAGCTTACCTTCCAAATAAAGCGTAATTGCCTTGATAAGCGTTTTAGCCTCCAGTTCACGTCCTTTACTTTTTATGGTTTCAAGGGTATCCGAAGGTAGAACGTCAAAGGCATCCTGACAAATAATGGGACCCTGATCTAGTTCGTCAGTTATAAAGTGAGCAGTGCAGCCTACGATTTTAGCACCTTTCTCAAATGCTTGCACATAAGCGAAAGCACCTGGGAAGGCAGGTAACAAGGAAGGATGGATATTGATTATTCTATTGGGATACCTCCATACAAAATTAGGGCTTAGAACGCGCATGTATCTTGCAAGTACAATGAGATCAATGTTAAATTCCTCGATTAGCTTTAGGATTCTTGCCTCTGTATCTTCCTGGCTTTTACTGTTAGCGACAACTCGATAAGGAACTCCAGCATTTCTTGCCATCTGTTTGAACTTATAATCCGAACCTATTACAACCGAAAGATTAGCACGGATTTCCTTGTTCCTTCGTGCGTCAAGAATTTTCCGAAGACAATGTTCTTCATTACTAACGAGGATGGCGATGTTCCTTATCCTATCGGATTCTTGATAGTGTGTCTTGATTTCCATATTCAGCTTCTTGGAAAGTTGAAGTAGTGTTTCATCCAACGCTTTCTTGTCGATTTTATTAAACGACGCCTCGAGTTGCATACCAAATAGCCCCCTGACAACATTTTGGCTTATTTGCTGAATATTTCCTCCCCTATTAAAGATCGCACTAGTTATCTCAGCCACGACTCCCTTTCTATCTTTTCCAATGACTGTAACCTCAATCAAGGTTTCATTTTGGCTTCTATTCCTGATCAATCATTATGATAAATGTAATCACCTGGTTAAATATCATCTCAAACTAATTTCTAAATGCTTTGAAATGGGATTGAATTCCCCGCTTTTGACTAAAAGTCCTAGGTCTTTTCCGAATTATCATTTGTTCATAAACTAGCCACAAAATTATTGAACAATTTACAATCTTTATGAAATCGAGATCCAAGTGGACGCACACGTTGAGATCTGTGAAAAAAATCGAGTATCTAACAATGACTTCCTCATTTTTAGTTAACGACCAAACATATTATAGGCAGGAAATTTATAAGTATATTAATATTCAACTGATTCCACTTTATATCGTGACCATGAACAATTCCGTTAACCTGAAATACTAATTGACTAAATGAAGAGTATGATGGTATACTTTAAATAATTAAGGTTCGTCTAATGTAGACGATAGGAAAGCTTTAAAATTGAAACTTCTGTCTTCGATGAGAAACTCATCATCTTACAGACCTTCACTTGCCTGAATGAGGAATCCATTCTTTTATGAGAGAGCGACAGAGGCAACAGAGAATTACGAGATACATTGATTTTAACCAACCTACTATCAAATGCAAGGTATGCTCTACCATTTCAGGATGGCATTGTTATGATTGCAGCGGAGACTTTTGCAAGAACCATTTTAGTCACCATAAACAGGGCGGTTTTTGTAGAAATGTTTGACAATGTAAATGGTTATACTGCCCTCATTAAAGAGGATACCATAATTTTTACAGCAAACATCAGTTAGACCTCTCTTATCTATTAAACACGCGTCATATTTCGCGATGCTTTCTCGGGTTCAAAATTCCAATGAACAATCTTATGTCCAATTGAATGCTTTGAATCGCGAAAATGCAATGCTGATGTCCTTATACCTATCTCTAAAATGTCTAGTTCCTTCGTCGTGTAATATCTTCTTTCATGGATATGAAGCTGTAGTTTATACAAAGATGCGGGGGGTGGGATTCGAACCCACGAATCCCTAAGGAACAGGGATATAGGAAACACACAATGTTTTCATCGCGAGCCCTTTCTAAGCTTCACACCCTTTCATAGTTCCCTTGAAAGAGACCTGCGCCGTTGACCGGGCTTGGCGACCCCCGCTCGAACCTTTTTCTTTTGTAGCCTTGACTTATACATTTATCTATTGTTGACCTTACAGGACAACCTCTGCACGCAACAAACCTTGTCTAGAAATATAGCTTAGGATCAAATACTAGAATTGAAGGTAAGTTTATACAAAATAATCAATATGAAATCGGTAGCAACAGTTGAATAAGATGAAAACCAAGACACTATTTGGAACGAATGGGGTCCGTGGTATATTTGGAGCAGATTTAACATCTGAAAAGATTATTCGACTGTCGAAAGCACTCGCGCATCATTTTCCTAAGGGCGTGTTGGCGGTTGGTTTTGACGGGAGGAACTCTAGTCCATTAATATCTAGAATAGTGTGTTCAACTATCAACTCAGAAGGCAGGGATATTCGATTAGGAGGGCTTTTGCCCACCCCCTGTCTTCAGTGTAATATCAAGTACAGGAACTATATCGGAGGACTCATGATTACTGCATCACATAATCCGCCTGAATACAACGGAATCAAACCAATAGCCAAAGATGGAATAGAAATTTCAAGAGAAGACGAGCTGAAGGTTGAGGAAAACTATTATTCGAATATGCAATCATTAAGCAATTTTGTAGGCAAGGAGATTGTCGAGGAGAGTATGGTTGAATCCTACATAGATACTATTTACAGTCTTGTCGATTTTGAAAAAATTCGAGATCGTAAAATCAAAATAGTTGTCGATGGAGGCAATGGCGTTCAAGGGCCTGTCTGTACCTCGCTGCTAAAAATGCTGGGGTGTAAGGTAATGACACTCAATTGCAATGTTGATGGAGACTTTCCGGGACGAGGTCCAGAACCGACTGTTAACAATTTGAAATCCTTATCCGACGCTGTAGTCAGTGCCGGTGCCGATGTGGGAGTTGCTTATGATGGTGACGGAGACCGAAGCATATTTTGTGACGAAAAGGGCCAACCTTATTCTGGGGATAAGACAGGTGCTCTGCTGACAAAATACTTATTATCTACCAAAAAACTCAATACCGCCGTTGTATGTCCGATAAATACAACCCTAGCAGTGTCGGAAGCTGCAAAGGAAAATAGAGCGAATGTGATATATACTAAAGTTGGAAGCGTCGAAGTTTCAAGACAGATGGTCAAAAGTAAAGCGATAATAGGGATGGAGGAAAATGGCGGATTCATGTACGGGAAATTAAATGAGGTAAGGGACGGAGCTATGACTACTGCATTGGTTTTAGAGATGTTAGCAACTTACTCGAAAGATAGTTTTTCTAACCTAATTAATAGCCTCCCTAGAATCTTTCAATTTAAGTCCAAATATCCCTGCCCAACTAGTACTATTGCAGAAAAGGTTATGAATAAAGTCCAAGCGCATGGAAATCCTAAGAAAATCGAGACATTGGATGGGATAAAAGCATGGATAGACGAGGAAACCTGGATAATGGTAAGGCCAAGTGGTACAGAACCAATAATACGGCTTTATGCGGAATCCACTGACAAGACCCTACTCGACTCCAAAATAAATGAATATGTCCGTTTGATAGGGAAAGAATTGCAGTCTACTTAGATTCTGAATGTGTTCCTCTTTAGTTATGAATGCCCACTATTTATCGATGGATACTGGTAATTTTAAAATCAAAAAAAGCCTTTGTCTAATCTGACTTTTACTTGATCTGACCTTTTGCTATAGATGTCCTATGCATGCACTTCCAGGATAGATAACACTTTTAATACGCTTCTGATCTTCATAGAAGGAACAAAGGATGATCCCATTGGGTGATACAAGTAATGAGTAAACCATACTACGTTAAATTTGAAACTCCAAAAGATCTTGTGAATGCAATCTACGAGGCTGTGCGTTTAGCAAAGCAGAGTGGCAAGGTGCGAAAGGGCACCAACGAAACTACTAAGGCAATAGAACGTGGCACGAGCCGATTGGTAGTTATAGCTGAAGACGTTGAACCTCCCGAAGTGGTAGCTCATTTACCAATTTTGTGTGAAGAACGAAATGCAGTCTACGTATTTGTTCCAAGCAAACAGCAGCTAGGTGCTGCCTTAGGTATAGACGTAGGTTCTGCTGCCGCGACTATTATAGAGTCTGGAGAAGCTCAGCATATCGTTGAGCAGGTAGTGACTTCGATTGCTCCAACTGTGAAGAAGGGTTAAATTATGAGCCGTAACGTAGAAGAGAAAGTAACACCTGCGGAAGTCATTCAAATAGTAGGTAGGACGGGAATTGCAGGTGAGGTCATCCAGGTACGAGTCAAAGTGCTGGAGGGGAAGGACAAAGGTCGTATACTAACTAGAAATGTCAAAGGCTCTGTCAAGATGAATGATATACTGATGCTGCGAGAAACAGAGAGAGAGGCGCGAAAGATAAAGTGATTTCTAAAGCGGACCACTGCGGTGAATTAGTAAATTGAGCAAGGCATCTTCGTCACTACGTAATTGTTTTTTCTGTGGTAAACAAGTAAGCAGCGGTCAAGGGACTATGCTTGTGAAAAATGATGGGACGGTTCAGTGGACATGTTCCAACAAGTGTAGAAAGAACCTGAGAATTCTAGGAAGGGATCCTCGTAAACTTAAATGGACTAGTAAGTACGTCAAAGGCGGAGTAAGGGTTAAGAAATGATAATATGAAGAATGAATGTACCCTTATTGTCATTAAACCAGATGGAATACGACGGCAACTCGTTGGTAAAATTATTTCCAGATTTGAAGACAAGGGTTTCAGATTAATTGATTTGCGGTTTTTTATTTTTTCTCGTCAACAGGCCTCCGAATTTTATTCAGTTCATAGCTCGAAGCCATTTTTCGAAGAATTGGTTTCGTTTATTACATCTGGCCCCGTTATCGCGTGTCTCATTGAGGGTGAGAATGCCATTGCAGCTGTTAGACTCATGGCTGGTGCTACCAAATCATTTGAGGCAGCACCTGGCACTATTCGCGGTGACTTCGGCCTGGGTCTCACAGAAAACCTGATTCATGCGTCTGACTCTTCTGAAAGCTTCATAAAAGAGTCTAGAGTCATTTTTAATCGTACCTAGGTGAAGCTGCGCCAACCCGTATTGGTTGTATTGGGTCATGTAGACTCTGGTAAGACTTCATTACTAGATACTATACGGGGAACAGGTGTTCAAGCGCGTGAAGCTGGTGGGATAACACAACATATTGGCGCAAGTTTTTTTCCTATAGATACAATAAAACAACTTACTGGTCCACTCTACGAAAAACTCGCGAAGTCAGAGTCTCAAGTCCCTGGTCTTTTGGTAATTGATACTCCTGGTCATGAGGTTTTTGCCAATCTCAGAAGTCGTGGAGGATCTGCCGCAGATATTGCAATACTTGTAGTTGACGCAAATAAGGGTTTTGAACCTCAGACTTTTGAGAGTGTTGAGATATTGAAGAGAAGAAAGGTCCCCTTTGTTGTCGCACTTAATAAAGTAGATATGATTACGGGATGGAGACCAACAAACTCCCAGTATGTCACAGAACAACTGAAAGCGCAAGAGTCTTCAGTTGCTACAATGTTAGATGAAAGGATCTATAATGTTGTTGGGTCTCTATCAAAGCTTGGATATAATTCTGAAGGTTTTTGGCGCGTTAAAGACTTTACTAAAGAAGTAGCGATAGTTCCAGTAAGTGCCGCAAAGAACATAGGAATTCCAGAGCTACTGGCCGTTGTAGTGGGTTTATCACAACAGTTCATGGCTAGGAGATTAGAACGAAGAGACGGACCCGCGAGAGGAATCATTCTTGAAATAAAGGAGGAAATTGGGTTAGGACCTTCCGCAAATTTGGTACTCATAGATGGGATCCTAAGAGTGGGTGATAATATCATAGTAGCTAAGAGAGACAAAGCAGTCGCCACTAGAATAAAGGCCTTACTTCTTCCAAAGCCTCTTGACGAGATGCGGGATCCACGTGATAAATTCAAACCCGTGGCTGATGTTATGTCTGCAGCCGGAGTAAAAATTACATCCCCCGATCTAGAGGGCGTACTGGCCGGAAGCCCATTGTATGTATTCGAGAGCAAGGAAGAAGAGGCAAGACTTAGACCGGTAGTTGAAGACGAAATCAAGAACACAGTTGTGGCTGACAATGACACACAAGGCGTGATATTACGATGTGATACTATAGGGTCTCTTGAGGCAATCAGAGACATGTTAGGAAAAGCAGAAATCCCAATACAGAAAGCGGATATAGGTCACATTACTAGAAGAGACGTACTCGCCGCATCAGCAGTTAAAGAAAAAAATCGATACTTGGGCGTTGTCCTAGGTTTTAACGTAAAGATTCTTGATGAAGCAAATACGGAGGCCCAAGAGCGAGGAATACAAGTTTTCAATGAAAAAGTGATCTACAACCTAGTTAGGAATTATACTGACTGGGTAAATTATCAGAGAGAACACGAAGAGTCTATACTATTTAACGAAATACCACCTGTCTGTCAATTTCAATTTATGAAAGGTTTTGTGTTCAGAAGAAACTATCCAGCCGTTTTTGGAGCCGAAATTCAGATTGGGAAACTTCGGCAGAAAGTTGAGGTGATAAACGAGGCCGGAAAAAGGATTGGGATAATTCACCAGATCCAAGAAAATGGTAAGCCAATTGATGAGGCAACTCAAGGGGAACAGGTTGCGGTATCGATAAAGGAAATATCGGTTGGAAGACAAGTCAATGAGGGAGATATTTTCTACACTAATTTAAAGAGCAAAGAAGCAAAGATGTTAATAGAACGCTTTAGCTCGCGACTGGCACCAGATCAAAAAACACTTCTAGATAAAATAATCTCTATGAAAAGAAGTGTTGATCCATCATATGCATATATCTAAATCAATTTACTCCTTTACCCTGTGATGGTGCACTTTCGATATCGTATGCTTCTCAATTATTGATACTTTTGCAACAGCCCTTCTAATCCTTTCTCTCCTACTGCTCCCACTGCTCTGTCTATGGCTTTACCGTTCATAAATACAATAAAAGTAGGTATCGCATATACATCAAACCTCATTGCGATTCCTTGATTATCATCAACATTTAGTCGACCAAAGTTCACTTTCTGAGAATATTTTTTTGCAAGCTTGTCAAAAATTGGCAGCATAAATTGACATGGGCCGCACCACGTAGCCCAAAAATCTACTAAGACAGGCTTATCTCCTGAAATAGTATCATCAAAGTTTTTTTCTGAAAGTTCAACTAATTGAGCAGCACCAGCAGCCGCCGAAGGTCCATTGGCCAAGTGTTCTTTATTACTCATGCTCTGACCTCAGTACCGCCAAATTAATATATAAGATTTTTTTGACAGCTTTATCCTAACTTTCCGAGTTTAAGCACGATTGGGACCTATAGACTTTGGAGTCCTGGTGGGATTAGTTCATCCTCGTCCATAGCATGGCCATATCCAACATGTTCAAAGGTCTACAATATATCGTACAATAAATTTGCCCTTGTTCTTAGTCACATTCATTTCGTGATAGGTTATGGCCTTTACTTCAACTTTGTATTGATGCTTTCGCCTTAGGAAGGTTTCTCCCTCACATTCACTTGATAGGAAATAGCTACTATTTTGCCGTTCTATCTTTACATGAAATTTGGCCAATGCTATATTGTCAACCAAGAGCGCCATCAATACCTTCTCTAACCAACTGTACAGAAGGCTTACTAGATCAAAACCTGCAGTCTGGATGATCGTACGTTTGACTAGATTTACTCTTGACACATCACAAACTATGTTAATTAGAGCCTTTGCAGAATTTGCAAATGCCTCATTTAAAGTCCGTCCGTATGCTTCAACCATTGCATCACTCACATGTTCAATGTATCGATATTCAGCATTGGGCACAGTTATAATTAGTACTGACGATTATAATAAGAACAGCAAAATCTAAATTAAAACTATTGATGTTTCATGTTGTGAATGCAGAACTCCCTCGTGGAATGAGAGATCTGGACTCAGATACACTGGAGGAGATAAATTACGTGCGAGAAAAATTCTTTGAATCTGCTCATCTATATAACTTTACTACAATGGAGCCATCACCTATTGAGACGCTCCAAACGCTTGAAACAAAATCTGGGCCATCTATTTCAGAAGAAATTTACGGTATGACAGATAGGGGAGGGAGAAATATTGGCCTGAGATTCGATCTGACTGTTGGTTTGACTAGGTTTGTTACTAGGCGAAGGGATCTCAAGATGCCATTAAAGATAGCCTCATTTGGGGGTGTATGGAGATATGACGAACCGCAGTTCGGCAGGTATAGGTATTTTCATCAATGCGACCTAGAAATCTATGGATCTCAAAACCTTGCCTCGGATGCAGAGATAATTGAATTCATGTATTCATTTCTGAAAAACTTAGGCCTAGACGTAACTATTGAGATAAATAATCGACTCCTAGTAGAAGAATTCGTTCGAAAAAAACTCAATATTTCGGACGATACTATTGTTTTCGATATTTTTAGAATAATGGATAAGGTCACAAAAAAGGGCTCTCAGGCGATAATCAAGGAATACGAAAACAAAATTGACAGATACATTTTGGAAAAACTGATTGCTTTCTCGAGCATACGGATAGTTGATCCAAATGCTGTAGATAATGTTCAATTGCTAGGACTGGAGAATTGGAAAACGATGACTGAGTTAATGGAAATGCTAGAATCTAGAAGGATCAGAAATGCTGCGATTAATTTAGGGATCGTTAGAGGTCTAGATTATTATTCTGGGGTTGTATTCGAAGCCTATGACGCGAAAACTAACCTTGGAGCTCTAGTGGGCGGAGGACGCTATGACAAGCTAACCGAATTATTTGGACGGAAGAATTTAGGAGCGACGGGCGCGGCAGCTGGGGTAGAGAGAATCCTCCTTGCTCTTCGACAACGAAACCTAATTCACAAATCACGCAGCCACGTCGTCTACGTTGCATCCACTCCTGGTGTAACTAGAGCCAAAGTCGTCCAGCTAATTTCCGCTCTCAGAAGCAATGGATTTATAGTTGAGTATGATCTTCAGGATCGAACTCTAACAAAGCAGTTAGCGGACGCATCATCGAAAAATGCCTCTGTGGCTATCATACTAGCACCCAATGAGCTTGAACTGGGGGAGATTATTTTTAAATCTTTGAGAACAGGTAAGGAAAGAAAGCTGCATTTAGAAAAGTTGGTCGAAGAATTGAGATTTGAAATTAGCAACGTATTGGACAAATGATCCCGTTCACTTGGGCAATCGAGCGATTAGGGTTCGGGAAATTATATAATATAGATGATTTGGTATTTTATACCTTGAAACACGAGAGATATGTATTAGAGGGCATGGGTGACTAAGATGATCGATTCAGGAAAAGACATATTATCTCCTTAGTGACATATAGAGGGATCTGGTAAGCGAATGACAACAGTGCTAGAGAATTATTCGTTTCTCATTACAATTGGAATGTCTTTATTGTTCTTATTGTTAGGAACGATCGTAGGATTTGTTATAATAAGGAAGTCAGAAAAACGAAAAGGTTCACATTTTATCAATAACAATATTAAGCCTTTTGCCTCTGCCTCTGAGCTGAAATCATATTTGTATTCCTTAGAATTCGAAAAGAGGCTCACAGCCGAGTCATTAACTCGGGTCCTCGAGGCTATGAATGCGGGCAAAATAAGTTCTCTTGAATGCGACAGGCTCATTCTGCAATACGAGGAAAAATTAAAATTTTTTGAGAGAGAAATCTCAGAATTACGATCGACCTCCGATCTGAACGAACTTCAAGCCCTACGAAACGACCTAAATTATTTCCTACAGAATAAGATGAAGCAGGTCGACGAGAAATTGAGTCAAATATTACAGAATAATTCTCATATTGAATCAAATCCAGATCTCTTAGAAAGGTTTGTTATCAGAGACAACAGGGGGAAATTCGATCAGATTCGAGATCGCTCTACTCTCTTATCTCATCGCACCAAGACATTTATCAACCAAGAGAAGAGGATACAAGATACTCAGAATGAAATAATGACGACATTGGAACGGTTGGGAGGACGATATGCCGACAGGAACCAAGCAGGTATGAAAACAGTATACAGCACGAACAAGAATGCTCTAGCAGGCTTTGACATCGGCTAAATTAACGGTTTTCTGATTGTCATCTATTTTTCATCCAATATATTTCTCTACGTTAACTGTCTCTATCCCTTTAAATAAGAAAACCTGAGAAAAATATTGACCTATGGCAAACACTCGAAGTTCTCTTGATTTGGCTAGCGGGGATAAGATGAAGAGTTTATTTCAACACATCAGGAGTCACTGCTTAAGTCCTAGAAGTCAAGTTGTCGGTCTAGGTAGTGGAAAAACGGTAGCAGATCTTGTATCCCACATTGGCACTCTGCCCAATAGACAGTCCCTTAAGTTCATTGTTTCCTCCCTGCAAATTAGGTTGGAAGCAGAACGCAACAAATTGAATGTTATGTATGGCGGTGAAGCTTCTGACATCCATATTTTATTTGACGGAGCAGACCAATTAGACTCTGAGTATCACATGATAAAAGGAGGCGGCGGGGCTTTATTCAGGGAGAAGATTTTGTTCTCGGTAGCAAGAAAAATAGTCATCTTAGCCGACTCTTCCAAATATTCCCATAAACTCAACCGGTCGGTTCCTGTAGAAGTTCATCCATTTGCACGAAAATCGTTTATTGTTAAAATACACAACTTGAATACCCGGGTTACCGATTGTAGGCTAAGACAACTTCAAAAAGGGTTTCCGTTCTTCACCGAAAATGGAAATATTATTTATGACATTAGCTTTGAGTCCCTTTCCTCACCTGGAGAATTGGTAAATGAAATCAGAAGTATCCCGGGGGTAATCGAGGCTGGCATATTTCCGAGGCCGAAGAATGTCGTATATTATAAGCTCCATGAAGACGAATCTTTTGAAGTGATTACCTTTTGATTATAGTTGTTGATAATCTCTCTTAGGCACACTGTACGAATTGACCGTAACCCAGCGAAGATCCATCAATCTTCCCATGTTCCATGATTACACGACCTCTTACTATAGTCATAATGGGCCAACCCCTTAATTCCCATCCGTCATAGATTGTGTAGTCAGAGTGAGACTGTAGTATTTCTGGCGATATCTTTTGCTTCAATGATAAATCAATAACGATTAAATCGGCATCTGACCCTGGTTGAATGGTACCTTTCTTTGGATACATGCCAAAGATCCGCGCCGTGTTATAGCTTGTAATTTGTGATACTTTTAACAAATCAATCTTACCTTCATTGACTCCTTTGCTTAATAAGACCGGTAGCAGAGTCGCCGCACCAGGAAATCCAGATAAAGTAGACCATAAATCTCCGTTCCCTCGCTTTAAGGACATAGTATTGGCAACATGATCACTTCCTACGGTATCAATTAGTCCGCTTGCCAGTGCCCGCCATGTAAATGCAACATCATCTCTTGTCCGCAGAGGGGGGACTACTTTTCCAAGTATATTGCCATAGTCTGCAGAATGTGTCAAATAATGAGGACAAGTTTCAGTAAATATTCGACCGGGATAGATAGTTCTTTCCCTTGTAGCTGTTTCTATTGCTAATCTAGAACCCAAATGTACAAAGTAAATGCGGCAATCTGAACTCCTAGCTTGTCTAGATACTTTCAAGATAGTATCTGCCTCAGATATCGGCGGTCTGCAGTTCGACCACGTCTCTAATGGATTACGGCCAGGATTTTGGGTCTTTTTTTCTTCTGCCTTTGCTTCAGCAATTTTTCTTGAACACACTGAAGAGTCTTCAGCATGAACAAGGACAATGGAATAAGTTTCTGAGGCTTTTTTCAAAGTTGCGATGACTAACTCTGGGGTAATGTTGATCTCTTCATTAACGATACGATTACTTCCGGGTTCTTGGTCCACAGATATTGAATTTAGGTCAGATCCCAGGTTCAAGTAAAGCTTGAATGAGTTTATCCCTTTCTTTTTTAGATCTTCAATTTCCCCTATCTGACGAAGATTAAATAATGAAGCATGTATTGCATAATCTATATAATGCGCGCCGCGGCTAGCATTCAGTTGCTGATCAATTTTCTCATAACTGCGGCCAAGTCTTATCATTCGAATTATTGTGGTAACACCACCGATTGATGCGGATCTCGATTCTGTAGCCGCTGCCTTTTCTATCGGAGTATACACACCATAATGTACATGAGGATCGATGACACCCGGTAGCACATATTTTCCGTTCACACTAATTTTTTTATCTGCACTAACATTATTGACGGACCTTAGGACTCCCTTTATTTTTCCATTTTCAATCAAAATACTCGCATTGGGAAGAATACCCTTGTTTGGAATTACGAGAGAAGCATCACAAATAAGAGTGTCACACATGTTTTTCAATATACAGCAGAGTATTGGTTGTGTTAATTGTTCTATTAATTTGTCGGATCCATACGAAATTAAGTTGCTTCTAGTAAGCGAACTATAGACATTCCAAAGCTACTAAGATGAGAGCACTGCGTCCTTATTTTGGAAAAAACATACCGACTCAACTTTTAATGGATCATCGATGCTGCGGGAAGAACTTAGGAAGTTTACGATCGTGTTATTGAGTTTGGAGTTAGGACTGGCTTACAGGATAATCTTGTCTTAATAATCCACAGTGTAGTTGTCAGATTTCATAATGATAAGTAAATATAAAAAAGGAACAATTAATTGTCTTAAGAATGGGACAGTACTTCCAAGACTTTTGCGATACGATCATTAAAACCGATCCATCAATTAGATTCATCGGAATAGCCGACGGTCATGGACGCATCTTAGCTACGGCCGAACGACCAGGGCTCGAACCCCTATTGAACCAGCAAGAGACAGAGCAATACGCTATAACAGCTGCCACGAGGCAGTACACAAGGATAAGGTGGCAACATATTTTGGGCAAGATAAGTTACACTTGTTCTCATTACGATAAGTTGCTCAGATCTACAATACCAATTACAGACGAATCCAATCATCTCTTATATGTCTTGATTTTCACCTTCGATGTAACGACCGAAAACTTTCATGAGATTATTACACATAAGATTATTCCACTAGTCGATAAGAATATTGACCATTTTTTTTCGCTTTCTGCAGTATAACCGATTCCCTTGTGTCTTAGGTGGACGATGAGATTATGTTGATAGAATCATGAGCGCTTTTGCCAAAGTAATTCGAGAACCGTGAAGAAAGATAGTCTCGCCAAAAAAATCGGTTCATCTACGTTTCACTCTCTTTCTTGTTTGATTCCCGACGGGATCTTAGTAACCACTTTTTTCTTGCGGTATCATAGGTGTAGACAAACGGAGAAGTCCTCTCCTGTATCTTGGCCAACTCTGTGGAGATGGCATCTACTAAATAATCAATCTTTTCAATTGCCATCTCGAATTCCTTTGGTAATGTGTCATTGAGCAGAAGCACGACGTCCTTATGAATAATTTCTTCATTTTCGATGATACCTTCGAAGGACAGTTGAATTTCCAAACCACTTCTGCCTCTTCTTTTCCTCATGTCCTTTAGAACATTTTTCATACTAAACCATCCTTCAGCAAACAACTCAAAAAATGGCTCACAGAAGGGGAAGGGGAAATGAATCTTAATTATACCTTGCTGTGTTTGATCATCAAACAGAAATTCTCGATCATCTTCAATTACTTGAAAGTTCTTATTTAAAATATTATAGATTGTCTCAGATTCGGAAATCGAAATACCGCTGTGCGAGAACTTTAAACTTGTACTTTCGTTGGACATAGTCGAATATTATAGGAGAATACTTTTAACTTAATCCTAATAGATGAATCAATCGGATCAGAATCCGCATCGCCAAATTACCGAAAACTCAAGCATCTCAGAATGTTAATATGTAATATATCGGCTCAATGCCAGTAAGAAACCTAGTCTATTCTAGAATCCATCATATAGCAGAAATAAACCACCTCTAAACGATCCATTAAAAATAAATTTAACACCTGCATCTGAATCGTAATGATCCCCAGGGGATGTAAAATTGTGTACGTCCTTCTCGATGGAGTTGGAGATCTCCCCAGCCCTCAATTAGATGGGCTCACCCCCCTGCAGTCTGCCTCAACCCCATCGTTGGATCTCTTGGCAAAAAGGGGATTGATGGGCCAGGTAATAACAGTAGGTCATAATATAGCCCCTCAATCAGACATAGCCGTGTTTAACATGTTAGGTTATGATTTTAGAGACGAAGCGTATGCTGGAAGAGGTGTTATCGAGCTGATTGGATCAGGGATCGACTTTCGAGAGGGTGACCTTGCAGCACGAGGGAACTTTGCTACAATTGATGAAAATGGCCGTATACTCGACCGAAGAGCTGGAAGAGATATTTCAGAACGAGAGGCCAACACGATTTGTGATAGCCTTTCTTCCGAAGTCAAGTTCACCGACCCAGACGTTTCATTTGTCATTAAGCCAACAACTGGACATAGATTGGTAGTCAGATTCAGGCACAAAAAACTTACACTTTCAGACAATGTAAGCAATACCGATCCAGCTTATGACAAAGTTTCAGGAATAGGAGTCGCTAGAATATCTTCATTCCAAGACATGATTGAATCAAGCAGGCCAAGTGACGATTCTCCCGCCTCCCAAATGTCCGCTCAACTAATGAATAATTTTAGTGACCAGACCATTGGTATTTTGAAAAACCACGAAGTAAATAAGCAAAGAGAATTTTCTGGGAAAAAAGCTATAAATTGTGTACTTCTCCGTGATGCTGGGAACAGGATTCCGAAACTTGAGCCAATTGGGATGAAATACGGAATGAAAATAGCCGCTGTGGTAGATATGCCCGTAGAAATTGGTATAGCAAATATGCTACAGATGAAATTATTACCCTCTGGCAGAGTGGATGATTATGAACACAAGGCACGGGTAATCTCTTCAAACATCTATAAACACGACCTGATTTATGCACATATCAAAGGTCCTGACGAATTTGGGCACGATGGTGATGCCGAAGGAAAAAAGAAGAATATTGAGAAAATTGATAGGATGTTTTTCGCAAAGATTTTGGAGATATCAAAATTAGAAGATATAGCTATTGTTATCTCAGCAGATCATTGTACTCCCTGCATAAAGAAATCACATAGTCCAGACCCGGTTCCACTCTTGATCTCTAACACACGCCTAAATGGTAATAGTGACGTTAGATTTACAGAAGAGTACGCAACTAAAGGCATTCTCGGGAGTATTAATGGAGTTCAGGTGATACCCACTGTTATGCGAACGATTAGTACACTATAAAGTCAATGGATCTATTTCGGATTAGATATTACTATGTAACTGCTGAATGCGACTCTTGGGGTGCACCAAACTGCCAAACTATCAACCGAGATCTTCATCAAAGTTAATGGGTTCGTTACCTAGTGAGAGAATCCCCATAATGATTACTCTGAAGTTTTACTAGAGTCGGCCCGTCAACAATGTGCCCTTACATTCTTCACAAATTTGTTCATCAATTTCTGATTCCATGCTGTGGTGGACGTCACAGATTATGAACGTGGATCGCATATAGATGCACAATTCTACAAATTTTGCCATGGTACTCGGAGTATACAGCTTATTTGTTGCAAGATCCCTAGCAATGTCTTCTATCATGGCCATGACTCTAGGCGTTGAAGAAAGTCGTAACATAAGTTGAGTATCGCCTCTGGTACCTCTGACATAATTGCTTACTGCTGCCTGAGTAACCCCTAATACTTTAGCAACCAATTCCTCCTTTAGGCCATGTTCTGTGGTTAACTTCTTAGCTAGCAAGGATCGGACTGCAGGGATCAATGATCTAGCTTCTATTTCTGAGGGTAACAGCATGCGTGTAGGTATTCTAAAAATTTATCGGATTATTATATAAAGGTTATCTAGTCGCCGACGACGACCTTACCTTGAGTTAGGTGAATACATGTAATTTCGCACCTTTATGGATAACATCAAGTCATACTTAAATAGACCGAACTTTGAATCTTGAGTAAATGGGAGAAATCAACTTTCTTCTTCCTATTATTCATATTAATCTTGGGAGGAGTTTCATTTCTGTATGAGCGTAAAGTTTGGATTCACACAAGGACTTAACGTAGCCCGGCTTGGTTTAGATGAAAGTCAGGTTATGACTGCTTGCCAAATAGCCGACAGAATGGATTACGATTCAGTATGGATTATGGATCATTCGAACGTTCCTCAATGGAAAAATGCCGTTGTCAATGACGCCTGGTTGATGCTAGCTGCAATTGGTGCGGTTACATCACATGTTGAGCTCGGGGCGTGTGTAACAGACGCTATAAGGCGTCATCCTTCAAGTATTGCCCTATCGACAATAACCCTAGATAGAATAACAAAGGGTCGGGCGATCTTAGGTATTGGTGCTGGTGAAGCACAAAACGTAGTAGACTTTGGAATTGAATTCTCTAAACCTGTTTCCAAGTTCAAAGAACAACTGGAGGTAATAGAGAGGCTATTTGAATCAGAACCCGATCGCCGCGTAAGCTACAAGGGCCAATACTATGCACTCTTGGAAGCTTGTCTTCAAGCGAAAAGCATACGAAAGCCCCGACCCCCAGTATACATTGCAGCCGGTGCTCCTAAGACTCTAGAATTATGTGCAACGTACGGCGATGGTTGGATCCCAATAGGTTACACTCCTGAATTATTCAAACATCATGCTAATGTGATCCGGGATCATGCGAAGGAAATTGGGAGAGACCTAAACGGATTTCACTTCGCAAACGATGTCGACGTATACTTCACAGATGACGGAGAGGAAGCTTGGAATAAAATGAAGAACGCAGTAAAAGTTAGTTTATACAAGCCTGAGCTTCTTAAGGTGCACAATATCCCTCAGGACTCTGAGTTCGATTTTAGGCGATACTTTACTGAATACGCTATGAATAAGCCTGAACTCATGGAGCAAATGAAGAGAGCCGCACTAAAGATTCCTGATGCCGTCGCCCGAACCGCCATAGGAGTTGGAAAACCAGATGATGTAATCCAGATGCTGGAGAGATTTATTGGCGCAGGAACAAATCACTTCATAATTCGGTTTTGGGGCGATGGGTACTTCAAGAATATCGAGACTTTCGGTAATAAAGTAATCACCTACTTCAGGGATCAAGATCGTTCCTAACTTTAGAAATAGTAATCTAGGATGTTATTTTTTTGAGTCTGATCGTCTACTTGCTGTGATTTGTGTCGTCGTTTCAAAGGCTCGGCATCAATTCCCATACCTCTTAGTGTGTGGGCAAATTCGGCGGAAAATCCGTGAAAAGTGAATACTTTACGTGCTTGAGATGCTAATACCAATCGAACTAGCTCTTTGTAATCGCAATGATCGCTTAATGGAAGAGCATAGTCCAGTCCCATCATAAACCTGTAGGCTTTGTCCATTGCCCAACCGCTGAATCCTATCGTAACTGCCTTATACCTTTCTTTCATAGTTTTAACGTACCCTGACCTGGCAGCTCCAAGAGGTAGTATCATTAACCACGGAGCCGATTTTTCTAACAAGAAATTCTGTTTTACATTAGAAATTACTGTCCCTTCTTTTAGTCGAATCCCAAAGTTTCTGTAGACAACATTTATTTTTTCCACTGAATCATGAATATATAGTGGTGCCCAGTGTTGAAACAGCTGGATGAGCAGTTGAGCCTTTCCCAGAGGATATCCCATGAGTATCACCGACACGCCTCTATCAAACATCTCACCAATTATTTTATTTGTCGTATGTACGACATCATAAACTGGGGGGAAAACATACCTGGGAATTCCAAATGTTGACTCCACGATCAATATATCGGCTTGAGGAATCCTAGCGCTGCCCATGAATCCTCTTTGTCTTGTCGATATGTCGGCAGTGTAATAAATTTGGTCGTTGATTAACAAACCCCTCGATCCTAACACATGGCATGTATCAATTAGATCATATCCATCAAAGCAATCTTTACAACTTGCTAGGGACAGAGCATTACCACGCACGCGAGCCAGGCGCGTAGTCGCTTCTGAAGCCAAGACTTCTCTTGCGTAGGCAATATTCTTTTTACCTGTCGTCATTAAATGATCGGAATGAGCATGAGAAAAAAACATGATATCAGCTTTCGATTCTCTGCGAGGATCGAGTAGAACCCTCTGGCCTTTGTTAGATACTACAATCCCACTCTCAGACACCTCTACCATGGAGCTCAAATTAGACAAGAATCTCTTTTCTTCGAGCTGGACTTATTTTAATTTTGGCGTAGAAAAGCATCGACCAGATTCATGTTTATTTTCATTTAAGTCATTTTTGCACCTAGAACCTTTTCAATACATTTTTGACAGTAATAAGGGATTTCAAAATTATTCAGCGTATGAGATTTTTTATAAATAGGTTCTATGAAGTTCGAGATCGATCAGTCTTCTTAGCCGCTAAATGTTTAAACTCGTTTTGGGGTATTTCCAATGTGCTCAAACTAGCAATTCTCATTTCGGGGCGAGGAAGCAATATGAAGTCCATTCTAGAATCAATTCATAAGCGTTATTTGACCGGAGTCGAAGTAAGGGTTGTAATTTCCGATAATTCTCAAGCAAATGGCCTCGAGATTGCAAAAGACTTTGGAATTAGGACAGAAACCCTAGAATATCCCAATATCAAAGGGTGGACGTACGACAAAAACCTTATTGAGGTTCTAGAAAGATATTACGTTTCTCCTAATGACGGGTTAATCTGCTTGGCTGGGTACATGCGGATCCTAAGCCATGAAATTGTAGAAAGATACAAGATGCACATCATAAATATTCATCCTTCGTTACTTCCATCGTTCCCTGGTTTACACGCACAGAGACAGGCTCTAAAACACGGAGTAAAGGTGACAGGCTGTACCATCCATTTTGTGGAAGATAAGGTAGATTCTGGATTAATAATTCTTCAACAACCAGTAAGAGTTCTCGATTCGGATTCAGAAGAGACGTTATCTGAAAGAATACTAATAGAAGAGCACAAACTTTACCCTCAAGCAATTAGACTAATAGCGGAAAAGAAAATATCGATTCATGATCGCAGGGTAAAATTAATATAGAAACCGTTGCGAGTCAAAGGCGTTGTGGTTCTCATAACTTTCAAAAGGTTATGTATACATCAGTCCCATCAAGTATGTAAAAATCGAATTCTAGTAGCATGGTTGCAAAAATAAT
>Ga0081455_10001905_pt1 | contig 25082 bp, 27 predicted proteins | sample TabmetS3T2R1_FD_70207 | JGI IMG/M metagenome (GOLD analysis project Ga0081455, IMG submission 70207) | Tabebuia heterophylla rhizosphere microbial communities from the University of Puerto Rico - S3T2R1 | ecosystem: Host-associated > Plants > Roots > Rhizosphere ...
CGAGATGCGCCCCAAATTCCTTGACCGCATGCTGAAGGAACGCGGGATAGACGGCACCGCAGCCTGCATTGATGTTCATCCCGTCCGGCTTGTTACCGATCACGTCGACCTTGGCTCCCAATTCGCGAAGCACAGTGGGAGCGACTTTGTACGCGGCGCCGTTGGCACAATCCACGACGAGCTTGATACCTTGAAAATCCAAGTCGCGGGGCAAGGACCGCTTCACAAATTCGATATAGCGCCCTTCGGCGTCATCGATTCGGAAGGCCTTGCCGATGGCGTCGGCCGTGGGACGAAGATGGGCGATCTCATTGGAGACGATCAATTCTTCAATCCGCGCTTCGATTTCATCGGGCAACTTGAGGCCATCGTTGGAGAAGAACTTGATCCCGTTGTCCTGATAGGGATTGTGCGAGGCGGAAATCATCACTCCGGCGTCGGCTCGCAGACTTCTCGCCAAAAAGGCGATTGCCGGAGTCGGCAGCGGACCGACCAGCAAGACGTCCACGCCCATCGAGCAGATACCCGACATCAGGGCGGCTTCGAGCATATAGCCGGAAACCCGCGTATCCTTCCCGATCACGATCTGGTGGCGCCCGGCCCTGCGCATGAAGATGTGCGCCGCAGCCCGTCCCAACTGCATCGCCGTCTCGCTGGTCATCGGCTCTAAGTTCGCCGTGCCCCGAACCCCGTCTGTGCCGAAGAGCTTACGCATGTTGTTCTCGTAGTGCAGGCGACGTCCGGCGCGCGATCGCAATGGCGACGTTGACCACGTCCTTCATCGGACCGACATCGTGCACGCGCAGAATGTTCGCACCCTGTTCGACCGCCAGGGCTACAGCGCTCGCGGTTCCCCACGCCCGCCCCTCGACAGCTTGCTGTGTCAGCTGCCCAATGAAGCCTTTTCTCGATGGACCGACCAAGAGGGGAAATCCCAATTCCGCGAAGACATGGAGATTGGCAAGAAGATCGAGATTATTCGCGAGGGTTTTGCCGAACCCGATCCCCGGATCCAGTACAATCCGGTCCTTCGATACCCCGCGGTCGATGGCAAAGCGAGCCCGATCGACCAGAAACTGCGCGACCTCCCGGACCACGTCGTCATAGTGCGGCGCATTCTGCATGGTCTCAGGAGTGCCTTGCATGTGCATTAAGACGATGGCCGCTTCTGTGTCCGCCACGACATCGACCATGGCCTTGTCTGCCCGCAAAGCGGTGACGTCGTTGACCATGACGGCACCTTCGTCGATCGCCGCCCGTGCAACTTCCGCTTTGGACGTATCGACGGAAATGGGAATGGAGACGGCCTTGGCCACGGCCGCGACGACGGGGATGAGCCGACGGCGCTCTTCCTCTGCATCAACGGGATACGCACCCGGTCTCGTCGATTCGGCACCGATGTCCAAGAGATCGGCGCCTTCTTCGACCAAACGCAGGGCGTGTGCGACCGCACGTTCAGGGTCACAAAACTGTCCACCATCGAAGAAGGAGTCGGGGGTCACGTTGACAATCCCCATCAATAAGGGACGCCCGAGTCCAACGCGCTGTCCTTTGACGTGGAGATTCATCGGCCCGACCTGTGTCCGCGATGCGGTAGCACTCTCTCACCTGTGGGAATCAAGATACAATCCTGTATCCCGTATGAGACGGGTCTCGTTGCCCTATCTTCTTGAAAGAACACGAAAGAGACGGGAACCGCCTCTTTCATTGAGACTACGCATGGTTCGCTGCAACTCCAGTGCCCTGGAGTCACAGCGTCTTGCAACCACGTTTAGGCGGGCACGGTCTGCGAGGAGTTCTGCATCAGGATCTGATCGATCTCCGGAGCATCGAGCACTTCTTTCTCGAGGAGAGCTTCCGCCAGAGCCTTGAGGCTTCTCATGTGTTCGCTGAGGAGCCGCTTCGCCCGTTCGTAATTCTCGGTGACCAGTCGTTTGACCTCGAGGTCGATCTCCAGCGCGACTTGATCACTGAAATCCCGTTTGGTGGTCAGTTCCCGGCCGAGGAAAATCTCCTCTTCCTTCCGGCCGAACGTCAACGGGCCGAGCTTTTCACTCATGCCCCATTCACAGACCATCTTTCTGGCGAGATCCGTCGCGCGCTCGATGTCATTCCCCGCGCCGGTCGTGATGTGTTTCAGAACGAGCTCCTCCGCCACACGCCCGCCCATGAGAATCGCAAGGTTGTTGTACAGGAAGTCTTTTGAGTAATTGTGCCGGTCGTCAGTCGGCAGCTGCATCGTGACACCCAACGCCCGTCCACGCGGAATGATCGTCACCTTGTGGACCGGATCGGTGCCGGGCAGCAGCTTGGCCATTAAGGCATGACCGGCCTCGTGGTATGCCGTGGTGCGCTTTTCTTCATCACTCAAGATCATGCTCTTGCGTTCGGCACCCATCAAGACTTTGTCCTTGGCCATCTCGAAGTCGATGACCTCGACCTCCTTCTTGTTCTGGCGAGCGGCCCACAGCGCCGCTTCGTTGACGAGGTTTTCGAGATCGGCTCCAGAAAAGCCGGGCGTACCGCGTGCGATCTTTTCCAACTCGACGTTCGCCGCAATCGGCACCTTCTTCGTGTGCACTTTGAGAATTTCGGAACGGCCGCGCAAATCCGGCCGGTTGACCACGACTTGGCGATCGAAGCGCCCCGGCCTGAGCAATGCCGGATCGAGTACGTCCGGCCGGTTGGTAGCCGCAATCAGGATGACGCCTTCGGTCGTATCGAATCCGTCCATTTCCACGAGCAGCTGGTTCAGCGTTTGCTCGCGTTCATCGTGGCCGCCGCCCAAGCCGGCTCCGCGGAGACGACCGACCGCATCGATTTCGTCGATGAAGATGATGCAGGGCGCGTGCTTTTTCCCCTGCTCGAAGAGGTCGCGGACGCGGGAGGCGCCGACACCGACGAACATTTCCACGAAATCCGAGCCGCTGATGCTGAAGAACGGCACGCCGGCTTCCCCGGCGATCGCCTTGGCCAACAGCGTCTTGCCGGTTCCGGGAGGTCCGACGATCAGCACTCCTTTCGGAATACGTCCGCCGAGCTTCTGGAACTTGCGGGGGTCTTTCAAAAATTCGATGATTTCCAGCACCTCTTCCTTGGCTTCGTCGATGCCGGCCACATCCGAAAAGGTCACTTTCTTCCGTTCCTCGGTCAACATCCGGGCGCGGCTCTTCCCGAAGGACAAGGCCTTGTTGCCGCCGATCTGCATCTGGCGCATCAAGAAGAACCACAGGCCCAGGAAGAGTACGAACGGTCCCCACGTGACGAGGAAGGTAATGTACCAAGGGCTTTCGTCGGGCGGCTTGGCTTCGATCTGCACGCCCTTTTCACGCAGTACCTTCACAAAATCGGGATATTCGGCGGTAAATGTCCGGATGCGGGTCTTGTCCTTCAGGACGGCGCTGACATGGTTGGACTTGATGATGACTTTTTCAATGTCCCCTTTATCGAGTTTCGCCATGAAGTCGCTGAAAATAACTTCCTCTTCCGGCGCATGGGTCGGCACGCTGAACAGATTGAAGAGCAAGATCATGAACAGGCCGACAACGACCCAGAAGAGCAGATTTTTTGCCCTGGAATTCATCCACTTCTCCTTATGCCAGGTCCCCTCAACTCGCCAGGAAATCCGCGAGCTTGAGTGATGTTACCACAGGCCTCTTCACAGTGACAACCGTCACGGAAATCCTATTCCTGCTCGCCTTCCATGTCGAGGACGGCCAGATATGGGAGGTTCCGGTATTTCTGTTGATAATCAAGTCCGTACCCGACCACATATTTATTGGGAATCTTGAAGCCGATGTAATCAAGCGGCACATCGATCGTTCGCCGCTCCGGTTTACTCAACAGGGTGCAGATCTTGATTGATCTCGGCTTTTGTTTCGTCAGCGTCTTGATCAAGTTCTGGACGGTCAACCCCGAGTCGACGATGTCCTCCACGAGGAGCACATCTTTGCCCTTGATGTCCTCGGTGAGCTCGGTGACGACTTTCACCTTGCCCGACGTTTTGGATTGGCTGCCGTAACTGGTGACGATCAAAAAATCCACGCGCATCGGAATTCTGATGGCACGGGCGAGGTCCGCATAAAAGGCGTAGGCGCCTTTCAAGACGCCGACCAACACAAGATCTTTACCTGCATAGTCGTTCGCAATCTGTTTGCCGAGTTCCTTGATACGTGCGCGCATTTCCTCTTGCGTCACGATGGGCCGTCCGAATATCCGCTCCATGCCTACTCGGCTCCTTCGCTTCCCGCCTGTGACTGCACTGTGGCCACGAGACAGCGGGACGTGCTCTTGCGCGCCACAAACCGTTCATCCTCCCGCCGTCCGACCACCCAGAGAATCCCTTCGGGCGAGGCCAGCAGCGGGATTCGCGTGCGTTCTTCCCGGCTCATCTTCAAATCGGTGAACAGATCTTGTAATTTCTTGCTCTTTCCACCCATTCCTCGCGGATAAATGCGATCACCAGCGCGCCACGGCCTCAGCACAAGCGGCGTAGAGAAACGAGCCATGTCAAAGATGGCGCACTCGCGCGTCCGACGCTTGAGGAACGGTGCTGTTGCCTGCCTGGTCATCTCTTGTACATGAATTTCCTGCCCGGTGCCAGGCCAATACACGGTGGAAGGCACGGGGACTGGCACCGGCCTCGCAACGGCGGTGGTAGAGAGACGAGAGGACGCCTCTTCCTGTTCGTGACGCTTCTTGACGACCACCCGCTCCTGGTCTCTGATCACGTCGACTCCCCGAAGCGACAATCGCCTCCCTTTCGATTTGCCGGACACCAGACGAAGCACGCTCTCAACCACGCGGAGGCTGGGCGCCCGCTGTTCGGAATCGGTGAACCTGAGGATGTGGCGAACAAGACGGCGCTTGAGCGCATCCGGAAGCGCAGCCACGGCCTGGCGGTCAAACCGCTGGATGCCTGTTTCATCCAAGCTGACCAGCTCCCGATACAAACCGCCCACCACCTGCTCAAGATAGGCATCGTCCGCCCGCAAGACATCGGCCTGCCGCTCCAACAGCCGCACGATCCCGGGCGTGATGTCTTCCATCACCGGCAACAGATCGCGTCGAACACGGTTCCGCCGGTACAGTCCTGTCTGGTTGCTGCTGTCTTGCCGATACGACAGGCCTTCACTCTTGAGATAGTCCAAGACTTCTTCGCGCGTCGTTCTGAGCAACGGACGAACGATGATCTTGTCCCTGACGAACGGCATGCCCGCCAGTCCCGTCAGTCCCGCGCCTCGCAGCATCCACATCAGCATGGTCTCGGCCTGATCGTTGGCCGTGTGTCCCGTGACGATGCGATTCGCGTGAATCTCATGGGCGAGCGATTTCATGGCCTCATAACGCGCCCACCGTGCCAGCATCTGCAACGAGGACACCCGGCGTTGTTTTGACAGGATCGGCCGTCTGACGATCAGCGGAAGGTTCCGGTCGCTACAGAACGACGAGACGAACGCCTCATCGCCATCGGACTCGCTACTGCGTAGGCGATAATTAAAATGCACGACCGTCAACTTAAGCCGCCAGGACGGCGCAAGAGCCGCGAGCAGCGACAGGAGCGCGATCGAATCCGGGCCGCCCGAGACCGCCACCAGCAAATGCTGTCCCGGATCGAACAAGTGCCGATCCCGGATAGTCCTCACGATCCGGTCCAGCAAGGACTGCGGGCTCGTGGCGTCCTTCGTCATGGCTGACGCACTCCATCTGCGTGGCGGCGAAGACTGGCCCTGGCGCGATCGACATCGCGTGCGATCTGAGCAGCCAGCTCCTGAGCCGATGGGAAGGTGCGATCTCCGCGCAGACGCTCGATGAATTCAACGGCCATGGTCTTGCCGTAGAGATTGTCGCGGTGATCGAGAAGGTTGACCTCGATCAATCGCTCTCCGGCTCCAAACGTCGGCCGGCTGCCGATGTAGACCACGGCATCGTAACTCGTTCCTTCGTACGAGGCGCGTGCGGCGTAGACGCCGTCCGGTGGAATGACCCGTTCAGGCGGAATACGGAGATTGGCGGTGGGCCAGCCGAGCGTTTGTCCCTGCTGCATGCCCGACACCACGGTGCCCGTGATGCCGTACGCTCGTCCCAGCAATGCTTCGGCCTCCTCCATTTGCCCCGCCTGAATGAGATTTCGGATTCTGGTGGAGCTGACGACACCGCCGTTCAGCACGACCGGGCGAACGGGGTGCACGGTAAATCCGGACGCGGCTCCGAATCGTTCCAGGTCAGCAATCCGCCCGGCGCGCCCCTTTCCGAACGCAAAATGCTCGCCGACAAACAGCTCTGCAATTCCAAGGTGACGGTGCAGGACGACGTTCACGAACTCTTCCGGCGTCATCGCGGCCAAGGCCGGTGTAAACTCGAGAAACACGACCTCATCGATGCCGGCCGCTTTAAACCGTTCAAGCTTTTCCTCGGGACTGGTGAGGAATCGCAACTCTACCTGCGGCGCCAGCACCCTGACCGGGTGGGGATCGAAGGTGACCACCATGGCCGTGCCGCCGGTTTCGCGGGCCCGTGTCACGACCGATTGCAGGAGGGAAAGATGGCCGCGATGATGACCGTCGAAGTTTCCGATAGTGACCACCGGATGCGGTCTGGATCGGACGTCGCCGAGGCCGCGCGTCACCGTAAAGATCATCGTCAGCTGAGCGAACGCGCCGCGTCTTTGGCGAAGTAGGTCAGAATGAGGTCGGCTCCGGCACGTCTGATGGCCAGAAGCGATTCGAGCATGGCGCGCGTCTCGTCCAGCCAGCCGGCTTTTGCAGCTGCTTTGATCATGCTGTACTCACCGCTGACCTGATAGGCGGCGATAGGCAGGTTCGTGTGTGCTCGGGCGGCGGCGATGACGTCGAGATAGGGCAGCGCGGGTTTCACCATCACGATGTCAGCACCTTCCTCCACATCCAGCGCGATCTCCCGGAGGGCTTCGCGCCGGTTGGCAGGATCCATTTGGTAGGACTGACGATCACCGAACTGGGGAGCGGATCCCGCGGCATCCCGGAACGGCGCATAAAAACATGATGCAAATTTGGCGGCATACGCCATAATCGGCAGTTCCGGGTAGCCGGCCTGGTCCAATTCGGATCTGATCGCTGCCACCCGGCCGTCCATCATATCGGACGGCGCGACCATGTCTGCCCCGGATTCGGCGTGGGTCCTCGCCATGGCCCGCAGGCATTCCAGCGTTTCGTCGTTCAGGATTCGCCCGTCTTTCACGATGCCGCAATGGCCGTGGTTCGTATACTCATCGATACAGACATCCGTGATGACGAGCAGGCCCGGGACCTGGTCTTTCACCGCTTTGATCGCCCGCTGAACAACCCCGTTCGGATCATAACCGGACGTCCCGCGCTCGTCCTTGCGATCGGGAATGCCGAACAGCATGATCGCAGGGATGCCCAGCCCGGCCACCTCGCCTGCCTCTTTGACCAGCAGATCGATCGACAGTCTGAACTGGCCGGGCATCGAGGCGATCTCACGTCGCTGATCTTTGCCTTCCATGACGAACATGGGATAGATCAAATCGGAAGCCGCGAGTCGCGTTTCACGGACCATGCGGCGCAACGTGTCGTGCTGTCGGAGGCGTCGGAGCCGTTGGATGGGAAAGGCCATGGTTTACTTCCTCGGCAGATTTGTCAGAAACACCACCAGATCGCGCACAGAAATCATTCCGACCAATTTCCCGTCGCGACTCACGCCCAGGTGGCGCACATGCGCCTGGGCCATCAGATCGTTGGCGTCCAACAGCGTCTTGTTCTCTTCAATCGTCAGGATCGGCGCGGACATGATCTGCTCGACGGTCGTCTTGTTGGGATCGCTTCCCGACGCGACGATCCGCCGCATCATATCCGTATCCGTGAGAATGCCGATGATGTCTTTTTGATTCGTGACGAACAAACTGCCGATGCCGCGGTCGCGCATAAGACGCGCAGCAGCCTGCGCGCTTGTGTCACGCTCAACCGTGACGAACTTTTCTTTCGGGACCATAAACGATTTCACTGGAACCATGAACACCTCCTGTCACTGGTGAGAGCGTCCGGCGCCGCTACCGAGACGCCGGGACCGCCACGCGAGCTCCTTCGCTATAGAATCGAACAATGGCCTGGCATAAGGCCGGTACCGTATTTTCCCCCGGCATGATCGTCACCGGCAATCCATGGTCCTCCGCCGTCCGCGCGGTGACGGGTCCGATGCAGGCAATGGTGGTCTTTGCTGCAATTCGCCGCGCTTCTTCGTCTCCGCCGATCAACTCAACGAAATTTGTCACCGTTGAAGAACTAGTAAAGGTGATCACATCGATCGTTCCACTGTGCACCTGTTCTTTCAGACGGTTCAACCCTACCTCGGGAAACACCGTCCTGTACACCGGAATGACCTCCACCGTGGCTCCCTTCGTTCGCAACTGTTCCGGCAACAGCTCGCGGGCCACTTCGGCGCGTGGGATCAGAATCTTCTTCCCGCCCAGATCATGCTGACTCATTGCCGCCACCATGCCTTCGGCTTGGAATTCGGACGGGATGACATCGGCGGTTAACCCGTATCGAGCCAATTCCTCCGCCGTCCGAGGGCCAATCGCTCCGATTTGCAGGTGGGCGAGCGCGCGTACGTCTCGGCGAGTGTGTTTGAGTCGCTCCATGAACGGCGCGATCCCATTCACGCTGGTAAAGATCAGCCAGGAATAGCCGCTCAGCTGCTCGATGGCCCGATCAAGCGCTTCCCAACTGGCCGGCGGGACCATTCTAATGGTCGGAGCGGTAATCGGCTCCGCCCCATACGAGGTCAAGAGCCTGGCAAATTCTCCGGCCTGTTCACGGGCCCGGGTAAGGACGATCCGTTTGCCGAACAGCGGCCGCTTCTCAAACCAGTTCAACTGTTCCCGCAACTTCACGACCTCCCCGACCACAATGACGGTGGGCGGTTCCAATCCGGCCTGTGCCGTCTTCACGACGATGTCCCGCAAGGTGCCGATGATCGTTCGTTGCTCCGCCCTTGTCCCCCACCGTACCGCTGCGACGGGTGTGTCTGGGGATCGTCCTTCTTCGAGCAGACGTGAGACGATCATGGGCAGGGTCTTCATGCCCATCATGAAGACCAGCGTCCCCGTGGTCGCTGCCAGCTTCGGCCAATCGATGACGGTGGTGCCCTTGGACGGATCTTCGTGGCCGGTGACGACGGTCATGGTAGAGGCCAAGGTCCGATGAGTCACCGGGATGCCCGCGTAGGCCGGAACGGCCACGGCAGCCGTCACGCCCGGCACGACTTCAAACGGCACTCCGGCTGCCGCAACGGCTTCGGCCTCTTCCCCGCCCCGCCCAAACACGAATGGATCGCCACCTTTCAATCGCACGACCACCTGTCCCGCCCGTGCTCGCTCAATCAGCAACCGATTGATCTCCGCTTGGTCTTGGTATTGCCCACGTCCCCGTCGGCCGACGTACACACGTTCCGCATGAGCAGGTGCAAGGTCGAGTAACGCCGGATTGGCGAGGTAATCGTACAGGACGATGTCGGCCTGCTCAAGGCATTCCTTGCCCTTGACCGTCAACAGACCCGGATCGCCGGGACCAGCACCCACGAGATAGACGATGCCGCGATGATTACTCATGGCGCCGTTCCATAAATCGCCTGCAGAATCCGATCACCTCCTCGCGCAAGCAGACGCTCCGCGAGTTGGAAGCCCATCGCGAGCGGATCATCGACGGTGCCATTGACGCGATCGCGGATCACTTCCTTCCCATCCACACTGGCCACCAACCCTTCGAGGACGATCTCTGATCCCGCAATCGTGGCATGGGCGGCAATGGGCACCTGACAGCCTCCCTGCAGCCGATGGAGCAGGGCCCGCTCAGCCAAGACCGTCGTACGCGTGGGCCCATGTTCGAGCCCACTCAGCACTTCGCGCACAAAGGCATCGTCCTGTCTCCCTTCAATCCCTAATGCGCCCTGACCGATGGCCGGCAAGCTGACTTCAGGCGCGAGGTACTCCGTGATTTCACGCTCCCAGCCCAAGCGACGCAGACCCGCAGCGGCCAGGACAATCGCATCGAACTGACCCTCCCGCAATTTCCTTAACCGGGTATCCAGATTGCCGCGCAACATACTCACGGAAAGATCCGGTCTTGCCTGGAGCAGCTGCGCCTGACGCCTCAGACTGCTTGTCCCGATTTTTGCTCCGTGAGGAAGATCCTTGAACCGCTTGCCATCACGACTGATCAAGGCATCGCGGGCATCCTCGCGGCACGGGATACAGAGCAGGTCCAATCCCGGAGGCAATTCAGTCGGCACATCCTTCATGCTGTGAACGGCCAAATCAATCTCGCCGGAGAGCAGCGCTTCTTCGATTTCCTTGACGAACAAGCCCTTGCCGCCGATTTTGGCCAGAGGCACGTCGAGAATCTTGTCGCCGGATGTCTGAATACGCCGCAGCGTGACGTTCACGTGAGGGGCGAGTTCCCGGATGCGGGCCTGGACCCACTCGCTCTGATGAACCGCCAACTTACTCCCGCGCGTGCCCAGCACCAATGTCGATCGCTGTTGCATCAAGCCCGTCATATCAGCGGTTTGCGTCCCGCTCAGGAGGATAGACGAGGGGGACGTGACGGGACCCGGGGAGTTTTTCCTCCGCCGACCCGGAGGGCGCAGGGCTCGTCGTTGCGGATGCGGGCTCGCTGCTCGTGGCTGGCGCGGTAATCAAACTGCGATAGGACGACGACACCAGGAGATAACTGATCAGCCCTAATACGGAGAGAAGATATACCAGCACATCCCATCGGAATCCGCCCTTCACCCGATAATCATAGCCGCAAGAGGGGCAATCGGGCAGCGGATCATGTCCCAGGTACGCCTTTCGGCATCTGGGACACGTGAACAGCTTCGGGCCTTTCCCCGCCAATGCCATGGCTTCTCCTGACTGATCACGAGGGTTTGTTCGCGCTTGTTCGTGTCGCCGGCGCTTCGATGTCTAGATCCTCGGTGCTGACTCCGGCTTCGCTGAGATTGAAGAAGCGCCGGGCCGCTTCCACAAACGCCGCCCCGTCGGCAGACGCCACTTCCGACTTGAGCGTCACCATGGTGTTATGGATCAGTTTATTCACGATGGCGGAGGCCATGGCATCGACGAGGGCCCTCTCTTGAGGCGGAAGATGCGTTAGGCGCGCCAACAACTTCTCGACTTCGGCCCTCTTGATGTCCTCCACCCGGGTCTTCAACGCGACAATGGTCGGGGTGACTTCCAACGACTTGAGCCATTGCTGGACCGAACCCACTTCCTCGATGACCATATGCTCGGCCCGCTCAGCCTCTTGCATACGCTCACCACGGTTCTGCTCGACCCGAGACTCGAGGTCATCGATATCGAAGAGAAAGGCGTTGTCGACATGGCGGACAGCGGGATCGATGTTGCGCGGCACCGAGATGTCGATGAAGAACATCGGACGGTTCATGCGCTGCTTCACCGCCCGTTGCACATCGTCGCTGCTCACGAGATAGTGTGCGGCCCCCGTCGAGACGAGGACGATATCAGCCGTTGCCATCTCTTCACGAAACTGCTCGAAGGGCACGGCCATCCCGTTGAACCGGTCGGCCAGCGCGACTGCATGCTGAGGCGTTCTCGTGGTGACACGCACGTGGCGCACACCGCTGGCGATGAAATGCCGTGCCGCCAGCTTCGCCATTTCGCCGGCCCCCACCAGCAAGACGGTCTTGTCCCGCAGATCGGAGAAGATTTTTTTCGCCAGCTCGACGGCGGCGTAACTGACCGAGACGGCCGTCTCGGCGATCTTCGTATCCGTCCGCACCCGTTTGGCGACGGTGATCGCTTTCTTGACTACTTTGTTGAGAATCAGGCCGGTGGTCTTGTGGGTCAGCGCCATCTCGAAGGCGTCTTTGACCTGTCCCAGAATCTGCGATTCGCCGACCACCATCGAGTCGAGACTGCAGGCGACGCGGAACAGGTGCGTGATCGCGCGGTCACCGGTTTGCCAATATAAATGAGGTGTCAGCTGCTCCGATGACACGGACAAATGCGCATCAGCGAGAAATTCCTGAATACGACTGTAGCCGGCCTCCAGCTCCTCGACCACGGCGTAGACTTCGACCCGGTTGCACGTCGACAACAACATCCCTTCTTTGATGCCGGAATATCCGCACAGCCTGGTGAGCGCCTCGCCCAGGCGGCTCTCGGGGACAGCGAGCCTTTCCCGGATCTCTACCGGTGCGGTTTTATGGCTGAGACCGACGACGACAATATGCATATTAAGAAACCGACCCGAAACTCTTGAGCGCCACGCCGACCAGTGTGAGGACAACGCCGGCGAATCCAATGATGGTCAAATAGGCGGCTCGTTTGGCGCGCCACCCTACGGTGAGCCGTCCCACCAGCACAATGAAGTAGAAGAGCCAGGTGACCAACGCCCACGTTTGTTCCGGATTCCAGTTCACATAGGTCCCACGAGCAAATTCGGCCGAGATGGCGCCGGTGATGATCCCCAACGTGAGAAGGGGAAAGCCCAACACGATCGATTGTTGGTTCAAATCGTCGAGAAAATCCAAGGCCGGTAATTTGGAATAGAGCACGTTGAACCGCTTGGACTTGAGAAGTCCATCCTGAATCAGATACATCACACCGGCGACGAAGGCGACGGCAAACCCGACGGTGCCAAGCATGCTCAGCGTGACATGCACCCAGAGGGTGCGAAACACCGGCTGAAGCGTCGGCACGGTGTCGGGTAATGCAGCAGCCGACACTAACGACACGAGCGCCAGCGGGACGATAAACGATCCCAGGACATGAAGACGGTGGCGGAATTCCACGGCGAGAAACACGAGAATGAGCATCCAGGAGAAAAAGGACAGGGCTTCATGAATGCTGGGAGTGGAGGCTCCAGGCCCCGTGAACATCCTGGTAACGAGCGCGACCGTATGCGTGGCAAAGCCGACGGCGGTAATGGTCAGAGAAAACGTCGAGAGGGCGTCGGCGCGCCGCACTAAGAGGGCAAGGAAGGACACGGTGGCCGCAAAGTAGAGGGCCATTGTGACCATAAAAAATACGGCGCCCATGCGGTCTATCCCCTGAACTTTTCAGGACAATTGGCCCAGGTTTGCGCGTAGAATTATATCGATGGGGCGCCGAAGGAGTCAACAAACGTCTCGCACGCGGTCCACCTCCGAGAACGGTCGTGGTCGAATCGGCACGCTCTTCATCGTCGGAACACCCATCGGGTCTCCGGACGATCTGACCATCCGAGCGCGGAGGATCCTTGGTCAGGTCTCCATTGTGGTGGCGGAAACTCCTCTCGCCACGCGCTCACTGCTGGACCATCACGGGATTTCCTCCACCATTACGGGTTATGGACGGGGCGGTGAAGAAAAAATCGCTGTCCTTCTCGACCGGCTCGAGGCTGGGCACGATATCGCGCTGGTCTGTGATAGCGGCATGCCGGTCATTTACGATCCCGGTCGATTGTTGATCGCTGCGGCCCGGGCTGCAGGGCATGTCGTGACAGTCGTCCCCGGACCCTCGGCCTTGACTGCTGCCGCAGCGCTTTCAGGGTCTAGCGCCGACCGTCTCCTGTTCGTAGGCCGCTTGCCTCACTCCACTCAGCGACTCGACCGGTTTTTCGTCACGCTCAACCGAGAAGCCGGAACGACGGTGATGTTTGCGTCGCCTTCAGCGCTTCCACGCGTCCTCGAGCGCATCCGGCGCATCCTCCCCCGCAGAACGGTGACGTTGGTCATGAACATGACGAAACCCGATGAGCAACTGCACCAAGGAACTGCGGGCGCCTTGCTGCAGCAGACCCGCTTCTTCCCCAAGGACTCCGAGATTACGCTGGTGCTGTCGGGGGACCCGACGGGACAAACGCGAATTATTGCCGCCGGATCATGACGCGGTAGGATGCGTCGAGTGGCTCCTGAGAAAGGACTTCATGTCCCTCATTGCTCACGCTCATCGGAACATTGCGGATCGGATCTCCGGCATCGAGAATCACGGAGAGAATCTGCCCTTGTTCCATCGTCTCAAGCTTGAGTTTCGTCTTCACGAAATTGTACGGGCAGATCACCCCCCGCAAATCCAATTCGGCATCCGGTCTCACAGCTTGTTCCTGCTCGCTCATGTGGTCTCCGAAAAGCATTCACGAAAATCGTACCAAGGAGTCTGTCCTGCCGCAACATCCTAGGTTTCAGTCTATTCGACACGCAACAAAAAAGGGGCAGCCATTCGGCTGCCCCTTCGTGGACTACTGACTGAATTCCTTGCTTACTGCAGACCCTTGATCAGGTTCGGCTTGGCAACGTCTGTTCCGTAGTCCGACTTGTTCTGGACCTTGGTCTCAGGCGCTACGGTCTGATAGCCCCAGCCTGGCTGCGGTTCACAATTCCAGCAGGGGGCCGCACCGGTGAATTCACCAATCGTGGTGTTGATCGATCCACCCTGGGCCGCGCCGGGGAGGACTCCGCCGCTGACGCCACCGGTGATTCCACCGCTGTTCGTGTTAATGCCACGCTCGGTCATCGGGTCCGGACGCTGACCCAAACCACCAAAGCCCTTGAGCTTCTCGTTGCCACGCAGCACGCTGATATCACGAACCAGCTTGCGGCCGGTCCCGAAAGGCTGTGCCGCAGTCGTCTCCTCATAGGCCATGATTATGATATCGTCGCCAGCTTCCAACGTACGGACCTGGTCCATGTTGGTCTTGTCATCGAAATACACGGTGCGGTAGGCCATCGCGCCGCCACCCGCACGACCTTCATCATGGGAGCTGCCGCCGCTTTCCAGGTGCAGCTTCTTGCCGGGAAGATCGACGCCCAACACACGGCCATATACGGTTTCCGCCTGCGACAACCGATCAAGAAAGCTCGTACGATCAAAAACATTTACGCGCGTACTATTTCCTGACACGTCACCGACGCCTTCGCCTACGCCCATACCGGATTGGTTGCTCTGCAACCGCTCCTGGGCGACTGCTACACTCACGGAGCCGACAAAGAGAATTGCCGCTCCTAGCGCCAACACCTTACGCATGTGCTGCCTCCTTGGTGAGTTAGAAAATAAAAGTAAATGACAGACGACAGGACGGGACAATCATTGACCCATGAATTCGTTTAATTTTCATAACACTAGGGGCCGGACTATAGGCCAGTAGAAAAAACAAGTCAAGGGGGGGAGCCCTGGTGCCGACATGGTGCCCGGAGGGAGGGTCGAACTCCCACTCTCTTGCGAGAACCGGATTTTGAGTCCGGCGCGTCTGCCAGTTCCGCCATCCGGGCAACGTGAAGGGGGGCCACTTCTAACATGAAGTGTTATAAGGGTCAATCGTCGGAGACTCTAGGGTCTCCCTCTTTTCTTTGGAACGGGGCCGATGTTAGAATCTGCCCCGTAACTTGGCTCTTCTAATCTAAGGAGGGTTGGCATCCCTTATGACTCAAGTCCAATGCGTCACGTGCGGGCAGGCCGGTGAACCGATCACGGATCCTCTGTTCATGGGGAAGCTTGAAGCAGAGATCAAGTCCAAGGTGTGCAAGCCCTGCTGGAAAAAATGGGAATCGATGCGGGTCATGGTCATTAATGAGTATCAGGTCAACTTGGGTGATGAGAGCGGCCGTGAGCTGGTCAGGAAGCAGATGAAGGCCTTTTTGAAACTGGACGGCGAGCAGGCAGACACCGCCAAACTGGATCAAAACTATCGCCCACAAAGCTGACCGCGGTTCCCATTCGGCGCGAGGTCTGTTTTTCCGACGCACGGCTCACCGATTTTTCTCTTGGATCTCGCCAACTTCGTTGACAGCCTAAATTCAAAAATGCTAGGGTACAAAATTCCTTTCGTGATTCGACTGAATTCGTACGCGACCCGGGAGCGTCGTTCGCCGTGATTACCCAAATGCACCTCAAGGGGTTGATGTTCGACCCCTACAACAACGCGTACATCGTGGTACTGCGCGACGAAGACGGGCACGAAATGCTTCCCATCTGGGTGGGCAAGGCGGAGGCCGGCGCCATCAGCATGGCCCTGGAAAACGTCGCCCCTCCCCGACCTATGACCCACGACTTTATGAAGTCGATCCTCGATGCGTACGATGCCAAAGTCATCAGTGTTGTGATCACGGATCTCAACGAAAACACCTATTTCGCCAAGATCCATCTGATGTATCAAGACTCGGAATACACGGTGGATGCGCGTCCCAGCGATGCCATTGCCCTCGCGTTGCGCTCCAATGCACCGGTGTTCGCCAAGGAATCTGTGCTCAATAAGCAGAGCTCCGAAGAACTCGAGCAGTGGCTGGAAAACCTGAAGCCCGAAGATTTCGGCAAATTGGATTCGTGATGGGCCAGAACCCTGCCCCTAATCAACGACTCATCGAATACACCGTCGATCGCGTGCTCGACGAGACCAATACCGATACCAAAATTCTCGTGCTCGCCCGTAAAGACGGTCAGCCCGACAGTTTTCCGATTTGGATCGGCGCAGCAGAAGGGCATGCCATCAAGCTGGCGCTCGACACGACCTTGACGCCCCGGCCGATGAGCCATGATCTCATCAAAGGATTCATGGAACATCTGAACGTCAGCGTCCGCCGCGTCGTGATCGGCGACGTGAAGAACAGTACGTACTACGCGACTGTCTTCCTCGAAAACAACGGGGTGGAACGGACGGTGGATGCAAGGCCGAGCGACGCCATCTCGTTGGCATTGCGCACCAGGGCGCCTCTGTATGTCACCGAGGACGTGGTGGCGCGGCGCAATACCGCCAATCTCGAGTCATGGCTGGCCAAACAGGATGTGAAGACCAGCAGTAAACAGCAGGAAGTGCGAGAATCCTGATTTATTCGATGTGAAGGAGCGCGGAGAGACGATGTCGACCTACTTACAGAAACCAGCCGATGTGCAAGAAAAATGGTACCTTGTGGACGCCGAAGGCAAGACCCTCGGGCGCTTGGCGGCCAAGGTGGCAGGCATGCTGCGTGGAAAGCATCGGCCTACCTTTACGCCGAACGTCGACATGGGCGACCATGTCGTGATCGTCAATGCCGAAAAGATCCGGCTGACCGGCGATAAGATGGACACCAAGCTGTATCGCAGCCATTCGGGCTATCCGGGCGGCTTGAAGACCGCCACCGCGAAACATGTGTTCCGCAAAGACCCGACGAGATTGCTCGTCGAGGCGATTGAAGGCATGCTGCCGAAGACCCCGCTCGGCAACCACATGGCCAAGAAGCTTCGGGTGTATGCCGGTACGACGCATCCGCATCAGGCGCAGAATCCGGAAACGATCACACTGAATTAAAATCAAGGAGACAGAGCATGGCAGTAGTAACTGAGTATGCAACCGGACGTCGCAAGTGTGCGATCGCCCGAGCCTGGGTCACCGGGACGGCGGGTGACATTACGGTCAACGATCAACCGCTCGAGAAGGCATTTCCGCGCCTCACGCTGCGGCAGATTATTCAACTCCCGCTCGAAATGGCGGGCGTGTCAGGGAAGTTTTCCATCAAGGCGACGGTTCACGGCGGCGGACCGACGGGACAAGCCGGTGCGTTGCGTCATGCCATTGCCAGGGCCCTCGTGAGCCTGAGCCAGCCGCTGCGCGCGCCGCTAAAAAAGGAAGGTTTGCTCACCCGCGACTCCAGAGTGAAAGAGCGGAAGAAGTACGGCCAAAAGGGCGCCAGAAAGCGGTTCCAATACTCGAAGCGATAATCGTCGGAGCCTGGATCTCCAAAAAGGGAAGGCCTCCGGCCTTCCCTTTTTTTATGGCTACAGCTATAAACAACGTGAGGGATTGTTAAGAATAATGAAAACGTTCTTCCAGCTAGACACGAACTGCCCCGAGAACGCAGCCGGTGAAAGACGCGTCTCGGCGCGGCGGGGTTGGGCGGGTGAGAACATTGTCTTTTGCGTCATCCGCCAACCGCTATGAGAAAGATTCGAATTGCGATCGCAGGAGCCAGCGGCTATGCCGGAGCAGAATTGGTCCGCCTGGTCGCGCTCCATCCCCATTTTGAGCTAATCGCAGTGACGTCGGAAAAATCCGCCGGCGCCTCAGTCGGCTCCGTGTTTCCTAGCCTGGCTGGACTGGTCCCGTTGACCTTCCAATCCCTGGCTCCGGAAGCGATCGCGCAACAAGCGGATGCGGCCTTCCTCGCCCTCCCCCACACGAAATCGTTGGAGCCGGTCGCAGCCTGTATGGCCACGGGAAAGTTCGTCGTTGATTTGAGCGCCGACTATCGCCTGAAAGATCCCGCCGCCTATGAACACTGGTATCAGACCGCTCATACGCACCAGGAGCTGTTGAACACGGCCATCTACGGACTTCCCGAACTCCATCGGGAAGCGATTGCAAAAACGAAGCTGGTCGCATCGCCCGGTTGTTATCCTACGGCCGCCATTTTGCAGCTGGCGCCGCTGTTCGCTCAGGATCTCGTGCAGGCGCATACGGTCGTCATCGACGCGAAATCAGGCATCTCGGGCGCGGGGCGCAGTCCCGCACTGCCGTATCATTTCCCGGAAGCGCACGAATCCCTCGAGCCGTACAAGATCGGCCAGCATCGCCATATACCGGAGATTGAACAAGAGTTACAGCGGCTGATGCAACGCCATGCGGGCTCATCCACGATCGATTCCACTGCCTCGACCGTGACCTTCACGCCACATCTGGTCCCCATGAACCGCGGCATCCTCAGCACCGCCTATTGCCGCCTCAAGTCACCGATGGCCATTTCCGACGTGCGCGCGCTGTATCAGACCTTCTATAAGAACGAACGCTTCATCCGTCTCTCGCATGACGTCGTGCCCAACCCCCGCTATATTAAGGGGTCGAACTATTGCGACATCGGGGTGTATGCCGATGCGCGCGCCGGCTGGATCGTCACCGTCGCTGCGCTCGACAACCTTGTGAAGGGTGCGGCGGGTCAGGCGATCCAGGCGATGAACCTCATGCTCGGCTTGCCTGAAGAAATCGGCTTGACCGCTCCAGCCGCCTATCCGTAACGCTTCCACCATCCCGATGCACCGATCCACATGAGCCAGCACGACTCTCGAGGCATAACGGCGCCGTTGGGCTTTCGCGCCGCTGGTCTGCATTGCGGCATCAAGAAACGCGGCCTGCTGGATCTTGCGCTGGTCGTGTCCGAGCGCAGCGGTCCAATTGCGGGCCTCTTTACCACGAATCGGGTGGTCGCAGCCCCGGTCACGCTCGACCGCGCACATTTGCGACGTGGTGTGGGCCGGGCCATTCTCATCAACAGCGGGAATGCCAATGCCTGCACCGGACAACAGGGGATGACCGCGGCGCGCAAGACTGCCGAACTCGTGGCTCGCAGTTTGGCGAGTCCCGTTCATGAAGTTTTCATCGGTTCGACCGGCGTCATTGGTCGCGCATTGCCGGTCGATCGTATCGTGAAGGCATTGCCTGCGCTCTTTGATCAGCTCAGCAGTCGAGGCGGTGCACAAGCTGCCCGCGCGATTTTAACGACCGATCTCAAACCGAAATCGGTGGTGCGCAGCACGCGCCTCAATGGACGAACCGTCACCATCGGTGGTATGGCGAAAGGATCCGGCATGATCCATCCCGACATGGCCACCATGCTCGGATATCTCACGACGGACGCCTCGATCTCTCGAGCCGCTCTGCAGCGAGCACTCACACAAGCAGTCGATGCCTCGTTCAACTGCATCTCAGTTGACGGAGACACCAGCACCAACGATACGGTCCTCTGCCTTGCCAACGGCATGGCCGGTAATCGTCAAATCAAGGAAGGTACCCCGGCTTTCCGCCGGTTTGTGGCTCTCCTCACAGAGGCGTGTGAGCCGCTGGCTCTCGCGATCTGCCGCGACGGAGAAGGCGTGACGAAAGTGGTGAAGGTTGACGTGACCGGCGCCGCCAGCCTCATCCAGGCACGCGCAGTTGCCCAGACGATCGGCACCTCGAATCTCGTCAAAACCGCGCTGTTCGGAGAGGACGCGAACTGGGGCCGTGTCATGGCAGCCCTCGGCCGTGCGGGAGTGTCCCTCGATCCATCTAAGGTCAGCCTGTCCTTCGGAGGCGTCCCGATGGTCCGCCATGGAGTCGGTCTGGGCCTCCGCGCAGAGCGGCTGATTGCCAGGGTATTTACGCAGAAGGAGTTCACCATTACGGTGGGTTTAGGCCAAGGATCCCACCGTGCACATCTGTGGACGACAGATTTGTCCTACGACTACGTTAGGATCAATGCAAGCTATCGATCATAGGACACATTTTCTTCAATCGAACCTTGTAAACCCTGTTCCATTGTGCTAACGTTCCAAGGCTTCGGGGTCCGTATCCAAGCTCCCTCCTACCCGCCAGGGCGAGCAAGAGGGAAATTATCAAAATATACTTCGACGTCACTGACGTCGCTTGGCTTGAGAATAAGGGGGCGTGCCCCCTCGCCTGTTGGCGCTCTGCAAGCCTTGAGGGGAGGTGAAGGTATGGGAGTCGTTTCAATCAAGGAATTATTGGAAGCCGGCGTGCACTTCGGCCACCAGACGAATCGCTGGAATCCGAAGATGAAGAAGTTCCTGTTCGGCGAACGCAACGGCATCTATATCATCGATCTACAGCAGACGGTCGCCAGGATGGAACAGGCCTATGCCTTCGTCCGCGACACCGTCGCCTCAGGGCAATCGGTGCTGTTCGTCGGCACCAAACGCCAAGCCGCAGAGATTCTCCAAGAAGAAGCGGTCCGTGCCAATATGTTCTATGTGAACCAGCGCTGGCTGGGCGGCATGCTCACCAACTTCCAGACGATCCGGCGCAGCATCGACAAAATGAAGAAGCTCGAAGGCATGCTGGCGGATCCCGCTCAATACGGGCTGACGAAAAAAGAAATCGCTCAGAAACAGAAAGAAATCGTGAAGCTGCAGAAGTTTCTGACCGGCATCAAGAACATGCGCGGCCTGCCGGGCGCGGTGTTCGTGCTCGACACGCGCGTCGAGCGGATTGCGGTCCAAGAGGCGACCAGGCTGGAGATTCCGGTCATCGCGATCATCGACAGTAACTGCGATCCCGACAACATCACGCATCCGATTCCCGGGAACGACGACGCCATTCGCTCGATCAAGCTCATCACGTCGCGCATCGCGGACGCCTGCATCGAAGGTGCCCATTTGCGTACGCAACGCGACGAAGCCGAATTCCAGTCGAGTCCCGCCGGAGACGACAAAGCCGCGACCGCCTCGCTGGCTGGCGCCCCTGCGTCCTAGCCATCGGATCGAGCGACCGCACTACATTCATCTCTTGTGTACGAAGAAGGACTGATCACGCATGGCTGGAGCAAGTACGTTAGTTAAGGAATTAAGAGAGAAAACAGGCGCCGGAATTCTTGACTGCCAGAAGGCCCTGCAGGAAACTGGCGATGACATCGAAAAGGCCATCGACTACCTGAGGCAGAAGGGTCTTGCCGCGGCGCAGAAGAAATCCGGTCGCGAAACCAACCAGGGCTTGATCCACGCCTACATCCACATGGGCGGCAAGATCGGCGTGCTGATCGAAGTCAATTGTGAAACCGACTTCGTGGCCCGCAATGAAGAATTCAAGGCATTTGTGAACGACCTGGCGCTGCAGGTCGCGGCCGCCAAGCCATCGTACGTGAAGCGCGAAGACATTCCCAAGGAAGTCGTCGACAAGGAACGGGCGATCTACGAGGGGCAGGCCAAAGAGATGGGCAAGCCTCCCGCCGCCTGGCCGAAAATCGTCGACGGCAAGCTGGAGAAGTTCTATCAGGAAAGCTGCTTGATCGAACAGGCGTTCATCAAGGACCCTGCCGTCACGGTAAAAGATCTGCTCGCCCAGAAGATCGCCAAGATCGGCGAGAACATGAATATCCGCCGCTTCACACGCTATCAGCTAGGCGAAGCATGAGCTCTGCGAAATACCGGCGCATCCTCCTCAAGGTCAGTGGAGAGATGTTGGCCGGTGAGCAGGGTTACGGCATCCAGCCGTCCGTCCTCGAAGGCCTCGCGGCCGAAATCGCCGAAGTCGTCAAACTCGACACCGAAGTCGCCGTCGTCATCGGCGGCGGCAATATTTTTCGCGGCCTCGCCGCCAGCGCGACTGGGATGGAGCGTGCCTCTGCGGATTACATGGGCATGCTGGCTACGATGCTGAATGCACTGGCCCTTCAAAATGCGCTGGAACGGTCGGGCACCATGACGCGGATACAGTCCGCGATCGAGATGCGCCAACTCGCGGAAGGCTACATCCGCCGGCGGGCCATCCGCCATCTCGAAAAGAAACGCGTCGTGATTTTCGCGGGCGGGACCGGCAATCCGTATTTTTCAACCGACACCGCAGCCGCGTTGCGCGCCATGGAAATCGGCGCCCAGGTCATCATGAAGGGCACGAAGGTCGACGGCATTTACGACGCCGATCCGGCCCAAAATCCGTCTGCGAAGAAATACGACAAGATCTCCTTCCTCTCGATTCTCAACCAGCATTTGAAAGTGATGGACTCCACGGCGATCAGCCTCTGCATGGACAACCAGTTGCCGCTGGTCGTGTTCAACCTGAAGGTGCCGGGTAATTTCAAGCGCGTGGCCATGGGCGAGCCGATCGGCACGATCGTCACGGCCGACAAGCGCTAATCCCCACGGAGTCGTTATGTCAAACCCAGCCACAATTCGCCAAACCGTGACCCAGAAAATGGAAGGCGCCCTCGAGCATTTGAAGCGGGATCTGGGCGGGCTGCGCACGGGCCGCGCATCCGTTGCTCTGCTGGATAGTATCCGTGTCGACTACTACGGCACGATGACACCGCTCAAACAGGTGGCCAATCTGTCGATCCCGGAAGCCCGGCTGATCACGATCCAGCCTTGGGAGCCGCAGTTGATCAAAGAAGTCGAAAAAGCCATCTCGATGTCCGGCTTGGGCGTCACGCCGTCAAACGACGGTAAGATTATCCGTGTGCCGCTTCCGCCCCTCACTGAGGAACGCCGCAAGGAACTGACCAAGATCTGCAAGAAGCACGGTGAAGATACCAAGGTCCACATTCGAGGGTTCCGGCGGGATGCGAACGAAGAGTTGAAGAAACTTCAAAAAGATGCCAAATTGACCGAAGACGAACTACGCAAATCGGAAACGGAGATCCAAAAGCTGACCGATCAATATGTGCAGAAGATTGACGACGCGATCAAGAAGAAGGAACAGGAAATCCTCGAAGTCTGATCGCACATCCCGCGTAGTTCCGCTGCAGGTCGATTAGGAAGTCCTCCTCCTTTGCAACATACCACTTACGCTACGGTCGACCTCGCCGCGCTCGCCCATAACCTCAAGCAAATACGGGCACGTCTCAGCCGTGACTGCAGCATCATGGCCGTCGTTAAGGCCAATGCCTATGGGCACGGCGCCGTCGAGATCTCTCGCGCCTTGGTCCAATCCGACGTGACGCGGTTAGCCGTCGCCTCCGTCGAGGAAGGCGTGGCCTTACGCGATGACGGCATCGAGGCCGACATTCTCGTGCTGGTCGACCTCTTCGACAAACACGTCAGGGAACTCGTGGCGTACCGACTGACACCCGTCATCACCGAGCAACGCTTGCTTCCCACACTGGCGAAAGCCGCAGAAGCCATGAACCAACCCTTGGCCATCCATATCAAGGTGGATACAGGTATGGGGCGTCTGGGCTTTTCGCCGTCTGAGCTGGCGACCTTGTTCGACGCCCTTCCCGCATGGAAGTCCCTGCGCATCGAAGGATTCATGACACATCTGGCGGACAGCGACGGGAATGATTCCAGCCACACCGAGCAGCAGCTGAAGAGTTTCCGCGGCCTCTTAGAGCAAGTCGCACAACGTGGAGTCACCATCCCCTTGGTACATGTGGCCAACAGCGCAGCCATCGTGCGATATCCGCAATCGCATTTTTCCTTGGTACGACCGGGCATCATGCTGTACGGCTACCACACGCTGCCGGAGACGGTGCCCTGCCCTGAACTGCAGCCTGTGCTGTCGCTTCGCACCACCGTGATGCAAGTGCGAACGATTAAACCGGGGGAAACGGTGAGCTACAACCGGACGTTCATCGCGAAACGCCATTCCACGATCGCCGTGCTGCCGGTTGGTTACGCGGACGGATACAGTCGCCGGCTCTCCAACAAAGGCTTCGTCCTCATCGATGGGAAGCGAGCGCCGATCGTGGGACTCATTTGCATGGATATGACGATGGTGGACGTGACCGACATCCCATCGGTGCATGTTGGGGACGGCGTTACGCTCATCGGCCGGCAGGGCCAAGAGACCATTTGGGCAGACGAAGTCGCCGGATGGACCGGCACGATTCCCTACGAAACCCTCTGCGCCATCGGTCCACGCATTTCGCGCACCTATTCAAACCAGTAGCCACTCCACTAGAACGAAACCCTGATCGACACGCCGCCCGTGTGTAGCGTCGTCTTGTACAGCCCATTGACGGTCGGGTTCCGATTTCCTGTGACCGTCCGGTCTTCATACAGGGCGGCCTGGTAGGACAGGTCCAAGCCGATGAGTTTGGTTTTTACGACGCCGACGCCAAAATCTCCACAGGGAATAAGGCCGAGGAACTTGCCCTGCTCTTTACAAATCAGTCCTAACCCGCCACCGACGATATTCACGTCAGCCGAAGGACTGCCTGGATCAAATCCGAAATTAGGCATTTGCGTTTGCTGATTGGTATAGCCCGCACGAAGGGCAACTTCCCAACCAGGCAGGGTTTCCAGCGTCAGCCACTTGTACTCTGTTCCCAGCATCACTGCATAGGTGCTTTGCCAATCCAGCGGCTGAGGAATCGTAGCCCCGTTCGCCAGGTGCACATCGAGATTCCGTACGGATTTCCAACCGGCATAGTCCACGTCGAGTTCCAGCTTCCATTCGCGCTCGCGGTTCCGCACGGGCCAGATCGCGACGGCCCCGGTGATAATTTGTGGCAACACCAACGTCGCGGTGGCATCGGAGACTTTGGCACCGTTGGCCAGAAAAGCACCGTCCAAGTGCAACGTGGCCTGGCTGCGGTAGACGATCCCGATGTTGGCGAGCGGCTTCCCGTCTTCATTCCTGAGGGCGGTATACAACAGACTTGCATTGAATCCCGCAGCCGTA